>Ga0137388_10002715_pt1 | contig 11192 bp, 10 predicted proteins | sample 15con2h14AmetaG_FD_104644 | JGI IMG/M metagenome (GOLD analysis project Ga0137388, IMG submission 104644) | Vadose zone soil microbial communities from Angelo Coast Range Reserve, California, USA - 15con2h1.4A metaG | ecosystem: Environmental > Terrestrial > Soil > Vadose zone > Saprolite...
ATCGCCACTGCGGTAGTAAGCCTGGAGGGACGGCCCATTGCCCAGATTGCCGTGGATGATCTCGATATTGCGCCGATGTGCGGCTACTTCAGCGCTATTTTGCAAGGTACACTCCACTCGCTAGATCAGGGGACCTGGGGCAACTATGAGGATACGATCATTACGAGCGATACGCATCATATTCTACTCCGCCTTGTCGGCAGTGCAAGAGAGATTTTTCAGGTTCTCATCATCTCTCGTGAATCTGATCCAGTAGAAAGCCTGGAGGAAATGGCTAACATTGAAGCTGCTATTGCATCCGCTCTGTAATCACTAAGCTAGGAGAAGCAGGATATGAGTGAAACAAAAAAGCCACTCACTGAGGAAGAAAAGAAAAATAACCGCTTTTCATTCATCGTTGGCATGCTGATTGCCCTGGCAATTATCATTATCTTTGTGCTATTGTTCCATTAGCTTCTTCAGTTTCGCAATCTCCGTTTCCTTCGCGGTAGTATCCGTAGCGGGTGGTTCATGCTTTTCTGATTTTGTACTTGCGCGTTTTTTCGCCGGTGCACTATTTTTTGGTGGTGTAGGGATGAGAGGTGACAGGCGAGAATTACCCTCTTGAAGCAGCGGAGGTTCCTTTAGGGGGCGTTTCTTCGCCTTGAGTTCGTTCAACTGCTGTTCAAGAAGCTGTTCCTGGGATAGTTGCTCGAGCTGCACATCCAGGTCGCGCTTGTGAAGATCCGCCATCGCACGTGCACGAGCCTCGGCTTCCATCACTGCATCCTGCGCTTGTTTGCTACGCTCGTCGTCTTTCGATCCCCCGCTGGTCTTGTTGATCGCGTCGAAGACACGTTGTTGCAGCAATGCGCTGCGCTTGCGTGTGATAAGCAGCTCAATAGTAGTTTCAACCTCGGAGATCTTCACCTCGAGCTGCTGCAGGACATTTCTCATCGTAGAAACTAATTGTTCCTGTTCTTTCTGTTGTTGCTGGTAACGTTGAGCCTGCCTGATGAACTCGTTATAGCGTGTCAGTGCAGCGCGTGCCGCAACATCGTTATCTTGCTGGATCGCCTGTTCTGCCCTTTTCTGCCACGTTTCCGCCTCTGCTTTCTTCTCCTTACTGCGGCTTTGCAGCTTACGACTCTCGGCAATGGCGGTGGCGACTTGCGTCTTAACCTGCATCAGTTGATTGCGCATGTCAAGCTGAAGTTGCCGCAATACCTTCTCTGGGTCATCTGCCTTCTCAACCAGTGTATTGAGGTTGGCCCGCAACAAGGTAAGCACACGTTCCAGCAGATTCATCTATATTCTCCCCAGTCCATGAGGCATAGAGGCCTTTACATCATAAATATCAAGAAAATGATTTTGCCTGGCATCCGCAAGGGATGCCAGACAGCTTCATAACGACTAAAATGAAACTACTTTTCGCTCGAAGTCGAGTCAACGGCAGCGCCAGTACCATTGGGACTCGCCTTATTCGTACCGGCCTGCTCGTCCCGGTTAGACAGGGCAGGAACGCGGCTCATGAGGTCACCGATGCGCGTGCCGCTCAGCAACTCGAAAAGTGCCGGTACCTGTGCCACCATGTTCACGATATCGCCTGTGAGACGGCTCGCGCCAACTCCATTGGTGCCGCCAGTGGAGACGATGGTCACTTTGTCCACCTTGCTCAGTGGCTCAGCGATGGCGCGCACGATCTCAGGCATACCCGTCAACAGCTTATCCAGGACAGCCGCTTGGTTATATTCGTGGAAAGCTGCGGCTTTGACCTTCATCGCATCGGCTTCGGCTTCACCCTTGGCACGGATCACCTCAGCTTCGGCCAGACCTTTGGCGCGGATTACTTCAGCTTCAGCCAGGCCTCGGGCTCGATTGGCATCAGCATCGCCAAGTCCGCGTGTCTTAACTGCGTCAGCCTGGCCTTGCGCTTCGAGTATGAGTCGCTGCCGCTCGGCCTCGGCAACCGTCTCGATACGCCTGCGCTCGGCCTCGGCTGCTTTCTGGATCGTCGCTTGCAGTTCGAGCTCGCGGCGCTGGATTTCGGCCTGCTGCACTTTAATCTGCGCGTTTTTCTCTACCTCGGTCACCTTGACCGCCTCGGTGACCACCTGCTGCTGCATCAAATTGGCCTGAATATCGTAGGTCTTATCAGCGGTGGCTTGCTGCTTCTTCACTTCAGCATCAAAGGCTGCTTTTTTCAATGACAGGTTACGCTGTGACTCTGCCTGCAATGCCAGCGACTCTGTTTCTGCCTTCACCCGCACCTGGTCTGCGGCAGCTTTGGCGACGGATGCTTCGCGGGAGGCGTTAGCCTGTTGGATCTGCGTATCCCGTTGTGCCATGGCTGTGGCAATGTCAGCCTGTTTCTTAATCTCAGCGATCTGCGGGCGCCCCATGTTCGTGATGTACTCATTCTTGTCACGTACATCCTTAATGGTAAACGAAATCACTTCCAGACCCATCTTCTCCATATCGGGAGTGACGGTCTTGAGCATCTTCGAGCCGACGTTCTCAGGGTCCTTGACCAGTTCCTCAACCGTGAGCTGGCCAACGATGCCGCGCAGGTGGCCTTCCATAACCAGGCGGATCAAGCCTTCACGCTCCTGCTGGCTTTTACTGAGAAACTGCTCGGCAGCCGTCTTCACGCTCTCATCGTCGGAACGCACTTTGATCTGCGTGACGGCTTCGACATTCACGGCTACGCCCTGGGTGGTATACAGGTCTTGTGACGGGGCAACGTCAAAAGACATCAACTCGAGTGAGAAATCCTGGGCGCGCTGGTACAGTGGCAGCACAAAATGCGAACCACCAGTAATGACCTTGGTTCCGCCCGCACCATAGACGATCAATGCCTGGTTCGGTCCAACCTTGCGCAGCAATCGCCCTACGGTTTGGATGAGGCTGAAGACCACCACAACTGCAGCGACGACGATGATGATGATGAGAATAAGAGGATCCATGCTGTGTTACTCCTTTTGCAGATCTTTTCGTACAACCAATTGTGAATCTGACTTACTGGATTCGTCAAGCAATGTGCGCAATTTATCAAGTTCATCGGAGAAGGATACTTCAGAGTGTGTTCCTTCCTCGCTAATAAAATGATCCCACGTATCGACTTCTGCTATGCCGTGCTGGTAATTCACAACAACTACCTCTTGATCGCGCTCCAGCCGGCGTCCATCGATACTTCGTGCCGGGACGCTTTTACGCATTCCTCCAGGTGATACGTAGATGATCTCGCCTAAACTATTCTCCTGGATGGTAATGCTCACTTTTCCTAGCAGGCCCGTGCGGTCCGAGACATCCTGTACTGTTGCTCCCTCGCTATCGCCAAAGAGGCGGCTGAGCATGATGAGCAGCAACACTGCTATGGCAATTCCTCCGATACCCGCCAGAACCAGTGTGAGCGCGGCCACGAAGTGGACAGTAGTATGGAAAAGGTAACCGAAAAAGCCAAATCCAAACAGGAAGAGCATAATGGATGTGGGGTTAACAATTGACATTAAGGATTGATGTTGCCCTTGCGAGCTGTCATGGGCTGTACCATGTGAACTTGCCGCATGCCCAGAAGCGTGAGCCGGTCCGTGACTAACGGCATGCGTGGTATGCGTACCAGTCGCATGTATACCGCCGCCGTGATGTCCAATATCGACATGGTGGGCAGCGCCGTGCGCGAAACCATGTCCAAGGTTTCCCAAAAGGGCCGTCACGATAAAGTATACCAACCCAATCAGAAAGCAGGCGATGAATAACAGAGAAAGCGGATCAGTTGCAATCATGAGTTAAGTTCCCCCCTTCGGTTGCGGAAACATTTCAGCAGGTAGACGAAGGCGATCAATGCGCTCGATCAGACCAGTGATGCCGGTAAGTATACCAGCTATACCTGATACAAGTGCAAATAGCAGACATATCGATACAGTGGGTATCCCAAGTAGTGTCAGTACAGGAAATAGAATGTTCGCGAAGAAACTGGCGATGCCAAGCACAACTGCCCCGCTTAGAAATGTAACTGGTACCAGTACAGGATGCCGTTGTAATAAAGGGTCTCGTCTCGGCGTTAGGAAACGCTGCTGACAAGAGGAAGGGTAATATTGGCCCTGAATCATCGTTCGCTCCCATAGTTTTAGTGGCGCAAACTCTAACATAAGCTACTTTGCTCCGTGCAGATTACATTTACTATAGACGTAAAACCATCACAGAATTACAACATCAGCAGCGTTAACTGGTTTTGATAGCTCGGACGGTATGTTCTAGTTCTTCTACAGGAAGATCCATTAATTCATTTAACAGCTCAATAGCACGACGCGGGTCCTCAGCATTGGCAAGGCGCTCGAAAAACTTCTGTATGGATGGTTCAACGCGCCATTCTTCTGCGCTCGCCATTAACCAGGTGCTCAGGCGATCTGTCTCATAATCCATATCTGTAAGTAGATCGGTACTATAATCAGGAAGGTCACTGACAAGATATCCTGGTTGCACCTTAAAAAAGCGCGATAGTAAGTCTCGACTCGATGCCGTCAGGTGAACTCTCTTACCGTTTTCCAGTTGCGATAAGTATGCCTGGCTTATGCTCTCATTCAATTCCTCTTGCATGGCTTTGACGACTTCCATTTGCGTCATTGGCCGGTTGAGACCTCGTAGTAAACCCTCAACCTCGCGTAAGTGTTTGATTTTCTCTGAGAGATTCATAACCAACCTCACATAACTATTTGCTATATTTAATATAGCTGTTTGCTATCGATTTGTCAAGGGCACGCAGATATTCCTTAGCCATAACCTCAAAGCCGTTGTATAATGATGCTACTATATGATCGAGATGAACTCAACATTCTGGTGTCACACGGTAACATGACGAGCTATTTCATACCATTCTCTCGTTAATAACAGTAACTTGATAGAGCAAAAAACACTCTCCAGGTAATCAGGCCTGATTGAGTACGTAGTTAGAAGGTTCAACCTTGAAAGACAACGCCGTCGATTGCAGCCTTTCGGTAATTTTGCCTGCGCACAACGAAGAGGAAGCAATTGCCACCACCGTCCATGAAGTCATCGATACGCTTTCCACGTGGATACAGGACTTCGAGGTGATCGTTGTTGACGATGGGAGTAAGGATCGCACAGGTGTGATCCTGGATACCATCGCCGTCACTCATTCATGTCTGCATGTTATACACCATCCTGTTAACCGGGGGTATGGGGCAGCCCTGGTCAGCGGCTTCGAAGCAATCACTAAAAACCTGGTTTTCTTCATGGATTCCGATGGACAATTTGACATCCACGACCTTGAGCGTTTCTTTTCTCTTCTTGAAGAATACGATGCTGTGCTGGGGTACCGTATTCATCGCCAGGATACCTGGATGCGTAAGGTCAATGCCTGGGGTTGGAAAATCCTGGTAGGCATGGTCTTCGGCATCTATGTACGTGACGTGGATTGTGCCTTCAAGCTCTATCCTGCCAAATTTTTTCATGAGTATAAACTTGAGACTTGCGGGGCCATGATTAATACAGAGATTCTCTATAAGTTCACGCGGGCCGGTTATACCTACACACAACTTGGCGTGCGCCATTTGCCACGACGCGGGGGTCGTGCTACTGGCGCGAAGCCGTCAGTGATTATGCGAGCGTTCCGCGAGCTATTCATCTATGCTCTGAAGTGGCATCGCGAAGAAAAACGGCTTGAGAAAAAGGCAGAGCGCTCAAAATCGCGCAAACAGCAAACACAGTCTTCTCGAGAGCGCATCGTTGCACCCAAGGAGCCTGAAAAAACCCCCAAAGTGTAATGACCTTCCGGTCATTATCTTATTCCGGCATCAATCGCAGTACACCCGCAGCATGCTCCTCGATCATGCTACGCTCGAAGAGCTGAGGGTGATGTTCTACACTCAACCAGGGTTTGATAAAATCGGCATAGTGCTTACTTGCAGGGTGACCGGATTGCCCTGGAGCGTGCATGGAAAGCGAGGCTTTCAGATCAGCCAGGTTTGCAATTAGGCGATACGAAGGCACCGTCACAACCGTTTCCGGCTGATTTGCCAGTGTTTTTCCCATGTTCACGGTATCAATATCGCCGCCTATAGAGTAGGGACCGCGATTGAAAATTCTATCAAGTGGTTTGACCATACCTAGCGGATGGGTATACGTCATTTTGTGTATCGCGCCGTACTTCCAACGCGCAGCGTCGTTTCCAAGTTTAGCTCGCAAATCCTCAATCGTGGCATGGAAAGCTTTGCTTAAGGTCTGGTCCCATGACCCTGGACCATTAGGAGCGGTGGAGTCAGCGAACCAGCTATCATCGTGCTCGTTCAGCAGGCGGATCAGGAGCGGTTTGTCGCGGCTGGCGTAGCCGTTCATCGGTGATAACATAGTCGAGCCCCCGCCTAAGTAACTTTGCATCAGCGTCTCTTCGCCGCCCAGTAGGGCACTGAAGACGATGCGCTCCAGCTTATACAGGAAGGTGATGTAGATTGCCGCAGCGGCGCTATCAGGAGCGAGGATGTAGTTCCAGGTGCGCAAGACATCCAGGGCATTCTTTTCCAGTGGGGTACTGGCCTGAATTTTCAGCATGTGCGGCACGATCTCAGCCGCGGGAAGTGAATAATAATCAGCCTGAATGGTCGCCATATCGGAGAGCGCTAACTTCTCTTTGCTGGTGAGCAGGTCGCGTATGCGCTGTGCACGGTAGCCGTTCAGCCACTCATTGCTAATGTAGTAGGGATAGGTATCATCGACCACGCGGTTGTTAGCGGTGACAATGAAATGCTGCTCGGGGTTAAAGGTCTGTGGCAGTTCATCGAAAGGAATATAGCCTGTCCACTCGTATTCACCGGTCCAACCAGGCGAGGGTAGCAGTGCCTGCCCGTTGTTGGGACGAATGGGAACAGCTCCAGCCATCACATAGCCTATGTTGCCATGAATGTCAGCATACACTACATTCTGCGGAGGCTGGTCCCATTCACGCAGTGCTTCACGGAACTCTTCACTTGTGGTGGCGCGGATCATCTTTTGTGCCGCTGCTATGACGTCGTGTTTTTCCAGGCCTGTCCAGCGGAGAGCAAGGGGTAGTTCGCCTGAATCGGCAGTAGCGCCATTTTTTCCCGCCTGACCATCTGAAGAGGGGCGCTGCATGCTTGTCAAGATTGGCCCGTGGCGAGTTATACGCACTTCTTCGATTACAGGGCCCCTGGCGCCTCTTACTTTGATCTCCTCGCGGATCACCTGCGCTTCTTCCCACTTACCCATGTACTCGTACTGGTTTGGATTTTGCGGATTGAATTTTTCGATGTACAGGTCTTCAACGTCGGAGATGGCATTGGTTAAACCCCAGGCTATGTACTGGTTATGTCCAATCACAATACCCGGAGCACCGGGGAAACTGGCTCCGATTACATCGATATCGCCCGCTACCAGGTGGCACTCGTACCAGACCGATGGAGCAGCTTGCTCCAGGTGTGGGTCGTTACAGAGGATGGGGAAACCAGTAGTAGTCATTGTCCCATCGGCCACCCAGTTATTGCTGCCACCCAGCATACCAAACCCGCTCAACTGCTTGAGTTGCTCGTACTGTTCCTGGATATCAAGGTTAACACCACGGTATTCAACTCCGGGCGGGATAATCAGCGGGTGGCTCTTGTCATAGCCTGCTTCCAGTTTAGCGGCACGCTCGGCACCTAGTTTGGCAACGATACGGGCGCGAATCACTTCGGTTTCCCAGTTGCCGGCCAGGTTCCAGCCCATCATCTTGGACCATTGAATGCTGTCCTCAATTCGCCAGGGAGCGGGCTTGAAGCGTAGCAGGGTAAATTCAAGAGGAAGATTGTTCAAGTTGCCTTCAATGAAAGCGTTGACGCCCTGTGCATAGGCATTCATGATACGCTTGCTATGTTCTGATAGGTGCTCTACTGCTGCGACGGAGGCGCGATGCAACCCCAGCCTTCGAGTAAAGCGATCAATTTCAAGGGGTATCTCGCCGAAGATTTCGGCAAGCCCACCGGAGCCTAATCGCCGGTTGAATTCCATCTGCCACAGGCGTTCTTGAGCGTGGACAAAGCCCTGCGCAAAGAACAGGTCATCCTCATTCTGGGCATAAATATGCGGCACGCCATAACGGTCGGTGATGACTTCAACCGGCTCATGTAGGCCTTGCAGGTGCAATTCGCCTTTTGTCTTGGGAAGTGGGCGACGCATCAGTATATAGTATGCGCCGCCAGCCAATCCTGCTAGACCAGCCGCCGCCGCTAAAGTTCTTTGCCACCAGGACGCCATTGGTTGCTCTCCTTCTCTTGCCTGGGTAGTATGGGAAGTGCTCTAAACAAAAGGAACAGGTTGATTCTGCTGTATACAAGAGTATAGCAGAATGCTCCTGGCAATGCCAACTGCGGGCGATTACCTGGTTGGTTTGCCACCGGAAAGATATGGTGCAACTGTGGCGCGTTTGCGCCGTATTTTTTTGCTTTTTGGCTTGCTCGTTGCAGAGCATTACACAAAAATCGATAGAACATCGAATAGCGTGCAACTGTGGCGCATTTGCGCCGTATTTTTTTGTTTTTCCTGGGTTGGTTCTTGATAGATATGAAATAGGGTGCAACTGTGGCGCGTTTGCGCCATATTTTTTTGGGTTTTTCCCGCGTTGCCTGGTCGGGGATGGCTCCCCAGGCGGGCGCAAAGGAGATATGGGTGCAACTGTGGCGCATTTGCGCCGTATTTTTTTGATGCTTGCTGGATCAGCTTTTTGATACATATTATGCTCTTTTTAGGCAAGGTTCAATTTGGACGAATTGTCCTTGACCGTTTGAACAGTCACCCCGTGTCACCCTGAGCGAAGCGAAGGGTCTGTCGCGATCAGCAGAGAGATCCTTCGCTTCGCTCAGGATGACAGGGCTGGATCTTGCTGGTGCTGCGAGGCCCCTACGGAGGGTCGGATTATAATGTACGATCATACTAACTCTGTACCACCGGGTGTATCACGTACTTCAAAGCCCAGGGCGATCAACTGATCGCGCAACTGATCGGAGCGTTTCCAATCGCGAGCTGCGCGGGCTTCGTCACGCTCGCGCACTAATGCTAGCGCTGCATCGCTGATAACGCGCGGCTTTTTAGGTTCAATGGTATCGAGGCGCAGACCGAGCACTCGATCAAAGTCGAGGACCAGGCGGCGCCTTTCCGCTGGCGCAATCTTGCTGTTACGAGCAACCTCACGGGTAAGGCTCAGCGCAGCCGGCAAGTCCAGGTCATCGTTGATGGCCGCGTGGAATGCATCGTGCGCCCGCTGGGCTTCCTCCGACCAGCCGCTCTGTAAGTCGTCTGCGCCAGGTAGAGGCAACTCTGCAAGGTCAGCACGCAGGTTGTTCAGGCCGTTCTGCGCTGCCGCGATTGACTCATCGGTGAAGTTGAGCTTCGAGCGGTAGTGCGCCGTCAGCAGCAGGTAGCGATAGGCCAGCGGGTCGATGCCTCGCTCTTTAAGCGTACTTAGCAGGACGACGTTCCCTTTGGAGCGTGACATCTTGATACTACCAAAGATCAGAAATTCGTTGTGTACCCAGAACTGTACGGGCCGTTTATCACTCACGCCCTGGCTCTGGGCGATCTCATCCTCGTGATGCGGGAAGATCAGGTCCATACCGCCGGTGTGAATGTCAAACTGCTCTCCCAGGTACCTGGTGGACATGGCAGAGCATTCGATGTGCCAGCCAGGGAAGCCGATGCCCCAGGGACTGGGCCAGTTCATCTGCCGGCTTTCGTCTCCGTGCTTCCATAAGGCAAAGTCTTCGGGTGCATCTTTGTCTTCAGCGACCTCCAACTGTACCCGGCCGCTTGCGCCTTCACGCAGGTTCTCAACGGTATTACCCGAGAGCTGCCCATAACCGGGGAAGCGGCTAACGTCATAATAGACATTGCCATCTACAGTATATGCCAGGCCCTTCTCGATCAGCTTCACGGTCATCTCCTGCATGTCTGGAATGTGATCGGTTGCCCTGGGATTGATGTGCGCAGGGAGGATGTTCAGTTCAGCCGCATCTGCCAGGTACTGCTGCGTGTAGTAGGCGGCAATTGCGTATGCTGAGTGGCCAGTCGCGCGTGCCTGGTGTTCCATTTTATCCTCACCGCTGCGCTCATCATCATCGTCATGTAGGTGTCCTACGTCGGTAATGTTACGCACCAGGAACACCTCATAGCCGTTGTATTCGAGCATGCGGCGCAGCCAATCCGTTGCCATAAAGGAGCGGAAGTTGCCTACATGGGTATCTTTGTAGACGGTTGGTCCGCAGTTATATATTCCTACTCGTGGCGGATCGAGCGGTCGAAACAGTTCTTTACTTCTGGTTAGCGTGTTATACAGGTAAATCGGCCTGTCCGAAATTTCGGTCATGAGCGTGTATCTCCTCTCTTGTATAGTCCAGTGCAATCAAGTTCATTGCGAGGTAGTAGCTCAGACGCGGGGACGTGCGAAAAGACAAGCTTGTTACTGTGGGATCGAGGGCACATCGTTACGTTCGCAGAGGGCTGAGCTACCGATATTTTCTCTGCGAACGCCAGGACAGGTGCAGTAGTGCTTATGATGGCTCAAGTGGTTCACAATCTCCTCCAAATTAGCTCAGGCTTAGCTGGTGCGTTTCGCTACAGTATACCATATGATGCAACTGTTTTTTTCGTAGGACCGCATTTTTCTCTGGGATAGCTGGGCAAGCGCTGGTGATGCAGGACTCGACTGATGAAGTCTGTTCTAAGCCTCTCATCGAGTAGAAGCAAAAGCAGCGAATTCAGCGAAAGATATGCACTCGAGGTGCTACTCTGGTAACGCTTCCGGAGCCAGGCGCTCCACTCCCCTCATGATCACCAACAAAACGTCATTGATTATCTGTTCTCTTGCCTTCGTGGACGACTCCTGGCCCCACTGGGCAGCCATCCCGAAGATGACCCAACTCACAACCTTTGCAATCGTTTCCACTGACACCTGCCATGAAGTTGCCCTGCCTCTGCCCTGTCTCAGCCACCCGACGAGAAGTTCAGTCAATTCCTCTCTCGAAGCCTGAACAAACGTACTTTGCGGAGCTAGAGCGTTGGGCTCAAGCGGAAGGAGGATATATTGTAAATTTTGGAAATAAGCTAGCGGAATCTTGCCAATTATGCTGATGACTCTGGGTTCACTCTCTCTTCCATTTGTCTCTAGAAGGGCTCCACAGGCTAAAGCAGTGGAGATGCTTTCAACA
>Ga0137388_10002716_pt1 | contig 11190 bp, 8 predicted proteins | sample 15con2h14AmetaG_FD_104644 | JGI IMG/M metagenome (GOLD analysis project Ga0137388, IMG submission 104644) | Vadose zone soil microbial communities from Angelo Coast Range Reserve, California, USA - 15con2h1.4A metaG | ecosystem: Environmental > Terrestrial > Soil > Vadose zone > Saprolite...
CCCTGCGGTCGCGTACGAGGCGGGCTCCGCGAAGCACCCGAAGGTGCTGGGAGACGCTGGGCTGCCGGATCCTCGCGATCCGGGCGAGCTCACCGACCGTGTGCGGGCGGCTGCGCAGACGCTCGAACAGCGCGCGCCGGGTCGGATCGGCCAGAGCCACCATTACCGTTCCATAGGTCATGCCCTATATAGGCACCAGCGCATGGATAAGTCAACAACAATTTCCCTGCAGGGGTGTCATTTCGTTCTTACCGCTCTACGGAGCCGGACGGGTGCCGACGCTGAATGCTGGCTACGTCGACCTCAAACAAACGCGGCCAGAGCTTGCCTGTCAGGAACAGCCGATTCCTGATCGCATCGAACCCGATGCCGTTCGCGACGCCGCCGCGCTTGGCCACGTCCTGGCGTTGCGCAGCGGTCAGCAGATTTCCGACATTAATCCAACCGATAACATGCCCAGTTGTAGGCTCAATGCGAGCAATGAAATCTGTTTGATATACGTTCGCCCACAGCTCACCCCTCACCCACTCCAACTCATTGAGCATCCAGACAGTGCTATCTGCCTCGCGCACCTGGATCGTTCGCAGCTCGTGGAATCCTGTTGGATCCAGCACGCGGATTCGACTCGTGCCGTCGCTCATGTACAGCATGCGCCCGTCCGTCGCGAGTCCCCACCCCTCCCCGGCGTATGCGAAGCTGTCAATCGGGGTGAGCGTATTTGCGTCGTACACGTGCCCCCAACCCCCCCGCCATGTCAGTTGGTAAAGGCGGTTGCCCACCACGGTTATCCCTTCTCCGAATTCTGTCGCCGGCAGTGCCACTCTGCGACGAACGGCTCCCGTCTTTGCGTCCACCTCACGCACGTCTGATTGCGCGAGCCGTCCCGTGCTTTCGAGCAGACGCCCGAGATAGGTAGCCAGTCCTTGCGTGTACGCCGCGGTGTCGTGCGGCCAACTTCGGATCACGTGAGGAGAAACGCGAGGAGTGGTAGTGTCAAAGGGAACTGCCGGCGGCCGCGCATCGGCGTTGGTCTGCTGCGGCGGTTGCATTCCGGGCGGGAGCGCCGGCGGTCGGTTAGCGTCGCTGTCATCGGCGTCGCCGTTACATGCTGCGAGGCAGAGCGCCGCGGCCATGCCGAGCGTCCGCACGCGCAAACTGCGGCCGCGAATGAGGGTTCTCATGAGTGCCGCGCTCACGCGGGGACCGGACTCACATGGCCGTCCACGACACGACAATTACGTTGAGCATCGAATGAGTCCAGCTGCCCGAGTGCGTGATCTCCGTAGTCGTTATCGACATCCGCGACTCCACACCAAGACAGGAATTACAAACGGAAGCGCCACGGAAAACCAAAGCCCGGCACGGAACGCACGTCGGCGATAGGTATCTCGGTCGCGGTCGCCGATTCGAGACTCGAGTACGGGACCGAGATTGTAAAGCAAATTCGCGATTCCAACCCCAATGAGGAATGCGAATCCCTGAACGAGAGTGGTGAAGATCGTGATTTCAGCGCCAGGGTCGTAGCGGCAGCGAAATTCAACCGCGGCCACGTAGAAAAGAAAGGCGATGACGCCAGCGGCTAGTAGAGAGATTGTGTATTGGCGCCGGCGCGCACTCCACCAGGTCCATGCCTCTCGGCGGATCTCCTCGTTCATCGCGTGATGTCTAGCTAACGGCTTAATTCAGTTCCGGCTTGGTTCAGCTGCAATCACGGTCACTACGGACGCACCTCCAGCAGCGCCACCATGCCAAGCGCTGTGTGCTTCGGCTTCGTGGGCGCGTCACGGAATTCGCACATCAGCGCATATCGCTCCCCGGCCACGAGTGATACAAGTACTTCTTCATGCGCGGTAACGCCGGGAAACGCTATCAGCACGCTTCCTGACGCGTCAGCCGCCGAATCCGGTACAGTGCCGGCGGCAAGGTAGGCACGCGCTCTCTGAGCAGTAACATCTGGTCGGAAGCGGAAGAGTTGTAACTCGTGCAGATGCGTGCCGCGATTCACAAATCGAAAAGCCGTCATCCCTGGCGGCACCGATGCTGGAACGCGGTAGGCATAGTCGGTCGCCACGATCGTAACGTGTCGCAACGGGGCCGTTTGCTTCAACAACGACGCGGGGCCCGAGAGCAACGCCGGCAGAAGCAAGACAATTCTGACTCGGTGGCCTACGACCATCGACCTCAGCGCCCCCGCTTCGTGCGTGGCGAACCTGCTCTCGCCCCGCCGCGCCCGGGCTTGAGCTTGCCCTGCGGGTGGACTAGCTCCGCCGGCGCCTGACACCGCCACGCCTCCGCGATGAGCACCTTGAGATCTTTGACCGTCACAGCATCCAGTCGCACAAGGACAGCTGGGAAGCCATCGTAATGCGGTTCGGTAAAAAACTTCTTTCCGTCGGCGGACAAAAGCGCGTTCTTCTGGCCATCATTGGCGACGCGCACCGCGATCACTCCGGGGTTGGGCACGCGAGGCTTTTTTGGCACGACCCGTTCCATCCACACCCAGGCGAATCCTTTGAGCTTTCCCTTATTTGGGACTGAAAAGGCGAACCGATCGCTCGCCTCCTCGGCCGCGGGCAACGACAAAGCAATGCGACGCACGTCAGCCTGAGTCGCCATTGGGGCTTCCTGCCTTAGATCTCCCAATTCGACAGGACGATCCCGCCGTCCGCCGGCCGCGACTCGGCGTATTCGTGTAGCGACATCCTCAGGTCGGTCCACCTGACTCTGGCGCCACGCACCACCAGTCGGCGATAGATATCACCGTATTGACCCTGGATCCTGATCGCGACCCGTCGCGCCGACTTCGTGCGAGCGTGCGCGCAGAGCTGCGTCACCAGCTGATCAAAATCGGTTTCTGTCTTCGCGACCATCTTGAGGACACGCATTTCCTCCGTCGCGCGTCCCTCTACCAGCGGCACCGAATGACACACGGCAAACGAGACGATGTCGTTCCCCTTCCGCACGAACAGCGTGTCGCCGAGCTGGTGCTGCGCGGTGAGAACGATCTCGCGCGTGTAGTCGTATCCGGGGGCGAGCTGCTCGAGCAGAGAGCGGCACTGCCTGAGCGCCAGCTCCCGCTCATGTGGATTCAGCGACGACATCGTCGTTGCCTGGATTCCGGCTCTCGCTGCCTCGAGCGTCACGGTGATGGTGAGATGCCCCGGTGTGAACCCGAGCGCGGAGTAGAAGCCGACATTGTCCATCGTGCGCGGCATCGTCTCTAGCCCGATCACTTTCGCGCCCTTCTTTTTCAGCCACTCCACCCCGGTCGTGACGATCATTTTGCCGATTCCCTGGCCCTGATAGTCCGGGTGGACGGCCAACGGCCCCATCCATCCCTCGACACCCGAGCGATGGATCATATTGAACGCCGCGATTCCGTCGCGCGCGTTGCGCCAGACCATCGCGCCATCTTCGGCATCCGTGATGGCGAACTTCCACACGGCAGGATTCAGGTGGGGCACGCGGACGCCAACCATCCCGTCCTTGCGATAACGCTCGGTGAAAGCCTCGCTGAACACCGCGTTGAGCGAGGGAATCTCGCGCACGCCGACGCGCTCGGGCGTCTCCGCGACCCAGGCGTGCCTCCAGTTGCGCGCGAACGCCATTATGCCCCCGCTCCAGCCGTGCTTTCGACCGTTTCTTCCGCAACGTCGGGACGCACTCTCGGAGGCCGCTCGTCCGCGATCGGCTCCAGGTCTTCGCTGATGCCTATTGCGTCCAATTCGCTCTCGGTCACGACCGAGCACCCGCGGTCCGGGTCATAGCCGACATTTATCACGCGGTCCAGTCCCTCGCGCACCGGCTCGATGTGCGTGATCAGGATCACCTGCTCGAAGCGGTCCTGGAGCCCGCGCAGCAGCTCGACGACGTTGAATCGCCTCGCCTCGTCCAGAGACCCGAAGACCTCGTCGAGGATGAGCAGCGAGAAGTTCTGCCCCGCGCGCTCCGCGATCATCTGGGAGATCGCCAGCCGCAGCACCAGGTTGGCGAGATCTTCTTCACCACCTGACAGAACAGGCTTCTGAATTCCATCCTCCAGAATAACGATGTTGTACTGATCGTCCAGCTCCATCTCGGTGTATCGCGCATCCGTGAGCTCGCTCAGGAACGCGCTCGCCAGCTCCGATAGCTCGGGACGGAGCTGGAAATTCAGATCGGTACGAAGGTCCGAGAAAGCCCGATCCAGCTCGTCGTGCATCCGGCGGTCGGTCTGGAGCACTTCGAGCTCGGCGACTTTTTTCTTCAGCTCCTCGGCCGCTTCCTGCGCCGCCGCCAGAGCGGCCGTCGCGCCCGACACCTGCTCCTGCGCGCGAGCGGCCGCCACCTTGGATTCCTGCAGCTCCAGCCGCACGCGGTCGTATTCCGCCTTCAGATCGTTGAAGTCCTTTTCCGTGAAAGAGATCTGAGTGCGTCGCGTGCGAAGGGTGCCGAGCGTCGACTGCACGCGCATCAGGTCCTGCGCGATGCGTGTTTGCTCGAGGTTGAGCTGCGGCTCGCGCTCCAGCATCGCCTGAAACCGCGCGGCCTCGGCCTCAATGGGAGTCAGCCGATCCACCTCCGCGACCACCTCCGCGTGCCGGGCGGGATCATATCCCGGTGGAATCCGCGAGATGTCGCGTTTCAATTGCACCTCGCGTTGCCGCTTCAGCGCGATGTCGCGCACGATCGTCCCCAGCTCCTGTACCGCGAGCTGCACCTTGGCCAGCCTGCGCTCGAGAGTGCCCACCTCCTGCATCAGCGCTCGCCGCTTCTCATCGAGCTGATGGACGTCCTCCGGCATTTGCTCCAGCTGCTCAACGCGCGCCTTGTAGTAGCTCCCGTCGACGTTCACTGTCTCGAGCAGCTCGTCCAGATGCTCTACCACCGTGTGGAGACTTCCACCCAGCGGGCGACTGCAGGTCGGGCACTCGCCATCTTCGCCGAGGGCGACGACCCGATCACGCTGGTGCTTGAGCTCCGAATATTGGTGCCTGAGCGCCTCGCGTTTGGTCTGCGCTTCCTGGCGGTCCCGCACCCATTCCGTTCGGCGCGCTTCAAGGAGGCCCTGGGTGTCCTCGAGCTCGGAACGTTTCTTCTCCAGCTCGAGCGTCGCCTCCTCCTCGAGCCCCGGTGCGCGTTCGATCCTGGCGTGACGCTCCTCCAGCCGCGCAATCTCCTCGCGTAGCGCGGCCTCGGCTTCGAGCAGCGTCTTCCGCCGTCCTTCCTCGCGGTAGAGAGTGTTGAGCGCCTGGAGCTCGACGTTGAGCGCGAAGAGCGGCTCGATGGCATCGCGCAGCGTGTCGAGTTGAGACCGCGCTGCCTTCACCCCATCGAGCTCCCGCGTAATGCGCTCGGCGTCACGCTGAAGTGCTGCCTCCTTTTCTTCCAGGACCGTGATCTGCGTGAGCAGCTGCGCTGATTGCTCGCGCTGGCGCTGCACCATTTCCCAGCGCGGCTCGATCGACATCATCTCCCGCGCGCGAACCGCTCCCCGATGCGCCGCCTGTTGTGCGCGCGCTTCCGCTTCTTCTTTTCGGGACGCGGCTTCCGCGAGTGAGCGAAGAACCGCTTCGGGGTCACGCATGCCGCGCTGCATTCCATCGATGGCGGACCGGACGCGGTTGCGCCTGTCTCGCGTCAAGTCCTGCGCGATGCGGAGCTTTTCGTAGCCGAGCACGCGCGAAAGGAACTGTCCGCGCCTGCCGGGGCTCATCGCCGCCATCACGCTCAGTTCCTTCTGTCCCGTGAAATACGTATGGAAGAATTCCGACATCGACATGCCGAGCCGGCGCTGCATGAGCTCGGTGACCGCAGAGATCGTATTTGCAATAGGAGTATCGGCACCATCGAGGTAGACTTCCGCGCTCGTCAGCCCGCGGACGACGCGATAGCGATGGGAGCCAAGCTCGAAATCGAGCTCGACCTCGACCTGAGCGCGCGCTCCGGCCCCCATGAACCTGATGGAGTCGCGGTTGCCGCGAATCGCCGGATTCCCGTAGAGCGCCCAAGCGATCGCTTCGAGAATCGTGGTCTTGCCGGCGCCGTTCGGACCGATGATGCCGGTGAGTCCAGTCCCGAACTCGAGCTCCGTCCGTACGTGCTGGCGGAAGTTGGTGAGCTTGAGACTATTGAGTCTCACGCGATGGCTTCCTCTTCGGCCGGTCCAGCGACCAGATCCGCCTCGCGGAGGTAGTGGAGCCCGAGCTCGACCAGGGCTTCGCGGTCGATGTCCTCGGTGAGCACGCGCGAGCGGAGCTTGTCGCGCACGGTATCGGCCAGCGATGCGCGGCGGCCCGGCGCTGCCTGGCCCGTTTCTGGACGCACGATGTCGGGACGGCGCGTATCGAGGTGGAATTGCAGCGCCTTGCGCTTGTATTCGCGGAGCGCCTTGTGGTCCAGCTCGCGCAAAATGTGGCGCGGAACGTCACGGACGACGAGCCGCACGATCTTGTCGTCAATGCCGCCTTCAAAGTTGTCTACCGTCGCGCGAATCGCCTCGTCGAGCGAAGCAGGTGACAGGCCGGCGCCCGAGAGCGGTGGCAGATCGACCCACTGCCGCAGCGGTGGAATCGAATGAAACGTGTGAGCCCCTGTGGAGAGATCGTGCTCGATGATCCCCTTGCCGCCGATTCCGGTTTTGCGCTCGTCGGCCATTTCACTCCAGATTTCACGCTCCTCGGCGATTTCCCCCCAGGAGTTGGTACTCGTGTAGTCGAGTGATCCCGAATAGAACGCATTCGGTTCAACCTGCCGATACACATGGTAGTGCCCGAGCGCGACGTAGTCCCAGCGCTCGGCGCCGAGCTCCTGCTGCGTGATCCCCATGGGACGGCGATCGAGCTCGCGTCCACTCCTCGGAAGGACTCCTTCGATCTCCCCGTGGAGGAGGAGGATGTTGTATTTCGCGTTTGGATCGGGCTCGAAGGGTGGCGCTTTCCCCATGTCGGGCACGGCGAGAATCGAGAGATCGTGCTCGTGAAACGGTATCCGCTTCGCCTCGCCCTCCACCACGTTGATTCCGAGCGGGGCGAAGAGCGGCAGAATGCATCTGGTCTCCGACATGCGAGGAGTGTCGTGATTGCCGGCGACCATCACTACTGTGGCATTGGGCAGCGCCTGCACCAGCCGCGAGAACTGGTGAAACGCGTGCAGAATGGCCGGATTGCTGGGGCGAACGGCGTGAAATACGTCTCCAGCGATGAGCACCAGGTCGGGCCTCAGCTCGATCACCTTGTCGATGACGCGGCGCAGCGAGATCGCGACATCCGCCTCGCGCTGGTTGATCCCCGCAGGCGTCTGGCGCTGATATTGTCTGAAGCCGAGGTGTATGTCCGAGAGGTGAACGAGTCTCATCGAGTGCGCATCGCCCGTATCCACTGCGTGATCTTCGTCCGCACCTGCATCGGCGCGCCCTGTGGCGCTCCCTTTCGGGCCGGGTTCGCGGCGATCGTGGACCGTACGATGATGCTGCTCTTCGAGTCAGTTATCCAGCCTAATCTGCGGTCGATCTGAATCGTGCCCGCGAGCGTGCCCGAGGTCGTGTAGCCGGCGTCCGGAGACGGTGCGCCGGGGGTGTTCATGCGGGACATCGTTCCGTGCATCGAGATGTATGCGATGTCGCCATTCCGGCCGAGGGAATCGAACCGGAATGTCGCTCGAACCGAACCCATCGCGCCCGGATCGCCGCTCAGCGGGATCTGCATTTCGCGCGTCCACTTTTCGCCCACGGCGACCGGCTCTCGCGCCAGCATCGCCGGCATTTCTCCGAAGATGTGCCGCAGCTCGCTGTTGGAATCGTCATCATCGACGATCTCCATCGCTCCATCGGGTGAGACACGGACCATCACACGTTTTGCCTGCATCGTCCGCCGCTTGAGATCGGCGAGGGAACCCGGAGAAGCGGGAGTCATCGCGACGGAATCGGTGATCGACTGCATGAGCGTGCCGCCGGATGTCCACTGCTGCGCGATGGTGTGGGTGAACACCTCTATGGACGTCGTCATCGAGCTGGGGGTGGACTCGCGTCCCCCGCGCTGAGTAGTGCCGGTCATCTCCACCGTCTGCGAGAGATGCATCCGGAGGGTGTCGCCGATGTGGGGGCGGATCTGGAGCAAGACTGGCTGAGAGGCCGCGGCTTGGGCGAGAAAGGCAATTGCGAGAAGAGTAAGGTAGGAGGTGCGAGGTGCTAGGCGCGTGGCATGAGGTAGAGGCGTGATCAGGCTCGGTTCTACCTCCGACCTCGCACCAAGTACCTCGAGCCTTCCGCCTCGCTCCCCTCGCAGTTCGGTTTCCCCGAGGCCCATGGAGACCTCACCAAAACCCCCACCTAGCTCTTCTCGCACTTCGGTTTGCCGTCCACCCATACGGATGCCTTTAAAACCCGTACGGATCATTTTCCGGCGCCGACTTGATGCTCCCGGCCATTGGGCGCGGCGCTGCCTGGGCCGGGATGATCTTCCGGAACTGCGCTGCAAAGTACGCCTTCACGTTGTCGGGTCGGGCGAGAAGCGTCGCGTTGCGCGCGCGGATCACCTCTTCCTGCGTATATAGCGCGGTTATGTCCTGAACCCACGGCAGCGTGATCGTCGGATCGAGTGGCCTGAGAGCGCGCAGAATCGCCCCGTCCAGCGAGACGTCGCTCGCCTGCGGGTAGCGCTCAGATCCCTCGCGTCCCTGCATCACCGCGGGGCGCGGGAACCGCACGAAGATCGGCTGCGTGAAATGTGGATGGCGAATCATCAACTGCCCTTTCTCCAGCGTTGCCAGCTTGGTTCTTGTCGCCGGGCTAAGCACGGCGTAGCCCGGGGTCGAGAGCTCGTCGGGGTCCATTCTTCCGAACAGCGATGTACCCGAATTTCCGACGACCCTGCGATGCACCTGCGAGCGGAATTGCTGCGCGCTGAACAGGACGAGGCCCAGGTAGCGGCCACGCTCCGCGATGTCGAGCAGCATCTTCCTGACATAAGTATCGGCACCATCCCCCGGCGCGTACTTGTTCAGCTCGTCGACGAATACGACGAGATGCTTGACGCCCAGGTCCCTCCGCTCCAGGTGCTCGCGGAGCGTCGAGACGATTCGAGCGAAGATGAGGTCCTGCGCATCTTCCTCAAGGCTGGCGACATCCACCACGTACACCGTGCGGTCCTCAAAGCTCCCGAACGGAAGGTCGCTGACAGTTCCCGCGTCGGTCACCAGGCCGGCACAGCGCGTCGAGATGTTGGATAGGCGGTTGCGTACCTTGCGGATTGTCGCCACGTGGTGCGTGCGCCAGCTCTCGCCGTCCTTCTTTTCCATCCCCTGGAGGACATCGCGGAACCATGCGTCGAGGTCGGCGAACGACTGAACTCTGTGCGTCTTGCTTAAAAGCGGATCGGTGAACTCCTTGTCGACGACGTTCTGAACGATGAAGTCGATGAGCGCATCGGCCTTCGCATCGATGTCGTCCCTGTTGAGGAGAACCTCCGCGAACTGAAGAACCTCACGCAGACCCCACGTGAGCGGCGTAACGTTGTCGAGCAGAGCTTCGTTGTTCCGGAAAGTATTGAGTGCGAGACCCTTGGCAGTGTAGGGCGCGAAATACTCCACTCTCTGGAAGGGCTTCGGCTCGACATCGAGCTTCTCGTAGAGGGCCTCGTCCGACTTCTCTACTTTGCCCGGCTGATCCAGATAACACAGGTCGGGACCCTTCACATTGAAGCACACCGCCGCGATCGATCCCTTGTCTTCCGGGAAATGCTTGAACAGCGACGCGAGCAGCCACTCGACGGCACTCGTTTTGGTGGCCAGCCCGGAGACTCCCGTGATGTTGAGATGCGCGGCCTCAGGTCCGAGAAGAAAATCCGCGTCGAGATAGATCACGGCTTCCGTTCCGCCGGCGCGATAGACGCCGATTGGAATTCCCGTGTTCGCTCCTTCTCGCAGGTAGCTGTCCATGCGCAGCGCGACCTGCACGTCGGCTTCCTCGGCGAGAAAGACCTGCCCCATCGGCACTGGCTGGAGCGGCTCTTCCGGGATCTGCCTCAGCACGGCAGCGGTGTAAAGGCGGATCTCCGCGCGTTCGGTAGCCGCGTAACCCGCCGTCGTTGGCAAACCATCGTGCCCGAGCACATCGTGCATGGGAGACTGCAGATCCGTGTAGCTGAATCCCTCGACGATGATTCCGTAAATATGCGGAATCTGCCCATCCATCGGGTTTGCGCCATCGACGCGCACGATCGTCCCGATCCCGACGGGCGAATCGATCGCCGTCCAGAAATGGAATTCGTGCGGAGTGTTTGGCTTCCGCTCCGTCGCGACTACGCGGCCGAGTGCTTCGCTCATGAAATGGCTCTCAGAAATTCTTCGACATCCCGAAGACCGTACGACATCTTGTCCCAACGTCCATCGGGTAGCGCCAGGGGAGATGTTTCAGCGAGTACCCAGCGCGAGATTTCGTCAGCGCGCTCGGTGGGATTGTCGCACCTCGACATCTCGATACGCACCAACCCAAACAACGCATCATGCCCCTCCGGGTCGCGGAGCCTCAGGTACCAGCTCATGACTGCGGTGCGAGACTTCGGCGTGACCTGGAAGACAGACGATCTTTCGCCCTTGGCGAGACCCACTACCGTCTTGAGCGCTTCGCCCTCGACGTAAAGCGTGAAATGGCTCTTGATCACACCGATCGCGCTCGCCGACGAAGCGACGCGCTCGTTGCGGGTGATCCCGCCGTCGATGAAAAGTGGCGCTTCTTCGACAGCGCACCAGGCTTCCGCGAGCTCGTCCTCGAGGGCGTCCCGCTGGCTGTCGACAGCGCGGATTGCGCGCTCGAGCAGAACCGTTGGGTGTTCGCTCGGATACGCACCATTCGCGTCAGGAATCGATGTGTCCACCACCTGAAACCGGCTGTATTTCCCTGGCGAGCCAGCCCGCAAAGTCTCGGTCAGTTGGGGCAAATACCTGAAGGGCAGGTAAAGCTTCTGCTCGAGCTTCGGTGCGTGGTGTCCCCAGGTGACGAGGCGGCGGTTCACGCGAACGCGAACCCCGGCGCCAGTGGTACCAAGCACGAGTGGCACGCCGAAGTGGCGACCGATTACCCGCACCTTTTGGATTCCATCGAGAAAGGCGCCGAATTCGGAGATCATCGTGCGAGTCACACCCGGCACTTTGATCGCCCGGAGCGTCTTGCCCTCGACAATATCCGCGGAAATGAGCTGTGGCTGGTCGGCC
>Ga0137388_10002723_pt1 | contig 11180 bp, 9 predicted proteins | sample 15con2h14AmetaG_FD_104644 | JGI IMG/M metagenome (GOLD analysis project Ga0137388, IMG submission 104644) | Vadose zone soil microbial communities from Angelo Coast Range Reserve, California, USA - 15con2h1.4A metaG | ecosystem: Environmental > Terrestrial > Soil > Vadose zone > Saprolite...
ATACGTCATACAGAAACACCTTGCCGATAGTGAACGCGATCAAAGCCAGCGCCTGCCAGCGCACAAATGACGAACGACGCCAGAAGCCTACCACCATGAGCATGGCGCCATAGGCCATCCACAGGGCGGAATAGGTGAAGTCACGAGCAATTTTCACGTGTTGCCAGTTTGCCCATTCGGACGGGTCCCACCGCCCGTGCGGAGTTAGGTTGGCCATTTCTTGTGCGTAGTAGTCGGCAACTTCGCGGCTCAGTGCAATCAGCGCCAGCAGGTTCAAGGCGACCACAGAAACAGCAGCGGCAGTGCGTCCGGTTTCATCTTTTCGGCGGCTGCCATACCAGGCGACCGCGCCCAGCACCGCAATCGCAACCGCGTAGGTCGCCATCCGCGTGTTGAAGATCGGACGAGTGACGTAGAAATTGTCGATCAAGAGAAGCCGGCCCACACCCAGCGCCAGTGCACCCACTGCGAACGCGTTCAGCAATTCGGAATGCACCCGGTCGGCCACCCACAACAGCACAGCTGCTTCTACAAACCATCCCATCGTGATCCAGTGGGCGTCGAGCCGTATCGGAATCGCAACCGTGATGAATCCGATCGCCAGCGCGAGATGCAGAAGATCGACAGTGCAGGCCGCCTCAGGACTTTCCGCTCTGGCCCGGGTTTGCCGGCTGAGGAAGACGTACACCGCCGCCAGGGCCAGGGCGAACCACGCGGTGGCCTTGGTGTCGATCTCCTCATACATCACGTAAATCTGAAGGAAATATCCCGCTGCGTTCACCAGGGCCAGAATGAGAGGAATCGACTCTGACAGCGAAGATTTGCCCTCCCCTTGACGCGCCAGCAACGGGGCTACCGCAAAGATAGCGAAAAATAGTGTGGCGAAGCCCACGGTTAAGCGGAGTTGGGTATTGTCGTAAAACCTCGAGTCCCAGCCGACGTAAAGCAACAGCGTTCCGGCGTAGCTCAACACCAGCAAGCGCCGCCAGGGTTTGAGGATCGCCAGCGCGAGCGCACCGACATCCAGAATGGCAACGTAGGCAAACAAGGCCACTTCGCGGTTCTGGCCGGTGGAGAGCAGGAGCGGAGTGGTGAAGCCGCCGATCAGCGCGAATGCTGCCAGAATTTCGGCATCCTGGGTCCACGCCATCACCGCGGTAGCCGCGGTCACGGCGAGCATCATGACGAAAGCCACGCCGCTGGGAACGAGGCTGTAGACCTGGAAGGCCGCGTAGAGCGAAAGATACAAGATGCCGATGCCCACCGCCTTTAGCGAATATGAAAATACGCGGTAGCCGCGGCCACGAAAACTCTCGCTCCAGATGACGATGGCGATGCCGGCGAGTAGTCCGATCGCTACGCGGCCGGTGGGTCCGATCCAGTTGTTGTCGAAGGCAAATTTCAGAAAGTAGGAAACACCGATCAGTACGGCGGAAATCCCGATCCGGTTCAGCCAGTGCGAGCCGATGCGGGATTCCAGATTGGGGACGCTCTGTCTGCTCGATGAGATTCGTGGCAGTGTGGGTGGAAGGCTCGACCGGATTTGTGGAAGTGGAGGCGCGACAGCCGGCGGGGCTGCTGATGGCACTGGCTGTGCGTCAACCCGCGGTGACTGGGTCGCGATCTCTGGCCGCAGGTTCAACGCCTGCTCGACGCGAAACACCCGCGCCGTCAGTTCGCCGAGTAGCCGCCTAAGCTCTTGCAGTTCGCTTTCAGAAGAATCCACGGCACCTTCCGACAACAGATTTCTGAAGCATTATCTGCGAAACTGGACTGGCTTTCACAAATTATTAAGGGGACGAACCATGAAGTGTCTTACCGAATACCTGAAGTTTCACACCCGCTCGCACCGCGCCTACGTGCACGTCACACCCCAGGTGGAGCAAATCGTAAGCAGAAGCGGCGTCCAGGAAGGCATGGTGGTGGTCTCCGCCATGCACATTACGGCTGGCGTCTATGTCAATGACAACGAGAGTGGATTGATCGAAGACATCGATCAGTGGCTGGAAATGCTGGCACCGTTCCGCAAAGACTACAAACACCACGAGACCGGTGAGGACAACGGCGACTCTCACCTGAAGGCTCTTCTCATCCACCATGAGGTCATTGTTCCAATCACCAAAGGCAAACTCGATCTGGGAACCTGGCAAAGAATTTTCTACGCAGAATTCGACGGCCAGCGCGACAAGCGGGTGATCGTGAAGGTGATGGGTGAGTAGTTTCGTCTGGACTTCCTTGGCGGGTTGCGCGTTAGCTACGACTCCGAATTACTCAATAGGCTCGACAATCGGCATCGGCTCCGACGACTTGCCATCAGGCAATTGCACTACGATGATAGCCGCCAGCACAAAGACTATCCCCGCCACCTGCAACGGATGCATGATTTCCCCGAGCGCAACGGCGGCAATTACGATCGAGAATACAGGCTCCAGGCAACTGACCACGATGGCGCGTGTAGGCTCCAGGTGTTGCAATCCGGCGAAGTAGAACGAAAATGGAGCCAACACGGAAAGGAGGGAGAATAACAGCAGGAAGAGCCACTGTTCGCCCGAATAGTGCGCCGCGGCAATCTTCCACGGCGGGTTGACCAACAGCCAGAACAGGGACGCGCTGCAAGTAGTGTAGAGCAGCACCATCCAACGGTCGTGGCGAGCTAGGACGTTGTGTCCTCCAACGTTATAAAAGGCAAAGGAAAAAGCGGCGAGCAAGCCAGCGAACAGACCGATCGTGTCCAGGTGCAACCCGGTTCCCCCGAACAAGCCGATCACCAGGGCAATGCCGGTCACGGCCAATCCCACCGCCCCCACACGCTGGAGCGTGGGTTTCTGGTGTCCGCGAGCCACGGTGTAGAGCAATACCCAGATCGGCGCGGTGTATTGCACGATGATGGCGGTGGCAACGTTGGTTCTCTGGATGGCCAGATAGTAAAAATAGTTGGACGCGGCCACGCCTAGGATGCCGATGAGGAAAGTGTCCCGAATGTCGGCAGCCGGCAAACGCAAGCGGCGCCATCCACGCAGCAGACTGAGCACGGGGAGAAGGGTGAGAAATGAGAATGTGGCGCGGCTTTGGGAAAGGATCAACGGATCGATGGGCCGCAACGCGTGCAGACCGGGAAGCCTGCGGGTGAAGGCGGCTCGGCCTAGGCTGGCTGCGACTCCCCAACAAAACGTAGCCGCGGCGATATAGAGGTAGCCTAACGCCGGTTTGCGGGTTTCCGTTGACAATTATTTGTTCCGTACCAAAGCACCGGCCGCGCTTCGCTCGGCTGGGCGGGTGGGACACCCGCCCCTACGTGGCCCGGGACGACCACTGACTCGCACCCGGAGTGAACGATTCCCGCTATCTCCGGTTGTCGGTGCTGGGCTCGGGGTGGATCAGCACACGGAACAGCTCCGGAAACTCCTGCTTGAAGCGGATCTCGAGGTCGGTGGAGATGTCGTGCACGCTGGAGAGCGGCAGCTCGTCCGACATGGTGCAATGAGCCGACACGTAAATGCGGCCACGCACGCGCTTGATCTGGATGTCATGCATGTCGAGGATTTCAGAAAACTTGGAAGCGATCGCCTTTAGGCGCTTTTCCAGCCGCGTATCGTGTATCAGTTCGTCGCCGGGTTCGATGGTCGCAGGTTCGCTCTCGATGTGGGTGATGATGGAAGAAATCTCGGGCACCTCCTCGCGAATCTCCGATTCCAGCACGGTTACCCGGTCGTGAGCTTCCTTCAGGCTCAGATTCTCGTCGAGTTCCAGGTGCTGCTCCACGTGCAACTGTCCATGGAGGTCTTGCACGCTGACGTCATGCACGTTGAAGTTGTAACGGGTAGCCACGGCGCGGACACGGTCGAAAATATTCTCGGTGCCTGGCGAGCGCGGCACAGAATGCACGACCACGTCGGCGTCGGGTAGGACTCCGTGCACCGCATCGGTAACGGCCGTAGCCATCTGCTCCGAGCGCTGGAAGGTGACATTGCGCGCGACCCCAACGGAAAGATCGGCAAAGTAGCGGTTGCCGGCGCGCCGGATGCGTACGCGGTCCACCTCGAGCAGACCATCCACGCTCGAAACTGCGGCGACAATCTTGCTGCGGACCCCCGCCGGAGCGGCGTCAAGAAGAGCGTCAATGGTTCTGCGGGCCAGGCGCCAGCTTACGTATACCACCACCCCGGCCACGAAGAGCGCGGCCACCGGGTCGGCGTCGCGCAGCCAGTCGATATTCCAGATTCTCCCCAGCAGCACCAGGAGCAGACCAAGGACCACAATCCCACTCGACCAGATATCGGTGGAGAAATGGAGCGCATCGGCCTCGAGCGCTTGGCTGTCATACTTGGAGGCGATCCTGCCCAAGGCGCGCGAACGCCAAAAATCCACGCCCATGGAAACAAACATCACCAGGAATGCCGCCAGACTCGGCTCGATATGAACGTGATGAAAAAATAGCCGTTTAACAGCTTCGTAAATGATCCAGATGCAGGTAAGCAGCAGCAGGCCAGTCTCGAGGAAGGCGGAGAAATTTTCTACTTTCCCGTGGCCGTATTGGTGATCCGCGTCAGCCGGCTTGTCGGAGACTCGAACCGACATCAGCGTGATAATCGCAGCCACCAGATCGAGCGCGGAATGCAAGGCTTCTGAAAGTATGCCCAGGCTGCCGGTGGTAACCCCAACCACAATCTTCAGAGTCGTGATGGCGATGGCAGCCAGCACGGAATTCCCCGCCACGGCGCGCTTCTCGGCACGCATAGACTCCGGGCTATAAGTCGCTGGCGATCCAGCCATAGCGGCATTATAGCGGGGAGGCAGAAGTCAGGCAGCGGACTTCAAGCCATCCGGTGTCTCGATGGAGCAACGGGCGTCCCCCCGCTCGCGGATAAACAGGCAGAGAGGTATGTCGACTTTCGCGTTTAAGACGTCTATTTACGATGTACCAGAGGGCGAGATGGTGTAGAGTTGATTCCGTTTTCCGGCCCAAGAATAACCGAAGAGGAATCTACTGATAGGTTTTTAGGCCAGCCACCTGTTCGTCACCCACGGCAGAATTTATGGGTAGACAGAGTCCTGTGAAATCCAGCCAGTGGTTGACGCTTCGCAGTTTCAGCCAAACGCTCACCATTTCGACTCGGCGCTCCGGTTCGCCCGAAAAGGAAACTTCTCATGTATCGTGCCACCCTCCGTCCTTTTATAATCGCTTTCGCAACTGCCGCCGCGGGAGTTGCCGCGCAAGCGCAAACCGCACCACCGATCAAACCGGGATTGTGGCAAATCCATAGCGAACGCGAAGTCAACGGCCAGAAAACGCCGGACGCGAGCGAGCGCATGAAGAACATGAGCCCTGAAAAACGAGCGCAAATCGAAGCCCTGATGAAACAGCACGGCGTTGCCGCGAGCGCCGCTGGCATGGGCCAGGTCTGCTATACCCGCGAGACGCTGGAGCGGTCGCCCTGGGCTGATCAGCAAACCGACTGCAAGGTCTCCTTCAGTAGCCGCAGCGCAACCTCGTGGAAGTGGCACACTACCTGTCCAAAATCTGGCTACGAGGCCGACGGCGAAGCCGCTTTCCTAGACCCCGAGAACTACACTGTGAAGTCCACCTCGGTTTCAAAGATTGGCGACAAGGTTCGCAACTCGCGCACTACGATTACCGCCAAATGGCTGGGCTCCGACTGCGGCGGTTTAAAACCGCTGGACCCAAAGCCCTGACACGCGCGCAGCAGCAAAGCCCGCCGGAGATGCCAAGTCGGCGCAATCATTCTAAACTGACGTACCATGAAGGTGATTGCTTACTGTTCCCTGGTGCTCGCCAGCATGCTGGTCTTGTTGTGGCCCCTGGCCGCATATGCCAGCATTTTCGCTTTCGACGCGCCCAGCAGGGGTGCCTACTTCGAGTTGAAACGATATGCTCTGGTCATCGGTGTTTTGAGTTATCCGTGGGGATATCTGGTGGCGATCGCCCGTATTCTCGCTCGACGGAAGGGTCAAGCATGGTGGTCGAAACTTACTATCGGTTTTCTCCTGACTCCGTTCCTCCAACTTGCTCTGCTGTTTTTGCTTGCCACGGCATTGGGCCGATGAATCAATTGCTCGGATGACGATCAAACCCTGTTAGCTCCGTAAGACTACCCTCAGGTCCGACGCCCGCTCTATGCTAGGATTCTCAGTGCACGTTTCGCTCCAGCACCGGAGGAATTCAGCTTTGATGAGTCATCGCGGATGGATATGTTTGTTGTTTCTAACCACGCTGGCCTGGGGACAGGCGGTGAAGCCATCGGCTCCCCCCGCACCCCCTAAGGCGCCGACCGTGTCCCATGCGGCCGCCGCCAAAGCTCCGGAGGCAGCAACGGTTGGTCGCGATGCTGCCGTAATCACGATCCCCGGTCTGTGCGATAAGCCGTCCCTGGACAAATCCAAACCTGCCGATTGCAAAACTGAGGTCACCCGTGCCGAGTTCGAGCGCCTCGTAGACGCAGTCGCTCCCACCATCGCGCCTGCGGCTCGAAAACAGCTGGCGACCCAATACGGCGTTGCGCTGGTCATGGTCCACAAGGCACACCAGATGGGTCTGGACAAGGGACCAAAATTCGAAGAGCTCATGAGGGTTGCCCGGGTCGGTGTTCTGACCAAAGAGCTTAGCCAGCACTTGCAGGATGAAGCGGGGCGCGTCTCCGACCAGGATGTGGAAAGCTACTACCATAAGAATGAACCCGCATTTCAGCAGGCAGACCTGCAACGGATCTTCATTCCGCGAGGCAAGCAACCGGTAGAGGGCAAGGACGAGACGAGCGACGACGCCAAGAAAGCCCAGCAGGACTCCGAAGAAGCTATGAAGCAAGTGGCTGCAGCGCTGCGGGCACGGGCCGCCGCGGGGGAAGATTTCGAAAAGCTGCAGGACGAGGCCGCCACAGCTGCGGAGTTCAAGGGCAAACCTCCCACCAAGCTGGGCAAAGTACGGCGCACCAGTCTGCCTCCAGCCCAGGCGGAAGTGATGGACCTGAAGCCCGGCGAGACCTCACAACTGATCACGACTCCGAACGGATACCTGATCTACAAGACTGGGGAAAAGGACACTCTGCCGCTCGACAAAGTGCATGACGAGATTGTTTCGACGTTGCGTTCGCAGCGTATCCAGGATGCCATGCAGTCCATTCAGAAATCCTCGACGCCTGAATTGAACGAGAAGTATTTCGCGGAAACCGCTCCGGCCGCTCCGCAGGGGAATACTCCGGCTGGTGGGCAGGCCGCGCCACCGGTAAAATCTCCGGACTCTGGTCCCAAATAATGGGCGATGCAAAACCAACTGTAGTAGTCACGGGAATTTCCGGAAATCTGGGAACCCGTCTGCTGCCGCTACTGGCTGAGTTCGACGTGATCGGAGTGGACCTGAATCCGCCTTCGACCGATCTGCCTTTGCGTTTCGAACGCATGGATCTGGGGGAAGAGGAATCCTGCCGCCAGCTCTTCATTCTGCTTCGCGATTCCCGAGCGGCCGCCGTCGTCCATCTGGCGTTTGTACTCGACCCCTTACGCACTGGCGTGCTTGACGTCACCCGCATGTGGCACATTAACGTGGCGGGAACCGCGCGTGTCATGGAGGCCGTCACCGAGGCGAACCGCGACAGTTCGCCTGTCCAAAAATTCATTTTTCCCAGTAGCGTTTCAGTTTACGGTTCTGACCTATCCGGACCAGCAACAGAAGAGCATCCGCTCGGAGCGCACACCCTGCCCTACGCGATTCACAAGATGGAATGCGACAGGGTCGTCCAACAACGAGCGCCGGCGCTACGTGGCTGCAGCGCCTACATGTTGCGTCCCCATATTTTTGCCGGAGCCAGCGTGGAAAACTACATGGTCGGCGCTTTCCGGGGCACGCCTAACGGGCGGAGTGATAGGGCTGCCAAGATGCGCAGCCGGGGCAAGCGCCTCCCCTGCGTGCTGCCCTCTGGCAGACGGTACCTGGATAACCGCATCCAGTTTGTTCACGTGGACGACATGGCAAGATTGATAGTCCACATCCTGCAGAAGACGGAACCCGAGTCTCAGCGGTTGACGGTGCTGAACGTGGCCGGACGCGGCGAACCCTTGACCTTTGAACGTTGCGTTGAAGTGGCCCAAGCCAAACTGTTGCGGGTACCAGGCAAACTGGCCTTCGAGATGGCTTTGCAAATGTTGTGGCGGTTCGGGATCGTGGCCATCCCGCCCGAGGCCGCTCCCTACATGACCGGCGAGTACCTCATGAATACCGATCGCCTGCAGCGATTCCTGGGCGAGCACTATGAAGACGTAATCCGTTACACCATTGCCGACGCATTCGCCGATTGCTTCAAGCCCGCTTCCCCGGTGGCGGCAGAGGAACCAGCAACAGAAGCGTCCTAGCGGCGCAATGTTGCGCGAGCGTCCCGCTCACGCTGCATGCGACGGCACCGCCGCGCCAATTCAAGACTCTCTGAAGCGCTGGGGGTACGCTCCATCGACCTGTTATCGGCCCCGCACGAGCGACGACGCTCGCGCCCACATCACTGGTCTACTTTTTGCCCCGGTACAATCCCGCGATACCGAACGTGTAAGGACTCCACGAGGCCTCGCGGAAACCGGCCCGCTCCATACGCCGCAGCATCTCGCCAGGCTCGGGAAAACGCTCGACTGACGCAGGCAAATAAGCGTACGGCCCCTTCACACCCGAAATCAGCGTGCCGATCGCGGGCAGCACGTTCTTGAAATAAATTCGGTAAAGACCTCCGACAGCACCCTGCGGCTCAGCGAAATCCAGAATCCCGCATTCTCCGCCGGGACGCAGCACACGCACGATCTCGCGCAGCCCCGCATCATAGTTCGCCAGGTTGCGGAAGCCGAAGGCTGATGTAACCAGATCGAAGTGCCCATCACGAAATGGCAGGAGCAGAGCGTCCGCTTCAACCCAGCGCAACGAAGTGGACGCCGATTTGCCGCTTGCCCGCTGCAGCATGGCGTGAGAAAAATCCGCACCCAGAATCTTGGGAGATGACTTCGCTGCCTGCCGCTGCAACGCAAACGCCATATCGCCCGTGCCGCAACACGAATCCAGCACGCGCGCGTCTGGTCGGGAAAGTACGTGCGCAAACACCCGTGCCGTCCTCTTCCACCAGAGCCGGTCGATGTTGAAAGAGAGCACATGGTTCAGCAGATCGTAGCGTGGAGCGATCGAGGTAAACATCTCCCGCACCGCCCGCGCGGAAGACTGTTCATCGGCGGCACCTTCAGGGGCCGCGCCGATAACTGTGGATTTGATGACTTCGCTCAATTGTTCGCTACTTAGACAACCGCCGCAACTCGTCCACCGCTTCTATAACGACCCGTTCGGGCACGTCATTTACGACCTCGACTTTGCCGATCTCCCGCGGCAGCACAAAATGCACCACACCGTTGCGTGTCTTCTTGTCCGACTGGAGCAGGCGAAGAATGTTGCGGCTTCGCGCCTGAACCTTGGGCAACGGCCCCAGCCGTCGCACGGCATCGACAATGCGGCTGGCGCTGGTCTTGTCGGTTCTCTCCACTGCGGCAGCAATCCTGGCAGCTGCAATCATTCCCCAGGCAACGGCCTCGCCGTGCAGAAAGGGCCGGTATTCGGTCTCGGCTTCGAGCGCGTGTCCAATGGTGTGGCCCAGGTTCAACACCCGGCGCAAACCGTTTTCACGCTCATCGGAGGCAACGACCTCCGCCTTCAGCGTAATTGATTCCGCAATCACCCACTCCAGCTTTGCGGCATCGCGACGTAGTTCTTTGACGTCAACTGTTTCCAGAGCACGGAACAATTCTGGTTTCCCAATCACGCCACATTTCAAAGCCTCGTAGAGCCCGGCGCGGAACTCGCGATCTGGCAGTGTGGCCAGCACTGCAGTATCGATCAAAACCATGCGCGGATGGTGAAATGTGCCAACCAGATTCTTTCCCGCGCGCAGGTTTACCCCGGTCTTGCCGCCGATGGAAGCATCGACTTGCGCCAGCACGGTCGTGGGGATTTGCACTATGTCCAGGCCGCGCATGTAGAGCGACGCCAGGAGTCCGGTTACGTCGCCCACGACTCCGCCTCCGAAGGCAACGATGGCCGAGTTTCGATCCGCGCCTAGGCGGCTCAACTGCTCAGACAACTTCTCAACCGTGGCCAACTTTTTGTGGCGTTCGCCATCGGGCATTTCCACAATTTGCGCTTCGAATCCGGAGGCAGCCAGCGAGGCCATCAGCTTCTTTCCCCACTTGCGGCGCACGGGTGGTACTGTCACCACGAACAGGCGTTTGCCGCTGACTTTCGCGGGAGAGCCGCCCACAGCAAAGACTTCGCGCAGCATTTCACCAGCACGCTGAAGCAGGCCGCTTTCGATGACAGCGTCGTAGGGTCGCGGCGGAAGCGCAATGGTTACACGAGTCATGAGTTCTCATCATAATTCAATTGCGGCGCAATCCGGAGCAGCTCCCCTAGACGGCAGCTCACAGCTGGCACAGGAGAATGTTCTGGCCGAACCTTCGGGGATCGTGGCAGCCGGTCTGCAGGAGGGTTCGCCGGATGTCTTCCTTCCCGGCAATCCAGCCCGCCTGAAAGAACCATATCTGGGCTGCGGGCGTCGCCCGGACGTAAGGATCGATTGCGCTCAGGGCAGAGCGGTCAGGGAGGGTCTTGAAATTCGGCGCTGGCGTGATCACGTGCAAACCGCTGCAATTGGATTGAAGAAATGGCTGGAAAGGGAGTTCATACTGAATCACTCGCTGGTGGCAAAAGTAGTAGCTCAGGGACAGACCTCCGCCGTTGTCCGTAAACAGAACCGAGCCTGGCGGAATCTGCTGGTGCATAAACTCGACGGATTCTTCCATGAGTTTCCTGCTCTGGTTCCTGGGCTGAATGTAGGCGCCGGTAGGGCTCGGAAACACACTGCAGATGACCAGGACCAGCGCGAGAACCAAAACAAGTTTCTTTCCCCACCGCTCGTGATCCGTCCAGCGCGAGAGACCTATCGCAATTCCTGACATCGCGAAACCTGCCAGCAGCGCATTATGACGCGTACCGCCGTACGGATAGAGTCCGGCAAGAGCCAGTGCGCAATTGATAACGAAAGGAAGCACCAGCAGCAGCCCAAGCTGACGCGAACTTGGCTTGCCGGAGGCGGAGGCGCACCTGCGTTCGCCGATCCATAGTCCGGTCACGCCAATGAGAAAGCACA
>Ga0137388_10002727_pt1 | contig 11171 bp, 5 predicted proteins | sample 15con2h14AmetaG_FD_104644 | JGI IMG/M metagenome (GOLD analysis project Ga0137388, IMG submission 104644) | Vadose zone soil microbial communities from Angelo Coast Range Reserve, California, USA - 15con2h1.4A metaG | ecosystem: Environmental > Terrestrial > Soil > Vadose zone > Saprolite...
CGGCCGGGTGCCGGAGTCCGGCGGCGACGGCGGGGCCGGCCTGGGAGCCCCGATCCGCTCCGGGGTCCATAGCGTACCCAGCGTGCCCTGGGCCGCCTCGGTGCCGCGCGTCCCGCCGCCAGGGCCGCGCAGGATGCGGGCGATGCCGACGGCGATGGCCGCGCCGGCTACCGGGCCGGCCAGGTACGCCCACCATGCTGTCCAGTCGCCGAGCACGAGCGCGGGGCCGAGCGACCGGGCCGGGTTCATCGATGCGCCGCTGACCGGCGAGGCCCACAGCCCGGCCAGCGCGATGTAGCTACCCACGCCGATCGCGGCGAACGAGCCGACCTGCTGCGCGCCCGACGCCGTGCCCAGGATGACGCTGACCAGCCCGGTGGTCAGGACCGCTTCCCAGAGCATCGCCCTGACGGCGGAGATGCCGGGGCCAGGCAGCGTCAGGCCCGCGCTGCCATGCCTGCCGACCAGCGCCCACAGCAGCAGGGTCGCCAGCACCGCGCCGGCGGCCTGGGCCGCTATGTAGGCGGGGACCCGCTTCCACGGGAAGTTGCCGCGCAGCGCGAAGGCGAAGCTGACCGCCGGGTTCACGTGCGCTCCCGACACAGCGCCCATGAACAGGATGACTGCGGCCACGGTCAGTGCGGGCGCCACCACGAGCGCGGCGCTGCCGGTGACATGACCGCCGAACCTGGCGTTCACCATGCCGCCGCCCGCCGCGGCGAGGACGAGGAGGAACGTCCCGAACAGCTCGGAGAACAGCCGGCGCCACTCGTAGCTGTCATCCAGGAAGTCGAATTGCCTCCTTGCCGAGTTCGGCACCCCGATCGTGCGCAGGGCAGCGGCGACATGACGGGTCAGCTCTGCCTGTGCCAGGTCCTGGTCCTGCTCCCGGCCCTGGCCCCGCTCCTGGTCCTGGGCACGCGCACCTGTTCCGTACGGTGGCGGGCCGGCTGAGTGGCTGGTCACGTGCGTTCCTCCGGTGGGCTCGCTGGGTGAGAGCCTACGTCCTCGGTCGCTCGCCGCGCCGCGATGAATTCCCTGGCGCATGCGTGGATGACGCCGGGCTGCCTGGAGTTCGCTGGCTGGCGACGATGCATGATGTAGCTGCGCAGTCTCGGTAGCATCCCCGGTGGCGCCCTGCGGCTGGCCGTCCGGAGGCTGGCGGGCCAGTCACCGGGCACATGACAGGAGATCCCATGACGGAGACGGCGAAGGTAGTGCTGGTGACCGGCGCCTCGGCGGGCATCGGGCTTGCGTGCGCCGATCGTCTGCACCGGGCGGGCTGGACCGTTGTGGGCGCCAGCAGGCGCGGGACGACGGTCAGCGACCGCACCCCCGCAACCGGGGACGGCCACGCGCCCGGCACCGCGACCAGCGACCGCACCCCCGCAACCGGGGACGGCCACGCGCCCGGCACCGCGACCAGCGACAGCGCGCCGATGTCGGCAACCGACCACTGGAGCGGGCTTGTCATGGACGTGGACGACGACGATTCGGTGCGAGACGGCATCGGGGCCGTCATCGCCGCGCACGGCCGCATCGACGCTGTCGTCGCCGCGGCAGGCTGGGGAGTGGCCGGCCCGGTCGAACTCACCGCGATTGACGAGGCAAAGGCACAGCTTGAGACCAACTTCTGGGGCTGCGTCCGGGTAGTGCAGGCAGTGCTGCCAACGATGCGGGCACGCCGCGGCGGGCGCATCGTGTTGATCAGCTCCATCGGCGGCGTGCTCGGCATCCCGTTCCAGGCGTTCTACAGCGCCAGCAAGTTCGCGCTTGAGGGGTACGGCGAGGCACTGGGCTATGAGGTGACGCCATTCGGCATCGAGGTGACGCTCATCCAGCCCGGCAACGTGCGGACGGACTTCACCGCGAACCGCAAGATGGCAGCGGCCGCCGCGGGCGACAGCATTTACGCCGCGGCCCTCGGCAAGGCCGTCGGGCTGATGGAACGGGACGAGATCAACGGCGCGCCGGCCGGCGATGTCGCCGCCGCGGTGCAGCGGGTCCTGGCCGCCGAGCGCCCGCCGCGGCGGGTGTCCGTCGGCAAGGCAGGTGAGCGCTTCGGCATCCTCGCCAAGCGCATCCTGCCGTTCCGGGTCTTCGAGGCCGTGGCCAAGAGCAGCCTGGGCGTCAGCTGACCCGCCGGGCGCCATGACCTTCCCGGATGCCGGCGGCCCGGGCCGCAGCTGCTATGGCGGGCCGCAACCGGGCTGGTCAGGGTTACGTCCAGAGCGAATCGAGGGCCGCATCGACGCCTCTGGCGAGCGCAGCGACCCGCGGCATCACCGGAGCGACGGGCACCGCCTCCGCGATCTCGCACTGCGCGAGCGCCTCGGCGTCAAGAAACCGGGTCAGCGGCGCGTAGCTGTGCCGGTCGTCCCTGGCCATCCGGTGGTGATGCATCCGCAGCGGCGCGTAAAGGTAGAGCTGGTCGCGAGCCCGGGTAACCGCGACGTAGAACAGCCGCCTCTCCTCGGCGAGCCCGGCTGGGGTGGACAGCGCCATGTCACTCGGCACCGCCCCGTCCACCAGGTGCGGCAGGTGCACAACTGGCCACTCCAGTCCCTTGGCGGAGTGCATGGTGGAGATGACCAGGTAGTCCTCATCGAGCCGCGGCCGGCCGGCCAGGTCACCGGCCGATGCGGGCGGGTCGAGCGCGATCTCGACCAGCGCCTCGTGCAGCGACGGCCTGCTCGCGGCCGCGTCGGCCAGCCGCTCCAGGTCGGCGATGCGAAGGGCGGCATCGGGATAACGGGCCCGGATCGGATCGAGCAGGGCCGCGAGGACGGCGCCGGCCCGGTCTGCGGTCCGCCCAAGAGCGGCGGCGGCGATGAGCCCGGCGACCGTCGCTGCCACGGCTGACCGGGAACGCTGGGGAACGACGTCCAGCGCGGTCCGCCAGCGGCCCAGCGGTGACGGATCTGCCAGCCGCAGGGCGTCGATGACCCGCCGCGCATGCACAGGCCCGATGCCCTCATGCAGCCGGAGCAGCCGGAACCAGGCGAGGTCGTCCGCTGGGTTGGCCACCACCCGGGCAGCGGCCAGGAAGTCCTTGACGTGCGCGGCCTCGGTAAACTTCAGGCCGCCGTACTTTACGAACGGGATCCCCCGGGCCGACAGCTCGACTTCCAGGACGTCGCTATGGTGCGCGGCCCGCACGAGCACCGCCTGCTCGCGCAGGTCCAGTCCCGATTCATGAGCCTCAAGCACCCGCCCGCAGATCTCCCGCGCCTGGGTTGCCTCGTCGTGGCAGCGCACCAGCACCGGGACCTGCCCGCCGCCACGGTCGGCGGTGAGCGCCAGCTCCAGGCCCTGGGACTGCGGCCGGACCACGTTCGCCAGCCGCAGCACCGCCGCCTTGGAACGATAATTCCTGGTCAGCCGGATCACATCGAGGCCGGGGTAGGTATCGGCAAGGGCCCGCAGATGCGCCGGGTCAGCGCCGCGGAAGCCGTACACGGCCTGGGCATCATCGCCGACGCAAGTCAGGCCGCGCCCGTCCGGTGCAAGCAGCCGCACAATGTCGGCTTGCACCGCGTTGACGTCCTGGTACTCGTCTACCAGTACCGCATCGAACATGCCGCGCAGGACTGGCCCGGCGGCCGGATCCGTCAGTGCGGCCTGCCACAGCAGGAGCAGGTCATCGAAGTCAACGAGCCCGTGGCGGCGCTTGTGCGCCACGTAGTCACGGAAGAGCCCGGAAAGCTGGCCGGTGAAGTCGGCGCACCAGGGAAAGGTGCTGTGCACGACATCGGCAACGGCCGTATGGGTGTTCACGCAGCGCGTGTAGATGTCGGCGCAGACCGCCGCTCGCGGAGCGCGCCGCCGGGTGCCTACCAGATCGTGATCTGCGCGCAGGGTATCCAGTACGTCCGCGACGTCAGCCGGATCGATCACGCTGAACTCTGGTGGCAGCGAGAACGACTCCGCGTGCGCGCGGATGATCCGGTGGGCGATGGCGTGAAATGTCCCGCCGCAGATCCGCTCATCCGCTGTCACCGCCCTGGGCGCAACCCGGGCGAGTATGTCGTCGGCGGCGCGACGGGTGAATGTCAGCAGCAGGATCCGGCCGGCCTGCACGCCCTGAGTCCGCAGCCAGGCCGCCCGTGCCACCAGCGTCCCGGTCTTTCCCGTCCCTGCGCCGGCCAGCACGAGCAGCGGCCCGGCCGGATGCGTCGCCGCACGGCGCTGCTCCTCGTTCAGTTTTTCGAGCCCGGCCGCCAGTTCGAACATGGACACGAATGTAGCGATACCGTGCCCGGCCGGCCAGTTCCCCCGCCGAGGCGGAGCCGGGCCGCGCGAGCCAGGGAGGGCAGCAGAAAAGCACGCCATCCCCCGGTCAGGAAGCCGGTTATCGCTCCAGGCGAGGCGGCAGCCCGAAGGCAGCGAACAGCTCCGGGTAGAGGAAGTTGTGGATCGCCGAGATCCGCTCGCCGGATATCTCGATCACCTGCAGGGCAAACGGCTCGTGCGTCCCTGGCCCGGCCGGACGGTAGCTGCCGAACGCCGCGCACCCGTTGGCCACGGTGGCCACCAGCCGGGAGCCGCGGCATCCCAGGCCCTGGCCCAGCAGCCACCTGCTGACCTCGGCCGGCCCGCGCAACCACATCGGGTGCGGCGGCATCGAGAACATGGCATCCTCGTGCAGCAGCGACACGAAGGCATCGATGTCGTAGCGCTCGAATGCGTCCAGGTAACGGGCGAGCAGTTCCTGCTGCCCGGAATCCAGGTCGCCCGGCTCGCTTGCCTCGATGCTGACACCCGCTGCGCCGAGAGTCGCCCGGGCCCGCTGCAGCGCGCTGTTGACCGAGACGACCGTCGTGTCGAGCAGCCCGGCCACCTCGCTGGCCTGCCAGCGCAGCACCTCGCGCAGGATCAGGATCGCCCGCTGCCGGGGCGGCAGGTGCTGCAGCGCGGCCACGAAGGCAAGCCGGATCGAGTCGCGGTAGGCCGCAAGCTCAGCCGGGTCACCGGTACCGGGACCGACCGTGGCGTCGGGAACGGGCAGAATCCAGCAGGTCTCCGGCAGGGCGTCGGGTATCACCGCGGCCGCAGTCGACGACGGGCCCAGGTCCATCGGCCTGGCCCGGCGCTGCGGGCCCTGGTTCATGTCCAGGCACACGTTGGTGGCGATGCGGTACAGCCACGACCGCAGGGATGCCCTGCCCTCGAAGCCGTCGACGGCTCGCCAGGCGCGGACCATCGTCTCCTGCACGGCATCCTCGGCCTCGAAACCTGAGCCAAGCATCCGGTAGCAGTAGCCGGTCAGCTCCCGGCGGTACGCCTCAAGCTCCACCTCGAGCTCGCCTGTCTGGGAACGGGGTCCGACGGCGGTAGCTTCGCGATAGGTAGTCATTGGCGTCCATCGTACCGGGACCGGCTGACAGTCAGCCGGGAGCGATGAACGACGGCTGTCGACAGCCGCTGTGGTGACCGTGTAATGCCTGTGTCCACACCCGGCGGGGACCTGGCCGCGGCCCGCAAGGCGCCGGCCGGCACGGCAGCGGAGCACGCTGCCGTGCCGGCCGGCGCCCCGGCGGGCCGCGTTATATGCGATCTTGTGTTTGGCTGACCAGAACGGGTACAGCGTTGGCGGGCCGGCCCGAGACCGGCCGGTCAGCCTCTTTCTCTCTCTCCTGGAGCCCCGTACGATGCCCGCCACGCCGAGGCAGCGGCCCCGCCCGCGGGCCGCGACCTACCGCGTCCAGCTGCACGCCGGCTTCACCTTCGATGACGCCGCCGACATTGCCGGATACCTCGCTGACCTGGGGGTCAGCCATCTGTATTGCTCGCCTTACCTGCAGGCCGCCGCGGGCAGCACGCACGGCTACGACGTTGTCGACCACAGCAGGCTGAACGCCGAACTCGGCGGCGCGGCCGCGCACGGCCGGCTGGCCAGGCGGCTGGCCGAGGCAGGCCTGCGCCAGGTGCTCGATATCGTTCCGAACCACATGGCGCTCGCCGGGCGGGCCAACGCCTGGTGGTGGGACGTGCTGGAGAACGGCCCGTCGAGCCCTTACGCGCGCTACTTCGACATCGACTGGGACCCGCCGCAGCACAAGCTGGCCGCCACCGTGCTGATGCCGGTCCTCGGCGACCAGTACGGGCGGGTGCTTGAGGCCGGGGAGCTGACCGTGGAACGCGACGGCGGCTCGTTCACCGTCCGCTACCACGAGGATGAGGCGCCGCTGTCCCCCCGCACCCTGGACGACCTGCTCGCCCGGGCGGCGGCGCGGGCCGATTCCGGCCAGCTGGGGAACCTCGCGGCCGGCTTCGGCAGGCTGCCGCTCGCCACTCGAACCGACGCGACCGCCGTGGCCGACCGGCACCGCGACAAGGAGGTGCTACGCGCCCGGCTGGCCGCGCTGTGCGAGGCCCAGCCAGCAGTGGCGGCGGCGATCGACACCGAGATCGCCGCGCTGAACCGGGATCCGGACGCCCTGGACGAGATCCTCAGCCAGCAGAACTACCGGCTGGCCTACTGGCGCACGGCCGCAGAAGAGCTGTCCTACCGGCGGTTCTTCGACATCCCGACACTCGCCGGACTGCGGGAGGAAGACGAGGAGGTATTCACCGTGACGCACCGCCTCATCCTGCGCCTGGTTGCCGAGGGAATAGCCGACGGGCTGCGCGTCGACCACGTGGACGGCCTCGCCGATCCCGAGGGTTACCTGGCGCGGCTGCGCGATGCCAGCGGGGGCGCGTACATCGTGGTGGAGAAGATCCTCGCGGCGGACGAGGAGCTGCCGGGATCCTGGCCGGTGGCCGGGACGACCGGCTACGACTTCCTGAATCTCGTCGGCAGGCTCTTCGTCGAGCCGGGCAACGAGGCGGCCATCCGGGCCTGCTATGCCCGCTTCACCGGCATGGATACCGGCTACCCCGAGGTCGTGCACGCGGCCAAGCTCCAGATCGCCCGCGATGACCTCGCCGCCGAGGTGGAGCGCCTCACCGGGCTGCTCGCCGATGTCTGCGAGCACCACCGCCGCCAGCGCGACCACACCCGCCGTGAGCTGCGCGACGTGCTGCGCGAGCTGATCGCCGCCTTCCCCGTCTACCGCAGCTACCCGAGGCCCGGCAGGCCAGGAACGCACGGGCCGGACAGGCAGTACGGATCGGACAGGCAGCACGGACCGGATAGGCAGCACGGACCGGGCGGACAGGACGGCCGGCCAGGGCAGCCCGCCAGCCCCGCCGACCTGGCGCATGTGGCCGCCGCGGTGGCCACGGTGCGCCAGCGCAGGCCCGACATCGACGACGAGCTGGCCGGGTTCATCGGCGAACTGCTCACCGGCGGCCATCCCGGTGCCGCCGCGGACGAGTTCGCCGTGCGGTTCGCCCAGCTGAGCTCGCCGGTCATGGCCAAGGGCGTGGAGGACACCGCGTTCTACCGCTACCAGCCGCTGATCTCGCTCAACGAGGTGGGCGGTGACCCTGGCCGCTTCGGCATCCCGGTCGACGGCTTTCACGAGGCGATGGCGCACGCCGCGCGGCACTGGCCGGAGACCATGCTGACCCTCTCGACGCACGACACGAAGCGAAGCGGCGACGTGCGGGCGCGGATCAGCCTGCTGTCCGAGCTGCCGGAGGCATGGGAACGGGCCGTCACCCGCTGGGCGAAGCTCAACGAGCGCCACAAGCACGACGGCTGGCCGGACCGGAACGCGGAGTACCTGCTCTACCAGACGCTGGTCGGCGCCTGGCCGATCGGCGCGGCCCGGGCCGGCGCCTTCATGGCCAAGGCGGCCAGGGAGGCCAAGGTGCACACCTCCTGGACCGATCCGGTTGCCGGGTACGACCAGGCGCTTGGCGCGTTCGTCCCGGCTGTCCTCGCCGACCAGGACTTTGTCACTGACCTTGGCCGCTTCCTCGCTGCGCACAGGCTCGTCGAGCTCGGGCGGGTCAGCTCGCTGGCCCAGACGGCGCTGCTGCTGACCTGCCCCGGCATTCCCGACCTGTACCAGGGCACCGAGGTGTGGGACCGCTCGCTGGTGGACCCGGACAACCGGCGGCCGGTTGACTACCCGGCCCGTCGCCGCCTGCTGGCCGCGCTGGCCGGCGCGGGCCCCGAGGATGCGCTGGCCCGCGCCGACGAGGGCGGCCCGAAGCTCTGGCTGATTCGGCACCTGCTCCGGCACCGGCGCCGCCATCCCGGCGCCTACGGCCCGGCCTCGGGCTATCAGCCGCTCCGCGTTGCCGGGCGCAAGGCGTCGCACGCGGTGGCGTTCAGCCGGGCCGGCGAGCTGGCGGTGCTGGTGCCACGGCTGCTCACTGGCCTGGCAGACGGCTGGGCGGACACCATAGTCGCGCTCCCGGGCGGTGCCTGGGCGAGCGTGCTGACCGGCGAAAAGGTCGATGGCGGCGAGGTCAGCGCGGCTGCCCTGACTCGCAGGTTCCCGGTCGCCGTGCTGGCCAGGGACGGGGCGGCGTGATGCACGAGTTCCGGGTCTGGGCGCCGCGGGCCGGCCGCGCCGAGGTCGTCCTCACCGCGGCCGGTCCCGGCGAGGCCGACAGCGGCGAGGCAGGCCGCGGCGAGCGGCGGCTGCCGATGGACCAGGCAGAACGCGGCTGGTGGACGCTGCGCGCCGCGGACGCCGGACCGGGCAGCGACTACGCGTTCAGCCTGGATGGCGGACCGCCGCGGCCCGACCCCCGCTCCGCCTTCCAGCCCGGCGGCGTGCACGGCCCGTCACGAGTGGTCGACCACGGCGCGTTCACCTGGTCCGACGGCGGCTGGCGCGGCCTGCCGCTGACCGGGTCGGTGCTGTATGAGTGCCACATCGGCACCTTCTCCGCCGAGGGAACCTTCGACGGCGCGATCGGGCACCTGGGACACCTCGACGACCTCGGCGTCGATGCCATCGAGCTGATGCCGGTGGCCGAGTTCCCCGGCCGCCGGGGCTGGGGCTACGACGGCACCGCCCTGTTCGCCCCGCACCACGCCTACGGCGGCCCGGACGGGCTCAAGCGGCTTGTCGACGCCGCGCACGGCCGCGGGATCGGCGTGATCATGGACGTCGTCTACAACCACGCCGGGCCGGACGGCAACTACCTGCCGGAATTCGGCCCGTACTTCTCGGCGCGGCACCGGACCAGCTGGGGCGAGGCGGTCAACTTCGACGGGCCGGGCAGCGACGAGGTCCGCCGGTTCGTCCTCGACAACGCGCTGATGTGGCTGCACGACTACCACTGCGACGGGCTCCGCCTGGACGCCGTGCACGCCATCGCGGACGACTCGGCGACGCACATCCTGGAGGAACTTGCGGCCGAAGTGGGCGCGCTCGCGGCGCATGCGGGCCGCCCGCTCTTCGTCATCGCCGAGAGCGACAGGAACGACCCCCGCTACGTCCGCGGCCGCGCGGCAGGCGGCTACGGCCTGGACGCATCCTGGGCTGACGAATGGCATCACGCACTGCATGCCTCGCTGACCGGCGAGAAAAGCGGCTATTACGCGGACTTCGGGCCACTTCGCCTGCTCGCTAAGGCGATGCGGCAGGCGTGGGTGTACGACGGCGTCTACTCGCCGTACCGCCAGCGAGTGCACGGCAGGCCGCCCGCGGGGCTGGGCGGCGGCCAGTTCGTAGTCGCCGCCCAGAACCACGACCAGATCGGCAACCGCGCGGCCGGCCAGCGGACCGCTGCCCTGATCAGTGACGGCAGGCTCCGGGTGGCCGCCGCCCTGCTGCTCACCGCGCCGTTCGTGCCGATGCTGTTCCAGGGCGAGGAATGGGGGGCAGGCACGCCGTTCCAGTACTTCACCGACCACTCCGATCCCGCGCTCGGGCGCGCGGTCAGCGAGGGGCGGCGGCGGGAGTTCGCCGCCTTCGGCTGGGACCCTGGTGACGTGCCCGATCCGCAGGATCCGGCGACGTTCGAGCGGTCCAGGCTCGACTGGGCCGAGCCGCGCCGCGATCCGCACGCCGGCCTGCTGGCCTGGCATCGCCGGCTGATCGCCCTGCGCCGGCAAATCCCCGCGCTGACCGACCCCCGCCTTGACCGCGTCGCGGCCGACTGCGACGAGGAGGCCGGCTGGCTGGTCGTCCGCCGGGGGCCGGTCGTCGTGGCCAGTAACCTTGGCTCCGGAACCTGGACCTTCCCGGCGCCGCCGTCGGCGGAGCTGCTCGCGGCCTCCGATCCCGGCGTGAAACCGGCGGGCCGGGGAGTTGTCCTGCCGCCCGACACCGCAGCCATCCTGCTCGATCCGGTGCCAGCCTGACGGATCCGGTGCACCATGACTTAAGCGGCTGGCCGACCCGCAGCACCACCGGGCCAGCCAGCCGCCGCCGAAGACGCCAGCGAAAGGACGCAGCAACTCATGGGCGAGGCCATCGAGACCTGGCCGGGTCGGCCCTATCCGCTGGGCGCCGCCTATGACGGCGGCGGGACCAACTTCTCGCTGTTCTCCGAGGCCGCTGAGCGAGTCGAGCTCTGCCTCTTCGACAATGACGGCGGCGAGCAGCGGGTAGCCCTGGAGGAGATCGACGCCTCCTGCTGGCACGCCTACCTGCCGTCGGTGGTGCCCGGGCAGCGGTACGGCTACCGGGTGCACGGGCCGTGGGCGCCGGACCAAGGCCATCGCTGCAACCCGGCCAAGTTGCTCATCGACCCCTACGCCAAGGCCATCGAGGGCGAGGTGCACTGGAACCCAGCGTGCTTTCCCTACACGTTCGGCGACGAGAACTCGCGTAACGACGACGACAGCGCCGCGTACGTGCCCAGGTCAGTCGTGCACAACCCGTACTTCGACTGGGGCAACGACCGGCCGCCTGACATCCAGCTCAACGAGTCGGTCATCTACGAGGTCCATGTCAAGGGCTTCACCGCCCGGCATCCGGAGATCCCCGGGGCGCAGCGCGGCACCTACGCCGGGCTGGCGCACCCAGCCGCGATCGAGTACCTGACCGGGCTCGGTATCACCGCGGTGGAACTGCTGCCCGTGCACCAGTTCGTGCACGACAGCCACCTGGCGGACCGGGGCCTGCGGAACTACTGGGGCTACAACTCGATCGGCTTCCTCGCCCCGCACAACGACTACGCCGCCGCCGGCCAGCGCGGCGAGCAGGTCGCCGAGTTCAAGGCGATGGTACGGGCGCTGCACGAAGCCGGGATCGAGGTGATCCTCGATGTCGTCTACAACCACACCGCCGAGGGCAACCAGCTCGGCCCGATGC
>Ga0137388_10002737_pt1 | contig 11157 bp, 8 predicted proteins | sample 15con2h14AmetaG_FD_104644 | JGI IMG/M metagenome (GOLD analysis project Ga0137388, IMG submission 104644) | Vadose zone soil microbial communities from Angelo Coast Range Reserve, California, USA - 15con2h1.4A metaG | ecosystem: Environmental > Terrestrial > Soil > Vadose zone > Saprolite...
AGCAGGAAAGGCAAGCTGGACCTGGCATCCGTGCGCCTGGAAATCGAGAAAGCCGCGAAAACCGGTCCCGAATACTGGCGCAGCCTGGAGGAACTCGCGGGCAGCGCGGACTTCCAGGAGGCGCTGCATCGCGAATTTCCCAAGGGCGCGTCCGAATGGGTGGATTCCGTTTCGCGCCGCGGCTTCCTCAAGGTGATGGGCGCGTCGATGGCGCTGGCGGGCATGACTGGCTGCGTGCGCCTGCCGCTGGAACCGATCGTTCCCTACGTCCGCCAACCCGAGGACGTGATCCCCGGCCGCCCCATGTTCTACGCAACGGCGATGACGCTCGGCGGATACGCCAGCCCGATCTTGGTGGAGAGCCATCTCGGACGTCCCACGAAGATTGAAGGCAACGACCGGCATCCCGCGTCGCTCGGAGGCACCGACATTTTCGCGCAGGCGTCGATTCTCGGCCTGTACGATCCTGACCGCTCGCAGAGCGTGACGTCGATGGGCGACCAGCGCTCCTGGAAGTCGTTTCTGGACGCGATTCGCGGACCGCTGAGCGCGCAGAAAGCATTGCAAGGCGCGGGCATCCGCATTCTGACGCCGACGATTTCTTCCCCGACGTTGGCCGATCAGCTGCGCAATTTCCTGAAGAGTTATCCCCAGGCCAAGTGGCATGCCTACGAACCGGTGAATCGCGACAACGTCCTCGAAGGCGCGAAGATGGCCTTCGGCCAGCCGGTCGAGACGCGATACGACTTCTCACAGGCCGATGTGATCGTCTCGCTGGACGCCGATTTCCTCTCTGCAGGATTCCCGGGAAATACTCGCTACATTCGCGACTTCGCCAAGCGCCGCGATCCGGACGGCAAGATGAACCGGCTGTATGTCGTCGAGAGCACGCCGAGTTCAACGGGGGCGAAGGCGGATCATCGGCTGCCGATGCGAGCGGACGCGGTCAGCTGGTTTGCGGAGGAGTTAGTATCTGCGCTCGGCCTAACCACTAGTGGGCGATCTCTCCCCGATCAACAGAAAAAGTTTCTCGAAGTGACCGCTAAGGAATTGCAGGCTCATTCTGGGTCTTGCGTCGTGGTTCCAGGGGATCACCAGTCGGCATTCGTTCATGCGCTAGCGCACATGATGAACCAGAAGCTGGGGAATGTCGGAAAGACGGTTTTCTACACTGACGCGGTCGATGCCAATCCGGTCAACCAAACCTCTTCCATCAAGGATCTTGTCGCCGACATCAGCACTGCAAAAGTGGATATGCTGGTCATTCTTGGAGGGAACCCGGCCTACGACGCTCCCGTCGATGTTGACTTCGCGAATGTTCTTAAGAATGGCAAGGTTCCGTTGCGCGTACACGTCGGTCTTTACCAGAGCGAAACCGCGGAATTGTGCCAGTGGCACGTCAATGAGGCGCACGAGCTCGAAGCTTGGGCCGATGCCCGTGCTTTCGATGGCACGGTAAGCATCGTTCAACCACTTATTGCCCCGCTCTACAGCGGAAAGAGCCCTCTTGAATTTGTCGCCTTGCTCTCTGGACAGGCCGACGCGACAGGTTACGATCTCGTCCGGGCGTACTGGCAGAAGCAACACAGCGGTACCGATTTTGAAACTTTCTGGCGGAAGTCGCTGCACGAGGGGTGGATCGACGGGACTACCTTCGAATCGAGACACGTTGTTCTGAAATCGATTGATTTGAACGGCCTATCCGTTCTTGACGAAAAGGCCATCGAACTCAGCTTCCGCCGCGACCCCACCATCTACGATGGCCAATTCTCCAACAACGGCTGGCTGCAGGAACTGCCCAAGCCGATGACCAAGCTCACCTGGGACAACGCCGTGCTAATCGGTCCCAAGATGGCGGAGCGGCTCGGCATCAAGACCGAAGATGTGGTCGAGCTTGAATTGAACGGGAAGAAAGTCACCGGCCCGGTCTGGATTCAGGCAGGCCATCCCGACAATTCTGTCACGGTCACTCTCGGCTATGGACGTACACGTGCCGGACGCGTGGGAACCGCTCAGGGATTCAACGCGTATTCGCTGCGCACGACTGCCGCGCCATGGATCGCGACCGGCCTGCAAATCCGCAAGACCGGAGACACCTACAAACTGGCGTCCACCCAGGGCTACCAGACCATGGACACGCCCGACGGCGGGCATCGCCCGCTGGTCCGCGAAACCAGCCTTGAGGAGTATCGCAAGGAGCCGACCTTCGCGAAGGAAGAAGAGCCCGCGCCGGGCCTCACGCTCTATCCCAACTACGACTACAAGAAGGAAACCTACGCATGGGGTATGACGATTGATCTGAACAAGTGCGTTGGCTGCAACAACTGCATTGTGGCCTGCCAGTCGGAGAACAACATCGCCGTCGTCGGCAAGGAGCAGACCGTGCTGGGCCGCCACATGCACTGGATTCGCGTCGACGCCTACTACCAGGGCGACCGCGACAATCCCAAGGCATTTTTCCAACCCGTGCCTTGCATGCAGTGCGAGAACGCGCCCTGCGAAGTGGTCTGCCCGGTCGGCGCCACCAACCACAGCAGCGAGGGTCTGAACGACATGATCTACAACCGCTGCGTGGGCACGCGCTACTGCTCGAACAACTGTCCGTATAAGGTGCGCCGCTTTAACTTCTTTCTCTTCCAGGACTGGGAGACGCCGCAGTACAAGATGATGCGCAACCCCGACGTCAGCGTGCGCAGCCGCGGCGTGATGGAGAAGTGCACGTATTGCGTACAGCGCATCAACGAACGCCGCATCGACGTGGAGACCGCTTCGGTGCGCGAGAACAAAGACATCCGTATCGGGGATGAGTTGCAAACCGCCTGCCAGCAATCGTGCCCGGCGGAGGCGATCATCTTCGGCAATATCAACGATCCGAACAGCCGAGTCTCAACGTTGAAAGCCGAGTCGCGCAATTACAGCCTGCTGGGCGAACTAAATACCCGCCCCCGGACGACGTACCTTGCGGAAGTTCGCAACCCAAATCCAGAGTTAGAGGCCAAGAGCTAAAGGCCAAGAGCCGAGAGCCAAGAGCCAGAAGCCGAGCATGGACGAGCAATACAAAGTAACGGTCGACGCGCAGCGAGCGCCGGTGATCGAACCGGGACACACCTTCGGCACGGTCACGGAAAAGATCAGCGCCATCGTGCTGACCCGTCCGGCGTCGAATGGATGGTTCCTGGGCTTCGGCATCGCCTTCATGCTCACGATGATGCTGCTCTACTCCATCGGCTATCTTTTCCTCAAAGGCATCGGGATCTGGGGCGTGAACATCCCCATCGGCTGGGGTTTCGCCATCGTCAACTTCGTGTGGTGGATCGGAATCGGCCACGCCGGCACGCTGATCTCCGCCATTCTGCTGCTGTTACGACAGTCGTGGCGCAATTCCATCAACCGTTTCGCCGAGGCCATGACTTTGTTCGCGGTCGCTTGTGCCGGAGTTTTCCCCGCGATTCACATTGGGCGCCCGTGGCTGGCCTACTGGCTCTTTCCTTATCCGAACACGATGAAGGTGTGGCCGCAGTTCCGCAGCCCACTCATATGGGACGTCTTCGCGGTCTCCACCTACGCCACCATTTCGGCGCTGTTCTGGTTCATCGGCCTCGTCCCCGATCTGGCGACGCTGCGGGACCGCGCAGAAAATCGCTGGGCCCGGATGATCTACGGCATGCTGTCGATGGGTTGGCGCGGTTCGGCGCGACATTGGCATCGCTACGAAACTATGTACCTGCTGCTGGCTGGATTGGCGACCCCGCTGGTGCTCTCCGTGCATACCGTGGTCAGCTTCGATTTTGCCGTCGGCATTGTGCCGGGCTGGCATACGACGATCTTCCCACCCTATTTCGTGGCGGGCGCGATCTACTCGGGATTCGCCATGGTGCTGATGCTGGCGATTCCCATCCGCAAGATTTACGGCCTGGAAGATTTCATCACCGAACGCCACTTGCAGAACTCGGCCAAAGTAATGCTGGCGACGGGCCTCATCGTGGCCTACGGTTACGGCATTGAAGCTTTCATGGGATGGTATAGCGGCGACCGCTACGACGCCTTTACGCTGTGGAACCGCCTGCACGGGCCTTACGCAGTTCCTTATTGGATGTTGCTGATCTGTAACATTTTCATTCCTCAGGTTCTGTGGATCCGGAAATTGCGCACCAGCCCGGTCGCACTCTTCTTTGTTTCCGGCGTGATTCTGGTCGGCATGTGGCTGGAGCGATTCATCATCGTCGTGGTCAGCCTGCACCGCGACTTCCTGACCTCATCGTGGGGAATGTACTACCCGACGCGTTGGGATTGGATGACCTACATCGGCACCATCGGTATGTTCCTTGCGTTGATGTTCCTATTCCTGCGCATTCTGCCGGCCATCTCGATCTTTGAAATGCGCACTCTTCTGCCCGAAGCGGAGGTGAAGGCGGAATGAAGCGCGATCCCATCTACGGCATCATGGCGGAGTTCGATTCGCCTCAGGCTCTGATCGACGCCGCGAAGCGTACGCATGAAGCCGGATACAAGAAGATCGACGCCTACAGCCCGTTTCCAATTGAAGGCTTGGCAGAGGAGATCGGCTTCCATTTCAACGAAGTACCGCTGGTCGTTTTGATCGGGGGCATCATCGGCGGCCTGACGGGTTACATCATGCAGTATTGGATGTCGGCGGTCGACTACCCGCTCAACATCGGCGGAAAGCCGCCGCATTCCTGGCCCGCCTTCATTGTCATCACTTTCGAGATGACGATTCTCTTTGCCGGAGTTTCCGCGGTGTTTGGCATGCTGGCGCTGAATGGCCTGCCCATGCCCTATCACCCGGTGTTCAACGTTCCGCGCTTCGCGTTTGCGTCGAAAGACCGCTTCTTTCTGATCGTGTTCTCATCCGACAAGAAATTCCACCGGGCGGAAACGCGCCAGTTCCTGGAAACCCTTGCCCCGCGCTCGGTTTCGGAGGTGCCCAGCTAGATGCTGCATCTCCGCCAAAATGAAATATGTGGGGACAGCCGCCCTCGGCTGTCCCGTCGAGCGAAGCTCGGCGCCGCCGGTGGGCAGCGATGCAGCCTCCACAAGGGGATGCCGCTTGCTGTGGCCCTTACGCTGGCGATGGCAGGCAGCGGGTGTCGTATCGACATGCACGTGCAACCGCGTGTTAATCCGCTCGCCCGCAGCGACTTCTTCACGGACCAGCGTTCGGCTCGGCCTCCAGTGGAAGGCACCGTGGCTCGCGGGCAGTTGCGTGACGACACATATTTCTACACCGGCAAGATCGGAAGCAATCCCGGCGACTACATGCCGTTCCCGGTGACCAAAGAAGTTCTCGAACGCGGTCGCGAGCGCTACAACATCTTCTGTGCGCCCTGCCACTCGCGGGTGGGCGACGGCAACGGATTCGTTCCCTCCCGCGGATTCGCCCGCCAGCCTCCCTCGTTTCACATCCAGCGCCTGCAGAAGGCGCCGCTCGGATACTTCTACGACGTGATGACCAATGGCTTTGGCATCATGCCCGACTACGCCTCGCAGATTGCGCCGCAGGATCGCTGGAATATCCTGGCCTACATTCGTGCCCTCCAATTGAGCCAGAACGCCAGCATGGCGGACGTCCCGTCTGGGCAGAAGGTTCCGTCAGAGCCGCCGAGTTTTGGAGATATGGGAACCGGCGCCACTTTACCGGCCACTACGAAGCAACCAAGTCCGCAAGCTGGAGAACAGAAATGACGGCGGCGACAGCGAAAAATCTCGATCTGACGCCGCCGCCGGTGGTGAAGAAAATCTCTCAGCGCTCACTCGTCGTCGGCGTGATCTTCTCAGTGATCGCCGTCGCGGGAATCTTTATATTCCCGAACGGACGCGAGCAGTTCTACCGCGCGTACCTGCTCGGCTTTATGGCCTGGCTAGGCGTTGCGCTCGGTTCGATGGCGATTCTGATGATTCGTCACCTGACCGGAGGCGGTTGGGGCATGGTGATTCGCCGCATCCTGGGCGCGGCGATGCGCACACTGCCATTGCTGGCGTTCTTGTTCATCCCACTGTTGTTCGGCGTAAGGCACATTTATCCCTGGGCGATGCCGCTCGAGTCAATTCAGGACGAGCACATCCGCGAGCATCTGGCGAAGAATCAGTTCATCACACAAAGCTACCTGACTTTTCGCGGCTTCTTCTATCGTGCCTGGTTTTACTTCGCCATCTGGAATCTTTTGTCCTTCCTGCTGTCAAAGTGGTCCAAAGAAACCGACCGCCCGGGAAGTCCTGATCACACAGGGCGCTTCAAAGCTGTATCCGGCCCTGGGCTGATTCTTTACGGGTTCACCATCTCCTTCGCCGCCATCGACTGGGTCATGTCGCTCGATCCCAGTTGGATTTCGACCATCTTCGGACTCGTCATCCTCATCGGCCAGGTGCTGTCGGCGATGTGCTTCGCAGTCGTAGTGGAGCGGATTCTCTTCAACTACAAGCCGATGTCGGAGATGTTGCGGCCCGACTTTGTTCACGACCACGGCAAATGGATGCTGACTTTCACCATGGTGTGGGCCTACTTCAATTTCTCTCAGTGGCTCATCATTTGGGCCGGGAACCTGCCGACCGAAATCACGTTCTATCTGAAACGTTTGAGCGGCGGCTGGGGATCCGTCGGCCTGATTCTCGCGGTGTTCCACTTCGCCGTTCCATTCGCGATTCTGCTGTCACGGCCATTCAAGCGCGATATCCGCAAGCTGGTCTGGCTTGGCGTCTGGCTGCTGCTGATGCGCTACGTCGACCTGTTCTGGATTATCGAACCGAATTTCTCAAAGACTCTGAACTTGACCTGGGCCGACGTAGTTGTGCCCATCGCGATTGGCGGATTGTGGCTGGCATATTTTTTCCGCAATCTTGGAGCGATGCCGCTCCTTCCTGCCTACGATCCGTCGGCGGTCGAGGTTCTGGAGCCGACGCACCAACACGAGTAACGAACATGAGCATCGAGACCCACGACAGCAAGAACGCGCAAGGACACGGCAGCTACGAACGCCGCGACATCGGCGTCGCGGGCGTGATCTATTTTTTCCTGGGTCTGGCCACGGTCACGGTGGTGATTCATTTCTTGCTGGTGGGCTTCTATGACTCCCTCGATAAGCGCAGTAACGCCGAGCAGGCTCCGGTGAGTCCGCTAGTCACCAATGTGCCCACGGATACTCGCCACATCCCAAACAATTATCCGGACAAGGCGTTTCCGGATCCAAGACTGGAAAATGACGAGCGCAACCAACTGAACCAGATCCGTCTGACCGAAGAACAAACTCTCGATAGCTACGGATGGGTCGACGAGAAATCGAAGACGGTTCGCATCCCGATCGAGCGTGCCATGGACCTGGTCGCACAGCGTGGACTACCCGTGCGGCCGTCGGCAGCACCAGCTTCAGCAGCACCAGCGCAAACAGCGGTCACAAAAAAGAAGGGGGAAAAGCAGTGAGCAGTCCGAAGAACAATTCGCGCGTGGCGCGGGCCTTTGCCGCGACTCTACTCCTGGCGATTTCCGCCTGGGGACAGGGCATGAGCAAGGGCATTATGTCTCCGCCCGCAAACGTGCGGCCGCCGTCCCTTCAAAACGTCGGCATCGAACAGCATCTCGACGGCCAAGTTCCTCCCGATCTGACGTTTCGCGATGAGACGGGCCAGACCGTCAAGCTCGGCGACTACTTCGGGAAGAAGCCCGTAATCCTGAACCTCGTCTACTACAACTGCACCATGCTGTGCGGTGAGGTTCTCGCCGGACTCACCGGCGCGATGCGTTTGGTGAAGTTTGACGTGGGCAAGGAATTCGACGTGGTCACCGTCAGCTTCGATCCCCGCGAGACACCAGAAATCGCCACCGCGAAGAAGAAAGATTACGTGAAACGCTACGGCCGCCTGAATGCCGCCGCCGGCTGGCACTTCCTCACGGGCTCAGCTGATTCCATCAACGCGCTGACCCGGGCCGTCGGCTTCCAGTATCAGTACGATCCGAAGATCAACCAGTTCGCGCACGCCACCGCGATCATGGTGTTGACTCCGGAGGGCCGTATTTCGCGGTATTTCTACGGAGTGGACTTTCCACCCAAGGATCTGCGGATGGGCCTGGTCGAAGCTTCGCAGGGAAAGATCGGCAATCCGATCGATCAGGTGCTGCTCTACTGCTATCACTATGATCCAGCGAGCGGAAAGTACGGCGCCGTCATCACCAACATTTTGCGCCTGGCGGGGGCAGCGACGATTCTGATTCTAGGCGGATTCCTGCTCATCATGTTCCGCCTGGAACGCTCGCTACCATGAAGAGCGCCGGACCCAGAACCGAGAGCAACGACTTAGGGACATGTTCAGCAACTTTCCATTATGGCCGGAGCGCGCTTCCACGATGGCGGGTAACGTGGACGCTCTCTTCATCTTCCTGCTCATCGTGACGGGAATGGTGACGCTGCTTATCTTCACCTGCTTACTCTACTTCGCGGCTCGCTACCGCTATCGTGCGAATGTACCCGCCGAGCAGATCGAAGGCTCCACTCCTCTGGAATTGACCTGGAGCGTCATCCCGCTGGGCGTTTTCCTTGTGATTTTCGTCTGGGGAGCGGTGGTCTACTTCAAGGAACGCACTCCGCCTCGCGACTCTACCGAAGTCTACGTCGTCGCCAAGCAGTGGATGTGGAAACTGGAGCACGCCGAAGGTCAGCGCGAAATTAATGAACTGCATGTTCCCGTGGGGCGCGACGTCAAGCTCATCATGACCTCGCAGGACGTGATCCACAGCTTCTTCGTTCCTGCATTCCGCATTAAGCAGGATGTGCTGCCGGGCCGCTATACCACGACCTGGTTCCGCGCCACCAAGCCGGGCACCTATCATTTGTTCTGCGCGGAGTATTGCGGCACCCAGCACTCCGGGATGATCGGCTCGATTGTGGTGCTTGCGCCTGCACAATATGAAACCTGGATGAGCGGCGGCTCTACCGGACCCCTATCAGCGACGGGAGAAAAAGTGTTTGCCGAATTGGGTTGTGCCACGTGCCACCGCAGCGATGCGCAAGGGCGTGGCCCGAATTTGCAGGGACTCTTCGGCAAGCCGGTCCGGTTGCAGGATGGGCGCACAGTGGTTGCCGACGAGAACTACATTCGCGAATCGATTCTTGATCCGGGCGCGAAGATCGTAAACGGCTACAAGCCGGTGATGCCCACGTTTCAAGGACTGCTCAGCGAAGAGCAACTGAATGCGCTGGTCGCCTATTTGAAGTCACTGTCCGCAACCAAGCCAGGTGAGGGCAATGCGACTGCGAGTACAGCCCAGGGAAGTCAGGTGGAATGAGTATGGCTACTTTCAATGCTCACCCCGGTGAGCGCGAGAACTATCTGAATAAAGAGTACGGCGTCGGATCGTGGCTGTTCACCACGGACCACAAACGCATCGCGCTCCTCTACCTCATTTCCATCACCTTCTTCTTTTTCATCGGAGGCTTCTTCGCGCTGCTGATCCGCTTGGAGTTGCTGACTCCCGCCGGAGACCTGGTCCAGGCCGACACCTACAACAAGCTCTTCAGCATGCACGGCATCGTCATGATCTTTTTCTTCCTGGTTCCGTCGATTCCTGCCGTGCTCGGCAACTTTCTGGTCCCCATGATGATCGGGGCCAAGGACCTGGCTTTCCCCCGAATCAATCTGTTGAGCTGGTATATCTACATCATCGGCGGCGTGATGATGCTTCACTGCATGCTAACCGGCGGTGTAGACACGGGCTGGACCTTCTACGCTCCTTTCAGCACCAATTACTCCAACACGAAGGTGGTTGAAGCCGGACTCGCAGTCTTCGTCGTGGGATTCTCTTCCATCCTCACCGGCCTCAACTTCGTCGTCACCATTCACCGCATGCGCGCTCCGGGAATGACCTGGTCGCGCCTGCCCCTGTTCATCTGGGCGCACTACGCCACCAGCATCATTCAGCTTCTGGGCACTCCTGTCCTCGCCATCACCCTCGTGCTGGTGGTCGCCGAACGCGCTTTGCATCTAGGTATTTTCGATCCGAAGCTGGGTGGCGATCCCGTTCTGTTCCAGCACCTGTTCTGGTTCTACTCTCACCCCGCCGTCTACATCATGATCCTTCCCTCGATGGGCATTGTGAGCGAGATCATCGCGTGCTTCACGCGCAAGCGCATTTTTGGCTACAGCTTCGTCGCCTTTTCATCGATCGCAATTGCGGTCTTCGGTTTTCTGGTTTGGGCTCACCACATGTTTGTCGCGGGCACGTCGGTCTACGCCGCTCTGGTATTTTCGCTGTTGAGCTACGCGGTGGCAGTGCCCTCGGCAGTCAAAGTTTTTAACTGGACGGCGACGCTCTACAAGGGCTCCATCCACTTCGACGCGCCCATGCTCTACGCGTTCGGATTCATCGGTCTCTTCACCATGGGAGGCCTGACCGGCCTTTACCTTGCCGCCTTGGGAATAGATGTTCACGTGACCGACACCTATTTCATCATCGCCCACTTCCACTACATCATGGTCGGAGGCGCGGTCATGGGATATCTCGGAGGCATGCATTTCTGGTGGCCGAAGATTTCCGGCAAGCTCTATCCCGAAGGTTGGGCGAGACTGGCGGCGTTGATCGTATTCATCGGATTCAATCTCACCTTCTTTCCGCAGTTTGTCCTTGGATATCTGGGCATGCCGCGACGCTATTACGATTACAGCCACATGCCGGAATATCAGGTGCTGAACGTGCTCTCGACCGCGGGTGCAACCATTCTTGGAGTCGGCTACTTGCTGCCCATGATTTATTTCCTCTGGTCGATGCGCTACGGCAAGCCGGCCTCCGACAATCCATGGAACGCGGCGGGACTGGAGTGGAAGAGCGCTTCGCCTCCTCCGACGTTCAACTTTGACGAAGAGCCGGTTGTGACCTGGGAAGCCTACAACTACGAAGAACTGGACGCACCTCATCCGCAGGAGGCGCCCGTTGCCCGATAGCCAGGCTGCCGCAGTTCACCACCCCGCGCACGGCCACGCCCACGACCCAGCCTTGCTGCATCACTTCGCAGAACCGCAGCAGCAGCGCGACGCCGCCAGCCTGGGCATGTGGTGGTTTCTGGCCACTGAAGTCATGTTCTTCGGCGGCCTGTTCTGCGCGTACCTGATCTACCGGTTGATGTACTTTCCCGAGTTCGGTGCCGCCAGCAA
>Ga0137388_10002739_pt1 | contig 11154 bp, 18 predicted proteins | sample 15con2h14AmetaG_FD_104644 | JGI IMG/M metagenome (GOLD analysis project Ga0137388, IMG submission 104644) | Vadose zone soil microbial communities from Angelo Coast Range Reserve, California, USA - 15con2h1.4A metaG | ecosystem: Environmental > Terrestrial > Soil > Vadose zone > Saprolite...
CATGGTCGATGAGCCAGAACCGTGCCCAGGCCTTGCAGGAGACCCTGAACTGGCTCATCGACCATGGCACGTTCGTCGACGCCGCGAGCGGAAAGACCGTCTTCAGCTACGCCCATCCGATCTTCTGGGCGCCGTTCACGCTGATCGGCGATGGCGGTGCCGACATGGGCACAGGTGAGAAGGAACGCTAGCTCACCAAACGTCATCAGCGGCAAGCGTGCCTCTCGGTGCCGAGGACGCTGGCCCGGCACATTTCATCAGTGGTGTCGAAACCGAGGTGACGACCCGGGGCAGTGAGCGGGGGTTACGTGGATTGGTGGCCGAGTAGTCGTAGATGCACTCGGCTTCGATTATGGGCGGTCGAACGGTCCTGATGTGAAGTGCGGTCAATCCGCGTCACATCCGTCTGGGATGTGTCACCGGGATTGTTGTAGTGAATCTGGATCACGAGGTGTTCCAAGATTTCATCTCGGCAGCACCTCACGGACGTGCTGGACGGAGACGGCAAAGGACACACCGTCGGTCTCCGTCGCCGAACCGATCACGATGCCGACGACCGCGCCCTCGTCATTGAGCAGAGGCCCGCCGGAGTCGCCGGGATTGAGAGGGGCCCGAGTCTGGATCGCGGTCGCGCTCCGAGGGATCCCGTCTTGATACTTCCACTCATAGTCCGGTCGAATCTGCGACACCACGCCCTGACCGGAGGACCACAGATAGGCCTTTGGATGACCGATCGTGAACACGTCCTGGCCGACGTCGGGCAGCACGCTGGCGAGCGGGATCACCGTGGCAGTCTGCGGCATCAGCTGGGCAAGCTGGATGTGCGCCAGATCCCGGCGCTCGCTCCGCTGGAGCACCTTGGCGAGGAGGAAGTTGCTCTTGGCTGGGCGCACACCATCCGACGGCTTGAACCACACGGCGACCCACTCGTCACCGCGCGCCCTGTGAGCGTTCCGGACGATATGCTCGTTTGTGATGATGTCGCCGTGCTCGGAAACGACCACGCCGGTGCCGACCGTATTCGTCGAGGCGATCAGGACGACCCCGTTGACGCGCTCGCGGTAGACCGCCGGGGCGCGAGGCGGCACGCCCCGGAAGACCAGAGGCGGAGCCGCGAAGACGCGCTCCAGGGCCTGCTCGGGCAAGGTGCGCTCGAGATCGATGCGAACTGGCTTTAGGTCATCGGCGGATGCCGGTAAGACCACAACGCAGAGCAGCCCGATGCCGGCGCCCAGACGCTTGATGCTCGGCCGGCGCATTCAGATCACCTCGCTCGTCGGAGCTGGATGGCGACACCCTGGTACACGGGGGGGCCTGCGCTCGGAGCGGCGCTCGTGAAGATTCCGTCGGCCTCCACCGAATCGCCGAGACGCACCGTGGGCTGGCCCCACGCGAAGAGGACGTACGTAGCGCCAGACGTGTCCTTGAGACTGACCACGTGCGCCTCGATGCCGTTGGTCGTCGCGTCACGGAGCGAGCTTACGACCCCTGACACCGTGCGCGGCATCTGTCGGTGCATTGGCGTGAGCTTACCGGGGCTCGCGAAGTCCACCGGCCATTCGATCGTCTGATCTGGTCGTTGGAACCTGTGGGCTCCGACCCATGTGATCAACACGATGGCCGCCATTCCCGCAACCGCCCACGCCGGTACTTTGAACACGGAGGCACGACGTAGCGCCTCTGGGATGCGTGTCCAGAACCTCTTCCTGGGCTCCCGGCCGATCAAGGTGTCGAGAGTTCTCGCCAGGAGCGGAGACATCGGTCCTGGGGCGGCAATGCCCTGCAAGTGGTCTCGGAGCTCGACGAACCGATCCAAGCAGGCCAGACAGTCGCCGAGATGGGCCTCCACCCGCTCGCGATCGACAGGGCCCACACTGCCCCTTGCGAACTGCTCCAGGAGGCCGGGCTCGAGACAGCGGTCGGAGGGCAGCTGGGTCCGCCGGTCCAGGTCTTCCAGAAGCCGCTGGGTCAATCGATCAAGGCGATCCACCAGACCTCCCCGTAGTTAAGACTTCGGGACCACCCGGATTCTTGCAGCAATCATCATAGGCATCCGCGCTCCCTGAGGCTCGTCCTCAAGCGGTTCAGAAGCCGGGCGATCTGAGACGAAATCGTCCCAGGCGGCCGGCCGGTCTGCTCGACGATTTCCCGCTCCTTGAGTCCACGCACTTTCATGAGAAAGAGCTCTTGCTCCTCCTTCTTGAGCTTGGCAACCTCCTGGCGTAGAAACTCTACGCACTCGTCATCAGCGATCCCCGAAGCGACATCGAAAGGGTCTCGGCCGACTGGACGGGCGACCGATTCTTCGGCACGACCCTCGGCCGGAGACTCGGTCGGAGCCCACCTGCTCCGTTCCTTCAGGAAGTCGATGGCCCGATTGCGGACCACGGCCTTGAGAAAGGCGATGAGCTCCGCAATCGTCCCGCCGCGGAACTGAACGAGGCCGCCGGCATAAAGGGCGGTGAGCGCGTCCGAGAGGATGTCGTCTGAGTCCGCCTCTGGGAGCCGGAAGGAACGGAGAACGCGGCGGCCGATTTCCTGGAATGGTCCCAGGAGCGCTCTCCAAGCATCCGGGTCCCCAGCCCGACAGCGGCTGACCAGCCCGAGGAGATCCGCGCTGATCGCGCCCTCCGCTACCGGCTCTCGTAGATGGCAGAAGCCTCGCGCGGAAGTCTAGCATTCGGGCCGTTCTCCAGCCAGACGTGCCGAGAGAGGCAAGAAGGCCGTTCCAACCAAGTCTCTACTAAGCAGAAGCAGGCGATGGCTAGCCAGCGCGCAGTGCCTGAGCTCGGACGGGAGGAGCAATGAACACTCTGACGGCGACGCGTGCTGCCCTCATCGGCCTCGCCATGCTTACTACGCCGCTCGGGGGCGAGACGCATCCTCGAGAACAGGTTCCGAGCCTCGCTGTCCTCGCGACGCCGGGACAACCTCCCGATCGGCCACGGATGGGCGTGTCGCCCGCGGCGGTCGACGAGGCGCGAAAAAAGATGACGATAGACGCCTTTGGGACGCTGCCGCTCGGCTTCGAGCCCAACCGCGGTCAAACCGATCGTCGAGTGAAGTTCCTGGCTCGAGGTCAAGGACTGACGTTGTTTCTCGAGTCCGCCGATGCCGTGCTGGTCACGCGTGGCGCCGCCATCCGCATGCAACTCCTCGGCGCCAATCCCGATTCCGATCCCCAAGGGCTCGATGAGCTCCCGGGCCGAGTCCACTCCTTCATCGGGCGTGATCCCCGCAAGTGGCGCACCGATGCGCCGACCTATGCGCGGGTTCGGTATCGCGCGGTCTACCCGGGAATCGACCTCGTGTACTACGGCGCGCGGCAGCAGCGCCTCGAGTACGATTTCGTCGTCGCCCCCGGCGCGGATCCACGGACCATCCGCCTCGGGTTTGAGGGGGTCGACCGATTCGAGGTCGGCAGGGACGGCGATCTCCTCCTGCACGTTGGCGATGCGGCGTTGCGCTTTGCCAGGCCGCTGGTCTACCAGACGGTCGGCGGAGCGAGGCGGGAGATCCCCGGCGAATGGGTGCGTGAAGGGGCATTCACGGTCGGGTTCAAGATCGCCGCCTACGACCTGAGTGTGCCGCTGGTCATCGACCCGGTCGTGAGCCTGGCCACCTACTTCGGAGGGGCGGGGACCGACCAGGCGTTCGGAATCGCACTCGACAGTGCAGGAAACGTGTACCTGACCGGGAACACAACGTCCATCAACTTTCCGACGACGACAGGCAGTGTCGCGCCAACTCGTCCCGGCGGGATCGACGCCTTCGTCGTCAAGCTCGACCCGGCGCTGTCCGCCGTGCTCTTCTCGACCTACCTCGGAGGGACGACCGGGGACGACGCCGGGCGCGCTATCGCCATCAGCAACTTAGGCATCAATGTCACGGGCTTCACGAACTCCTCGGACTTCCCGACCACCAGCGGCGCGTTCCAGCCGACCTTTGGGGGCGGCCTCTGCTCCGGGGTTCCCTGTAACGACGCCTTCCTAGTCCAGCTCAACTTTGCGGGCTCTGCCCTCTTTTATGCCACCTACCTGGGCGGGTCCGGTTCGGATGTGGGGCTCGGGATCACGGTCAAAGAAGTTTCTGGGTTTGGGCAACTTCCGGGGCAAGGGTTGTGCTCATGCGTCTATGTGACTGGCGGGACCTTCTCGACGAACTTTCCGACGATACGCGCCCTACAATCGTCACCTACACCGGGCGGCAGTCGGGAGGCGTTCGTAGCAGTATTCGAAATGTTCGAACAAGGCGTCGAATTCATCACGCTCCTCGGCGGCGCTGGGGACGATGTGGGCAACGCCATCGCGGCGGACGGCACGGGCGCCGCGTGGGTGACTGGATCGACCGCTTCCACAAATTTCCCGGTGACCGCCGGCGCGCTCCGCACGACCTTCGGCGGCCCAGCCGGAGGGACCGACGCCTTCGTGACGAAGATCGATAAATTTGGGGCGCTGCTTTATTCGACATACCTGGGCGGCAGCGCAAGCGACGAGGGCCTGGACATCACGGTCGACAATTGCGGCAACGCCTATGTTACGGGCGTCACGTCCTCGGCGAATTTCCCGGCAACGGGCACCTTCACGTTCTCGGGCGCGACCCAGGCGTTTCTGTCGAAGATCGACCCGACCGGCATTCTCCTCGTCTCCCGCGCCGTCCCCACTGGCTCACTCGATACGACGGCCCGCGATCCCGGGGGGCCCAGCATCAGCGTCGGGATCGCACGCGACGGGGCTGGCAACATCTATATCGCGGGGTCGGAGGCGCGCTGCGTCGGTCTGGGTTGCGCCCCGCAGACCGATGCTTTCGTCGTGTCGCTGGACCCGGCCGCCACGAACGCGATATTCGTGGGAGGCAGTGCCGATGACTTCGGCCTCGGCCTGGCGGTCGACAGTAAGGGCAACGTGTTTCTGACCGGGGACACCACCTCTGCCGACTTTCCGGTGACGCCGGGGGTCGTTCAGGGCGTCTTCGGCGGTGGGACCGACGCCTTCGTCGTCAAGATCGAGGGACTCGGTGCCGGCGGAACCCTCGGTGCTAGCGGGAGCTGCGGCGGCGGAAGCGGAGGAAACTCGAGCGGCGGGGGGTCGGGTCCCTGCTTCATCGCGACCGCGGCATTCGGAACACCAATGGCGAGCGAGGTAGACGTTCTTCGAGGATTCCGCGACAGTACGCTCCTGCCTCATAAGACAGGACGCGTCGCGGTGGCGGCCTACAACTGGCTCGGCCCGCCCCTCGCGCGAGTGATCGCTCGCTCTGAAACACTGAAGGCGCTGGTGCGCACCGGGCTCCGTCCAATCATCTCGATTGCGTCACTCTTACGAGGTCGCGCCGCGCTTGCCTTCTATCTTGTGGTCAGCGCGGGGAGCCTGATGGCCGCGGCGATTGTCACCGTTGCGCTCGCACGCTGCGCAGGGCTGGCACGGCGCCGCGCGATTGTCACCGCACTGGTGATCGCACTCACCCTGACCGTGAGTGTCGCGTTGCTCGACCAGCCCAATCACGTTCGCTCGCCGTCGTCCCGAGGTGCTGCCGTCGATCGTGGGCGCAGGCCCGAACGGCGCATAGAGGCCAGAACGGGAACGCGTGCGGCCACGCGTCCCGTCGGCGAGGTTAGTCAGATCGATCCAGACCGCTACGCGGTCAGTCTTGGGTCCCCGGCCGGCTGGCTGCCGAGTATCGCGGACTCGGTCGAGGTTCGCCCCGCGTTCGCGGGCTTTCGGATCACGTCAGAGATTGGTGATGGCATTCTGACCGCCGAGGGCCTCGTAGTCACAGATCCGAAGTGGTCAGCGTCGATAGGCCTCGAGCCAGGCGACAGGGTCCGTGCGATCAATGGACACCCTCCGGCCGGTGGAGCCTTCTTGGCGCTCATCAAGCTACGCCGCGACCCCGACAGCGGTGCCATACACCTCGACATCGAGCGAGGCGGCCAGAAGCTCGAGCGAGTCGTCGTTATCCGCTGATGACTGTCGGTGCGACGGGCGTGTCCGTGTATCCGAGGTGGCTATGCAGCTGATCAGGCTCGGGGTCGTTCTCGCTCTCAGCCTCACGCTTGCGCCGCTCGTCCTCGCCGCGCCGACAGACGCGGCCGAGCCGTACACGGAGGAAGCAATCTCCCTTCCAAGCGAAGGCCTCACGCTGCGGGCGGTCCTGGCGCGCCCGTACGGTGACGGCCCCTTCGCCGCCTACGTCCACGTCCACGGCTCAGTGACGCCTCAGGTCGCGAACGCTCCGCCGTGGAACGGTCTCGCCGAGGGAAGCTATCTGCAAATTCTGGCGCGTGAGGGCTACGTTGTCCTTCGGCTAGCCCGCCGAGGCCACTTCGGCTCAGAAGGGACGAGCTACAACTACACAGGGGGACACCAATACGGGGGCACCAACTTCGGACCGTCGGCCTACGCCATCTACAGCAGCATTCAGACCGACGCCACCGACGTCCTAGCGGCGGTCGAGTATCTGCGCACGCGGCCCTTTGTCGATCCCGATCGGGTGACCGTCGGCGGTCATTCTGTCGGAGGTATCGTCTCGGTGCTCGCCGGCGCGCGCGATCCGAAGCTCCGGGCCGTGATCTCGCTCGCAGGTGGCTTTTTCACGCACGACAATCTTCGCGGTGCGACCTCCACGCCGTTCGTGGACAGCGCTTGGAAGGAGTCGGTTCGGACCATAACGGCACCGGTGCTCATCCTGTGGTCGAAGAACGACAATCTCCTCGAGGTCGACATCGGGCGCGATCTCGAGAAACGGCTGCGGGCAGCGGGCAAGAGAGTTGAGATGATCGTCTATCCCCCGTACGGCCAGAACGGCCATGCCCTGTTCGGTCGTGCGGACGGGACGAGCGTGTTCTCCGCTGACCTCCTGCGCTTTCTCAACGACGACACGGCGAAGAAGCCATGACGCGGCCTCTCTGACAAGACGTCTCCTGGACTGATGGCGCGCGCCACCTCTCAGGGCGGTACTAGTCGTCCTGGGCCGGTAGGCCGCGAACACAAAGGAGAGGCAACCATGAAAGCGACTGGTGGACTCACCAACCGAGTTCGCGAGCCTCAACTCGATGTGATTGAGGAAGAACTGAAACGCAAGGAGACTCCGTCTTCGCTGGTGGAAATTCTCGACGACGATTCACATGGCTGCATGACCAAGCACTCTGGGCGCTGCGGACGTGGCTTGACTCATGGGCCGGTATCGGTCACGTAGCCGTCGGCATGGCGCGCCAGGGCTACGACCAGCGACTCACCAGTCACGACACGCGCGAAGACTCGAGCGGATGGCGACTCGTTCTCGTCGCCCTTGCTTTGTTCAACACGGTCACTCTTGCTGGATGCACGGCAGCGGGCACCACGAGGATTCTGTCGTACTACGGCGATTGGACTGGCGTCAGGGGAGGGATCCGCCCTGCCCCTCATGAGGGTGTCGACTTCGCCGCCTCTTTGGGCGATCCAGTGATCGCTGCGACAGACGGGACAGTCGTACGGGTCTTCGCGGACGGGATGTGTGGAAACGGCATAGTGGTGCAGCACTCAGTTGATGAGGCAGCGTGGAGGACTCGCCACTGCCATCTGGACGGGACCAATGTCCAACAGGGCCAGAAGGTAAAGCGTGGCGACGTCCTTGGGAAGGTCGGCATCACCGGCAATAGCATGGGAGTTCCCCACCTCCATTTTGAGCTCTGGCAACGCCCTCCCGGCGACGAGTCGTTTCACAGGATCAATCCTCTCCCCTTTATCGTTGGCTGCTTCGACCCCGCCAAAACTGTTGTCTCCACCACACTCGATGTCAGCAGCGAGAGGCCGCGCGTGATGCTCACGTACCCGGTCCGGTGTGCAAGCAGCATCAAATGACCGATAGAGGCGATGAGCTGCATGACACGGTGGTTCCTCCCCGGATGTCGTTCTCTAAGTCCGGGGATGGCTACCGGCCGCCGCGCGAGCGGTAGGCGGCGATCGCCTTCTCGAGGTCCTCCGATTCCTCGCACTCGAGCACGCAGATCTGTCCAGCGCCATGGATAAATGGAAGTCCGTCAGCTCGAGCTCACGTCAGAGCTGTTCATTCTCCTTAGCCAGCGAAGTCTTGATGACCGCCCTTGATCCAGTGGAACGTCGTTTCGGGAGCGGCTTCATGCTAGCTCCTGCATCTCCGCCTCCGCCTTCTCCACCCAGTACGTCATCCCCATCTCGCGATACATCGTCGCCGCCATGGTGAGATGCTCTTGCGCCTGCTCGCGCTTGTCCGTACGCCGGTAGAGCTTAGCGAGGCCGAGGTGGCAGTGGGCGACGAGCGGGCGCATGCCGCGGGGCTCGGCGAGGGCGAGGGGCTGGCGGTAGCGAGCCTCGCCGCACTCGGCATCGAACCGATCGGGATGGCTCGCGATGTCCCCGAGCATGTGCAGAGCGGCAGGTGTTAAGCCAGGCTCAGACACAAAGGACTCGACGACGCAGTGGCCCAGTCTCTGCGCCTCGTCGAGCCGGCCGAGCAGCAGACAGGCGCGACCGAGATTTAGGTAGACCGCGTCGTCGTCGTCCTCGTCGGAGCCGACCACGAACATGCCGTGTCAGGCATTAGAATCGATCGAGTCGATGTAGTCAGGCGCTCGATCAATTGTTCGCCCTCGCGCAGCCGGCTCAGCGCCGCGCTCCTCTCGCCGAGCTGAGCCAGGATCCGAGCGGAATAGGCGACCGCGATCGGAAGTAAGAGAACGACGTTCCGGGACCTCAAGACCGCAATCATGTGCTCGCTCGCGACGTGCGCCTTCGTCCTGTCACCGCGGACGACAGGAGTACTAGCGCGCCATGGTGAGCTATTCCGAGGGTGTGTCCGTGGTGTGTCGGTTCTGCGATTCGAATCGCCTCAGCTTGATACTCGGCCGCTTCGCTAAATCTGCCGAGCTGGATGAGGCTTACGACCAGGCAGTGGCGATTAAGACCGATGCCGGCGCGCTGCGTCCGAACTTGTCATAGATCCGGTTCGCGGGCAACGCTGCGAGGCTGCCCTGGGTCAGCTCAATCGCCTGCTCGTACTCCCCAAGACAAGAATGCACATTTCCAAGGCAGAAGGTGGTCAGGATCCGGAGATCCAAGTCGCCCAGGACTCGCGCGATTTTAAGCGCCCGGGTCCCACACATCCGGGCCTTATCGAGCTCACCGAACGGTATATGGGCGTCCATCGCATGAGCGCAGACTGCCCACGCCGGCGGTCGTCGTTCAGCTGTCCTGCAAGGGCCTCGGCCTGGCGCATCCGCTCCTGGGCTTGCCGACGCTCACCCAGCTGATTCAGCACCGGTCGTAGCTCGAGCCTGATGTCGAAGGCGTGCTCCATCGTGGATGGGCTTGCCGGCAGGTTCTCGATGTTACTGAGCGCCTGCTCGAACCACGCCCGGGCTTCGTGGGGTGCTGACCGTGCGAACGTCCTGAGTCCCGCTTGGCGGAGATAGGGCACGGCCTTCTCGCGCAATTCGCCGCGCACGGCGTGATACGCGAGCTGCTCAATATGCTCGCTGAAGCGATCGTGCTGGACCGCCTCGACCGCGTCGGGCACGCCATAGACCTCCTCGAGGGCCGCAACAACGCGGGCGTGGAGCATCCTGCGGCGCGTAGGCAGCAGCCGGTCGTAGGCCACCTCGCGAAGCCGGCCCGATCACGGTGGCGGTGCTACCCATAACCTATCGGCTCTGCGCGCCATGCGCACGATCTCGGCTGAGCAGTGCCCGAGCGCGCGTCGGTGAGCGCGGCCAGCATTTAAAGGAGGGCTCGAGACGATGGCGTCGCTCCACTTGCCGCCTCTCTACTCCAGCAACCGTGTCATGGGGCTCTCGCCGCTCCCCTTCGCGACGGTCGAGGATCACCCGTACATCGCGCCGGTACTCAAAGTGCACGCGTAACTCTTCGTACCGGTCCAAGCGGGTGCGGTCCACGACAAAGATGAGCACGCCTACGTCCTCGCTAGCGGGTACGACGAGCGCGGGTCCGGACTGGCGGCGTCAGGCCGATCTGAATGACTCCTTTCCCTTCAACGTGGAGGTGTGCCCGCACCACGTTGTCCTCTCGATCGCCTTCTCTGCCGCCTTCTTCTCGATCGCCGCCAAGAACTCGGCCCAGGTCACGACCGGGCCTCCACGCGCTGGCGGTAATCGTCGAAGCTCTCCCCCGGCTTGGGGAGGACACAGCGTTCGACGTCGGCGATGATCGCCTGCAGCTCGGCCACGTGCCTGGCATCCAGAGCCGGGATGGCCAGCTTAAGGACGATCCGGTAGACCACTCCTGAATCTGCTCCGGCGTTTCGGGAACGTAACCCTCCTTCACCATCTCCGCCTGGACGTCCGGATCTCCTTCTCGGTCAGCTCTGTCTTCATGAACAGACTCCTCCCCGCATAGGGGGTGCTTGAGGTTGGCCCAGAACTGGGCGATGCGGGGAAGCGCCTGCTTAGTCTTCCTTGGCACCAATCGTAGCACACGACCGAGACGCTATCATCCCACCCCGCCAATTTCATGTGGCCTAGAAATACGCGCCAACGCGGAGATTTTTGTTTTTGCAATCCTTAGGGATTCGAGCAATAAGGAAAGTTTACTCAGCACGCGCTGGGTCAGCGTACTCCGGGCTGGACACCCGGAGGATCTCTTGAATCAGGAGGCAGTCATGGCGGTCAAGATGAAGAAGTTCTGGGAAACGGCAGAGCTCGTGCAGTTCATTCCTGACTTCGAGGAGAGGGCCATGAAATTCCTCACCGAGCGCCCGGCCAGTTCTGTGGCGGCGCTGAAGGCGCAGGTGGCAGAGCTCACGGCAAAACTGGCTGAGCCCCCGGCTCCGGCCGGGCGCAAGCCTCGCCCCTGATGCGCAGGAACGGGTTCCACGAGTCGGTACGCGACTTCAAGAGGTTCCCTCTCGAAGCTAGCCTCGCGGAGCACGGCGGGAACAGAACACGAGCCGCCGAGGCCCTGGGCTTGGAGCGCACCCACCTGCTCAGGCTGATCAAGCAGTTCCAGGTCAAGGCCCCACCGGGGCGGATTGGCGGGAACAAAAGGAGGAAGTAACCGAGGGGCCGGGGCCTGGAAGCGCCGGGCCCCGGTTGCCTAAACGCTTAACTACTTTCCGCATGCTGCGCGACGGTAAGGAAGCCGCGTAACCGTCCGGATTACGCGGTTGCGCAAGTCACGCGGG
>Ga0137388_10002742_pt1 | contig 11150 bp, 11 predicted proteins | sample 15con2h14AmetaG_FD_104644 | JGI IMG/M metagenome (GOLD analysis project Ga0137388, IMG submission 104644) | Vadose zone soil microbial communities from Angelo Coast Range Reserve, California, USA - 15con2h1.4A metaG | ecosystem: Environmental > Terrestrial > Soil > Vadose zone > Saprolite...
AGCATCGCGCGCAGCGAGCGTTCGGTGAAGAACCTAAGTGCGAATGGTCGAGGATTCCGCGGTCGAAATAGTCGAATCGCCCAACCAGGAGCAGGAGCCGGATCCACAGATGGGCCATGTTCGGCACCGAGACGACCACGAAGCCGCTGGGCGCGAGGCTTCTGTCGGGCTCCACGAGGACCCGCAACGCGATGACGTCGAACGGCCCCTCGCCGACCGGGATCTCGCGATCGAGATTCACGGTGATCATCCGCTCGCAGTGGCGCGCGCCGGCCTGCGCGAGGACCGGATCGCCCTCGATCGCCGTCACGCGCCAGCCGCGCGACGTGAGCTGGCGGCTCAGCAGACCGTCCGCCGCGCCGACGTCGTGCAACCGCCGGCCTGACCTTCGCCCAGCCAGCGCAAGATGACCGAGTGACTGCTGTACCGGTCCGGCTTGAGGACGTACCCTGGGGGACGCGCTCATCGTCCAATCATCGGACGTCAGACCCTCGATCGGCAAGATTGGAGTAGAGCCGGCGCCGGCCGGCGGCGATCAGGTGGACCGAGGCTCGGCCAGGGCCCACCCACGCCCATTCGAGCCGCGGCGAGTCTCAGAAGATGTCGCGGAGCGCCATCTCGCGCGCGATCTCCGCGTGGAAGCCCTCCGGCGGATCGAGGTATGGAGCCGCGCCCAGCCCGACGAGGTATGGGCCGAGCGCGACGAGAGCGACGCCGAGCGGGATACCCCGCACCGACCGGGAGCTAGGTAACCTTCACGAGCGCGTCGGCCGGTAGACGCCGGAGGAGCTCGGTCAGCGCGCCCTCGAGGTACCCTCGATCGCGGGACTCGAGCGTCACCTTCACCTTGTACTCGGGATTGGAAAACTCGGGGTACGAGCCCAGGAGCAGCAGCGGAAAGTCCACCAGGAGCCGGTTGAGGTAGTCGGCGAGGATCCCCTCGCCGACGGCGACGAACACGTTCTTCAGGTGGATCGGCTGGTCGCGGAATCGCTCGCGGATGGCCTCGAACTTCTGGCGGAAGATCTCGGGCACCCCCGGCAAGACGTACACGTTTCCCATCAGGACCGTCGGAAAGCGGATCGTCTCGCCGCCGACCAGCTCGGCGCCCTCGGGAATCTCGGCCATCTTGAGATGCGATTCGTTGAGCCGGTCGCGGAAGTGCCGCTCGAGGATGCCGACGAGCGTCGGGTCGCGCACGACCTTGGCCCCCATCGCCAGCGCCACCCCCTCCATCGTGACGTCGTCGTGGGTGGGTCCCACGCCGCCCGACGTGAACACGACGTCGTGGGCGCGGCTGAAGGCCGCGACTTCCTGGGCGATCAGCTGGATTTCGTCGGGAATGACGCAGATGCGGCGAACGTCGACTCCGAGCGTGCGGAGCTCACGGCACAGGTACGCGGCGTTGGCGTCGGCGATCTTCCCGGAGAGGATCTCGTTGCCGACGAGAATGATGCCCGCGGTCTTCGGCATGGCCCCCGGGCGATTCTACGATGCTAGAATGCGGTAGTCCACGAGGTGGTGCGCGCTGCAGGCCGTCGCGGGGCTGGGGCCCCGCGGGCCGAGGCGCGACTGTAAATTGGAGGCGCGATGACCCAATTGAACGGCTGGGCGCTCACGCTCGGCGCCTCGTCGGGGTTCGGCGAGGCCGCGAGCCTCGCGCTGGCGCGCGCGGGATTGAACATCTTCGGCGTCCACCTCGATCGCAAGGCGACCCAAGGCAATGTCGAGCGGATCACGGGCGAGATCAAGGGGCTCGGCCGCGAGGCCATGTTCTTCAACGTCAACGCCGCCGACGCCGACAAGCGCGCCGAGGTCGCCGGCCAGATGGCCGAGGTCCTCGAGAAGCGCGGCGAGTCGGGGACGCTGCGCGTGCTCCTCCACTCGCTGGCGTTCGGCACGCTCAAGCTCTACGTCGCCGATCCCATGAAAGAGGCCGTCACGCAGGCGCAGATGGACATGACGCTCGACGTCATGGCCCACTCCCTCGTCTACTGGGCCCAGGAGGTCGTCGGCCGCGGGCTCATGACGCGCGGCGGGCGCATCTACGCGATGACCTCGTCCGGTGGAACGCGAGTGCTGCCCTTCTACGGCCCGGTGTCCGCCGCGAAGGCCGCGCTCGAGTCGCACATCCGTCAGCTCGCCTCCGAGCTCGCCCCGCAGGGCATCACGGCGAACGCCATCCGCGCCGGCGTCACCGACACGCCGGCTCTGCAAAAGATCCCGCGACACGACGCGATCATCGCCGAGGCCCGGCGCCGCAACCCGAGCGGGCGCATGACGACGCCCGACGATGTCGCGCGCGCCATCGTCGTCCTTTCCCACCCGGACACGTACTGGATCACGGGCAACGTGATCGGCGTCGACGGCGGGGAAGATATCGTCGGGTGACCTACACCCAGGGGGTGGTTCTCGGCCTCGTCCAGGGGCTCACCGAGTTCCTCCCCGTGTCGTCCTCCGGTCACCTGATCCTCGTGCCGCACGTCTTCGGCTGGCACGATCAGGGCCTCGCCTTCGACGCGGTCATGCACCTGGGTACGCTCGCGGCGCTCCTCGCCTACTTCCGGCGCGAGCTCCTGGGCATGGCTTCGGGCACGCTCTCGCGCCGGCTCGCCGGCTTCCTCATCCTGGCGACGATCCCGGGCGCGCTGGCCGGCGTCCTCTTCGAAAAGCTCGTCGAGTCCACGCTTCGCTCGCCCCTCGTCATCGCGGTCGCGACCGCGGGATGGGCAATCGTCATGTGGATCGCCGATCGCCGAGCCGCGGCGGCGCCGCCGGCGCCCGGCGACCCCCTCGAGCGCGTCTCGCTGGGCCAGGCCCTCACGGTCGGCTGCGCTCAAGCCCTGGCGTTGATCCCGGGCACTTCGCGCTCGGGCATCACGATCACCGCGGGGCTCCTGGGCGGCATCGACCGCGCGACGGCGGCGCGCTTCGCGTTCCTGCTGGGCATCCCGATCACCGCCGGGGCCGGCACCTTGAAGGGTCTTCATCTGTTGAAGGCAGGTCTACCGCCGGGAGAAGCCGGGCCGCTGGCGGCAGCGCTCGTCACGGCGTTCGTGAGCGGATGGTTCGCGGTATGGTTCCTGGTGAGCTACCTCAAGACCCGCTCGCTCCGACCGTTCGTCGTCTACCGGCTGGTGCTCGCCCTGGTGATCTTCGCGGTCATCCTTCGCGGCTGACGCGCCTTCGAGGTCACCTGCGGCGAGATCGGCTGCCCCGGAGGATCGCTCCGGCGTCAGGCCCACATGAGATCGAAGAGCCGACAGGCGTTGGTCGAGAGCTGGAACATCACTTCCTCGACCGGCAGATGCTTGAGCTTCGCCACCTCTTCGGCCACGCGACCGGCGAGCCAGGGGCCGGAGTCCATTCCCTCGAACTCGCCCCCGTACTCCCACGGCCCATCGCTCTCGACCAGCAGAGCGTCGATGGGGACGCCCGTCACCAGATCTCGGTCTCGATCGCGAGAGACGAGATCTGGAGTGACCGAGACCAGGTAGCCGGCGTCGACGATGGCGCGGGTCACCGCGGCCGGCGCCTTGTGCCAGTGGAACACGGCGCGCTCGACGCCGTGGCGCTTCAGCGCCTCGAGCGCGTCGGCCGCGGCGCCGTGGGGCGCGTGCAGCGCCACCGGGAGATTCCAGCGCGTGGCGAGATCGAGCAGCCGGTCGAGCCGCGCTCGGCCCCGCGCCATGAGCGCCGTCGGGTCGGCCGCGCCCTTCAGCGAATACCAGGGCAGGCCGATCTCGCCGATCCCCACGATCCGCGAGTGGTGGGCGGCGATCTGCGCCTCGACACGCTCGAGATCCTCATCGGTGAGCTCGGTCCGGTCGGGATGGAATCCCAGGCAAGCCCAGACCGCCTTCGGCGCGGCGGCCGCCGCCTCGAGGGTTTGCGCGTTCGTCTCCGCGTCGCACCCGACAGCGATCGCTCCCCACACGTCGTGCGCCATCGACAGCCGGAGCGTCTCCTTCAGGTCGGTGAACGCCGGGTCGTGCAGGTGGCAGTGGCTGTCGATGAGCATCGCGTCGTCTGTCAGGTCCCCGCCACCACCATTCGGCCGATCCTCAGCGTGGGCGCCACCGTCCGATCACGCAGGACCAGGTCGTCCCCGACGCCGTCGATCGCCGACAGCATCTCCAGCAGGTTGCCGGCCACCGTCACCTCCTCCACCGGATACGCCAGCTCGCCATTCTCGATCCACTGCCCCACGGCGCCGCGTGAATAGTCGCCGGTGACGCCGTTCACCCCGAAGCCGATCAGCTCGGTCACGTAGAAGCCGTTCTTGACCGATCCGACGAGCTCCTCGGGCGTGGTCTTGCCCGGCAGCAGCATCAGGTTGGTCGTCGTGACCGAGACGCCGCTGCCATCCCGGCCGGCGTGGTGCGTGGACTCGAGCCCGAGCTTGCGGGCGCTGTAGCTGTCGAGCAGGTACGACTCGAGCACGCCCTCGCGCACCAGCACGGTGCGTCCGGTCGCCAGCCCCTCGCCGTCGAACGGCCGCGAGCCGAGCGCCGACGGGATCAGCGCGTCGTCCACGATCGTCACCGTCGGCGCGGCGATCTTCGTGCCGAGCCGGTCGAGCAAGAACGATGCGCGGCGATAGAGGCTCGGCCCGCTCGCGGCCCCGGCGATCGAGCGCACGAGGCTCGCCGCGGTCTCCGGATCGAACACGACGGGCACCTCGACCGACTTCATCTTCCGAGCGCCCAGCCGACGCAGCGCGCGGGTCGCCGCCTTCCGCCCGACCGCCTCGGGATCCTCGAGCCGAGCGCGCTTGCGCGCGGTCGAGTACCAGTAGTCGCGCTGCATCTCGCCGTTCCGCGAGGCGATCGGCGACACGCTGATGCCGAAGCTCGTCGTCGCGTAGCCGTGGGCGAAGCCGTGGGAGGTCGCGTAGGCGTAGCGAGCGCGGCGGTCGAAGTACTCGGCGCCCTCCGAGTTGGTCACGCGCGGGTCGCTGTCGAGCGCCGCCGCCTCGGCCCGGCGCGCGATCTCGATCTTCGCCTCGGGCGACAGGTCGTCGCCGGCGTCCTCGAGGTCGAGGTCGGGCACGTGCGCGACGAGGGTGGACGGATCCGGCAGCCCGGCGTGGGGATCCTCGGCCGTGATTTTCGCCAGCGCCGTCGCCTCGTCGACGACGCGCTCGAGGGAATCGCGCGACAGGTCGGAGGTCGACGCGGCGGCCGAGGCCCGGCCCGCGAAGACGCGCAGGGACAGATGCTGCTCACGCGAGTGGTTGATCGTCTCGATCTCGCGCATCCGCACCGAAGCGCTGAAGCGGCTCTCCTCGACCAGGTAGCCGTCGGCGGCCGTGGCCCCGCGCTGAGAGGCACGCTTGAGCACCGAGACGAGGAGATCGGTGTTCATACCGCGGTGCCGCCGACGGTGATGCCGTCGATACGGATCGTCGGAAGCCCGACGCCGACCGGTACGGACTGCCCGTCCTTGCCGCAGGTACCGACGCCTTCGTCGAGCTTCAGGTCGCGTCCGACGCGCGAGACCCGCGTGAGCGCCTCCGGGCCGTTGCCGATCAGGGTCGCGCCCTTGACCGGCGCCGTGATGCGTCCGTCCTCGACGAGGTACGCCTCGCTCGCCGAGAAGACGAACTTGCCGTTCGTGATGTCCACCTGACCGCCGCCGAAGGTCACGGCGTAGAGGCCGTGCTTCACCGATTTCAGGATGTCCTCCGGGTCGTCCTGCCCCGCCAGCATGAACGTGTTGGTCATGCGCGGCATCGGCGGGTAGGCGTAAGACTCGCGGCGTCCGTTGCCCGTCGGTTTCATGCCCATGAGGCGAGCGTTCAGCCGGTCCTGCATGTAGCCGGTGAGGATCCCGTTCTCGATGAGGACGGTCCGGCCGGTCGGCGTGCCCTCGTCGTCGACGTTGAGGGAGCCGCGGCGATTCGCGATCGTCCCGTCGTCGACCACCGTCACCAGCTCCGAGGCGACCTTCTGCCCCATGCGCCCGGCAAAGGCCGAGGTGCCCTTGCGGTTGAAATCCCCCTCGAGGCCATGCCCGATCGCCTCGTGCAGGAGGATCCCCGGCCAACCCGGGCCGAACACGACCGTCATCGACCCCGCCGGCGCGTCCACCGCGCTGAGCTTGAGCGCCGCCTGGCGCGCGGCTTCCGCGGCGAACCGGCGCCAGCGCCCGTCCTCCAGGAAGAAGTCGAAGGTCACACGCCCGCCCCCGCCGTACGAGCCGATCTCACGCTTGGCGCCGTCCTCGGCGATCGCGGTGACGTTCAGCCGGGTGAGCGGACGGATGTCGCCGACAGTCCAGCCGGACGCGGTCGCGATCAGCATGACGACCTCTTCGCTCGTGATCGACGCGATGACCTGCTTGATGCGGGGATCAGTCGCACGCGTCTCGGCGTCGATCCGCCGGAGCAGATCGAGCTTGCGAGCCAGGTCGGCGGCGATCGGCGGCTCGGCTAGGGTGTAGAGATCGTGCGGCCGGCCCCGGCCCGGCAACGCCAGGGTTCCCGAGGTGGTGCTGCGGTCGGCGATCGCGCGCGCCTGACGCGCGGCCTCCTCGAGGTTCTTGAGCGAGATCTCGTCCGTGTGGGCGTAGCCGGTCCGGGTCCCCGACTGGGCCCGGACCCCGGCGCCCTGACTCACGTGGCGCGACGCCTTTTTGACTGCGCCTTCCTCGAGAACCAGCTCTTCGTTGATACGGTACTCGAGGTAGATGTCGGCATCATCGACCTTGCCGATGAGGTTCCCACCGAGGACGCGTTCCATGAGGTCGGACGTGATGCTGAAGCGATCGGAGAAGAAGCTCTCGGGACGAGTGCGGGCCAGATCTGTCATTGGCGGTTCGGCCTCCAGGGCCGTCGTGAGGGCCAATCCTATCGTGCGACCCTCGGCGACCCAAGCTTTTTGGATTCGTCTCTTCTACATCTTCATTCTACCTGTCGCGTGAAGGCCGACCGGGGCGGAACGAAGCTAGCCAGCCACTTGAAAGGCTTGAATTATTTCGTGGATGCGTCTGACGCCGTGCACGAGCGACGGACCGGGAGACAGGATGTCGGCACCCTCGATCTCGTGGATCTGCCCTGTCTTCACCGCCGCGATCGCGGCCCAGCCGGGCCGGCCTCTGATCTGCTCTGGATCGACCGGCTTGCCGCACCAGGAGGCGAGGATGATCTGAGGATCCCGCTGGATGACGGCCTCGGGGGCGACGATTCGGTCGGGCGCCGCGGGCTGGTCGCGGAGCTCGGCGAAGACGTCGCGTCCGCCGGCGATCTCGACGGCCTCCGATACCCAGCGGATTCCGGCGATCAGCGGGTCCATCCACTCCTCGAAGTAGACGCGCGGGCGGTCGGGCCACGCCGCCGAGTACTCGCGCACCTGACGGAGCTCGTCCTGCATGTCGCGGATCAGCTCGCGCGCCAGCCGCTCGCACCCGAGGGCCCCGCCGATCAGGAGGATCGTGTGCAGGACGTCGTCGAACGACCGTTGATTCGTGCACAGCACCGCCACGCCGGCGCCGATCAGGTCGCGGACGATGTCACGCTGGAGATCGGAGAAGGCCAGCACCAGATCGGGCTCGAGCGCCAGGATCTTCTCGAGCTTGAACGTGGTGAAACCGCCGACGCGAGCCTTCTCCAGCGCCGCCTCCGGCCGACGGGCCGTGCCGGGGACACCGACGACACGGGCCCCGGCGCCCAGCAGGAAGGCGATCTCGGTGGTCTCCGCGGTGAGACAGACGATACGCCGCGGGAACTCGGCACGACTCGCCCCGTACATCTCTAACCCGTCAGATCTACCCCTCGTAGGTCTCGCGCCGCGCGAGGCCGCGCTGGGCCGCGAGGTAGCTCGCGCGCGTCATCGGCGGCTTCGCCTTGGCCAGCACCTCGCGGGCGCCGGCGGCGCGGTCCCACAACATGTCGACCACCATCGCCGCGAGCGCCTTGGCGGGGCCGAGATACGCGAGCGGCTTGTCGACGATCGCAAAGTCGGCGCCGTGGCCGGTTCCGCGAGCGCCGCCGATGTACGGATGCAAGATGGGCATGACCTGGGAGAGGTCTCCCATGTCGGTCGATCCCGTCCGATGGCCGATCTGCCGGTAGTTTTCCTCGCCGAAGAGCCCGGTGACGGTCTCGCGGAAGTGGCGGGTCATGATCGCGTCGCAGGTCATCGGCATGTAGCCCGGCAAGGTCTCGATCTCGACCTTGGCGCCGGGCGCCAGGGCGCCGGCCCGCAGCGCCCGATCGACCTTCACGTTGGCGTCCAGAATCGCCTCCATCGTCCGGCCACGCACGTACGTCTCGATCCGCACCTCACCCGGGATGACGTTCACCTGCGAGCCGCCGTGGGTGATGATCGGGTGGACGCGGATCGTGTCCTCGTCGCGGAAGGTCTCGCGGACGGCGTTGATCGACATGAGACCGATCTGAGCCGCGTAGAGCGCGTTTATGCCCATGTGCGGGGCGCCGCCGGCGTGGGCCGCGCGACCGATGTAGCGCACCGTCTTCACGATGCAGCCGTTGTTCGAGGCAGGCACGCCGGCCTTGCCGTCCTCGGTTCGCGACGTCGTGTGGATCATCATCGCCAGATCGACGTCGTCGAAGTGGCCGAGCCGCAGGAGCTCGGGCTTGCCGCCGAGGAACTCGAGCTTCCCCGCCCGCGCCTGGGTCACGCGCCACTCGATATCGCCGTACTCGTCCGCCGGAACCGAGAAGAACGCGACGCGCCCGGCGAGCTGGTCGAAGGCCTTGGCGTCGAGCAGCCCCATCACCGCGCCCAGCATCCCCGCGATCTGGGCGTTGTGGCCGCACGCGTGCGCCGCGCCCGTGGCCGCATCGCCCTCGGGATGGCCGGCGACGACCAGCGCGTCGAGCTCGCCGAGCACGGCGAAGGTCGGGCCGTCACCTCCGCGGCCGGCCACATCGGCCCGCACGCCCGTCAGGGCGAGGCCCGACCGCGGCGCCAGCCCGAGCTTCTTGAAGTTCTCCTCGACGAGGCGAGCCGTCTTGACCTCCTTGAACCCGAGCTCCGGATGGCGGCGGATCTCCTCACCGAGCCCGATGATCTCGTCGCCGCGCTGCTCGATCGCCTGGTAGACCCGCTGCTTCAGCTCGTCCTTGGTCATATCGATCCTCTCCGTGCGTCAGGAGCTTCTGGAAGCCGTGCGACATTCTACTGCCCCCGGCCGCGCCGCGCCTGCATACTGGCGGGAAGCGACCCACTCGAGCCGAGAGGGACACATGGACGGTTTTCACGCGGTCATCGCCAGGCTCTCCGTGGACATCCATCACGTCGTCGAGGCGGCGGGCATCGTGGTGCTCGGCCTCGTTCTCTACTCGTACTGCCGGCGTTGGTTCGAGTCGGTCGGGCGCATCGATCATCGGCTGCGGGCCCTGGCGAACGGTCTCATCTTCGGAGCCCTGGCGATCGCGCTGATGATCTCTCGAATCGAGGTCGGCCAGGGCACGTTCGTCGACGCCCGCGCAGTCCCGATCGCCGTCGTCACCTTGGTAGAAGGCGGTGGGGCCGGACTGGTCGCCGCGCTGACCGCCGCCGCCTATCGGGTATGGCTCGGCGGCGCGGGCGCGGTGCCCGGAGTGTTCGGCCTCCTGGCTACCGCCGGCACGGCCGCCCTGGCGCTGGCGTGGGCGCGTCGTGACAGGAGCGTGCGAGCGCGCCATGCGTTCGCGCTGGGCGGAGCCGTCTACGTCATCACGTTCCTCTCTTTCCTCCTCCTGGGCGCCAGGGGAATGGAGCTGTTCAAGCGCGACTGGCTGCCGCTGCTGATCATCAGCGTCATCGGCGTCGGGGGCTTCACCCGACTCTTCATCGATGTCGTGGAAGCGCAGGCGGCCGAGGCGGCGCGGCGCGAGGCCGCAGAGCTGCGCGCGGTGACGCTCCTGGCCCGCGCGGCGGCGCACGAGATCAACAACGCGCTCATGGTCGTGGCCGGCGGGGTCTCCATCCTCGCCCGGCGGCTTCCGGCCGACAGCGAGGATGCTCAGTGGGCGGCGCGCGCGCGGGACGGCGTCAACACGGTCAAGGACATCGTCACGCGCATGAACACGATCACGCAGATCGAAGAAGTACCGGGTCGCGGTCTACTCGCGCCCATGCTCGACATCCGTCGCTCAAGCCGATCCAGCTAACTCTCTCCGCGTGGTCGCCGCGTGGAAGCGAGCGCGTGCCGCGTGGTCCGTCGACCCCTGCCGCACCCGTCCCCGGCGGCCCTGGCTCTCGCGGGGAGCTTAGTCGGGGCCTAGGACGTGGAAGCCCTCGCGCTCGGCGGCCGCGGCTTGGCGGCGGTCGAGGGTGACGAACTCGAGTGTGCCGGGTTCGTGTTCGGCGGCGACGAGGGCGGCGCCGATGTGGAGCGCATCCGAGGCACGCAGCGCATGAGTCCCGACGATGCGCTCGGCGTGGCGCCGGACGATATCGGCCGCGGTTACCTCCGACCATCGCTCCCACGCGTCGAGGAAATGACGTCGCACGAGGGCTAGCTGACGGGAGGCGGTGGGCTCGTCGCGACCGCGGCGTGCTAGCGCGGCGAGCAGCTCGAGGCGGGCCAAGGTCCAGACCACGACCTCCTGGTCTTCGCGGAGCCGGCGCACGGCGGCGCCCGACTCGCGCTCGGCGATGAACAGCGGCACGAGGGCGGAGGTGTCCCAGAACCTCACCAGCCGCGCTCGCGCTCTTCCAGGAGACCGCGCAGCACTCCGCCCGGGAGCCGCACGGGCTTGCGCGCCGCCAGCCCGGCGGATCGGCTCGCCGTGCCGCGGCGGATGAGTCCCTGGCGTTCGAGTCGTGCGAGCCGTTCCGACGCTCCGCGCGCTCCCTCGTGTGGCAAGGGGACGAGCCGAGCGACCGGCCTGTCTCGATCCAGCACGAGCACGGAGCCGCCCCGACGGACGTGGTCGAGGTAGCGCGACAGGTTGTCCTTCAAGTTGGCTATCTTGGCTTGTTTCACATGGCTATGTTAGCCATGTTGGTGCTTCAGACCAAAATCTACCGGACCGGGCGTCGGTTGAAGCGGTCGGGCAGGAAGTCCTTCATCGCGAGGCTCGGCTCGCGGCCGGTGATCCACTCCGTCATGAGCCGCGCCGTGATGGGCGCCAGCAGAATCCCGTTGCGGAAGTGTCCGGTGGCGACGAACAGCCCTTCGACGCCGGGCCAGGGACC
>Ga0137388_10002745_pt1 | contig 11148 bp, 9 predicted proteins | sample 15con2h14AmetaG_FD_104644 | JGI IMG/M metagenome (GOLD analysis project Ga0137388, IMG submission 104644) | Vadose zone soil microbial communities from Angelo Coast Range Reserve, California, USA - 15con2h1.4A metaG | ecosystem: Environmental > Terrestrial > Soil > Vadose zone > Saprolite...
CGCGCAAGTCCGAGCAGGCGGCGCAGGTTCCCGCCGATGATGGCGTCGACGTCGTTCGACGCTAGGCCCAATCGTTCGATCACCGACACCTCAGTCTCGGGATCGGCCATTGGCCAGTCGGAACCGAACACGATCCGGTCCGGTCCGTGCCGGTTGACTATGTTCCGGACCAGGGCTGCATCGAGCACGCCCAGGGTGGGTGGCCAGGCGGTGTCGAGATGGATCGGCTGGCCGATCAGCAGGTCTTGGGCCTGGTCGAGGAGTCGATAGCCACCGAAATGGCACGCGATCAGCTCCAGATGCGGAAAGCGTCGTATCAGCTGAAGCACTTTGTCCGGCGTGCACAGGGCATTGGCGGCGTCCGACTCGCCTCCCGCCCCGACGTGCACTGTGACCACGAACTCGCCTTGGAGTGCGTCAAGGATTGGCGAAAGTCGCGGGTCGGCCAGGTCGATGCCCTGGAAGAGGGGGTGGATCTTCACACCTTTGAGGTTGTTGTTAGTGAGGCTCGCGACGATGGCCTCAGGCGTCAGCTCCGGATGCAGTGCGCCAAAGCCGATGAATCGCGCCGCATCCAGGCTTGCGGCGAAGCGGTTCGCTGCCTCGACGTGTTTGGCTGAGCTGGCTACGGCCAAGCAGACCGACCGGTCGATGCCAGCGCGATCCATGGCCGAGGTCAGGCCGTCCGTGGTTCCGTCGCCATGACGTTTCATGTCGGGCAAGACGCCCGCGAGCGCGCGGCGCGCGAGTGCATCAGGCCATACGTGCGTATGGCTGTCGATGATCATCGACCTCGAATCCACCTCTAAGGAATCTGGTCGGAGAGGGCTCTGGCGAGGCTCATGCGAAGCACCTCAGATGCGCCTTCGTAGATGCGCATTGGCCGAGCCTCGCGGTAAAGCCGCTCGATGACCGAATCCCGAATCAGGCCGAACCGTCCCATCACCTGGACGCACCTGTCTACCACCCGGCCGGCGGCTTCGGTGGCCGCCAGCTTGGCGAGGGAGGACTGCGTGAGCGCGTCGGCAGGCGACTCACGCGCGAGGGTTGCGGCTCGATAGACGAGCAGCCTAGCCATCTCGACCTCGGCCCAGCTGTCTGCGAGCATGCTGGCGACCGGTCCATGCCTAACCAGCGGCCGTCCGAACTGCTGTCGGGTCCGCGTATGCCTTACGGCCTCCTCGAGCGCGCGCTGAGCGAGGCCGACAGCTGCCGCGCCGACGGAAGCCCGGAAAACCGCCAGAGTGGCGAGCGCAATCTCCATGCCCTCGCCGGGTTCGCCCAGCCGCGCACTTCGAGGCAGCGCCACGGCGTCGAATCTGACACTCCCGATGACGTGGGGCGCGCTGAGCTCAGGGCCCGCCGACGCGAACACACCGGGGGCATCCGCAGGCACCAGGAGCATCGACAAGCCCACGTCTTCGCGCGCCAGGGTCGTGTAGAAGCCGGCGACCGGTGCATTGGAGATGAAGGACTTCGTTCCCGAGAGGCGCAATCCGTCACCGTCGACAGTGATCGATGAAGTGATGCCGCGCAGGTCCGATCCGGCGTCGGGTTCCGTAAGAGCCAGCGCGGCCAGGACTCGCATTCCGGCCACTTTGGGGAGCCATTGCGATTTCTGCTCGGCGGTTCCGGCAAATGTGATCGGATAGCTCCCGATTCCCTGCATCGCAAACATCGAGTCGAGATGAGAGGAGACCGGCATCAAAACCTCCCTGACGATGCAGATTGCGAGCGGGTCGACAGCTTTGAATCGGCCGCCATATGCGGCGGGCACTGTGAGCTTGGCGAGACCGCTCGATTGGAGGTGGGCCAGCTCCTCTCGATTGAGCGCGGAGCCAGAGTCGATTTCATGGCCATCCTTGATCGCCTTGGCGGCAAGGGCCGTCGCCTGCGCGCGGACCGCGTCGTATCGCGCCCCCAAACCAAGGCTTGGTGTGCTCAACTCAAGCCTGTCGAAGCTGGACCATCTCGACAATGCTAATAATTATTGTCAGGTTTATGGAGGTATCATTGACCGAGCCGCCGCGTGGCTCGGCGGACACACGCACCATGTCCAGGGAGCTCGAGTGATGTCAGACGTCGTCATCGTCGACGCGGTGCGGACGCCTATCGGCAAACGAAACGGCGCTTTGAAGGAAGCCCACCCGGTCGATTTAGGGTCGCGGGTGCTTACCGAGCTGATTTCTCGTTCGGGCATCGAGCCCACGATTGTCGAAGATGTCATCTTCGGTTGCGTCACTCAAATCGGCGATCAGGCCAGCAACGTGGCTCGGAACTCGTGGCTCGCTGCAGGCTTTCCTTTTACGGTGGCGGCATCAACTGTAACTCGTGCCTGTGGCTCCAGCCAGGCGGCGGTGCATTTTGCGGCTGCGCTGATTCAATCTGAGGCCTGTGACGTCATCATCGGCGGCGGCGTCGAATCCATGACTCGCGTTCCACTGGGTTCAGCGGCAAACTCGGGATCCGGCACCCCGTTTCCCCCTAGCGTACGAGAACTGTACGACCTGGTTCCTCAAGGCATCTCCGCACAGCTGATGGCACGGAAATACGGAGTAAGCCGGCGAGAGATGGACGAGTACAGCGTTCGCAGTCATCAACTCGCCTCCGCCGCCACCAAAGGCGGCAGATTGCGTTCGCAGATAGCGCCCGTCGAAGTCAACGGCAGCGGTCTTGTCTCTCAAGACGAGGGCATCCGCGCCGATGCCAACTATGAAGCGATATCTATGCTCAAGCCTGCATTCGATCCCCAGCACGACATCACCGCGGGTAATGCCAGCCAGATTTCTGATGGCGCCGCCGCCGTTCTACTGATGAGCGCCGACAAGGCAAAGGAGCTGGGCCTGCGCGCACGAGCCAGAGTCGTGGCCCACGTAGTCGTCGGAGTTGACCCGATCATCATGCTCGAGGGCCCGATTCCTGCAACCGCCGCAGTCCTGAAGAAGGCACGCCTAACACTTGCCGATATCGACCTATTCGAGGTCAACGAGGCGTTCGCCTCCGTGGTTCTGGCATGGCAGAAGTCGACCGGCGCTGATATCGATAAGGTGAACGTAAACGGGGGCGCCATATCCGTAGGTCATCCTCTGGGTGCCTCGGGCGCCCGATTGCTGTGTCATCTCCTCTATGAGCTGGAACGTCGCGATCTTCGGTACGGCTTGGAGGCGATGTGTTGCGGTGGCGGCCTCGGTACCGCAACGATCATCGAGCGGCTAAACGGCCACACCGACGCTTAGTTGCCCTCTGCATCTGCGGAACCGCTCCCCGATCCCATGAGGGTCGCTGTGCTGGGCGCCGGCATCATGGGTAGCGGAATTGCGCAGGCGGCCGCGATGGCGGGCCATGAAGTCAGGGCGTTCGACGTCAGCGAGGAACAGCTTGGGCGAGCGAGAGTAGCTGTCGACAAGAGCCTTGCGCGATTTGTCAAGGCAGCGAAGCTCGAAGATGAGGGCGCTGCTGCTGCCGCACGCAACATCCAATACTTCACCAACCTCGAGGAGGCCGCTGTCGGCGCGGAGGTCGTTATTGAAGCGGCTCCGGAGATCCTCGAAGTGAAGCAAGAGGTGATAGCTGGAGCGGCAGCGTTGGCGACAGGCGATGCGTTAATAGGAACAAATACATCGCAGCTGAGCATCACAGCTATCGGACGCGATCTCGGCGAAGCCGCGAACCGATTGATCGGAATGCACTTCTTCAATCCTCCCGTGATGATGACGTTGGTCGAGCTGATTTGCGGGCTAAGAACGACAGAAGAGGTCCTCGAACGTGCGCGCGGCTTTTGCCGGGGCCTTGGCAAGGAGGTGGTCCTCTGCCGCAGGGACAGCCCGGGCTTCCTCACTAGCCGCGCTTACGCGGCCTTTCGGCTTGAGTGCGTGCGGATGGTCGAGGAGGGCCTCGCAACACCTGAAGACATCGACACGGCATTCCGTCTTGGGTTCAACTTTCCCATGGGCCCGTTTGAGCTTGGGGACTTCAACGGCGTAGACACCTTCGTGCGCGTCCTTGATTCGCTCACAACGGCTTTTGGAGAGCGCTTTAGGCCGACGCCAATGCTGAGGAATATGGTCGCCGCCGAGCACCTCGGCAAGAAGTCAGGGCGCGGTTTCTATGAGTACAACCAGGACGGCAGTAGGATCTCCGGCTGAGGCGCGGTCCGCTGGCGCGCGCAGGGAGCGTCGTCGATATCAGCCCGGCCTGGCTCGCGTCCTCTATCTATGGTCCAGCCACCTTATGGTGGCGATAACCACCTGTTGTCCGCAGCTGGAGCCGGCCGGTTATCCCGTTAGGCGCAAACCGGGTACGACATTCCCCTTCGCCGTAGGCTGACGATCTCATGGCTGACCTGATTCTGGAGCGGCTTGAGTCCGAAGCGGATCGGACGGTCCTGATCCACGCGAATGAGAGCGGTCCGCTTGCGGTCGGTGTGGCCACGGGTGGGGTGAACTACCTCTGCAGCGGCTGCTCGAGGGTAGTGCTCCAGGGCGTCTATTTGCGCCAATTCCTGAACATCGTGATTCGATGCATCCAATGCGGGGCCATCGGCGCGACACCGACGCGCGAGGCCGGCGAACCCGTTCCTGCCTATTCAGTCGTTGCGCCTGTCGGCCAGTACTTGATCGTCGGTCAGATCAACGTTCCAGGTCCAGGGATGTTCGCACCACGAGATGCGGCCGAGGACTTTGCGTTCGAAGTTGGCGCACGGTACTCCGAGCGTGCGAATCGATGGGCAGCGACGTTTCCTTCGGGCACGTCGCCTACCGCGTTGCGGCTGATTGCGAACCTCGGCCGCGAGCTAATGGGTGACCGGTTCGATCATTTCAACGCGATGCATGAACGGACCGAGAAGTATTCGACGCCCCACGCGGAACATCACCGGCTAGTCGGCCTGATTCGTTATGGAGAGAAGGCGGCCAACCAAATTCAATCCGCCGCACGCCGCAGTCAGGTGACGATTGGTGCCAATCGGATTGCGGAGCTGTACACGGCGATCGAGATGTTCCACCGCTGGCGCCACTATCCGGCGTTGCCAGATCTCGTCGGTTCGCTGCGCGATCCCTCGCATGTGCAACACACGGTGATGCTGATGGCGCTCGCGAGCGTCCTCGCGGATGCGGGCAATGGCGTTGGCATAGTCCACGGATCGCAATCGGGCACGCGAATACCGGATGCCTGGCTGGCCGTCGACTCTTATCGTCGACTCGACATCGAAATCAAGACGCCACAAGCATTCAGCCAGCCACGAGCGGCCCTCACGTTCGAGGGCACGGTTGACGTGATCGAGAAGCACGTCCTGCGTGCCGGCTCCGTGCATAGGGGCCAGATTCTTCAAGGTCGTCCTGGCGTCATTGGCTTTGGGGCATTTCATCTGGGTCCGAGCGGCGTTGAGTTCCTTGAAAAGGCAGCTCATGAGGTCCTACGTCGGCGGGGTGGCCGGCGGACTCACATTGCGGCGATCGTCGTAGTCGAGGTGACGTATCAGAGTGCGGAGATCCGAAGCAGAACGGGGAAGCTGATCGCGACCAATATGCAGCCGATACTGCAATATCGGATCGCGTTGAACTCTGACTACACCCAAGAAATCCCCATATCGACTGATCGTCCGCATTGGCAAACGATGCACAGCCCCCAACGACCCGCGCGCTGAAGGCCTCACCAGAACGCCCGGACCGGTTCCTCTCAATAACTACCTCCTATCGCGCGCACTTCCTTTGGATTCGACACTTCAGTGCTTGACGTTTGGACTGAGGGCGACGTACCGCCATACGCAAGTGGCAAACGCATCGAGCTTAGGACATGTCGCGCGACATGACCGGCTCGCGCTGTTGCTATGGGCAGTCACCCGTCTAGATGGCCGCGCCCGACGTTACAGACGGCGAGCCTGCCACGCAATTGTGGTCATGAGGTAACCAGTCCTCGAATAGCAGCTTGACCAAGGCGCTCGCGTCACTCAACCTAGCCGCGCCGTCTCGCCTCCCTCGGGCTTGATACCTCTGTTAGTGCACCCAACCATCCCCGCCTGCCCTCTTGACAACGGCCGGTCCATAGCAGCAGCAACGGCGCGCGGAATCGATGCCAGATTGGGCTCATCGTCGCGGCGACTTGATCTCAGATCCAGGCAAAACCTCGGGTCTCCGGCGGTAGCGTGCGGTCACTTACCGCAAGTCTCTCCGAGCCGTGGGCTCGATTGCTTCGGATCAGGCGAGCATATCCAGACCTATCTATGTGTCGCGCGGCCGCTATTACTGCGGTAAGCGGGTGAGTGACGTACTCGGGATAGCACGCCGCAATCAGGCCCGAAATGTGCATCTGGCAGAGTTGCGTCTCACCAGGTAGAGTCGAGAGGACTCCTCCGGCTGCGTTTGGAGATGTGCCGATGCCCAAGAACCCTCCTGATCTGGCCCGGCTGTTTCTCTCCGCGGTTGGCACCGACCGCGTCCAGGTCCAAGAGACATCCTTTTCCTATGACGTATTGGGCCGATATGTTTGCAATGACTGGCTTGAGGTCGAGGCCCAAATCCAGGATGGCGCGTTTCCGTTTGACGCCGTTGTCATCGGTGCTGGTATGTTCGGCGGCTACTGTGCCGAGAAGCTCTACCGGCACGGCGCAGATGCCAACCTGCGAATCCTGGTACTAGAAGCGGGCGGATTCCTCTTTCCCACCCATATTCAAAACTTGCCGCAGCGACTTGGGGGAAGCATTGGCGGCCCCCGATATCCCCGCAGCCGTGAGGACGGTAGCGGTGTCCAGAACCTGGTCTGGGGGATCCCGTGGATCAGCAACGTTGCGTTCCCAGGTCTTGCCTACTGCTTGGGCGGCCGGTCACTCTTCTGGGGCGGCTGGTCGCCGCGCCTGACCGCCGACGATCTCGCCAGATGGCCGCAGGAACTTTCAACCTATTTGACTGCACCTGGCGGCTACGACCTCACAGAGCGAGAGATAGGCGTTGCCAACGAAGCTGCATACATTCTCCGGCACCAGTTCCATGATGCTTTCCTGGCCAGTCTCCAGGCGGCTCAACCCCAGGCCGCCAACGTCACAAGCGTCGAGGAAGCGCCGCTGGCCGTCGAGGCCGGCGCGCCTGGCCCTGGTCTCTTTGCGTACGACAAATTCAGCAGCGCCGATTTCCTGGTCGATGCCGTCCGCGACGACTCCGGCAATAACCCTGGCGCTGACATCAACCGCCGGTTGTTCGTCGTACCCCGCACGCATGTGGTCCGCCTCAACCTGAGTGGGAATACGATCAGCAGCATCGATTTGCTCAGCAATGGCGTGCCGAAGAGCCCGTCGATTCCATCCAGCTGCGCAGTCGTGCTTGCCGCAGGAACCGTTGAGAACACTCGACTGGCCCTGGACTCATTGGGCGTAGGATCGACCAAATTCGGGTCGCCACGGCTTGGGAACCTGATGGCGCATTTACGCAGCAACATCACGGTGCGGATCAAGCGGACTGCGCTTGGCCTTCCAGCAGGCCCACCCTCAGATCTCGAGACGACTGCGTTCCTCGTTCGCGGCAAGTCACAAGGGCGCCAGTTCCACTTTCAGATCAGCGCTGCGGCCACCGGGGGTACGAATCCCGAAAAGAATATGTGGGAGCAGATTCCCGACGTCGAACTCCAGGACCACATCCGGGCGATACAGGATCCCAACTGGATCACGATCGTCTTCCGCGGCATCGGGGAGATGGCAGGGCAACCGAACCTGAACCCAGATCCGGCTGCGAGCTGGATCGATCTCAGTCCCGAAACCGACGAGCTTGGCCGTCATCGGGCCTACGTCAACCTGGTCAAGAGCCAGAACGATGTCCAGCTCTGGTTCGACATGGACACCGCCGGCTTCCAGCTTGCCGCTGCACTCGCTGGGCAGCCGGCCAACATCGAGTATTGGAACGGTCCCGTCAGCGCATGGCAGCCGGCCCCGCCACCTATCGATCCGCAGAATGGTGGTTTCTGGCGCGACGGTCTGGGCTCAACGCATCACGAAGCGGGAACCCTGTTTGCGGGCAGCGCAGGCTCCTCGGTCACCGATGCAAACGGGAAGTTCCACGGCATCAACAACGCCTATGTCGCCGGCCCCGCAGCTTTCCCCAGCCTCGGATCGGCCAACCCATCGCTTACCGCCCTGACACTGGCGCGGCGCACCGCCGAGGCGATCGTCGCCGCCGCCGTATCGGGGCCACAGGAGAGCGGCTTTACGCCACTATCGCTTAACCCCGCTGACTGGCAGTTGGTGGCCCAGCCTGGCAGCCAGCCGCAGATGCTCCGATTTGGCGCCGTGCTCGAGACCTCGGGTGGCTATGGCCTCTACTTCTACACCAAGGAGCAATTCGCCAATTTCAAGCTCTGGCTCGAGTGGCGGGAGACACACACGGGTGACAACTCAGGTGTTTTCATCCGGACACCAGGCGTCGGCGCCGCCAACACTCTTCAGGCGGCGGTCGACCAAGGGCATGAGATTCAGATCGATGATGTGGGAGCGCCGGATGGGGCGAACATCCATCGCACTGGGGCGATCTACGCCTTGCAGCCGCCGACCTCGTTCCCGATCCAACCGCTCGGGCTGTGGAACACCTACCTGATCGAAGCCAACAGCTCTCAGATCAACGTGACTCTGAACGGAATCGCGATCAACTCGTATGTGAGCAGCAGGCAACCCAACGGTTACATTGCGCTCCAGGCGCACGACTTCCCGAGTCGAATTCAGTTCCGCAACCTCCAAATCAAGAAGTTGCCTTAGGAGGGCGGTAAGACGGTGTGGTTTGTAGGCGAGAGATCCGAGATCAGGACTGTGGAACAGGGAGGCGGTTGATGGCTGGCAAGCCCGACGGAAGTACGGAGCGGTTTCCCTTGGCCGATCTTATCGCTCGGCTTGGTTCTGAGCTGCGGGAAGCTGAACGACGGGCCGCAGAGGCTGGTGCACGCAATCTTCAGTTGAAAGAATGCTCTGTACAGATGGGTATCCAGTGGGACAAGAAGGGATCGGGCGAGATTGACATATGGGTGGTAAAGCTTGGCGGGGAGCTTACGAAGGAAAACACCGAGCTGATCACGATCACGATGCAGCCCTTCCAGGAGCTTGGGCAGGGACGTGCTCGCCGGCGCCCTGCTGTCGGAAGAAGGCGGCCGATCGGCAAGTAAGCGACCGAAAGCGGATCACCGAAAACGGGCGCCTCGCGCGCGCGACCTCATTTTGTATCGAGCCGTATCGCCTTAGTCCGTACAACCGTTGTCGGCCCTAACCAACGCGTCACGAAGCCAACGCTGACCAAGCACTATCTGTTCGCGCTTACTATACCTTTCACCTTTCTCAACTCCAACAATCGACTCGAGTGGAAGTCTTCGAGGTCAGCGCTATGCTCCGGAGCGTGCTCTCCCTCGAGCGGCGTCGACTTGGTTCTTCCGCGCTGGAAGTCTCCCAGCTCTCATTGGGGTCCTGGCGGACTTACGAGCGCATCCCACGCCATAGGGGCGTCGCCGTCATGCAAAAGTCACGCGAAGTTGGGATCAACTTTCTCGACGATGCCCGATACAACGATGAAACTGGGACGGCGCCGATCAAGACGGGTTACTCGGAGATTGTGTTCGGGGAGCTGTTCAGGGCCTCTGGTTGGAAGCGCGATGAAGTGACGCTCGCCAACAAGCTCTGGTGGGAATTCTGGCCCGAACAAAGCGCCGAGGCCGAGCTCGATGGCTCGCTCCAACGCATAGGTATGGACTATCTCGATCTCGCTTATGCAGAGAGACCTCCTCAGGGCTTGACAGTCAAGCAGATTGTTGACGACGTAACGGAGCTGATAAAAGCCGGCAAATTGCGCGCGTTGGGTGTCCTCAACTGGCCCGCCGGGCTAATTGCCGAGGCAGCCGCGGTTGCTTCGCGACGAGGCGTCCCGGGACCGTGCGCGGCTCAACTCCCATACAGCCTGGTCACGCGTTCGCCGGTGGAGGATCCGGAAATGATCGAGGCGCTCAACTCGGCACACGCAAGCGTCGTTGCTTCCTACGCGCTCGTTGGCGGTGCGCTCAGCGGTAAGTACGACCTGGTCGGACCGAAGGGGCGCATCGCAGACGCCATCGATGGCCGAGATTATTCTAGGGCTCTGAATGCGGGCAGAGAGCTGAGCAAATTGGCGCTCCGCCACGGAGCCGGCCGGCCCCGATGGCCATCGCTTTCGCCCTTCTCAACCCGATGGTCGCTTCGGTCCTCTTCGGCGCAACGAACCCAGAACAGATAACCGAGAACCTTGCTGCGTTCGACCTGAAAACCCGGATGGACGCGGACACGATCGCGTCCTTATGGCGCATTACCGGGTCGTAGCCCATAGGGAAACCGAGCGCTTGCTGCACTCGCTAAGCGGCTCTCTTGCGTCCCACGACACCCAGAGCCCCAGCTCGAGTCGGGGTCCATGGCGCGCGCGTTGGGAGACTGGCTTCAAAATTTGACCTCGATTTCGTCCAGGACTAATTTCATGCCATGCCGGTCGACGACCGCTAACCAGCGGTCGACACTCGAGGAGGGGTGTCATCCACAGACTTCGATTGTCGTGCGCGTTACTGGCCGCAGCGCTTGTGGCGCCGGTTCCCTTGTCGGCCAGCGCCGACACTGTGGCAAGGGGCCATGTGCGAATCGTACCGATAGCTGAGGAGTTCCCGACCGTCGGGACGCCAAGCGTCGTCCACGCCAGAGTCGAAATCAGGGACACTGGCAGCACTGACGTGGTCCGTGGCGAGGCGAGAGGTATGGACCCGTCCCAGACCTACGTTTCCTTGGTCTACAGTACTCCGGCGACTGGTCCAATGGCTTGCGGATTCGCCCCGCCCTTGACCATCCAGCAGATGTATCTCGGCGTCTGGACCGTAACCAGCGCGGGCCATGGAAAGTTGCGTGCGGTGAAATCGCACACCGGGAACACGTCTCCAACGCCAGCTGTATTGAAGCCTTTTCTCGCCGCTGTCAGTGGCGGGGCCGTTACTGACCTGAGCGTCGGCGACACCTACGTACCGCTCGATGCGAACACGACATCGGTCTCGGTCCGAGAGGCCCTTCTGGGCGCACCCAATACTCCGTTCGCAGGGTTAATGGTTCCCCAGCGGATAGCTTGCGGGTCGCTCGTCTTGGTAGCCGAGGACTAGCAGCGCTTCTGCGCCCCCGGC
>Ga0137388_10002748_pt1 | contig 11141 bp, 10 predicted proteins | sample 15con2h14AmetaG_FD_104644 | JGI IMG/M metagenome (GOLD analysis project Ga0137388, IMG submission 104644) | Vadose zone soil microbial communities from Angelo Coast Range Reserve, California, USA - 15con2h1.4A metaG | ecosystem: Environmental > Terrestrial > Soil > Vadose zone > Saprolite...
AATCGCTTATACGCCTTCGGGTGTAAATACAGGATGCGTGGAACCATGGCACCTCCTTCCAGGAGTATGCCATATGTACTTATCTTATGTCCTGTTAATTATGCGCGGATGTATAGCAGTGTCGAGGGCTTCAGTACAATTGCGGAACGGAGCAGACGAGTTGGACGCACCAAGAGCGCCAGCAAGCCGGCGAGGATGCGGTCCGACGATGGCAGACTGGGCGATCGTTGCCGGGAGCGATTCAAGATCAGGACCTGGTGCTTGAGGAGAAGCGACTCCGCAACTAGGGAACGGACGCCGCCAGGCCCGAGCAACCGGGCCAAGGTGGCGATCAAGTGGATGAAAAGAACGACTAGATTGCGCATCGCAGAATCGTAGCAGGACGGGGAATCCCGAGGAATCATGCGCGAATTGACAATTCGCCAGCCACAGGTATGACACCACAGGTATGCACAGATTGTAATCCGTCAGTGCATGACCTAAGATGCGGCTAAATCATTCAACTAACAAATGCCCTTCTGCGGAGGCGCCGTTCTGGTTTGCCCGCCTCAGCCTGTCGCTGTGAATGCTGAGGTGCCGACATGAATCTCAGCCATAGGCGAGTAATGGAATCCCGCGTCGGGAGGAACAGGGATGGAAATTCAGCCTGAAGTCGTCGGGTATTTCAGGAGCCTAGAACTCGCGCTGAATGTGCACAAGGAGAAAGGCACCACCAAAGGAGACCCCACGTACAGCAGGATGTATACCCAACTCGCCAGAGACCTTGCTCATTTAGGTATCGGACGGGATGAGATTCCAGAGGCCGCCAAATCTTGCGGCCACATAAGCACGTTCGAACACTTAGAACAGCTTATGAAAAAACCTGTCGGTTGACTGAGGACGCTTCCTCCAGCAAACGCTTTAACGATGTATGCCGATGCCCGCCTTTGCCAGGGCCAATTACTGGTCGGCAGGGGAGTTCCCAAGAGTTTCACACTTGCTGAAGCGGGGGGGATTTTGCATCTGGGTGCCGGGGTGTCCAATCTCTCGGCGGGAAGGCTACGTGCCAGAACATAGGATTGGGTAGCACGAATTCTACTCCCATTTGTGGATGCTCGCCCTGGCGCCGGGCTATGTGAGCCACAACACATTCCAGTGCCGCCTTTGTCTGGACGTTCGACAGAGTGAGCCGCTGTCCTCGGTACACTTGTGTCGATAGGAGAATCAATGCACCGTGAGCACTGATGGCCTTGGTTTGCGTCTCTTCTTCAAAAGGCAATCCGACGCCCATCTGCCCGGAGACTCGCACTGGAATGGTCATCAATACTCGCTGACTCCTTCGGCGGTTTGCTGCGAGCCAGGAGGTTTCGCGGGATTCGGTGAGCCACGTCCCAAGAGTCTGAAGGTGCTCCGGCTCAATGGTGGTAAACACCAGACCCATGCCCTTGCTAGCTCGGGAGTAGACGACTCTTGCCCCAGCTTCAAACAATTGTGCACTTTTTGTGATGCGTACGTCCGTAACCGTCCCTAAAGGAAGAGGGTTGTTCGTGTCCACATAGCAGCCTTGCTGACTCAAGTCACGGACGCGCGTTTCAATCCGCGCACCGGATTCAGCCGCTACTACCTCAACAGCGGCAATGAATTCGTAGCGAGGATGAGTCCGGCGGTCCGCTCCGGCAAGCGCGACGGAAGGGCTAGCAGGTTTTTCCACCTCACTGGGAATCGTGGGAGTGGGAGGGCTCGCAGGTTTCGAGACTTGTCTATGCTTGCGGCGCTTCATGCGGGAATCCTCGCAGACCTCACCGAATGAGGAGCAATCCCCTGGCTTGTCCTTCACAAAGGTAGAGCGCGGTATCCGGGTTCCTCTGCCACTTCCAGTCGGTCCAGCGCTGCTCCCAGTCCGGTCGGGCCCGGTATGGAGTAGGGTGTATGCGCGACGTGAGGACAGGCCGGGAGATACAGAAGTTGGTCGAGTTAATCTCTATCTGCGACCGTTCTGAGGTACCTATGGGCGCGAACATCCATTGCGACGATTACGTCATATCGCTGATCTCTAGGTCTCTCTATGTAAAACCGGCAGTTCCCATTCTCGAGCTGTGAAACAGCGTCTTCGTGTGTTAGCGTCCAATGACTTCCATCCGGCGTGAGCCCACAAATCGCATTGATGCGCTCATGTGCGCCCGTTCGCTCGGTCTTCACGATGCACCGTATACGGAGGTATCGAGCCATTTGCTAGCCTCCAGACGATTCCAATGCCCGTTGGATATCGGTTCGGCTACCGGCAGAGGTTCTATCAGCAACCAATTAACGTCAATCCGGTAAACACCTCATTCGAGGGTAGGAAACTTCCCGCTTTACATAAAATGACCGAGGAAAGAAAGTTTGCCATTCTGTTTGCCGCAACGATTTTGGCTGCGCGGAGGCTCATCGACTTGGACACGAACAAACCGAATATGGCAAAGGGATTCTTCGTGGATCGTGCCTTCAAAGATGTTGCCTTTATACTGGAACGGATTGATGCGAGATGGCCTACGATTGTGAACTCTTTCATTCTCTGCGAAAGAGCCCTAGAGGCAACGAACCGGGGGCGGTTCGGAGTGATGCTGGGCCGGATCGCACTGCCTTGGTGCGGATCGCAGAGCGGTGTGAGCTGTCGTTCGCGAAAATGATATCGGACGCGAAGGGCTTAAGAATCAGCGACATCCATATCGACGTGAGAGCTTGGGAAGGCAGGGCAAGTAACATTGTTACACGGGCTTTTGGCGGTCAGAGGAGATTTTCGGTAGGCACAGTCGCTCACAAGAAATTGGGTGCCATTTTCCTTCTTTGTTGCACCCAATGTTGCACGCAAGACCCATGGCTTGCATCTGGTGGCGGCCGCAGTAGAACAAACAGAGCAAGGGGCGGCGACCGGCAGGTGCGCGGTGCGTCCGTTAGAAGTTTTCGGCCATCCACACGTCGCGACGCTCTGTTGCGTTTAGGATTGCGAGTAGCCGACCGTCGGGAGAAGGCACAGCCCAAATTTGATAAGCTGCTTTCCGCTGCCACAAGACATGAGCGTGGCCTCGCAGATCGACTTGCAGCAGTGCAGCGCCGCTAGGCGTGCGGCTGGAGATAAACAAGCTCCGGCTATCGGCAGACCAATCCATGCCGTTGAGTTTGGCCCAACCGTGTAGGTTCACTTCATAAGCTCGACTATTTTTCAGGGAAATGAAGCGAATCCGTATCTCGCGCTCATCAATCTTCGATACGGCCAGGAGCGAGCCGTCCGGGGAAAGGTCCCAGCCGTAAGATCGTCCAGACTCCGTGTCCACCGAGAAGAGTTCGCGGCCTTTGCCTCCGTTGGAGGTGCCTGGCGTTAGGGTCTGCATCGCATCAAAAGCGAAGAAGACGAGGTGCCGTTCGTCCGGACTTCGTTCACCGAGCACGCAGAATGAGGCGGGACTCCGTGGACAGTTATAGCCGCTGTACCTATCTGTGGTGAGCACGAGTTCGGGAGGTCCACCCGAGAAGGGAAGTCGCATGATACGGACGAGAGTGCTGGGACCAAAATTCCAGAAGCTCGGCAGATCCATGAAGATTAGTGATGAGCCATCCGGGCTCAAACGAGCGGAGAGTTGCTCCCCCGGACTTACAATGATGGGTTCTGGTGAATCTGCATCTAGCGCTTGCTTATAGATGTCGTTATTCCCGCTTTTCGCTGTGTGATAAATCACTTCCCGGCTATCGGGTGTCCAGGCCGTAGGCCAGGCGGTGTGCTCTTTTGTCGTAAGCGGGCGGGGCGCACGCAGCCGCGCAGGTGTTCTAGAGTCTAGTTCGGCGATCTCAACATCATTTGGAAACCAAGATCTGAGAAAGATAAGGCGTTTGCCATCCGCCGAGCCGTTGATTCCATGCATGGCGAACTCCGACCAGTTGGTGAGTCGTTTCGGCGTTCCAAGCGGCTTGCCGGTCCGGCTATCGGTCTTAATTTCCCAGAGATTGGAGTCACCCGCTATTTCGCGAAGGGAAAATAAGATGCGACCGTCGGGGGCCCACCAGAAACTTTGAGCCTGTTCCTGACACAACTTGGTTTCAGACAAGAGCACGGTCGGCTGCCCCCCAACAAGGCTGCGACTCTCCAGCGCGCACTCGAGTCTCTGCGGCTTGTAGTAGATTTTCATGTAAGCGATTCGGCCGCTGTCGGGGCTCCAGAATACCCTGCCGATCGCACTTCCCGATTCAGCCATGGCCACTTGGCGAGCCTCTTCCCCGTGCGATCCCATGAGCCAGATTTCGGCGTCCTTCTTAACGATCGCAATCCACGAGCCGTCTGGCGAGACGCCTGAGCCCCAGCCGCCGGAATAAAGCTTCCGAGTGCTTCCGGCGATAAGGGAAATGGACCAGACTGTTGGTCCGGTTCTTGTGCTGACCAGTAGCTTGCTCCCGTCGGGAAACCAAGCGACGGGGAAGGGAGAGGCGAAATCGGGAGAACTTGGTCCGGTTTGGGAATCGGCCGGAGGAAGAATGGTCCTGACTTCACCGGTCTCGATGATTTTGACGTGAATTCCTGTAGCGTCGGTGTAGGCTAGGTGCTTCCCGTCTGGTGAAATTGCTGCGTAATGAACGGGATTTTCGCTCCCGTTGTCCGTGAGCCTCACCAGTTTCAAGTCGAGCGCAGAAGGTCGGTCGTTGTGGAACAGCTGGTCGCGCACCCCGCCAAGATTGAAACCAAACGTAATTCCGGCCAGTACGATAAGACTTACCGCCGCAATAAGAATCATCAACAATTTGCGCCGGTGCGCTCGCGTGCCGGTTTCTTTTTGGGCGTTAGCACTGGCGACGGAGCTGGGTATACGTCCCGATTCACTGTCGCGCTTCAGCCGCTTCAGATCGGCGCGCAGGTCGGCGGCGTGTTGGTAACGTACCTCCCGATCCTTCTCTAGCGCCTTGGCAATAATCTGCTCCATCCCCAACAGAATCCCGGGATCGATTTCGCGTGGCAGAGTCGGCTGCCGGTTAAGGATTGCATCGAAAATCAAGCCCGAGGTACGGCCGGAGAAAGCGTGCTGCCCGGTCACCATTTCGTAGAGCACAGCGCCGAAGGAGAACAGATCGGTGCGCCCGTCCAGGTCCTCGCCACGCACCTGCTCGGGAGACATGTAGGCGATCGTGCCCAGGGCGAAACCTGGGCTGGTGAGAGATTCTTGCGACACTGAGGAAGCCGGGGCTCCCGACGCGCCGACCGCTTCCGCCACTCGCCTGTGTGCCGGCTCCCGCTTCGCTAAGCCGAAGTCCAAAATCTTCGCCTGCCCGCGCGTTGTGACAAAGATGTTCGCGGGCTTGATGTCGCGGTGGATGATGCCCTTGGAATGCGCCGCATCGAGCGCGTCGGTGATCTGCATCCCCAGCACCAGCACCGTTGACGTCTTGAGCGGCTTCCCGTGGATCTGCTGCTGCAGCGTTTCGCCTTCGAGATACTGCATGGCGATGAACGGCCGACGTCCGTCTTCGCCGATCTCATACACCGTGCAGATATTCGGGTGGTCGAGCGCCGAGGCCGCCCGCGCCTCGCGCTGGAATCTCTCGAGCACCTGAAGATCTCTCGACAACTTCTCGGGCAAAAATTTAAGGGCGACCTGACGGAGCAGCTTCAGGTCCTCGGCCTCATATACCTCACCCATCCCGCCCGTGCCCAGCAAGCGCGCGATCTTGAAGTGAGAACCAACAATTTCTCCAGAGGTGAAAGCCGGAGGATGAATCGGCTCCTGTTCGAGAATCTCACGACCCAAGACTGGATCACTCAGAAAACTCCCCGCCTCGTCATGATCGGCAAGGAGCTTCTCAACTTGATGACGCAAATCCTCTTCGGGGAGGATGAGCGCGAGAAAGGACGCGCGTTGCGACGGTTCCTGCTGTAGGGCCGCCTCAAACAGCGCCTTAACCCTTTTCCAGTTGTCCGGGGTCATGTCCATGGCGCTCTTTCAGTTCTCCATAGAGCCAGGCTTTGGCCGTACTCCATTCGCGTTTTACGGTCTTGGGGGAGATACCTAGGACTTCCGCTGCTTCCTCCACCGTGAGACCACCAAAGAAGCGCAGCTCGACAATGCGGCTCTGCCGAGCGTCCAACTTTTCGAGCCTCTCCAAAGACTCGTCCAAGGCCAGTAGTTCATCGCAGCGGTCCTCGGTGAAAAGAAGAGCTTCGTCCAAAGGTAATTTCACCTGTTTCCCGCCTCGCTTGGCTCGGAGGCGACTCCGCGCATAATCCACCAGAATGCGCCGCATGAGTTGAGACGCCAGGGCAAAGAAGTGAGCCCTGCTTTGCCAGTTTGCATTTCGCTGTGCCACGAGCTTCAAATAGGCCTCATGCACCAGCGCAGTCGGTTGAAGCGTATGATTGGGCCGCTCCAGGCGAAGCCGACGTTCCGCGAGTCGATGAAGCTCCTCATAAACCAGGGGAATCAGTCGGGCAGCGGCATCCTGATTCCCGTTTGCCACTTGCGTTAGAAGAAGGGTTACATCTGCAGATGGGGGCTCCACCCTTGACCTCCCGGATCGTCAGCTCCCCTGAGCGGATTAGAGCAGATTCTATCCTCATTCCCAGTTCCCCGTAACTCTTAATCCTGACCCCTCTTGCGCCGAAACGTCGCGTTAAAGGATAGAAGAACGAGTAAGCGGCCGAAGGCGCTGTGCCCGGAACCTGATCGCCGTGGGAGCCATGGTCCGCTACGGTCGTACCACAAGTCTCAAAGATTGAATGAGGAGGATATTCATGAAACGGAAGGTTCTCTTGACAACTCTCTTACCGATTCTCTTCGCCACGCTTGGCCTAGGGGCAGCGCCCTCGGCTCACGCTCGACAGTGCTCGTTGGCGGGCAGCGCCGGAAACTTTGGGTTCACCCTCACCGGAACAATCCTTCTTCCCACGGGGACGGTTCCGATCGCGGCTGTCGGTAAAGTCACGGTAGATGCCTCAGGGAATGTCTCTGGTACGGAGTCTCGAAGCGTCGGCGAGGGTTTTGCCGATGAGACGTTCTCGGGAACACTGACGGTGAATCCCGACTGCACGAGTACATTGACAGTGAAGTTTTACGAATCGGGGCAGTTGGTCCGCACGTCCGTCGTGTCTACTGTTGCGGTCGATAACCAGAGGGAGGTACGTGGAGTTCAAAAATCGCTCGTGCTACCCAATGGCACAAGCCTCCCGGTTGTCATCACCCTCAAGGCAAAGAATACTTTTTCTGCCGAAGAAAACGACTGAGCGCATAGCTCGCGCGGCTGGGCCGGTCAGCGAAAAACTAGCTGCACTAACTGCAGAGATGCTCGCAAAGTCCGAATGAGAGGTTCGCCATGACTTCGAAGAAACGTATTCCGCTGACCGCAATGCCGATCGCTGTAGTTGTGGCGGTTTTTATTTCCGGGTGCGGAGCCTCCTCGGGCCCGCCACCACCCATCAGTGTTTCGGTTTCGTTGGCCACGGCAACGGTGCTGGCAGGCGCCACGGCGCAAGTCACTGCAGCCGTCGCCAACGACGCCGCGAATAAGGGAGTCACCTGGAGTGTGTCCTGCTCGACAGCGCAGTGCGGCACAGTTTCACCCGCCACAACGCTCAGCGGAACGCCAACTACCTATACCGCTCCGCCCACTCCACCAGCGATCGACTTGACGGTAATCCTCACTGCGACTTCGGTCGCGGATGCGACCAAAAACAGTCCCACTACGATCACGGTTCCCATGCTCACGGTTTCGGTTTCGCCGGACAACGCCACGGTCGTAGCAACAACGACTCAGCAGTTCAGCGCCGCGGTTACGGCCATCAACGCGGCGGTTACATGGACCCTAACGCAGGGAGGAGCGAGCTGCTCACCTGGTTGCGGCACGCTCTCGAGCCTGATGTCAACCTCGGTGACCTACAACTCCCCAGCCACCCCACCCGCAAGCGACCTAACACTGACCCTCACCGCGACTTCGGTGGCCGACACGTCCAAAACAGGCTCGTCTACGATCACGGTTCCGGCCATCTTGGTTTCTGTCTCGCCGGCCACCGTCACCGTTGCCGTGGACACCACCCAACAGTTCACCGCCACGGTCAGCGCCGACCCAAGCAACAAGGGCGCCACTTGGACCCTGACGCAGAGCGCTGCTGCATGTTCGCCCGGCTGCGGCACGCTCTCGAATCAAACGTCAACCTCGGTAATCTACAACGCGCCGGGCACCGTGCCAGCGAATCCAACGGTGACCCTCGCAGCCACTTCGGTGGCTGACACAACGAAGTCCGGCTCCGCGACAATCATAGTCGTGAATCCCGATGCCGCGCTGAATGGCCATTACGCGTTCCTGTTTAATGGCTTCGACGACTCGAGCGGTATGCAGGTCGCCACTGCCGGAAGCTTTACGGCAGACGGCTTCGGGAACATCGCCAGCGGCATCGAGGATATTAATCAACCATCGGGAATCCACGCCAGCGTTACCTTCACAGGTACCTACGTCATCGGGGTGGATAATCGCGGAACAACCACGTTCACGAATTCCCTTGGCGGCAAGATGACATACGCATTTGCTGTCGGTTCGCTCAACAGCAGCGGCGTGGCCACCAAGGCGCGCTTGATCGAATTCGACGACACGACCGGCACTAGCGGCACGCGCGGCTCGGGTGTTATGCGTCTGCAAGACACCACTGCCTTTTCTCAGAGCAGCATTACTGGCCCCTACGCCTTCGGCTTTATAGGCCAGGCCGCCTCGGGTAAGCGCCGCGCAGTCGCCGGTGTTTTCACCGCCGACGGCGCCGGAAACATCACAGGGGGCACGGAAGACGTAAATGACACTGGCACCGTAACCAACGGCCTCAGCTTCACTGGCATTTACACCGCACCTTCAAGCACCAACGGGCGTGCGACGGTGACACTGACCTCGGCGGGTAGCAGCTCGCACCAGAGCGTCTTTGTTGTTTCCACAAACGAGCTGTTGGTTATTTCGACCGACGCGATTTCTTTCGCCGGGCTCACCAGCGGCACGGAGCTCTCGCAGGCCTCCACTTCTTTCAGCAATAGCTCGCTAAACGCCAGCGCTGTCTTTTACGAAGTGGGGGTGAATGCCGCTTCGGCCACGGCACAATCGAATGTCAAAATCGGCCTGTTCTCTCCCGACGGAAACGGTGGACTGGGCACGACATTCGACGATAACAAGGGCGGAACGATCACGTCGAACACTGCGACAAGCGGTCTCACTTACTCTGTCGCTTCCAATGGGCGTGTTGCGATAAGCGGAGGAACTGGCAGCCAGCCCATTCTCTACCTCGTAGATACAAACAAAGCGTTCTTCTTGGACACAGGCGGGAGTGTGGGTTTCGGCTTCCTCGAACCGCAGTCGGGAGGGCCATTCTCCAGTTCGTCCATTAGAGGCAACTACTTTTTCGGCGCCGCGCCGCCCGCAGTCTCAGCCTCCACTGTCTCCTCAGGCGTCGCAACGGGCGCAATTCGGCTAGCGGCTAACGCCCTCTCCCGCGGCCCGGCGCCCTCTGTGTCCCACTCCGCGTTCGGTGTGGGCGTGGCCACCACGGCGTCCGCTGCAGCCTGGCGCTGGTCCCTCTTGGCTTTGTGTACGGTACTTTGCGCGCTGGTTGCTTGCTCCCGGCGGCGAGTATTCAGGAATGCGCGGATTGGCATTCTGGCCGGCATCGCTTTGCTCGTCATTCTCGGGCCGGCCGGCTGCCCCCGCTTCCTCAAGGTGACGCAAGATAGCAGTTCGAGCAGCGGCACCCTGACGGTGGCTGGCGCAGGGTCGTCCCAGCTCACTGTGTCCTCCAGTGGGCGCACGACCACAACCAACAGCGGCGTGATTTACATCATCTCGCCAAGCAGGTTTGTGCTGCTTGACGCAAGCACAACCGACACGGCTCCAACAGTTCAGATCTTCGAGCAGTAAGCCGAAGAGTTATGCGGCGGGAGAATTAAGTGGGTTTGACACATCTCCATTGGAAACGTCGTCGTGGGGCGCTGGCAGGAGCTCTCGCCGTATTGGCCTTCGTAATCGTAAAAGGTGCGGTAGCGCCGCAAGCTCTCGCGGCGCCGCTGACAGCCGGCGTGCCCGCACCGACGGGACCAAATAGGGTCGGAACTCTCGCAATGCGAATCGTGGATTCCAAGAGGAATGACCCATATCTCGGGGCAGAGACTAAACGAGAGCTGCTCGTCCGATTCTGGTATCCAATGTTGATGGACGTGCCCTGCCAACCCGCAGAATATATGTCGCTGCAGGTTTGGGCCTACCTCTCCGAGTTGGCGAACATCCATCTGCCAAATATCCGAACGAATAGTTGCTGGAATGCGCCGATTGCTAAGGGAGTCTATGCGGTAATCGTGCTGACCCACAGTTATACCGGTACGCTTACCGATTACACTTTCATCGCCGAAGACCTCGCCAGCCGCGGCTATGTCGTTGCCTCCGTGGCACACACATACGAAACGACCGCCGTTGAATTTCCCGACGGGCGGCTGGCCAAGTCCATGGTCGGCAGCTATCTTGCTCCCGAGTCCTTGAGCTTTGATGAGGCATCTCTATCGCTTGCTCGGTCCGTGCGCTTGCAGGACTTGAAGTTCATCCTGGATGAATTCGCCCGGCTCAATGGCGGGACCGACAGCCCATTCGCAGGCCAGTTGGATCTATCTCGTGTTGGTCTTGTGGGACACTCGCTAGGAGGCGAAGCTGCCATTTTTAGTGTGGAGCACGACGCTCGGTTCAAAGCGGGTGTCATTCTAGACGGAGTTGTGACGAATGCGTCTGCCCTGGGGACAGACAAAGCCGTTCTGATTCTTGCGACCGGGCGCGAGCAATGGAGCGATAACGAATGCGCGCTTTGGAGGCATTTGCGCGGCTTTCGCTTTGCAGTCAATCTCATCGGCGCTGACCACATGACTCCGTCAGACGCCGTATGGTTGGCTGCGTATGTTCCAGAGCTAGCTGTACAGACGGTTCCAATTGGTCCGGAAAGGACAGTGGCAGTCGTTCGGAATTACGTCGCCGCATTTCTCGACATGAATCTTCGGGGCCAGCCGATGAATTCTCTGCTGACCAAACCGTCTCCGGACTTCCCCAAAGTTGTTGTAACGACGCGGGAGCAATCGCTCTGTGGCCAGCCGTAGAGTGGCCAGGCGATCACCTGCGAGAAAGTTGAAAGAACAATG
>Ga0137388_10002749_pt1 | contig 11139 bp, 10 predicted proteins | sample 15con2h14AmetaG_FD_104644 | JGI IMG/M metagenome (GOLD analysis project Ga0137388, IMG submission 104644) | Vadose zone soil microbial communities from Angelo Coast Range Reserve, California, USA - 15con2h1.4A metaG | ecosystem: Environmental > Terrestrial > Soil > Vadose zone > Saprolite...
CTACAGCATCCCCAAGGAAGGCGCGATGATGTGGGTCGACATGATGGCCGTGCCGAAGGATGCGCCGCATGCCGAGAACGCGCTCAAATTCATCGACTTCATCTTGCGCCCGGAGATCATCGCGGCGATCAGCAACACCGTCGCCTACGCCAATCCCAATGTGCTCGCGACCGACCTCGTCGACGAGGAGATCCGCGGCAACCCCAACATCTACCCGCCGGCCGAGGTGCGCGCGCGGCTGTTCTTCGACAAGCCGGTGACGCCGCAATACGAGCGGCTGCGCACCCGCGCCTGGACCAAGGTGAAGACCGGCAGCTAGCCGGTCGCGCGGCACGATGATCCTGGCGCCCACCGCGTTATCATCGCCGGAAACAGATGCCAGGGGGACCATGAGCCCGCGCGCCGCCGCTTCGGCGATCCAGCCTTACGTGCGTCTCGAGCATGTCGTGAAGCGCTATGCGCCGGGCGGGCCTGCCGCGGTCGATGATGTCTCGCTCGACATCGCCCGCGGCGAGTTCTTCGCGCTGCTCGGGCCGTCCGGCTGCGGCAAGACGACGCTGCTGCGCCTGGTCGCGGGCTTCGAGCGGCCCGACGAGGGCCGCATCCTGCTCGACGGTGCCGACATGGCGGGTGTGCCGCCTTACACCCGGCCCGTCAACATGATGTTCCAGTCCTACGCGCTTTTCCCGCACATGACGGTGGCGCAGAATGTCGCCTTCGGCTTGAGGCAGGACGGGCTGCGCCGGCGCGAGATCGCGCCGCGCGTCGCTGCCATGCTCGATTTGGTGAAGCTCGGCCGGCTCGCCGGGCGCAAGCCGCACCAGCTCTCGGGCGGCGAGCGGCAGCGCGTCGCACTCGCCCGCGCGCTCGTCAAGGAGCCGAAGCTGGTGCTGCTCGACGAGCCGCTTGCCGCGCTCGACCGCAAGCTGCGCGAGGAGACGCGCTTCGAGCTGGTGCGCATCCAGCGGCGCATCGGCATCACCTTCCTCCTGGTGACGCACGACCAGGAAGAGGCGATGAGCATGGCTTCGCGCATCGCCGTGATGTCGCAGGGCAAGATCGTCCAGCTCGGCACGCCACCGGAGATCTACGAGACCCCGGCCAATCGCTTCGTCGCCGATTTCATCGGCACGGTGAATTTTTTCACCGGCCATGTCGCCGGCACGGACGGTCCGCTGCTGCACGTCTTCTGCCCCGATGCCGGCGCGGTGTTCACCGTCGAGCACGAGCCTCTCGCCGCCGGCGCCGACGTCGCCATCGCGCTGCGCCCGGAGAAGATCGCGCTCGAGGCGCCGCCGGCCGAGGCCGGGCGCAACCGCCTCGTCGGCCGCATCGCCGCCATCGCCTATCGTGGCGAAGCGTCGAGCTATGAGATCGAGCTCGCGACCGGTCGGACGCTGCGCGCGACGCTGCCCAACACGCGCCGGCGCGCCCCGCCTTTCGCCGTCGGGCAATCGGTCGGTCTCACCTTCGAGCCTGGCGCCTGCGTCGTGTTCCGACCATGAGCGACGCGTTCCGCCGCCGCGCCGTGCTGGTGCTCCCCTTTGCGTGGCTCGCGCTGTTCTTTCTCGTGCCGTTCCTGATCGTGCTCAAGATCAGCTTGGCCGAGACCGCGATCGGCGTGCCGCCCTACACGCCGCTCCTCGATCGCGGCGACGGCGGATGGAGCCTCCACACCACCCTCGCCAACTACCAGTTCCTGTTCTCCGACAGCCTGTATCTGCGCGCCTATCTCAACGCCATAAAATTCGCGGGCGTGTCGACGCTCGTCTGCCTGCTGCTCGGCTATCCCATGGCCTACGGCATCGTGCGCGCGCCGCGCGCTTGGCGTGGCTTGCTGCTGCTGCTGGTCATCCTGCCCTTCTGGACCAGCTTCCTGATCCGCGTCTACGCCTGGATCGGCCTGCTGAAAGGCAACGGCGTCATAAACAACCTGCTGCTCGCGACGGGCCTCATCCACGAGCCGCTGGCGCTCCTCAACAACGCCTTCGCCGTCTATCTCGGCATCGTCTATTCCTATCTGCCGTTCATGGTGCTGCCGCTCTATGCCCAGCTCGAGAAGCTCGATCCCGCCCTGCTCGAGGCGGCGGCCGATCTCGGCTGCCGGCCGTGGCAGGCCTTCGGTCGCGTGACGCTGCCGCTGTCGCTGCCGGGCATCGCCGCCGGCGCGCTGCTCGTCTTCATTCCCGCGGTCGGCGAGTTCGTCATCCCCGACCTGCTCGGCGGCCCGGACACCTTGATGATCGGCAAGGTGCTGTGGGACGAGTTCTTCACCAACCGCGACTGGCCGGTGGCATCGGCCGTCGCCGTCGCCATGCTGGTGCTGCTGCTCGTGCCGATGGGCTTCGCCCGCCGCCTGCTGCGGGACGAGACCGCATGATCAATCGCCTGTCGCCCTTCCTCGCGGTCATGCTGGCGGTCGGCTATGTCTTTCTTTACGGGCCGATCGCGTCGCTGATCCTCTATTCCTTCAACGCCTCGCGCCTCGTCACCGTGTGGGCGGGGTTCTCGACCCATTGGTATGTCGAGCTGGCGCATAACGAGGCCATCCGGCGCGCGGCGCTGGTCAGCATCGAGATCGCCGTCTCCGCCGCCAGCGGCGCGCTCGTGCTCGGCACGCTCGCCGGCTTCGCGCTGCAGCGCTACCGGCGCTTCCGCGGCCGCGCCCTATTCGGCACGCTGGTGACGGCGCCGCTGGTCATGCCCGAGGTCATCACCGGCCTGTCGCTCCTGCTGCTCTTCGTCGCGCTGGAGCAGGCGCTGGGCTGGCCGGCCGGGCGCAGCATGCTCACCATCATCATCGCCCATGTCACCCTCGGCACCGCCTATGTCGCGGTCGTCGTCGAGGCGCGGCTCGCCGCCTTCGACCGCTCGCTCGAAGAGGCGGCGCTCGATCTCGGCGCGCGGCCGATGAAGGTGTTCTTCGTCATCACCCTGCCGCTCATCGCGCCGGCCCTCCTGGCCGGCTGGCTGCTCGCCTTCACCCTCTCGCTCGACGACCTCGTGATCGCCAGCTTCACCTCGGGCCCGTCCTCGACGACGCTGCCGATGGTGATCTTCTCGAGCGTGCGCCTCGGGGTGAGCCCGCAGATCAACGCGCTGGCGACGCTGTTCCTGGCGACGGTAACCGTGACCGTGCTGATCGCCGGCCGGCTGATCGGCGGCCCGGCGCGGCGGCGCGAAAAGGCACGGGCGCCGGCACCGGCGGCTCAGGAATCGTAGCTCACCACCGAGGTGAACGGGACATCGATGCGATCGCGCCCGCGCAGGAACGCGAGCTCGATGATGCAGGCGGCGGCCAGCACGTCGCCGCCGACCATGCGGCACAGCCGCACGGCGGCGCCGAGCGTCCCGCCGGTGGCGAGCAGGTCGTCGAGCACGATCACCCGCTGCCCCGGCTTGATGGCATCGGCCTGAATCTCGATTGTGTCGCTGCCGTATTCGAGCTCGTAGGTGTAGGGGATGGTCGGCCCCGGCAGCTTGCCGCGCTTGCGCACCATGACGAAGCCGCAGCCGAGGCTGAGCGCGAGCGGCGCGGCGACGAGGAAGCCGCGCGACTCGATGCCGACGAGCAGCTCGGGGCGGTAGGTCTTGAGCGCCTGCTCGAGTCGGTGCATGGTCGCTTGCCAAGCCTCGGCATGGGCGAGCAGGGTGGAGATGTCATAGAACAGGATGCCCGGCTTGGGGAAATCGGGGACCGCCCTGATATGCTTCTTCAGATCCATCCACTGCTCCTTCGCGCACCGCGCGCATCGCCGGCGCTACTCTAACGGAACCGACGCGGTGCGGAAGCAGCATTTCGCGGCTCTCGTCAGAACGGCACCAACGTGTAGACTGGGCCGCCATGCAAGGTAGCGGCGGCTGGCTGGAGATCGCGCGGGGGGATGATGCTCTCGTCCTGCAGGCGGGCGGCTGTTGGCTGGTCGCCAGCGCAGCGGAGCTCGATCGCAGCCTGAACCGCCTCGACACCCTCGCCGCCGCGACGACCGTGCGCATCGATCTCGCCGGCATTGAGATGCTCGACACGGTCGGCGCCTGGCTTGTGCTGCGCACCCGCCGCCGCTTCGAGGGGCGCGGCATCGCCACCAGCATCGAGAACGTGCCGCAGGCCTTCGCCCCCCTGCTCGACCAGGTGGCCAAGGGCGAGCCGCCCGAGCCCGTGCCCGCGCCGCGGCTCGGGTTTGCCCAGACCCTCCGAGCGGCGTTGGAGTTCGTCGGCGAGGAGACGTTCAAGTTCCTCGAGGCCGCGCGCGAGCTGCTCGGCTTCTTCGGCCTGGTCTGCATCGCCGTGCTGCGCGCCTTTCGCGAGCCGGCGCGGCTCCGAACGGTGTCGGTGGTGGCGCAGATGCAACGCGCCGGCGTCTCGGCGCTGCCCATCGTCGGGCTGCTGTCGTTCCTGATCGGCGTCGTCCTCACCTTCCAGGGCGCCGATCAGCTGCGCCGCTTCGGCGCCGAGATCTTCGCCGTCGATCTGCTCGGCCTCGGCGTGCTGCGCGAGCTCGGCGTCCTGCTCACCGCCATCATCGTCGCCGGACGCTCGGGCAGCGCCTTTACTGCCGAGCTCGGCGCCATGCAGGTCAACGAGGAGGTCGACGCGCTGCGCACGCTCGGGCTCGATCCCGTCGACGTGCTCGTCCTGCCGCGACTCTTCGGCCTCATCCTCGCCCTGCCTCTGCTTACCTTCTACGCCAATTTCATGGCGCTGCTCGGCGGCGCGTTGATGTGCTGGATCGCGCTCGGCATACCCTTGGTCGAGTTCATGCGCGAGCTGCACGATTCGGTATCCGAATGGACGTTCTGGCTCGGCGTATTGAAGGCGCCGTTCTTCGCCGCCAGCATCGCCGTCGTCGGCTGTCGTCGCGGGCTCTCCGTCGAACGGAGCGCCGAGAGCGTCGGCCGATCCACCACCCTCTCCGTGGTCGAATCGATCTTCCTGGTGATCCTCATCGATGCCGCGTTCTCGATCCTCTTCGCGCAGCTCCATATCTGATCGGGCCGACGGGCCCATCATCCGCGTGCGCGGGCTGGTCACTCGCCTGGGCGGGCGGGTGCTGCACGACCAGCTCGACCTCGACGTGCGCCGCGGCGAGGTGCTGGGTGTGGTCGGCGGTTCCGGCAGCGGCAAGTCGGTGCTGCTGCGCACGATCATCGGCTTGATGCGGCCCGCCGCCGGCACAATCGAGGTCTTCGGCGAGGATCTGCAGACTCAGAGCGAGCAGCGGCGGCGGCAGATCGAGGCGCGCTGGGGCGTCCTGTTCCAGGACGGCGCGCTGTTCAGCTCGATGACCGTGGCACAGAACATCGCCGTGCCGCTCCACGAGCAGCTGGCGCTGCGCGCGCCGCTCATCGACGAGATCGCCGCGCTCAAGGTCGGGCTGGTCGGCCTGCCGAGGGAAGCCGCAGCGAAACATCCGGCCGAGCTCTCGGGCGGCATGAGGAAGCGCGCCGGGCTGGCGCGCGCGCTCGCGCTCGACCCGCAGCTGCTGTTCCTCGACGAGCCGACCGCCGGCCTCGATCCCATCGGCGCCGCCGCCTTCGATGCGCTCATCCGCGACCTGCGCATGGCGCTCGGCCTCACCGTGTTCATGGTGACGCACGACCTCGACAGCCTCGTCGCGATCTGCGACCGCATCGCCGTGCTGGTCGACAAGCGGCTGAGAATCGGCACAATGGCGGAGCTCCTGCGCGATCCTGACCCGTGGATCCAAGCGTATTTCCGGGGACCGCGCGGGCGTGCGGCAATTACCGAGAGGGCGGCCGGGCGGAGCGACGGATAGGGTATGGAAACGCGCGCAAATTATGTCGCGGTCGGCGCCTTCGTGCTGCTCGTCCTGGCTGGCGCGGTCATCGCCCTGCTGTGGCTGGCGCGCGGCGAGTTCAATCGCGAATCGACGTTCTACGACATCTATTTCGCCGGCTCGGTGACCGGCCTGGCCCAGGGCTCGCTGGTGCGCTACAACGGCATCCAGGTGGGCCGCGTCGTCGAGATCCGCATCGATCCGCAGAACCTGTCGCAGGTGCGCGCCACCGTCGAGGTCGACCCGACCACCACCGTGATAAAATCCGACGCCGTGGCGTCGCTCGAGATCCAAGGCCTGACCGGCACCGCCTTCATCGAAATTACCGGCGGCAGCCAGAACGCCCCGCCGCTGCAGCGCCACGAGGGCGAGCGGTACCCGGTGATCGCGTCGCGGCCCTCGGGTCTGCAGCAAGTGGTGATGAGCGCGCCCGAGGCGCTCACCCGCCTCATCGACGTCGCCGATCGCCTGGCCTTGGTGTTCGATGAGAAGAACCGCGCCGCCTTGTCCGAGACGCTCGAGAATCTGCGGCGGGTGAGTGCGGTGGCGGCCGCCCGCGCCGGCGATGTCGACAGCACCCTGGGCGACGCCGCCGCCTCGATGCGCGAGCTGCGTGGCACGGTGGTCGAACTGCACCAGCTCGTCGCCAAGGGCGGCGAGGGGCGCGACATGCTGGCCTCGATCGACGGCGCCTCGCGCAAGCTCGACCGCCTGGTCGAGCATCTCGACACGCTCGTCCAGGAGAATCGCCAGCCCGTGCGCGACTTCAGTCAGAACGGCTTGAACCAGTTGAGCCAGCTGCTCGTCGAATCGCGTGCCGTCATCGCCAATCTCAACCGCATCACCGACGACATACAGCGCGATCCCGCGCGCTTCTTCTTCGGTGGCGACCGCCGCGAAGGATATCAGCCGCGATGACCCCTCCGTCGCGCCGCATGGTCATCGCCGCTTTGGCACTCGCGCCCGCCGGCTGCACCAGCCTGCTGCCGGCGGGCGCGGCACCGCCCAAGCTCTATACGCTGACGCCGGCATCGGATTTTCCGCCCGAGGGCCGGCGCGTGGCATGGCAGCTGTTGGTCGATGTGCCCGCGAGCGCGGTCGCGCTCGACACCGACCGCATCGCCTTGAGCCGCAGCGCGACCACCATCGACTACTTCGCCGACGCCGCCTGGACCGACCGCGCGCCGCTGCTGGTGCAGTCGCTGCTGGTGCAATCCTTCGAGAATTCCGGCCGCATCACCGCGATCGCCCGCGAGTCGCTGGCCCTGCGCGCGGATTACATATTGCGGCCCGAGCTGCGGCATTTCGAAGCGGAGTATGGCGGCGGCAGCGCACCCTCCGCGCATGTGCAGATCGGCGCCAAGCTGGTCAAGATGCCGGAACGCAACATCGTCGCGCAACAGCGCGTCGACACGGCGGCGCCGGCGCGCGAGAATCAGGTTCCAGCGATCGTCGAGGCGTTCAACACCGCGCTGCACGAGGCGATGCGAAAGCTCGTGGACTGGGCGCTCGACGCCGGCCGTTGAGCGCTTGCCAGCGGCGGACCGCCGGGAGATAAAGCGGGCGGGGAGGGGACTGCGCCGATGCTCGATTTCACCCGGCTGGATCGCGCCGAGCTGGAAGCGATGGCCGCCGCGGGGTCGGAAATCCTCGAATGCCGGCGCGTCCTCGCGCGCGGCGGTGATACCATCCTTGCCGAGGTGCGGCGCGGCGCGGCCGGCTTCGGCGAGTGGACGCATTACCCCGAAGGCGACGTCTACGACCCCCTGAGCCATGCCCAGTATTTCTATCATGCCCACCCGACCGGTCAGCGCATGGCGCGGGAGCACGGGCATTTTCACACCTTCCTGCGCCCGCGCGGCATGCCGCCGGGCACGCGGCCGCTGATGATGCCGGAGCTTGCCATCGCCGATGCGCCGGCGGCCCCGGCCGGGCCGGCAGTGCCGCCGGCGGCGCAACCCAACCAGGGCGCCGAGAATGACGCGCTGAGCCATCTCGTCGCCATCGCCGTCGATGCCGAGGGCGTGCCGCTGCGGCTCTTCACCACCAACCGCTGGGTCACCGGCGAGACCTGGTATGCCGCGGCCGATGTCGTCGCCATGCTCGATCGCTTCGTGGTCGACCTGGCGCGCCCGTCCTGGCCGCTCAACCGCTGGATCAGCGCGCTGTTCCGCCTGTTCCGGCCGCACATGGCGGCGCTGCTCCACGCGCGCGACGATGCCGTCATGTCCTGGCGGCGGCGCCATCGCGGCAAGGTGCATGTCTTCGAGGACCGGCGGCTCGAGGTGACCTCGGCGCTCGATGTCGACGTCGACGACGAGACCCGCCGGGTCGCGCTCGCCCTGCGGCAGCAGGTGGCGTGACGGCGGCCGGGGGCCGGTCGAGCTAGGTTAAGCCAACGTTAAGAGCTTCGCCGCACCATGGCGGCCAGGGCGCGACGCAGCGCCGGTGCAGCGAGGGTCGCTTCGGATTATGACGACGACACTATCGAAAGCGGATGTGGCGCGGCTGCTCAGCGATCCTTCGTTGGAGGCGCGGGCGGAAGTGGCGGCGAAAGTCGCCCGCGAGGTCGACGGCACGGCCTTGACGGCGGAAGAGCGCAAGATCGCCGAAGATATCGTGCGCGCCTTGAGCCGCGACGCGGCGATCCGGGTGCGACAGGCCCTCTCCGAAGAGCTCAAGCAGAGCAAGCATCTGCCGCACGATGTAGCGCTCGCGCTGGGGCGCGACGTCGAGGCGGTGTCCCTGCCCGTGCTCAGCCATTCGCTCGTGCTCACCGACGCCGACCTGATCGCCATCGCCCGCAGCAGCGGCGCCGCCAAGCAGGTGGCGATCGCTGCCCGCAGGCAGGTGTCTACCGGCGTCGCCGAGGCGATCGTCGAGGCCGACGAGCCGGTGGCGCTGGCCACGTTGGTCGGCAATGACGGCGCCGAACTCACCGAGCCGCTGCTGCAGCGCGTCCTCGACCGCCACGGCAGCGATGAGACGATCCAGGCGCCGATGGCGCAGCGGGCGCATTTGCCGCTCGCCGTGCTGGAGCGGCTCGTCGCCGCCGCCTCGGCGAGTTTGCGCGAGATGCTGGCAAAGCGCGGCGACTTGCCCGAGCATCTCGCCAGCGAGCTTGTGCTGGGCACGCGCGAGCGCGCGACGGCGACGCCGGTGTCGCCCGACTCGATTGCCGCCGAGGCGCTCGCCCTGGCGCAGCAGCTGCATCGCGGCGGCCGGCTCACCTCGAACCTCGTGGTGCGCGCCGTGTGCCTGGGCGATCTCGCTTTTGTCGAGGCCGCTTTCGCCGTGCTGGCGGACATCCCCATCCACAATGCGCGGCTGCTCATCTATGACGCCGGGCCGCTCGGCTTCAAGGCGATCTACGAACGCTGCAAGCTGCCGCCCGAGTTGCTCGAGCTGATGCGCGTCGGCTTGCGCGTGGCGCAGCAGACCGGCTTCGACGGCGGCGAGAAGGATCACGAGCGCCACAGCCGGCGCACGCTCGAGCGCATCCTCACGCAGTACGAGAATATCGGCTCCGAGGATCTCGAGTATCTCCTCGGCAAGCTGCGCGCCGCCGCCGGCGTGGCCGCATAGCGCGAGGCTGCGAGCGATGACCGGACTTCGTCCCGGTCATCATCAATCTCTCCGCGGCGGTCCTCTAGATGAGGTTGCGCTGCTCCGCCTGGCGGACCAGCACGTGGTGGCGCAGCATCTGGCTGGAGAACTGATAGCGCAGGCCGCCCGGCCCGACGATGCGGCGCAGCACGGTGCCGCGCTCGGGCTCGGTCAGCTTCTTCAGCGGATACTGGAGGGCGAGGAGCGATGCCGCCGCTTCCGGTCCCTCGCCGGTGGCGCGCCCCGCCATCGCGGCCACATCGGCGGCGGTGAAGCTGCCGAACTCGTCGCTGCGGCAGCGCGCGGCGTAGAACAGCACGTCGCGGAACGAGGCGTTGTCATGCGGGCCGATCGCCAGGTCATAGGCCTCCTTGATGCGCAGCTCCGCCTCCTCGGCGGCGCGCTGCACCGCATAGCGCAAATCCTCGCGCTCGACGCGGCTCGACTGGCGGCGCGCCGCGTTGCGCGCCGCGAAGAGGCACAGCAGCTGGGCGTGATAGGGCAGCCCCTGCGCGAAGTCGGCGATCTGCTGGCGCACGGCGGGGTCGAAGCGCAGGCCGGATTTTTCCTCGCCGCTGGCGATGATGCCGTCGATCTCGCGCCGCGCCATGAGCGGCATCGGGATGGTCACCAGCGTGCGCTGCAGCGAGGGATGCTTGCCGAGCAGTTCGCGCACATTGTCGGCGACGCCGATGATGAGCAGCGTCACGGGCACGGCGGAGTCCGACATGTTCTTGATGAGCTCGGCGAATTTCGCCTTGGTGTCCTCGGCCGTGATGCGGTCGTATTCGTCGACGATGAGGATGACGTGCTTCTCGTAGATACGCTCGAACAGAGCGACCAGCTCGGCGACGCCCACATGCCCGGGCACCAGCTGGTCGAAATTGTCGACGCCGGCCCGGCTGGTGGCGCCGATGCCGTCGGGCAGCAGGCTCGCCGGCATGCGGCGCAGCATTCCGCGGAAGATGTCCTCGAAGCTGAGCTCCGAGTTGCAGGCCAGGCGCAGCACGAAATAGCCGGCATCCTCGGCCTTGCCGGCGAGGACGTTGGCCAGCGAGGTCTTGCCGCTGCCGCGCTCGCCATAGAGGACGATATGCGCGCGCTCTTCCTCGATGGCGGCGATGATGCGCTGCATTTGCTTGTAGCGGCCCGAGAAGAGGGCCGCGTTCTGCTTCGGCCGGGTCGGCGTGAAGGCGTCGCGCAGGCGCGCGCTCACGCCGCCGGTTTCCGTCACGGGTGAACGCGAGCGTTTCCAGGACACGCCAGGCGCGGCCAGCGTGAAGGCGGCGTGCTCCGGGTTGTCGGCGCCGATGGCGGCAGGCGCGGCCTCGCGCGGCGGCGGTACGGCTCCTGGCTGCGGCTTTGCTTCGGGCAACGGCTTGGCCTCGGGCTCGGGTTTCGCGGCGGGCGGCTTGGCCTCGGCTTGCGGCACGATGACCGGCACTGTCGGCGCACGGCGCAGCGCGAAGGCGGAAGCGCCGCTGCCCATCGGGTGTGGCGTCTCCGCCGCTCGCGGCCGAACGATCTCCGGCCGGAGGGCAAAGGCGCCGCGGTCGAGGGCGGCGCCATCACGGCGCGGCGGCGCAGACGGTGGCGGCGGCACAGCGCCGCGGCGGTCCGCCAGTCGATGACCCGCGGCATCACTCAGCAGCGGCGGCTCGCGCATCGCCGCGGCGCTGTGCCCGAGATCGAGCACGGCATCGCCATTGAAAGGATCAACGCTCGGCCCGCCGAG
>Ga0137388_10002751_pt1 | contig 11135 bp, 9 predicted proteins | sample 15con2h14AmetaG_FD_104644 | JGI IMG/M metagenome (GOLD analysis project Ga0137388, IMG submission 104644) | Vadose zone soil microbial communities from Angelo Coast Range Reserve, California, USA - 15con2h1.4A metaG | ecosystem: Environmental > Terrestrial > Soil > Vadose zone > Saprolite...
GCGACCGCACGATCCACCGACGCTCGATCGCCAACGTCAACGGTATAGGCTGTGATCGCAGATTTCGGTGCGAGCTTCGCCGTCTCTTGCCCGGCGTCGGGATTGATATCGAAAATCGCGACCTTGCAGCCTTCCTCCGCGAGCCGGAGGGTGATCGCACGCCCGATCCCCTGGCCGCCACCGGTAACGATCGCTATCTTGCCTGATAAGCCTCTCAACGTCTCACTCCCTTGTTTCGCAGCGCATTGGCCGCCTGTTTGGCGGGGCCCGCCGGCCGAGCGAGATCAACCGCTCTTGGTCAACGCGAAGCCACGTTGTGCGAACATCTGGCGGGCAATGATCGTTTTCATGATCTCAATGGATCCGCCCGCGATCTTGACGATCCTGGCGTCGACATAGGCGCGGGCGATCGGATATTCACACATATATCCCCAGCCTCCGAACAGTTGCAGGCATTCGTCAACGGCCTCGCAATGAAGCTCGGAGGTGAACATCTTGGCCATCGCAGCGTCCACCGGATCCAGTCTTCCCTCCATGAACAGCGAAATGCATCTATCGGTAAAAACGCGGGCGACCGTGGCCTGGGTCTTCAGATCGGCAAGCTTGAATTGCGTATTCTGAAAGTTTGCAAGCTTTTGACCGAACACGCTTCGGTCCGCTGTATACTCAACGGTCCAATCAAGGACGGTTTCGGTGACGGTTGCCGAGCGGATGGCTTGGGCAAGCCGTTCTTGCGCGAGCTTGGTCATCATCAACGCGAAGCCCTTGCCCTCCTGTCCAAGCATATTGGTGGCGGGGATACGCAGGTCCTCGAAAAACAGTTCAGACGTATCCTGGGCTTTCATGCCGATTTTTTCGAGATTTCTTCCGCGCTGAAACCCCGGCCGGCTGCTCTCGACGATGAAGAGCGTGACACCTTTGGCCCCCGCGCTGCCGTCGGTTTTGGTCGCCAGCACGACGAAATCGCAGAGTTGACCGTTCGAGATGAAAACCTTCTGACCGTTGATAACGAAATCGTCGCCGTCGCGAACGGCGCGGGTCCGGATCGCCTTGAGGTCGCTGCCGGCGTGAGGTTCCGTCATGCCGAGTGAGCCGATGGCTTCGCCCAACACCATCTTCGGCAGCCACTGGCGCTTTTGCGCTTCGGTTCCAAAGGAAAGCAGATAAGTCGCCACGAGATCGGTGTGGATCAGAAATCCCGGACCGCTCGCGCCGGATCGCCATAATTCTTCGAACACGACAACGTCGAAGAGGTAGTCGAGGCCCATTCCACCGTACTGCTCTGGCACCGTGCAGCAAAGAAGACCTTCCGCACCGGCCTTGAGCCACAGCTCCCGTGGCACGATGCCGTCCTTCTCCCACTGGGCATGAAACGGCACGATTTCGCGATCGACGAACCGCCGGACCGATTCCCGGAAAATATTGTGTTCTTCGCGGAAAATGGTCCGTTCTATCATCAGCCGGGTATCCACATCAATTTAGTTAGGTAGCGTACCATATATTCAGAAATGGTAAAACGCAAGCTGGAGCCGAGGGGCTTTTTTACACCGCCGAGCCGGCAGCCCCGCGCGCCAGAGCTCCGGAACTTACCTGCTACATGATCGCAGCAACCACATTAGGCGGTTTTTCGTGGCCGCATAACCCGCTGGTTTGAACTAGTACACAGATATACGATATGCTATAGGACGGAACGCTATCGCGGAGAATGCCATGACGGTACTGGGGAAGTTGAGGGAGTTCCGGGCGGAACGCACCGAAAACGACGTTTTGCACCTCGTTTTCGATATGCCCGGCCGCCCGATGAACGTGTTCTCGAACGCCGCCATCGCCGAGCTCTCTGCCTTTAGCGAGTGGCTGCGTCGAAGTGATGTGAAAGGCGTGGTGATCCGCTCGGGAAAGCCGTCGGCATTCTGCGCCGGTGCTGACCTTACCGAGCTGGGATTGGCCTACGACATGATCATGGCCGCGCCGGCGGAAACGCGCGATCGCGTGGCATTCGACCACTTCTTTCCTTTCAGCCAGGCGCTGCGCAGGATCGAAACCGCAGGCAAGCCGGTCGCGGCTGCAATTGCGGGTCTGGCGCTTGGCGGCGGTGGAGAACTGGCGCTGGCCGCCCACCATCGGGTCATGGTCGACGATCCCAAGGCGGCATTTGGCTTGCCAGAGTCGCTGGTCGGGCTGTTGCCGGGAGCGGGTGGAACCCAGCGGCTCCCGCGCCTGATCGGAATCGAAAAGGCTCTTCCGGTCCTGCTGGAAGGTGCGCGGCTGTCCGGGCAAGCCGCCATCGCAGCCGGTGTGGTCGATCAGTTGGTTCCGTTCGGTGAAGAGGTGATGGCGGCAGAACGGTGGGTGTTGTCCAATGCCCCCGCTTCGCAGCCGTGGGATCGCCCAGGCTGGCGGCCGACGGACACCGATCGGGTAGCTGCAATCATCGACCGAAAGCGCGCAGAAGTTCTGGCGAATACCCTTGGGCACTATCCGGCGCCGCTCGCCATTCTCGATTGCCTTAACGACGGGTTCCTACAACCGTTCGACGACGCGATCCGCACCGAGATGCAAATATTCTCAAAGCTGATCCAGCGGCGTGAACCGCGTAACATGATCAGGACGTTGTTTCTCGGCAGGCTCGATCACGACCGTCTTCGAAAGGCGGGACGCATCACTCCGCCCATCGAAGAAGCCGTGGCCGCGGTCTCGGAGGCGTTGCAGATCGACGCAAATGAGGATCCTATACTTGCGAATGCATTCGCTCGCGCCGGCTTTCGCGCACTATCCATCCAGGAACCTGCATTCGATGGTGTCATTTCGCAAGCAGCGTTCTGGTCAGAGGCCGAGCCGGTCACCGACGGCAAGCTTGCGCTGCGCGAACGGCTCGCGAAGGCGTACGTCGCGGCAGACAAGTGGCGGCCTCGACTGTCGGAGGAAGAGCGTCGCGCGGCAGATTATCTGCTGGTCAAGCAATTTGGCTTTCCTGCCTACTTGGGCGGCGTCTTTGCGTCGGGTCAACGTGACGCCTGACGAACATCTCTCTTCCACGATCTGTGCCACCGTCCATCGGGCAGATCATCGACCGAAGGAAAAGCAGTGTCAAAACCTCTGACCGGCATACGCGTGCTCGACCTGTCGAAAGTCCTGGCTGGTCCACTGTGCGCCCAATATCTCGGTGATCTCGGTGCCGACATCATCAAGGTAGAGACGGTCGGCCAAGGCGACGAAACACGCGGCTGGCCGCCTTTCCCGGCGCCGGGCCTTGGCACCGTCTTTCTCAGCGCCAACCGAAACAAGCGAAGCATCGCCGTCGACATGAAGACGGAAAAGGGACGTGAGATTGTCCATGCCCTGGCGAGATCCGCGGACGTCGCAATCGAAAGTTTCGGAACCGGGGTCGCTGAGCGACTCGGGATCGATGCAGCGACGCTTCGCCCTTTAAACGATCGCTTGATCCACTGCAGCATTTCCGGATTCGGCCGCTCGGGACCGCTGAAGAACTCACCAGGCTATGACGTGATCTTGCAGGCGTTTTGCGGAATCATGTCCATGACTGGCGATGAGGATGGTGGCTATATCCGTAGTCCGATATCTCCGATCGATCAGATGACTGGCGTGCACGCATTTAGCGGTATTTTGGCGTTGTTGTATGCGCGCGAGAAAACCGGCAAGGGAGGCGCGATCCAGGTATCGCTTTTCGAAACCGCGCTTGGCCTGCTGGGTTATAATCTGCAGACATATTGGGAACGCGGCGTTCAGCCGCCGAAATGTGGTTCAAGCCATGAGTCGCTTTGCCCCTATCAGGCTTTCGAGGCTGCCGACGGCCCGATTATGATCGGGGTCGCGAACGATAATTTGTGGCGCAAGTTTTGTGCCGTTGCGGGGTTGAGCGCGGTCGTCGATGACCCGAAGTTCAGGACGAATGCTGACCGGGTCGCGCATCGCAAAGAAACCGTCAGCCATGTCCAGTCCGCGATAGTGCAGCATTCTGTCGCGTACTGGAACGGCGCGCTCGCGGGCGTCGGCGTTCCCTGTGCGGCGATCAATTCGATCGCTCAATTGCTTGATCACCCGCACACAAGGGCAAGCGGAATTGTTGTCGAGTACGAGCACCAAACCGCAGGTCGGCTGAAGGGGGTAGGTCACCCGGTTCTGATAGACGGAGCGGAGCGCCGTGCAGGGTTGCCTCCGCCGATGCTTGGGCAACACACCGATGATGTCTTGGGCGAAATGGGTTTATCATCTGAAACAATCAGCGAGTTACGGCGGGCTCGCGTGATCGGTTGACGCTTGGGTGGCTCATCCAACCTTCATTCGGCCTAGTCGGTCGATAGGGATTGCCGTTTGGACTGGCCGTATGGATGAGTACGCCGTCGGACATCGTTGCTTATTCGCAAGTCGTCGATGAAACAAATATCGATCGCTATGGCATCGGATCACGTTGCCTGCGATGATTACCCAGCCTAATGGGTACAAATGGCGATTTCCAAATGGACTGGGACAATATACGCATTTTCCTAAGCGTCGCTCGCGCAGGCCAGTTTTCAGCCGCAGCGTTGCAGTTGGGCGTCGATAACGCCACCGTCGGCCGCAGGATCAACGCGCTTGAGAAATCACTTCGCGTTCGGCTATTCGACCGTCAGATTACCGGAAGCGTGCTGACAGCCGCTGGCGATCGATTGTACAGGACTGCCGAAGAAGTCGAAGCTCAGCTGTTGCGCGCGCAGGGCGATCTCTCCCAATCGGACGTCGAGCTTTCGGGCACAGTGAGAATTGCTGCTCCGGACGGCTTCACCACACTTTTCCTGTGTTCGCGGCTTGGTCATCTCAAAGCGAAGTATCCATCACTTACGGTTCAGCTGGTACCGATGTCGCGAACTTTTTCCTTGTCGAAGCGCGAGGCCGATCTGGCCATCACCATCGAGAGGCCTGAAGAAGGGCGGCTCTCGGTGCGCAAACTGATTGATTATTCACTGCATTTTTATGCGGCGAAGACGTATCTCGCGGAGCACGGCTGTCCTCAACGGCTGGAAGATCTCCAACGTCACTGCTTAGTGACGTATGTGCAGGATCTCATTTTCGCGGACCAACTCAATTTCATGCCGGAGCTTTATAGCCCAACCTACAGCCGGGTTGAGTGTTCGACGGCTGTTGGTCAGCTCGAAGCGGTTCGTGGTGGCGCAGGTATCGGAATTTTGCACGACTATGCGGCTTACCCCGATGAACAGCTGCAAATCGTGCTGCCCGGTACCGTGTTTGAACGCAGCTATTGGATCGTTACCCATCTGGACATGCGCGAGCTCAGTCGAGTCCGTGCAGTGTCTGAATTCGTGCTCGCGGAAATAGGAGCGCAAAAAGCGATTTTCCGGACAAGGAAAGACGTTCTGTAGCGCATGCGCACCGAAAGCAGAGCGGTTGTTTTGACCGAGCGGAACAATCCCTCCAACCCGCAAGATTTTTAATCACGACTTCTATCGGGCTGCGCTAGTGTTACCAATCTCGGAGATAATCGGTGATTGCGCCTCCCCTCAACGGCGCGCGGATTATGAACATATTCGCCGAGGGCGGGCAGTTCATATGACACCAAACGCATTTCTTTGGGTCCGCTGTAGCGGTGATACTAATTCGCTGCATTGAAGTCTCTCGGCCGATCAGGCGGCCCCTCGTTTTCAGGCAGCCTTCAGGGCCGAGACGTCGGTCAGAGCGGTTTCGAGTGCGAGCTTGCGCTGTTCGGGGCCGAGGCCGACGCCTTCAGCACGTATGAACGCGGCGTCGCTGATGCCGATGAACCCGAAGAAACTCGTCAGGAATGTTTCCTGATGATCCATAAAGGCCATCGGAGACGAGGCGGTGTAGAATCCACCACGGGACGAGGCGATGATCAGCTTCTTACCGCCCGCGAGACCCTCCACGCCGGTCGCGGTGTACTTGAACGTCTTGCCGGGCGAGGCAAGGCAATCAATCCAGGCCTTTAACTGGCTGGGAATCCCGAAATTGTACATTGGAGCGCCGAGCACGACGATGTCGGCCGAGAGGAACTCGTCGAGCACGACGTTGGTTTCGGCGAATTCGGCCTGCGTCGATGCATCGACCTTGGCACCGCCCTGCACGGCGGCCGCCACCATTTCGACGATGTGGCCGGCCAGCGCTCCTGCCTCATACAGTGCCTTCATCTTGGCGAATAGGATGGTGGGCGACTGGTGCGGGACGGGTGCTATCGCAAGATCGCGATAGGTGATTTCGAGACCCGGTGTGGTCTGCTTCAGACGGGCGACAATACTCGCCGTAAGTTGCCGGCTGACCGACTGAGCGCCGGATATGCTGGAATCGATGTGTAAGAGCTTCATATCTGGTCTCCTTGATACCTGCGGGTGGGGAGAGCTACATCGGTTGGAGCCGCTTACGGAATAACCGCTAGGAACATTTTGTTCGTTGCCCTAAGATGTATCCCAGCGAAAACTGCACAAGGAGGCACTATTTTGAGCGATACGCACATCGATGTGTGCAAGGGGGGCCACTCCGCCGAGGAGCGCCGCGCGTTCGCGGACATATTGGCGCGCATCGGCGACAAGTGGACCGTGCTGGTGGTCGGCGTGCTTTCGCTTGGACCGATGCGTTACAGGCAGATCTTCAAGCTGGTCGAGGGCATCTCGCAACGCATGCTGACGCTGACGCTGAAGGGCCTGGAGCGCGATGGTCTCGTTACGCGAACGGTTTACCCGACCAATCCGCCACGGGTGGATTATGAGCTGACCGAACGCGGAAAAACCCTGATTGTGCCCTTACACTTGCTCTGGACGTGGGCTCAGGACAACCGCATTGCAATCGAGGGTACCCGCCGGGACTTCGATCAACAGCGCAGCAAGGATGGGGCAGCTGCCTGATTGGCGTGACGCGTGGTTCACCAGATCGGAAGATTTCGATCATCGACAGGGCCGCACTGAACTGTGTCGCATCTGTGAGCGTTCCGAAGAACCTAGTGCGATTAACTCAAAGCAATAGGTGCGCAGGTTCGAGGCGTGCCGGGCTGACAAAATAGGATCGAGCCTCAGGACGTCATCATTGCCTTGGATGGTACCGCTGTCGCGCTGGTGCGGTTTAAGAGACTCACGCTAAAGATCTAGGAGCGAGTCGAAGATCAAGAGAAGCGCAGAATGGTTGCAGTGGTTCGCGAATGGCCGACGACGGGTTATGCGCTCGAGGTGGATGGCCGTCTTAAGACCGAATTTGAGACCGGAGAAGGAGCGAGGTGTGGAGCCGAAGAGCTAAAGAAACGTTTTCCGATGCTGTGGGTCAAAGTCTATGACGCGGAGACAAAGACCAAAGAAGAAATCGAACTTCCACAAAGCTGAAATCCAATCCCCAACCACTGCGAGCTTATGCAGCGTGACCTGACAAACGACTTCTGGCGGGCGCTCGAAAGGTCAGGCCGTCCCTACGGACCTCGACTGGCAGACCCGAATTAACTCTAGCGTTTTCGATAGAGGCGGCCCGGGTGTGGTCTTCGCATTCTCTCGCATAGGCTTCAAGGAGCGCAGCATCTCGCGGAGACAACATCCCGGCAACCCGGCGGCCCTGTCCCGCTCGCGCGCGCCACATCAAAGTTTCCGACAGGCCCATTTTGCCACCGTGAGAATCGCCGTTTCTCAAGTAGCAAGATGCGGGCGGCGAGGTCGCGAAAGTGCAATGCTTGTAATTATTCCGGAATCGAGTCCGCCCGATTGATTCTTGATCGGTCGAGATTGACTCTTGATCAGCTTGTAGCCACCGACAAATGGTTTGAAATGGACGCGCACGGGGCTCGCAACCGCCATTCCGACAAAGAGAAATTCCCTAGTGATCTCAATCGCCCAGAAAGCTACGAAATGTCGGAGCGGCTCTTGAAAACATTGCGGAAATCTGGAGACTTCCAAGCTGAATACGAGGGTTCGATTCCCTTCACCCGCTCCAGCCTTTTCATAGACTTAAGCGAGAGGGTCGGATTTCATTCTGACAAATGGGCTGCTTTACACGTTGTGATGCTCGCTTTCCGATCGCCTGTTTCGTGTGTCTCTTGATCCGCTGTCGTATTCCCCGCACCGCTCCGGACCTACTGAGGTGCGAGCTCATCAAAACCGAATATCTTGGTTTGGAGAAGAGATACTGAACGCGGGTGTGGAAATCGGCGACGATGGCGTAATAATAGGACAGGTCGAACACAAGCCTTGCGAAGATTTGCGCAGATGAAGTGATCAGACGATCAGTCGGCCGTAGCGTTCTGCGACGGTGATCGCCGCTGCGCTCCTTCTGACACGCTATCTCAGTGGAGGCGATGCGTCTGCGTGCGGGACAAGCAAGCGTGGACCTTTCAATTGATCCGGGCGAGTTAATTTTCCTTCCAAAATTGCTCACGGACGGAAACAAATTTCGCAATGGGGCTCTAAGCAAGGAAGGCGATTGGTGGCCGGGACCCGAAAAAACTCAGGCTTTAGTCCTTAAGGGGCGGTCAAGCAGGATGAAGCGGCTAAGAGCCTAACTTTCTCGGATGAGAGATTGACTCCTCTAACCCGTCGAGATATTAAATTAAGGACGAAGCGGTCCAGAAACAAAATGGCGCGCCTGAGAGAATTTGACTACGAGCAGGTCCTGGACGGCGCGCTTCAGCTATTTTGGCGCGGCGGCTATGAAGCAACTTCGCTCGATGGGTTGCTTAACGAAGTGGGTCTCAGCAAAAGCAGCTTCTACGGTGCATTCGGCAGCAAGCACGAAATGCTTCTGGCGTCTCTCGACCGCTACATCGACACTGTGCTGAAAGCAAACATCGACGATTTGCGGCGTGGACCACCCCGCGAAGCGATTATTAGGAGCTTCGAAAAGATCCTCGGGTTCCAGCCCTCGTCTAAAACCTGCTTTCTCCAGGTTTGCGCGATCGAACTTGGCGGACAGGATCAACTCGTTCGCATGCGCGTTCGGCGCGGGTTGGAACTATTCCAAGAAGCCTACCGAGACGCGATCGTGCGGGGACAGGAAGCCGGAGAGTTCGCCGCGGATGCCGATGCGCGCGTGATTTCTACCTTTCTTGTCGCAAATCTCTACGGGCTGCAGGTTCTGGGTCGCGCCAATATCGAAGCAGATGCACGAAAGAAGACCCTCGCAACGATAATGACGGCCCTCGTATAAAATTTTTTGTCACATTATGGACCATATGGTCCGTAATTTAAGGAAACGTCCATGAACGAACAAAGATTTTCGACCCCACAGCGGTGGGTACTCGGACTGACCGCGGCGGCGTCATTCATCGCCGTGATGGACGGCATGGTCGTGACGACGGCGCTCGATTCGATCCGACGCGACCTTACGGCGCCGCTGTCCTACCTTCACTGGACGATGACGGCCTACAGCTTGAGCTTCGCCTCCCTGCTGATGGCGGGCGCTGCTTTGGGTGACCGCTTCGGCCGTCGGTCGATGTTCGTCTTCGGGCTGCTGGTATTTGCCCTGGCATCGGCGGGCTGCGCTGCGGCCACTTCCATAGGTTGGCTAGTCTTCGCACGTGCGCTTCAGGGCGCGGCTTCCGCCATCCTGGTGCCGATCGCGATGGCGCTGCTGGGGTCCGCCGTAACCCCGCTGCAGCGGCCACGCGCGATGGGGATGTTCAGCAGTCTCACCGGTCTTGCGGTGCTGTCCGGACCTGTCATCGGCGGGTTACTGGTCGACAGTCTGGGCTGGCGCTGGGTGTTTTGGGTCAACGTCCCGCTCTGCGTCGCAACCGCATTTCTTGCGAGGTTGCGGATCCAAAGCAACGACCGCCTCGTTCCGAAGATCGACTGGTCGGGCGTGATACTGCTTACTGTTGCCATGACCGCGATCGTCTGGGGCTTGTCGGAAGGCAACGCCGCCGGCTGGTCGAGCGCCGCCATCGTATCTGCGCTGACGATCGGCGCCGTGGCAGCTATCGCCTTCTTTGTCTGGGAAACGAAGTCGCTTGACGCGCTGGTGCCTGGCCGGTTGATGCAATCCATCCAGTTTCGCGCCGGAAACTTGGTCTGCCTCCTCATGTTCATGAGCATGATGGGCACGCTCATCTTCATGGCGCAGTATTTCGCAATCACCCAGCAAACGAGCGCATCGGGTGCAGGATGGCGGATGATGCCGTGGACGGTGTCACTCTTCGTCGTCGCGCCGATCGGCGGAATTCTGGCCGGCCGTTTGGGCGAGCGGCTGCCGGCCGTGACCGGTCTACTCCTGCAGTCTGCCGCGCTGACATGGATGTCGTTTCTTTGCAGCAGTGCCAGCTCTTACGGCGCATGGGTGCCGCCGTTGATGCTGGCTGGTGTCGGGATCTCTTTGGCGATGCCCGCGGTACAGAGCGCCGTGCTCGGTTCGGTCGCTCCGCGCGACATGGGCAAAGCGTCCGGCATCTACAACACCATGCGTCAGCTCGGGTGGGCATGCGGTGCGGCCGCCGCTGTCGCGGTATTCAGCGGTTCAGGGAGCCTAGCGACAGCCCAGACATTAAGGAACGGCTACTCCGCGGTACTGCTGTTGACGGCGGCGTTGTCGATAACAGGCGCGCTTCTGTCTCTGAAATTGCCGAGCGCCGTCCGAGCCAACGTGCGGCCTGCCGCTGCGCCGGCGGTGTCATCGCCAGAGTAACGATCAAGGCGGCACAACGCCGTCCGTACGCACGGCAATTTTGTTGTGCACTAAAGGAGAGAAAGATGATGACTGATCGAAGAGCCTTCGGATTTAGCTTGGCAGCAGCAGCGGCAACAGCAGCAGCGGCCGCCGGCGCCACGCCGGCGCACGCCGCAGACGATGTCCGCGAGGCTAACAAACGGACCGTCCTGGCGTTCTACGATGCGGCCTTGAACCGGTCGAACATCGACGAAGCCGCGGCCTATTTCGGGCCGCATTTCATCCAGCACAATCCCAGGAGCAAGGATGGGATCGAGGGATTTCGCTCGTTGTTGCAGGACCTGAAAAAGCAATTCCCCGGACTTCGCAGCGATGTCAAACGCGTCTTCGCCGACGGTGACTTTGTGATGCTCCATGTCCACGTCAAGCTTCAGCCCGAAGAATTGGGGTTGGCGATCGTGGAAATCTTCCGGCTTGAACACGGCAAGATCGTCGAACATTGGGACGTGCGCCAACCCATCCCCGAAACCGCC
>Ga0137388_10002753_pt1 | contig 11130 bp, 10 predicted proteins | sample 15con2h14AmetaG_FD_104644 | JGI IMG/M metagenome (GOLD analysis project Ga0137388, IMG submission 104644) | Vadose zone soil microbial communities from Angelo Coast Range Reserve, California, USA - 15con2h1.4A metaG | ecosystem: Environmental > Terrestrial > Soil > Vadose zone > Saprolite...
AGAACAAGGAACAGTGAAGTGGTTCAATGCCAGCAAGGGCTTTGGATTCATCCAGCGCCAGAGCGGTGAGGACGTTTTCGTCCATTTCTCCGCGATCGTGGCTGATGGCTACAAGTCGTTGAACGATGGCCAGGCGGTTGAATTCGAAGTCACCAAGGGCCCCAAGGGCCTGCAGGCCTCGAACGTCCAACCCCTCTAATCAGGGTGTGATCCCGGTTCGCCGGGGTCACCACTTCATTAGCGAATCCGGGCGGTACGCGCAAGCGTCCCGCCCGTTTTTGCTTCGTTGTCTCTATTCCCCTTTCCTGTGTTTCGGCCAAAAAAATTCTACTGTCATTCCGAAACAATGGGAGGGTTGCGATTCGGCGGGGTCAGCAGGCGAAAGGGATGGCCTTTCTTGCGTTCTTCCAGGTCTTTTTTCGCGGCCTCCACCATCGAGGGGTTCTTGAACAAGTCAATCGTTGTGGCGGCGAGCGTTTTTGCCGCAACCAGCATGCCTTTTTGTCCGATGGACATTCCCGAACACGCCGTTACCTGCCAGCTATGGATGGGCACGTGGTAGGGATAGGTGGCAACTTCGAAGATCTGGCTCGGCACGTTCCAACTCACGTTGCCCATGTCGGTCGAGAACAATCCCTGAGCTGGCGCTTCGGGAAGCGGCTCGATCGTTTCCGCAAGAGGCAGTTCGATATTTTTCTTCAAAGGCTCCTGCATTTTTTTCGCCGCCTCCTTTTCCTCCTCCGTGAACCTCGGTGCGCCCACCAGGCGCAAGTTGCGGTCCATCACCTCGGCGATGGGGCGGTTGGGCAGCACTTCATACGAATCGGCGTCCACGACGACCTCAACCTGCGTGCGCGTCATCATGGCGGCGCCCCGGGCAATTTCGGAAACCCATTCCAACATGTCGGCCACATCCTCGTGCTTGTTCGCCCGAATGTAATACCAAGATTCTGCCTGGGCTGGAACCACGTTGGGTTGCCCGCCGCCGTTGGTGATCACTGAGTGGATGCGCGCGTCTTCTTTCAAGTGCTCGCGCGCGAAATTCACGCCCACATCCGTTAGCTCGACGCCCTTGAGCGCGCTGCGCCCGAGCTGTGGTGCGCTCGAAGCGTGCGCCGCCACTCCTTTGAACTTGAAGCGTACCGAGGCCACCGCCTTGCTGTATTGAAAACTCGCCGTGGTTACATCCTGCGGATGCCAGCCGATAAGGACGTCTACATCCTTAAACAACCCCGCCTCGAGCATGTAATCTTTTCCGCTGATGGACTCTTCCGCCGGCGTTCCATAGAAGCGAAGCGTACCCTTGATTTTTCCTGTGTCCACCCATTTGGACACGGCCACCGCTGCGGCCGCGGCACCCGCGCCGATCAGATTGTGTCCGCAACCGTGCCCCGGCGCGCCTTCATTCAAGGGAGAGAAGGAAGTCTCAGGCTTTTGCGAGAGTCCTACCAGGGCATCGTATTCGCCGTAGATGGCAATCACCGGCTTTCCGCTGCCATAGTTCGCAACGAACGCCGTCGGCATCGCCGCGACTCCCTTCTCGACGCGGAAGCCGTTGCTCTCCAGATACGCCATTAGCTCGCGACTGGACTTGTACTCGTGCAGGGCCAGCTCCGCAGCGTTCCAGATGTTCAGGCTGACTCTGCGCATCGCGTCTGCGTTCGCGTCCAGCCAGCGGAATGCAGCCTCTTTGTCCGCGTCCGGCGCCGCCGGAGTCGACATCGTTGTTTCACTGAGCAGGACCAGCGTGAAGCAGGTACACGCGAGCAGTATCAAACGTGACATACGCGTCTCCTTCGACGGCTTGTTGGAAATTTCTCGGATTTCGCGCCATGCTAGGCTACGGGCTGCACCAAGTCAACGCCAGAAGGTCGGTTAGCCCACACGCCGATTTTGCGGGTGAGGGCAAACTCCAGTGTCGACAATAACCGATTGTCAGCTCCATCCCATTGTCAGCCGCCATCAGAATCATGTGCCGTTCATGCCCGCGGCCACCATCGCCCGACTTGGCGGCAGTATACTTCGTACTCTTGCCCGAAGGTTCGCCGCAGCGTGGGCTCCTCGTACCACACCACGAAGGCGTGCGCCGCGAGAAAGAAGAGGCCCGCATAGCCCAAAAGCGGCAACGACTCGTAGAAGAGCGCGGCGCTGGCCAGCGCGAGTCCTGCGCCAAGGTACATCGGATTCCGAGCGAAACGGTAGGGACCGCGAATCACCAGTCGGCGTGGCGGATCGAAGGGCGCCGGCGTGCCTTTCCCGATCGTTGCGAACGTGAAGATGCACCATAGCGCGACCGCTGCGCCAGCGGCCCCGATCACCATCCCTACAACCTGCGGCTTGGCAATCGCCGCAGGGCGGGCCATGCCCGACCAGGACAAAAGCCGCCCCGGCAAGTAGATGAGCACGAGGCCGATAAACAGCGCAGCCCACGTGACCGCTCGAGCAAAAACAAACATGTTTACCTCCGGTCGGCGCTTATGCCGATCCGTGTCCGCGACCGTTTCATTATATTGACGGGCCCGGCTCACGATTGTAGGTTGGAACCCTCCGAGACGCACCTAGCCGCTCGCCGGAGGCTATGGGAATGGCGATACCAAGGTTCGGGTTTCTGAAAATCGAGGCTCTGGCATGCCTTCTGATGGTAGCTGCAGGGGTAGCTGGATTGCTTGTCGCGTTGACGGGTTGGAGTGATTGGATCAAGGGGCTCAGATGGTCGAGATGGGTTTTGCCGCAGGTGAGCATCTTTTGGCTCATTCCTCAGAGCCTCGCGGTGATCGCCGGTGGAATCGGAGCTTGGCGCAGCAGGTCCTTCGTGCTAGCCGCGGTCGGTGTTGCTTCGTCCCTCATGGTGTTGACGCCGGTGGGTTGCATTTCGTTTTTGCCGGGTGTTTTCATGTTGTTGTTGATACTGAACCGGCCCGGAGCCTTTAATGTCTTCTTACCTCGATGGCGAGGTCCCGGTCGACCGCCACCTGGAGCATGGAGGACTTGACCTGGAGCTTCTTCTGGCTTTCCCATCTATTGCATACAGACAAGGTGGATGCAGCACAAATTTCTACGCCTCCCCAAATCCGGCGCCGAATTCTCCGGATTCAAACGTTTACGCTCGTTTGGATGAGTGCGGAGGCTGTAGTTGCTCTTGCTTCGGCCTGGCAAGCCCGCAGCCCCGCGCTCCTGGGATTCGGCGGAGACAGCTTCATCGAGTTGTTGTCGGCGGCGGTCGTCTTTTGGCGTTTCCGCGACGCTCGCACCGAGGAACGCACTGAGAAACGGACTGCTCAAGTAGGCGGAATCCTGCTATTCGTTCTAGCGGTTTTCGTAGCAGTCGCTTCAACCGCTGCTTTGCTCGGGTACAGGGAGGCGCGAACGAGCCTCGTCGGGATTGTGCTCCTCCTGCTAGCCGCCATCGTCATGCCCTGGCTCGCCGCTGAAAAACGCCATTTGGCAGCAAGGACCGGGAGTGGAGCACTAAGAGCTGATGCTGCGGAGTCCGCCCTATGCGGCTACATGGCTTGGATTGCTTTGGCAGGGCTGATCGTCAACGCCGGCTGGGGGAACCACTGGGCCGATCCACTGGCAGCTCTCTGCCTTACGCCGATCCTCGTGCGCGAGGGCTGGGAAGCTATGCAGGCTAAGACTTGCCCAGACTGCTAGCGCCGCCATAACCTATTCACGAGCTTGAACTTAAGTTTACTATTGATAAATATATGAAGTCTAGTGTACCGTTGCGTGCGTTATCTCGAACAAACCTAGCTGACACCTCCCGCCACTCCAGCCCTAACTCTCGTCCTGTCAGTCTCTTGCAGCCTCTTGTGCCGCTCCAAAAAAGTCAACTCCTTTGCCATTCAAGCAAATCCAGCTTGTCGCTTGCACAGAGCGCATTCTGCGAAGAGTCGCAAACACCCGGGGTGGGGCACATCAGCACATCCGCGTCACGCTTCGTGTCCGCCGTCACGTGCATCACGTGGCGCCTCTATCCCCTGTGGCCTCAGTCCATTGCGCATACTTCCCGTCATCACGGAGGTGTACCCCTTTGCGAACTCCTCCGTTGCACCGAAGCGGAAAAGTGCCTCTCTGTAAGTCCTTTGTTTGCCACTCTTACGCCACTCCCCGTCGCGTAAGTCCTTTCCTTGCCACTCTTACGAAAACACCCGGGATGGGGGTACGCCGACACTTCCGTGCCACTCTTTCCGCCGTCACATGCGCCACGTGGCGCCTCTATCCCCTGCGCCCTCAATCGATTGCGCATACTTTCCGTCACCACAGGGGTGTACTCCTACCCGCTTCAGATTTGTGCCCCATGCCTCCATCCTCCAGAACTGTTACCATGAACTTCATGAACACGAAAGCACTCGGGCTTGCACTTCTCTGCTCACTGCCGGTCGCGGCCGCGGCGCAGACCGCCGACGAAATTCTCGCCAAAGTCATCGTCGCGCGCGGCGGCCGGGACAAGCTTCACTCCATCCACTCCGAACGTGTCTCCGGGCGCATCGCCTTTGGCGAAGTTCGCGGCCCCTTCATCGTTGAGCTGCAGCGGCCGCTCAAGATGCACATGCAGCTCACCATTCAGAACATGACCATGGTGCGCGTGTACGACGGAAAATCCGCCGGATGGGCCAACAATCCCTTTGCCGGAAAAATGAATCCCGATCCCCTGAGCGAAGACGAGCTGAAAAAGATCACTGAAGAATCCGACTTCGATGGCCCGCTGGTGGACTACAAGGAAAAGGGCAATCAAGTCGAGCTGGTGGGCAAGGACAAGGTCAAGGACAAAGACGCCTGGCGCATGAAGCTCACCACCAAAAACGGCGATGTGCGCTACTACTTTTTCGACGCCGATTCCTTTTTGCTTTTGAAATGGGAAGGCAAGCGCAAATACGAAGGCCAGGAATTTCCGGTGGAATCCTACTTCAGCGACTACCGCGAAGTCGGCGGCCTCAAGTTTGCCTTTGAAATCGATTCCGGCAGTTCGGCAGACCAGATCACGCAGAGACTCAGCATCGAGAAAATCGAGCTGAACCCGCAATTGAATGAAGCCGAGTTCAGCAAACCCGCGGCACCGTCGGCCTCACCCGAGACACCCGCCGCACCCGTGACGCCGCACGCACCGAACGCGGCTACTACGCCGAATGCGCCCGCGTCGCCGCCGCTCTAGCGCTCGTGCACGATGGCAACCGAGACGAAACCGAGAAAGAATTCACGAGGGGGCAAAGTTCACGAGCGAGCCGCGGCGGAATCTTTTTGCGGGTGCATTTGAGTGCGCGTGCTTGTCACAATATGCAGAAAGCGCCGCGCCAGTTCGCGGATGCGTTCCGGCTGGCGCAGTTCGATCGCGGCGCGCGGAATCAGCTCTGCGCCGATGCCCAGCGCGCTGGCACCCGCGAGAATAAAACCGCTGGCGGTCTGCTGATTCACGCCGCCCGCCGCAATCAGAGGAATCTGCGGAAAGGGCCCGCGCAGGGATTTGATGTAGCGATCGCCGCCAATCGGGGCGCATGGAAAAATCTTGACGAAGTCGGAGCCGGCCCTCCACGCGCTGAACACTTCCGTCGGGGTCATCGCGCCGGACATCATCAGCGTGTTGTGCTTGGCGGCGAGTTCGATAATTTTCTCGTCGAGACCGGGACTGCTGAGAAAGTCCACGCCGGCGCGCAAACAGGATTGCGCCACTTCGAGATCGAGAACGGTTCCCGCGCCCACTAGAATTTCCGGCGCGTATCGGACCAGATCGGAAATCACCTCCATCGCTCCAGGCGCGGTCATGGTGATTTCAACAATAGGAATTCCGCCTTTGGCCAGCGCCTGCGCGGCGAAGCGCGATTCTTCCGCGGAGGAAGTGCGGACCGCGGGAACGATGCCGATTTCCAGGAGCTTGCCGGCAACTTCTTTTTTGTTCATCAGAAACGAATTCTCCAGTTTGGCGTCACGTCCGTGAAGTCGCAGCGCGGGCGAGCTTTGGGACTCGGGGACTGGCACCAAAATACAGGAAATCGGCGGCCAGTGGTTACGTTATTGACGCAAGCTGGGACCGGTGACGAGTGATTCATTTGAGAATGATTCGACACGACCGCATACGCTTGCGCCGCGGGGAATGATATTCTGACTTATGACTTTCTTATGCTCAGGGGGTAGAGTGAGCTTGTGGTGAGCCAGCTTGCCGGTGTAAGTGGCCGGGAACTACTACGCGCGTGCAAGCGATGCGCGGAAGAAACACGTGAAGAAACGGCATCGATGATCGCATTGCGAACACACGGCTGGATTTCGAGACCTCCGCGGGTTCTGATTTGTCTGCGGGTTGCGATCCTTCTGTCCTGCGCGATGATTCTTGTGACCGGAAAAGTCGCCGCAGCGGCTGAGCGTCAAGGCAATTCTTCCCCGCTGGCGACGCAGTGGAATGCCCATTTCGCGATCGGGGATTTTGACGGCGATAGCCAGCCGGATTTGGCGACGGTGCAAAGCGGCCCGGACCGCTCCGAGACGCGCTACTGGATCCGCTTGGAGTTCGGCACAGGTTTGCGCGACGCCATCGGCGTCAATGCGCCGAGCGGTGGCTTGCACATCGCTTCGCGAGATGTGAACGGCGATCACTTTCTCGATCTGGTGGTCACCACGGCGTGGCAGCACCGACCGGTGGCGGTGTTGTTGAACGACGGGCACGGAAAATTCACGTTGCGCGACCCGGCGCTATTTCCGAGCGCCGTTCTGGATCTTGATCTCTTCTGGGCGCCCGCGTGCCGCGACCTGAAAGATGGGGTTGCGGCCATTCTCACGCGAAATTTTTCGGCAGGCTGTGCGCCGCGCAGCCGGATGACTTCCGAGCAAACTGCGCGCGAATTGTTCGCCTCTGAAGATTCTCCTACTTCAACCCTTTCCGCCATTGCTTCCGTTTTCGGCCGGGCCCCACCAAGCAGCATCCTTCCCACTTAAATCGGGTTCATCAGTCCGTAAAACCGAGCGGTTGTCTGGGCTCCTATAAGTATTGAGGCGCAGGAGCGTTCCTTTCAAGCCTGAGCATTTTGTGAAGCGCAATTGTTAGGCCTCACAAGCCCAGGAAGAGCGGGAGGATTCATGACGTTGTGGAGCCGTTGGTGCTTGGCTTTTGCTGTGAGCGCGTTGCTGGCGGGAAGCGCCTTCGCGCAGAAGCCGTTCACGTGGCAGGAGATTCGAGACAAGTTTGAGGCGGCAAACCCCACGCTGCGCGCGGGGCAGATCGGTATCGACGAGTCCAAGGCACAACAGATCACAGCGTTTCTTCGTCCGAATCCGAATTTCACTCTGGCGACGGACGGGACGCAAATCGTGCCCTACAAAGGAGTCTGGCAGCCGTTCACCGGTACTCAGTTTTCCAGCAACTTTAACTACCTGCACGAACGGCAGTACAAGCGTGAATTGCGGCTGGAGAGCGCCCAAAAAGGCACCGGCATCTCCGTATCCGCTCAAGCCGATCTGGAGCGCACCCTTGTTTTTGGCTTGCGGTTGGCGTTTGGGCAGACGCTTCAGGAAAAAGCGATTTTGGAATTGGCGAAAGAAAACCTGGTGTATTACGACCATATACTTTACGTGAATCGCGAGCGCTTCAAAGCCGGCGCGATTTCCCGCGTGGATCTGGACCGGCTGGAGTTGCAGCGAGTGCAGTACGAATCCGACCTGCAAATCGCGGAAGAGAGTTTGGAAACCTCGAAAATCCAGCTGCTCATGTTGCTGAACGACCGGACGCCGGTGGAGCAATTCGACGTCACCGGCCCCTTCGATTTTTCGACGCAAATCGCGCCCCTTGACGACGTGCGCCGGGAGGCCCTCGATGCCCGGCCGGATTTGCGGGCCGCCCTGCAATCCATCGAGAAGGCGAAAACCGATCACCGGCTAGCCATTGCGAATGGGTCAACGGATCCGACCTTGAGCGCGTGGTATACGTACAACCCTTCAGTCAACAACCCCTTTGACCACCAAACGCTGGGGGCCAGTATCAGCATTCCCCTCCGCATCTTCGACCGCAACCAGGGCGAGAAGTTGCGGACGCAGTTGGACATCGACCGGAGTGCAAAACTTGCAGAAGCGACCAAGGCACAAGTGTTCAGCGACGTGGATTCCGCATACGCCACGGTGACCAGCACGGTGACGCTTCTGCGGTCCTATAAGGAGCGGTACTTGCAGCAGGCCTCGCGAGTGCGGGACACGATCGCATTTTCCTACGAACACGGAGCGGCATCGCTGCTCGATTTCTTGAGTGCGCAGGCCGAATACCGGAGCGTGCAAGTCAACTACTTAAATCTGGTTGCTTCCTATTTGAACGCGGCAAATCAATTGAATCTGGCAGCTGGGCGTGAGGTCATCCCATGAGGGGCGCATTTGGAACGATAGGCCTTTGCTTGATGCTGGTCACGATGGCACCGGGCTGTGGGAATAGCAAAGGTGATCCGAAAGCGGAGGAGCCGCCGGCGGCCAAGGTTGAACGCGAACAGGACCTGAACGTGATTCAAGTAGAGCATCCCGAGCAGTTTCCGCTGGCCACGGCCATCGTGCATGAGTCCACGTCCCAATTGAATGCAACGGGAACCGTCAGTCCGGACATTTCGCGTAGCGTGCCGGTTATTTCGATTGCGGCCGGGCGCGTGGTGGAGGTGGACGCGCGGCTTGGGGACACCGTGAAAAAGGGCCAAATTCTGCTGCGGGTGCAGAGCGCGGATATGTCGGCTGCGTTTTCGGATTACCGCAAGGCAGTGGCGGACGAAAAACTCGCACGAATACAATTCGAGCGCGCCACATTGCTTTACGACAAGGGCGCAATCTCCCTGAACGATTTCCAAACCGCAGAGGATGTGGAGAACAAGGCCCAGGTGGATGTGGAGAACACGACAGAGAGGCTGCGCGTTCTCGGAGGCAGTGTCGATCATCCCGCGGCGATCGTGGACATTCGCGCTCCGATTTCCGGCGTCATCACCGACCAGCAGGTGACCAATGCCGCGGGGGTGGCCGGACTGGGCTCACCCAACCCGTTCACGATTTCGGATTTGTCGAACGTGTGGATTCTCTGCGACGTGTACGAAAACGATCTGGCCAGCGTGCACATAGGCGAAACGGCGGAAATCCGGCTGAACGCGTATCCGGACAAGGTATTTACGGGGCGCATCAGCAATGTGGGGCCGGTGCTCGATCCGGCGATTCGCACGGCAAAGGTGCGCATTGAGGTACGCAATCCCGGTTTGATGCGCGTGGGGATGTTCGTCACCGCCACGTTCCACGGACAGAAAAAGGAGACGCGCGCGGCGGTGCCTGCTTCGGCGATTTTGCATTTGCACGATCGCGACTGGGCGTACGTGCCCGCGGGAGAGAAGAAGTTCCGGCGCGTGGAAGTCGCCGCGGGCGGCGCATTACCGAACGGAATGCAAGAAATTGTTTCCGGAGTCAAGCCGGGGCAGCAAGTGGTGGGTAACGCGCTGGTGTTGCAGAACAGCGTGGAGCAGTAAACGGAATGATCCGGGGACTGATCAACTACGCGCTGAACAATCGCTTCATTGTGCTGGCGCTGGCGGGGCTGCTGCTGATTTGGGGCGCGGTGTCGTTCCACAACCTTCCGGTAGAAGCATACCCGGACGTGGCGAACAACTACGTGCAAATCATCACGCAATGGCCTGGGCGCGCGGCGGAAGAGGTGGAGCAGCAAGTCACGATTCCCATTGAAATCCAGATGAACGGAATCCCGCACCTGGCGCATCTGCGGTCGGTTTCGCTTTTCGGGCTTTCCAGCGTGATGCTGATTTTCGACGACAATTCCGAGAACGATTGGAACCGGCAAAAAGTCCTGGAGAGGCTTTCGCAAGTCAGCCTGCCGAACAATTTGCAGCCGCAGATGGGCACGGACTGGAGCCCGGTGGGGCAGATTTACTGGTACACGCTGAAAAGCACGAATCCGAAATACGACTTGATGGAATTGAAGTCCATCGAGGACTGGACACTGGAAAAACAGTTCAAGTCAGTACCGAACGTGGTGGACGTTGTGAGTTTCGGGGGCGCTACGCGCGAATACCAGGTGCGACTGGACCCGAACAAATTGGTGGCGTACGGGCTGAATTTGATCCAGGTGGAGCAGCAGCTTGCAAATAACAATGTGAACGCCGGGGGCAGCTTCGTAGAAGCGGGACTGCAGCAGATCAACGTGCGCGCCGTGGGGCTGTTCACGAATGTCCGGGATATCGAGCAGACGGAGGTCAAGACACAAAACGGCACACCCATTCGCGTGGGAGACATTGCGAAGGTTGCGCAGGCTCCGAAAATCCGGCTGGGACAAATCGGAAAGGCGATTCATCGCGCCGACGGAGCGATTCTGGACAACGAAGACGTTATCGAAGGAATTGTGCTGCTGCGCAAAGGGGCCAATGCGGACGAGGCGCTGGTGGCCATCCACAAAAAGGTGCGAGAACTGAACGAACAGATTCTGCCGCCGGGCGTGAAGATCGTTCCGTTTTTAGACCGCAGCGACCTGGTACACCTGACGACGCACACGGTGCTGCACAATCTGACGGAAGGCGTGCTGCTGGTCTCCGTCATACTGTTTTTCTTCCTGGGCAACGTCCGCGGCGCGATTATCGTAGCGCTGACAATTCCATTTTCGCTGCTGTTTGCTTCCATCTGCCTGGACTTGAACAAAATTCCGGCCAATCTGCTGTCGCTGGGCGCGCTGGATTTCGGAATGGTGGTGGATGGCACGGTGGTGATCATCGAAAACATCGTGCGGCATTTCAGCCTGAGCGGGAACGCGCACAAGACCCCGTGGGAGCGAATACGTGACGCGGTGCGAGAGGTGCTGCGGCCGGTTTTTTATGCGCGGGCCATCATCATCACGGCGTACTTGCCGATTTTTACGCTGCAAAGCGTGGAAGGCCGGCTGTTCAAGCCCATGGCGTGGACGGTCTGTTTTGCGCTGCTGGGCGCGCTGATTTTCTCGATTGCGGTCGCGCCGGTTCTGGCTCTGCTGCAGTTTCATCATGGCATGCGGGAATGGCGCAACCCGGTGATGGCGCTTTTGAGGGAGAACTACCGGGTAGCGGGGCGATGGGCCATCGAGCACCGGCTGGTGACGGTGGGCGCCGGAGCGTTCGCGCTAGTGGTAGCAGTGTTCCTGCTGGTGAG
>Ga0137388_10002761_pt1 | contig 11117 bp, 8 predicted proteins | sample 15con2h14AmetaG_FD_104644 | JGI IMG/M metagenome (GOLD analysis project Ga0137388, IMG submission 104644) | Vadose zone soil microbial communities from Angelo Coast Range Reserve, California, USA - 15con2h1.4A metaG | ecosystem: Environmental > Terrestrial > Soil > Vadose zone > Saprolite...
CACGCAGGGAAACTGCGCGGCGATTGCTTGTACGCGCTGGGCGTTTGCACCTACCGAGGGATAGGCTAGAAGCACGTCAGCCGCGCCACATTGGCACGCAAGTAAAAGTTCCAGGGTGGTAGCACACTTAAAATTGCGAATGCCATGTGCGACGAGCGTGCGCACGGTGTAGCCGAGCTTGGCGGTCTTGATGTGTACACGCCAGCGATTGGGATCGCCGTCAAGTAACTCCACTGTGCGATCGATATTTGCGGCAAGGATTTCTGGGTAGAGCAACAGAGCGGGCGTGAGTACGTCCGCGATGCTCGAGAGCTGATAGGGCTGGTCCCAGGGAAATTCAGTGACCATGGATTTTTGCGTGGACATTGTGTGGTGATGATAGCGCGCAATGTGGGTAACGGCCAAAGAGTTCATGGTCCGTCAGTCGGGGCGCAACGGAAGGCCCGACGCTCGGCGCTTAAATCGAAGAGGAAGAGAGATTCCTCGTCGCTTCGCTCCTCGGAATGACGGCGGATGCTGTTTTGTTGGTCTGTGGGTGTGAAGTCTGCGCTCCCGAAAGATGTTTGCATGATAGCAAGAATACGTTCGTTGACCGCGTTCATCGCTGATAGTACGCTCGGTGAACTTTATGAGCGAGAGCGATCCGGAATCAGCTGTGCGTCGAAGCCTATCGGACCGATCGGAGTTGATTCGTGGGCTGGGACTGTGGTCGGCTACGGCCATCGTAATTGGCGACACCATTGGCACAGGAATTTTTCTGGTGAGCAGCGACATGGCGCGGACCGTTGGCTCGGCCATGCTGGTGTTTGCGGCATGGATTTTTGGCGGGCTGATCGTACTGTTCGGAGCATTTTGTTACGCAGAACTGGGGGCGGCGTTCCCAAAAGCAGGCGGGCCGTACGTTTACTTAAGCCGAGGGCTCGGTCCAGTGTGGGGATTTCTGTTCGGGTGGATGAGTTCGTTTCTGGAGCGGCCGGTGGCGATGGCCACGCTGGCGGCGGGCTTTATGCGGTTCATGGGATTTCTGTTTCCGGTGGTGGCAACGCCGTTATTCACCCAGCATGTTGGAAGGTATGAGTTTAGCTTTACGGCGGCACAGCCGCTGGCGGCGCTGGTGGTCGTGGCTGTAACCGCGTTCAATTGTTTGAGTGTGAAGATGGGCGGAGCGATTCAAGTTCTGCTGACTTCGCTGAAGATAGCCACGATCTTGCTGATCGTGGCCGCGGGATTAATTTTTGGAAAGCACGCCACGATTGCGGCCACGACGGTGGTTACGCATACGGCCGTCGGCGCGGGAACGATTGGCGCGTTGCTGACCGCGTTGGTTCCGGCAATGTGGGCGTACAACGGGTTCAACGATTTGGGCGATGTGGGCGAAGAGATTCAGCGCCCTGAAAGGAATATTCCGCGGGCGATTATCATTGCATTGTTCACAGTGTGCGGTTTGTACCTGCTGGCGAACGTGATCTATTTTCGGATTCTGCCGTTCGCGAGCCTGGCGCAATCGCAGCACGTGGCGTCGGATGTGGTGCAGTCGTTCGGCGGTTCGCGCGGCGCAGTTTTGTTGACGATCGCGATGGCCATCTCTGCACTGGGAGCGCTGCACGTGGTGGTACTGACGGGCGCGCGCATTCCGTACGCAATGGCTCGTGATGGAGTGTTCTTTCAATTTTCGAAACGATTGCACCCTTCTTTTCGCACGCCTACCGGCGCACTGATTTTTCTTGGGACGATCGCTGCAGTGCTGGCGCTGAGCGGCACGTACGAGGAACTCTATTCGCTGTTCGTATTTGCGGTGTGGATTTTCTTCGCGTTGACGGCGATTGCTTTGATTCGACTGCGGATTAGAGAGCCTGAATTATCGCGTCCGTACAGAGCCTGGGCGTACCCAATATCGCCGCTGATCTTTTTGGTTGCTGCCGTGGCGTTGACTGTGAATTTGTGGATGGTGCGGCCAGTGCGTTCGACGTTGGGACTGTCGGTAATACTGGGCGGGATTCCCTTTTTCTACCGGTGGCACGACTCCGCGAAAGTTGCGGCTGCAGAACTCGAACGCAATTAACCGTCAAACTGTATTGTCCTGGATTCGTGAACCCGCCGCCTGGAAATCGAGGACGAGGAGGGTGATGTCGTCCTCCTGCGCGCGGATGGAGTTGAGGCCGGAAAATGCCGCGATGCGGGCAAGAAGATCGTCAGCAAAATGCGCGGCAGGGAGATGCCGATGGGATTCCAGGAATTCTTTGCAGCGCGATTTGCCAAATTCTTCCCGCGCAGTATTAGTAGCTTCGAAAACTCCGTCGGTGTAGAGGAGACAACGGTCTCCGTCGGCAATTCGAATTTCCACCGCTGAGTAGGTCGCCTCTGGGAAGAGGCCAAGCATCAAGCCGTTCTCTTCAATTTCCCGGACAGTTCCATCGGTGCTCGTCGCCAGCATGAGCGGCGGATGGCCGGCTGCCGAATAACGCAGCAAACGATTCTCCAAATCCACAAAAAGATAAGCGGCGGTTATGAAGTGCTCTTCGAACTTGCCACAGAGGGCGAGGTTCAAGCCGGTGAGAACGCGTGCGGGGTCGTGAGCGTGAGAAGCTTGACCGGCGAAAGCGACTTTTAGCATAGAGGCGATCAGGGCAGCCGGGATGCCGTGTCCAGTGACGTCGGCGATCAGCACGCCGAGGTGTTTTTCATCGACAAGGAGAAAATCGTAGAAATCTCCGGCCACTGCGCTCATCGGAGCGTAGCGCGTGGCAAGATCGAGACCGGAAAGAGCGGGGACAGTTTGCGGAAGAATTGAGGACTGAATTCTGCGGGCGATTTCCAGCTCTTTATGGATGGCGAGGAGGCGTTCTTCGTTCGCGAAGATGCGGTACGCAGAGATGTAACCGAGGCATCCTACAAATACCAGGAAGCCGATGAACTCCAGGTTATTTCCAGACAGGAGTTTGAGACCCAAAAGATTTGCTTGCACGACGAACAGAAGCCAAACGACAAGACCCGCTATGAAGACCCACATTTCGCGGGTTATGGGTTGACGTAGTCCGGGACGCAGCCAACCGGCGAATACAGACAGCGTAATGACGATGCACGTAGTAAACACGACGATAGTGTTCGCGACGTTGAGCTTTGCCAAACTGGCTCCGAGGGCGGCAGCAAAGACTCCGAAAACGGCGAAGAGCATCTGGGCGGCAAGAAGCCAGCGAAAAAACTTCCTGAAGTATTGGCCGCCGACCCGGTAAAAGAAAAGGCCGAAAGGGATAAAGATGGCGCAGGTGATGTCCCAATTCAGGTAAATCCAAAAGGTGGGCGGCTGATCGAAAAGCGAACGGAATGATCGCACGGTTGTCAGCAGGCGAACGGCGTACATACTGCAGAACCATCCGAAGTAAATCAAAGTGAGGTCGCGGGTCTTGCGACGAAAGAAGAAAAGAGCAATAGCCCCAAGAGCCATGGATAGAAGAGCGATGGCGGCGGCGATGTTGAGGAACTGCCAACGCAGCTCTGAGCGTGAGAGAAGAGACACGGCCTGGGCGAGAATAGCGGCGATTGTTGGCAAGAAGTCCGACCTGCGGAATGAATTGTAGCCAAGTCACGATTGGAATGAAAAGCGGAGCCCGGCTCACACTTGGGCGCAAGGCATCGCGAGCAAGCTGCTTACTTCAGGCCGTCGGCGATGTGGAGGTGGGAAGTGACGCGGACATAGTTGCGTAGGTAATTCATAAGGTCACGAGAATCGTCGGGTGCGGCAAGGGGGGCGAGCCCGATGGGATCGGCCGGAGTGTGGGTTGCGAAGAGCTTCCGATGTCCGGTAGCCAGTTGGAGCGTCGAAACAACCGCGCGAAGCGCCGGAAGGAGAGCGAGCTAGTTTTTTGCGGGTAATCTTGCGAAGATGGCTGCAAGTTCCCCGCGCGATTTACGGCTAGACATCGATAGATTCAGATTCATGGAGGGCTCCATGGGAAGATTTTCTCGGAGTTGGGAGCTGGTCGAACAGAGTTTTGCGATTTTGTGGGCGGACAAGCAATTGATGCTGTTTCCGGTGCTCTCCGGGATCAGCTGCGTAATCGTGTCGCTACTGCTGGGGTTGAGCGGGCTTGCGGTGTTTTTGCCTGCGCTGCGCGCGGCAGGAATTAATCAGCACAATTTTCAGCATTTTTCGAAGTCGCCGGAATTTGCGGCGGCGATGTTTGTGCTGTATCTGGCTAACTATTTTGTGATCGTGTTTTTTAACGTGGCGCTGGTGGGCGTTGCGAACAGCCGGCTGACAGGCGGAGCATGGACATTCGATCAGGGGTTGCAACTGGCGTGGCAGCGCAAATGGGTGATATTGCAGTGGGCCTTCGTGGCGGCAACGGTAGGCATGTTGCTACGCATGTTGTCGGAACGGATGGGATTTATCGGGCGAATGGTGATTGGCATCATCGGCATTGCGTGGAACGTGGCGTGCTATTTCGTGGTGCCAATTTTGGCGTTTGAGGACATGTCGCCGGGCGCGGCTTTGTATCGTTCGGCGGAATTGTTTACGGAGACGTGGGGAGAAAGAGTGGTGGGCGGATTCAGCCTGGGGCTGGTGTTTTTTGTGTTGATGATCCCGGGATTTGCGCTGTGGTTCGCGGCGGTGCGGCTATACGGTCCGGGTGCGGTGCTGGTTGGCGGAGTATTGATGGGCGCGTACTTTCTCCTGCTTTCGGTGATGAGTTCCGCGGTGCAGGGGATTTTCAATGCCGCGTTGTACCGCTATGCGTGCGATCAGGCGGTACCGCCGGGGTTTTCGCGGGAGCTGATTCAAGGCGCGTGGAGCCCGAAGGATTAAGAACTGGAAAATAAGAATCCCATCCGGATACTGTTCATTATGAAGATACGATTGCGCCGAAGCCGAGCGGACGTAAGGATTGACCCCGCTACCGGGTTTGGGCAGGTTGTGCTATAAGAGAGCCGCCGTGGAACAAGGTTTGAAATGGGGCGCGAAGCCATTCAGCGCATCCGAGGACGTTGAGGAATCTGGCAGCGGTCCTGCAAACTTCGCAGGGGTCCCTGCGGGGAGTACGGGTTACGAGGATGCTTCGCGGTTTTGCCCAGTCTGCTCGCAGCGACTGGAGTCGCGGCGCTGCAAGCTGATCTGTAACGTCTGCGGTTATTACATGTCTTGTGCGGACTACTACTAAAGTTTGGTTTCAGAGGTTGGGCTTACGACCCTTGAACTAAACAATTTTGTGGATGACTGCGAAGCGGTCAATGATATGCTTTGTGGCTCCGGAAGTGGTTGCCGCCGGATCCGCTTTCCGACGAGGAGGAAATAACGTGGCATTGAAAATGAGTCAACGCGAAGTGGACGGCGTGATAGTGGTTGCACTTGACGGGCGCATTGTACTGGGTGAAGAAAGCAACGCGTTGCGAGAAAAAGTGAAGGCACTGCTGGCCGAGGGCAAGAAAAAAATGGTGCTGAACATGAACAACATTACATTCATCGACAGCGCGGGACTGGGTACGCTGGTAGCCTCGCACCACACGGCGAAGAAAGATGGCGCTTCGTTGCGGCTGTGCCACCTGGGCAACAAGTTCCAGGAAGTGCTGCAGATTACCAAACTGCTGACGGTGTTCGATGTTTCGAACACGGAAGCAGAGGCCGTGGCGAGTTTTTCGAAGTAGATTCGCGGCGCTGCGCGGTTCAGTTCACGACGAAAATTTTTGAAGAGGCGTGCTACGGCACGCCTCTTTTTTTAGCGCGGCAAGCAAATGACTATTAGAGGCGTGGATTCAAACAACGCCCGCCTCGGACGGCGACCGCTACAGATCGCAAAGCTAGACGCGGTACATGGTGATGCCGCTAAGGAGTTTGGGATAGAAGTCGGTGGATTTTTGCGGCATGACTTCGTTGCACGTGGCGATTTCCACTACCTTTTCGACGTCGACCGGATTGAGGAGGAAAGAGACTTGCGCGCGGCCGGAGTCCACGGGAGCGATGGCTGCGCTGGCTTCGCGTTCGTAGGTGAGATTCATTTCTTTAGTAGCGGCTTGCAAGGTGATGCCTAACGCGGGCTCGAGAATGCCATCATGGAGAAGAACGACATCCAGATCGCGCTGCAGGGGCGAAACATTGTGAAGCAGTTGCGCCAGATCGGCGCCCGGACGCAAGTGGAAAAGATAAAAGGCGCGCTGAGCGTTGGGAGTGGCTGGATAAGCACCGATAGAGCGCTGCCCGATGGTGCCAGCAAGGCGGGCTAGAAATTTTGTGCCGGCCTGCTCTTTTTCAGAATCATTGGCAAAGGGAAAAACTTCCGAAGCGAACCACGGCTCCAGATAGCGGCGGACCGCGGACCAGGAAAAATCGAGAACGTTGGCAACGACGCGATGCCCGGCGAGGATGACGAGGTCCTGACCACGGGTGTTGACGAAAGTCATCATGGAGCGTTCGTAGTCCGCGTTGGGATCGAGTGCTGCAGCACTGGCGCGGCGTTCGTTGCGATAGTTGAGCGCGGTTTCGTAACGATGGTGGCCGTCGGCGATAACCAGCTTTTGATCGGCCATAGCGCGCTGGATGCCCTCGAGGTGATTTGGCTCCGCAATCACCCACAGGCGATGAATCACGCCGTATTCGTCGGTGAGTTCGGTAACCGGAGCGGCGGAGGATTGCGCTTCGTCGAGAATCTTTTCCACCTGCTGCTGCGGATCAGAATACAACATAAAAAGCTGGCCGCTGTGGAGGCGAGTTTGGCGAAGCAGTTCGAGACGGTCGGCTTTGGGACCCGAGAGGGTGTGTTCGTGGCGGAAAATAACACCAGCGGAATATTCCTCGAGCCGGCCTGCGCCAATGAAGCCGCGACGGGTACGTTTTTCGCTACTGCCGGGAACGATGAACTCTTGCGCGTAGGCGTAGAAAGCGGGCGCGGGATCCTGCAGGATGATGAAATCGCGAATCCATTCATCCACTTTGGCTGCGGAGCGGGTATAGACATTATTCTGCGGTGCATCGTCCGGAAAAACACGACCTTTTTCGACGGCGATCAGATTATGCGGGTGCGCGGCGTAATATTCGGCCTGACGCTCGGGAGAAATTTTGTCGTAGGGCTGCGTGAGCACGTGTTCGAAGGGAGCGAGCTCCGGATTGAAGCGGTACGCGCGAAACGGGAATACCTGGGCCATGAGTTCTCCGGTGCTGTTCAGCACGATAGTGGAATCCAATATTTTACGCGAAGAAGAGCGGGGAATGCGACGCGCGTATTAAAATAAAAAGATATGACGGATAAGTTTCGCGGCAAAGTTCAAGCTCTGCTGTTCGATCTGGATGGCACGCTGATCGATTCGAAGCGCGATCTGGTGCAAAGCGTGAACGCCACGCTGCGCGAACTGGGCCGCGCGGAGCTGCCGGAAGATTTGGTGGCTAGCTACGTGGGGTCCGGTGCGCCGGTATTGATCAACCGCGCGCTGGGTGGAACTGCATCCCCGGACCAACAACAGAGAGCGCTGCAAGTCTTTCTGGCGCACTACGAGGAGCACAAGCTGGATTTCACCAGGGAATATCCCGGCGTGCGCGAAACGCTGAAGAAGCTGCGCGGCGTCCCGATGGCGGTACTGACCAACAAGCCGGTGAATATCAGCGTGCGAATTTTAGAAGGACTGGGTCTAGCGGAATTCTTCCGGGCAATTTATGGCGGAAACAGTTTTGCGACAAAGAAGCCGGATCCGCTGGGTGCGAACACGATACTGGAGGAATTGCGAATTACCGCTGCGGAAAGCGCCATGGTGGGTGATTCGGAAGTGGATGTGCAAACGGCGCGCAACGCCGGAATGATTTCCGCGATCGTGAATTTCGGATTCGGCACGCACGACCGCGAAATACATCCGCCAGACCTCTATCTAGATCGGATGGAGGAACTGGTGCCACTGGTTCGTAATGGCGTCTTGCCACGAGGTTCCCGGTGACGACAAACTCGATTGCGAAAAACTTGCGAAGAGACAGAGCACAAGGCAGACTCGGCGCGTGCTGATTGGACTCTTTCCTGAGCTGGATGGGCCCGGTGGAGTGCAGCGTGCCGGAAGGCACCTGGCATCGGTGATGACGGAATTTGCTTCGAGCCGCGGAATGGAGTGCCGCATTCTTAGCTTGAACGATGGGCCGGAGTTGCAGCGGTTAACGGTGGCTGGCCGGGAAATTGTATTTACGGGCAGCGAACGAGCCAAGGGAAGATTTCTTGCGACTGCGATTCGCGCTGCGCGGCGGCCCTCCGGCAAAGGCAAGAGCAAAATAAAATTAGTCGTGGCTGGGCACCCGAATCTTGCGCCGGTCGCGAGCGCGATGCGTTTTGCCGCGCCACGGCTGAAGTCCATCGTCTGCGCGCATGGAGTTGAGGTGTGGGAGCCACTGTCACGGATGCGGCAAATGGCTCTGCGACGCGCGAATGTGGTGCTGGCGCCGAGCAAGTACACGGCAGACCATGTGGCGGCGATACAGAGAGTTGCGACGCAAAAAATTCGTGTGCTGCCGTGGGCGCTTGATCCGCAATTCGAAGCGCTGGCTCCGCAGTCTGGCAAAGTCGCGGCTCCGGGGAATTTTCCTGAAGGGCGAGTGGTCTTGACGGTGGGACGCTGGCGCGCGGGTGAACGCTACAAAGGAATGGACACGTTGATCACGGCGCTGCCGCGATTGCTGCCGCGCTGGCCGGAATTGCAACTGGCGGCTGTCGGAGATGGCGACGATCGCGAGTGGTTGGAAGATCTGGCGGAAGAAAATGGCGTGCGGCGGCACGTACATTTTCTTTCCGGCCTAAGCTACGCGGAACTTGCGGCTTGCTATGCGCATTGCGAAATTTTCGCACTGCCCAGCAAAGGCGAAGGATTCGGCCTGGTTTATCTGGAAGCGATGGCCTGCGGAAAGCCGGTGATCGGCGGAGCGCACGGCGGAGCGCCGGAAGTGATTGACGACGGCAAGACCGGTTACCTGGTGGCGCACGGCGATGCGGCGCAACTGGCAACGGCAATTGAAACGTTGCTGGCCGATCCCGCTCTGGAGCAGGAAATGGGACGGCGGGGCAAGCAACGCGTCGAAAATGAATTCCGTTTCAGCGTGTTCGCAAAATCTTTCCGGAAAATTCTGCGCGAGTTATGCGAATCCTGAGCGTCACGCAATCGTACGCGCCGTTTTACGAATTCGGCGGGCCTCCCGTGAAAGTGGAATCGCTGGCCAACGGATTGACGCAGCGCGGGCACGCTGTGACGGTTCTTACCGCGGACTGGGGGTTCGAATCGCGCGTGGCGTCCGGAAAAAATGTGGGCAGCGCGAGGCGCTCAGCGTTTGGATGGATGAACGAAGTGAACGGCGTGCTAAGCGTCTACTTGCCGACGTGGTTCCGTTACCGCGCGGCGACCTGGAATCCTGCGATCGCCAGATTCTGCCGGGAACGGCTTGGCGACTTCGATGTGGTGCACATTTTCGGCTTATACGACTTACTAGGTCTCGCAGTCGCCCGCGAGTGCCGGAAACAGAAAATTCCATATCTCATCGAGCCGATCGGAATGTTTGTGCCCATCGTGCGAAATATTTTTCTGAAGCGCGTGTACCATGCACAGTGGGGCAAAGAAATGCTGCAAGGGGCAGCAGGGCTGATTGCGACGGCGGAGCAGGAAGTGGAGGAGCTAGCCGCGGGGGGGATTCCGCGTACGAAAATCGTGCTGCGACGGAACGGAGTTATGGCACCGCGACAATTGCCGGAGCGCGGAGGATTTCGCCGTGAACATGGCATTCCGGCAGAGGCGCTGCTGATTTTGTTTTTGGGACGGCTGTCCGCGAAAAAAAGTCCTGATTTGCTGCTGGAGAGTTTTGCACAGGTCCCCGAAACTATTGACGGGAAACAAGTGTGGCTGGCGTTCGCCGGCCCCGACGAATCAGGAATGCAGGTTCGCCTGCAAGAGCTGGCGAGAGCAAAGAAAGTGGATTCGCGCGTGGTTTTCAGCGGCCCGGTATTCGGCGAGATGAAATGGGTGGCGTATCGCGATGCCGATGTGTTCGTGCTGCCTTCGCAGAATGAAAATTTTGGCAACACAGCGGCGGAAGCCGCGGCCTGCGGTACGCCGGTGGTAATCACGGAAAATTGCGGAGTGGCTCCGCTGCTCGACGGAATAGCCGCGCTGGTGGTTGTGCATGAAACCACAGCAGTGGCACAAGCCGTCAAAGAGATACTGAGCAACCTGGAACTGCGCATGCGTTTGTCCGAAGGCGGAAGAGCCGCAGCCAGCCGGCTGGGATGGGACGAGCCTGTGTACGCTCTGGAACAAATATACGCGGAACTTGCAGCGCAGCGACCGGTCGGTAGACAATCGGCAGGTTAAGATTTGGGGTCTGGCAACTGATGAGGCAAAAGCTGTTCCGTATCGTGTGGCGCACGGTAAACGTCGCGCTGGTCGCATCGCTGCTGGCACTTGTGTATTCGGCTGGGTGGGAGCATTCCGTTCGCGATTATCTGGATGGCTTCGGCGACGCGATCGTTCCGTCAAATGCCACTCCGGAGCAGCGCGTTGATGCGATTCTGCAATGGATGCGCACAGGGCCACCGCGATCCGCGGAGCCGACACCAACCGGACTGACAGTGCGTGATCCGGAAACAACGTTGAATTACCAGCAATTGCTTGCCGTATGCGGAACGGCGACGAATGCTTTTCTGAATCTAGCGCGAACTTCGGATTTGCAGGCGCGCAGGCTGCTTTTGCTTTCACCGGACCGCAAAACCAAACACGTTGTGGCGGAAGTACTATTGGACCACCGCTGGATTGTGGTGGATCCAACATATCGGATGGTAATGCGAAACGCGAAAGGCGAGATGCTGACTCGCAAGGAGTTGCAGAATCCGCAAACTTTTGCAGAGGCCATCGCAAAAGTTCCCGGATATCCGCCCACGTATAACTACGACAGATTTGCGCACGTGCGCATCGCCCGGCTGCCGCTCGACGGTTTCCGATTGCGGCCGATGCTCGACCGTGTATTCCCGGCATGGGATGAAAAAGTGGATTGGAGTTTGTTACTGGAGCGCGAATCATTTTTTTCCCTGGCGACCGCCTTAGTTGCGACGCTCTTTTTGCTGCTGTTGCGGCTGTTCCTTGCCTGGTACGCGGATCATCGCTTGAAAATG
>Ga0137388_10002763_pt1 | contig 11115 bp, 8 predicted proteins | sample 15con2h14AmetaG_FD_104644 | JGI IMG/M metagenome (GOLD analysis project Ga0137388, IMG submission 104644) | Vadose zone soil microbial communities from Angelo Coast Range Reserve, California, USA - 15con2h1.4A metaG | ecosystem: Environmental > Terrestrial > Soil > Vadose zone > Saprolite...
CGATGCGCTGGCAAGACGGATCGCATCGTTCGACAAGGGGGCGATCGCTGACACCAAGCGTTTGGTTGACGTAGCAAGCCTGCCGTCCGACGCGGAAATCTCACTTGAATGGGACGCTTTCCTCGCCTCGCTGGACCGCCCCGCCAGCCAGCTCAGAATCAAGGCGCTGATGGAGCGCGGCTTCCATCGCCCCGGCGATGTCGAAGATCGGCTCGGATATCATGTCGGCCAGCTAGGCGGCTGAGAAGATCCCGCCGGTCGCTTCCAAACGAACGGCGCACGTCGCGCGTGCGCGCCGCCTCTCGCAACAAGGAGACATTATGACTGAACGACCCCAGAAGGAAGGCGGCCGACCATCGGCGCCACCGGAAGGCTTTTCCAGGCGCGACGCCCTTTCGCTTGCCACAGCGACTCTTGCCGCGCCGCTGCTGCCAGCATTCGTAAACGCGGCACAGGGGGCAGAGACCTCAAGCATCGGCCACGACAATAACAATAGGAGTAAGCCCATGAGTTTCGTCAAGGTTGGAGACGAAAATTCCACGCCCATCGAGATCTACTACGAGGATCATGGTTCGGGCCCGCCGGTCGTCCTCATTCACGGTTGGCCTTTGAACGGCGACGCGTGGGAAAAGCAGGTCAGCGCGTTGTTGGCCGCCGGCCATCGGGTCATCACATACGATCGACGCGGCTTTGGCCGGTCAAGCAAGCCAGGCATCGGATACAACTACGATACCTTCGCGTCCGACCTCAACATCTTGTTGAACACACTGAATCTCACCGATGTCTCGCTGGTCGGACACTCCATGGGGACGGGCGAGATTACCCGCTACATCGGCAAGTATGGCACGAAGCGGCTGCGGAAGACCGTGCTGATCGGTACGCTTGGGCCCTACCTGTTAAAGGCGGCGGACAATCCGGACGGCGTGCCAGCAAGTGTGTTCGATGAGGTCCGTGCCGGGATCAAAGCCGACCGGCCCGCCGCAGTAATGGAGTTCCTAAAGAATTTCTACAGCGTTGGCGGCCCGGACGGAAAGCTAGTCAGCGAACGCGTGATTGAGGCGAATTGGACGGTCGCAATGGGCGCGTCACCCATCGGCACGTTGGCTTGCGTCGACTCTTGGGTTGAGGACTTTCGGAAGGACATCGCACGCAACGACGTGCCGACAATGATCATACACGGCGATAATGATCGCATTCTACCGGCTGATGCAACGTCTCGGCGGCAAGCGAAGCTCATTAAGAACGTCAAGTACGTGGAAATCAAAGGCGGATCGCACGGCATAACGTGGACGCGCGCGGAGGAAATCAACGCCGCGCTCGTGGGATTCCTCGCATAGCAAGCGGTCTTTTCACATCGTTCGAAAGGTGATCATGAGTTTTGCAATCAAAGTCAACGATAATACCCACAGTGTCGACGTCGACGGCGACACGCCGCTGCTATGGGTGCTGCGAGACGTACTCGGTATGACCGGCACCAAATTCGGGTGCGGCATCGCGCAGTGCGGCGCGTGCACCGTACATATTGATGGCATCGCGACGCGTTCCTGCGTCACCAGCATCGAAAGTCTCGGCAAATCGCAGATCACGACAATCGAGGCGATCGGCAACACGCCGGCAGGCGCCAAGATCCAGAAAGCCTGGCTTGACCATGAGGTCGTCCAGTGCGGCTACTGCCAGTCGGGACAGATTATGTCGGCTTCGGCGCTTCTGGCAAGCAATCCACATCCGAGCAATGCCGACATCGATGACGCCATGAGCGGCAACATCTGCCGCTGCGGAACCTATGTGCGTATCCGCGAAGCGATCAACCTCGCCGCGCAGACGAATGAAAAACGAGGCTGACCATGATCCCTGATCGCATTGCTTTTTGCGCTTCTGACACTAACCTGTCGCGGCGCAGCTTTCTGGGCACCAGCGCAGCCATTGGCGGCGGCCTGATGCTGAGCCTGACCCTGCCTCTCGGCCGAAGCGAAGCTGCCAGTTCCGATAGTTTTGCACCGAACGCCTTTATTCGTATCGGCAGCGACAGCCAGGTCGTCCTGACCATGCCCTATGTCGAAATGGGGCAAGGCACTTACACATCGATCCCGATGCTGATCGCCGAAGAGCTCGATGTGAGCCTGAAACAGGTGTGGCTCGAGCACGCACCACCGAACGAGAAGCTCTATGCCAACCCGCTGCTCGGCGTTCAGGCGACCGGCAATTCAAACGCGATGCGCGGCGCGTGGAAGCCGTTGCGCGAAGCGGGCGCCACCGCAAGGATAATGCTGGTCGCGGCGGCTACCAAGCGTTGGGGCGTCGATGCAAAATCATGCCGCACAGAGGACGGCGAGGTGATCCACGTGCCGACCGGTCGCCGCCTGAAATACGGTGAGGTTGTCGCTGACGCAGCAAACATGCCCGTTCCTGGAAACGTCACGCTGAAGTCCCCGGGAGATTTCAAGCTCATCGGCACGCGGGCCAAGCGGCTCGATGCACCGGAGAAGGTCAACGGGACCGCGCTCTACGGTATCGACGCGCGCCCGGCCGGCGTGAAGATCGCGACGCTGGCGCAATCGCCCGTTTTTGGCGGGCGCGTAAAAAGTGTCGACGACACGGCTGCAAAGGCGGTGAAGGGCGTGCGCCAGATCGTTCGGCTTGACGATGCTGTTGCGGTCGTGGCCGATCACATGGGAGCTGCGAAAAAAGGTCTGGCAGCGCTCAAGATCGAATGGGACGACGGTCAGCACGCAAAACTCGCCACCGAAGAGATCGCGCGCAAGCTCGAACAGGCGACGCTCGGTTCAGGCGCTGTCGCGCAGAATATCGGTGATGCCGACAAGGCCATGGCGAGTGCCGCCACCAAGGTTGAGGCAAGCTATCAGGTACCCTTCCTCGCGCACGCAACGATGGAGCCGATGAATTGCACGGTGCACTTTCGCAAGGATGAGTGCGAGATCTGGATCGGCAACCAGGCCGTGGCACGCGTCCAGGCGATGGCCGCGAAGGAAGCGGGCCTGTCGCCAGATAAAGTCATCATCCGCAATCATCTGATTGGCGGCGGCTTCGGTCGCCGGCTGGAAGCCGACGGCGCAGTCCGGGCTGTTCAGATCGCCAAGCATGTCGACGGCCCCGTCAAGGTCGTATGGACGCGTGAGGAAGACATCCAGCACGATATGTATCGGCCGTATTGGTTTGATCGCATTTCCGCCGGACTGGACAAGCAGGGCAAGCCGGTGGCCTGGAAAAATCGCTTCGCTGGCTCTTCGGTGATTGCGCGATGGCTGCCGCCGGCCTTCAAGGACGGACTTGATCCCGACTCGACGGAAGGCGCGATCGATCTCGTTTACGATCTGCCGAATTTTCACGTCGAATATGTCCGCGCGGAGCCTCCGGGCATTCCGACGGCATTCTGGCGGAGTGTCGGCCCCTCGCACAATGTCTTCGTCACCGAAAGCTTCATCGACGAGTTGGCGGCAGCCGCCAAGCAGGACGCGGTCGCCTATCGTAGGGCGCTGCTCGGCAAGTCGCCGCGCGCCAAAGCGGTCCTCGATCTTGCCGCGGAAAAGGCCGGCTGGGGACAGCCATTGCCCAAGGGAACTGGCCGCGGTGTCTCACTGCAATTCGCCTTCGGCAGTTGGCTCGCGCTGGTAGCCGAGGTCGAAGTCTCGAAAGCGGGCACCGTCCGCGTCCAGCGTGTGGTGTGTGCGATCGATTGCGGTACCGTCATCAACCCCGACACGGTGCAGGCGCAGATCCAGAGCGGAATCATCTTTGGCGCCACCGCTGCTCTCTACGGCGAGATCACGCTGAAGGACGGCCGTGTCGAGCAGACCAACTTCGATACCTATCAGATGTTGCGCATGAACGAGACGCCCACCATTGAGGTCCACGTCGTGGAAAGCACGGAGCCGCCGGGTGGTATGGGCGAGACCGGGACATCAGCGATCGTGCCGGCAATCGCCAACGCCGTCTTTGCCGCCGCCGGCAGGCGCCTGCGCAAGATGCCGGTCGATGCCAGCCTGCTGAAGCGGGCGTGAGCGAGTACGTCTTTCAAGGAGGGTTTTCGCGATGATTTATGAACTTCGGGTGTATCAGGCGGTTCCGGGCCAAATGGCAAAGTTGCAGACTCGGTTTAGGGACCAGCTTCCTCCCATCTGGAAAAAGCACGGCATCCATGCGATCGGCTTTTGGACGACTCTTGTCGGGGAATCCAGCAACCATCTGACTTACATCCTCCAGTGGGAGTCGCTGGCCGATCTCGAGGCGACGTGGGCGGCGTTCATGAACGACCCCGCTTGGCACAAGGTGCGCGACGAGGGCGAGCGCGATGGGCCGATTGTTGCCAGCATCAGCAATCAAATCCTGACGTCCACGGCCTTCTCCGCGTTGAAATAGACCGGCGTCCATGATCCCGGCACTGTCATGACCACGGCTACGTCTCCCTTTCACGCCGGCGAGCAAACGATCCAACATCTCGCTGGCGCACGTGATCGCGTCGAACGCAAGGGGCGCGCAGTTATTCGAGACTATATGCCGGAGCAGCATCGGGAGTTCTTCGCTGCACTAATGTTCATGGTCGTGGGAATGGCGGACCAGAACGGCCATCCTTGGGCCACCACCCTGTCTGGCCCCTCAGGCTTCATGAATTCGGCGGAGGCGAATCTGCTCACTATCAAAGCGTGGCTCGATCCGGACGATCCTTTGCATTCGTGCATTCGGGATGGTGCCCCGATCGGTGGACTGGGAATTGACTTTTCAACGCGTCGTCGAAACCGGATCAACGGTCGCATCGAAAACTGCGTCATCGGAGAAGGTTTCTCGATAAGGGTTCAGCAGAGCTTTGGAAACTGCCCGAAATACATTCAGGCACGTAACGAGCGGCCACGGCTCCGTTCCAAGCCCGTGCCTGAATCCCGAATGGCTTCTCATCTAGGCGACAGCGAGGCCAGCTTTGTTGCCGAAGCGGACACGTTCTTTATTGCATCACGGTCAGCGCAACTCGACCAGGAGGAGTCCTCGCAAGGCCTCGACGTCTCCCACCGTGGCGGACGTGCCGGCTTCGTGCGGGTGGTTTCACCAACCGAGCTTTGCTTTCCGGATTTCAGCGGCAACCTGCTCTTCAACACTCTCGGCAATCTGGAAGTAGACGCGCGCGCCGGTCTTCTCTTCATCGACTTTCGAAGCGGCGGGATGCTGCACATCATTGGCAGAACCAAGATCTGCTGGGACGTTCCGGTAACAACGCGGTCCGCTGGAGTCGAAAGACTCATCTTTCTCGACATCCAGTGCGTCTTGAACCGCGAGCACGCCTTTCCGCACTTGTACGACTTTGTCAGCTACTCACCGCACCTGGGGGCGGAGGGATAGGATTCCAAAATTCCCCATAAGTGGTTTGCGAACGGCTGACACGAACCGCCGGCCTCGACCGGCGCACCGCAATTGTCCGTCTCGCAGACAAAGCAAGGAGATAGCGATGTTAAATCTGAGCCGCCGTAACGCCCTGTTGACGGCAGCATGTGCAGGAGCAGCGTTCAGCCTGCCCAGGCCCGTTTCGTTCATCGAGGCGGCGCTCGCCCAGAAGGGACCGGAAGCCGGCAAGGGCTTCAGGCCATTCAAGTTCGGTAACGTCAACGGGTTCATCCTGAACGATGGCGTTTGGGAGAAACCTCACGATCCGGCGTTTATCGCGAACGTGTCGGTTGAGGAAACCAAGGCCGCACTGGCTGCGGCGGCGATCTCGAATGAAGTCGTGCCCATTCCTTTCAACATAACTCTGATCAAGTTCGGCAACGAAACGGTTCTCTTCGACGCCGGCACGGGCGGCCAGTTTCAGCCTACGGCCGGAGCGATGATCGCCAATATGGCTGCAGCCGGCATCAAGCCGGAGCAGATCACAAGGGTGATCGTCTCGCATTTCCATCCGGACCATGTCTTTGGGCTCATGAGCAAGGCCCCTGACAACACACCGGTATTTGCCAACGCCGCGATCTACGTGCCAAGTACCGAGTTCAAGTTCTGGATGGACCCGGCCATTTTCACCAAGCTCCCCGAGCGCCAGCATGGCCTGCCCAAGAGACTTCAAGCGATGTTTCCACTCCTGAAAGACAGGGTGAAGCAGTACGAGTGGGATACCGAGGTTATTCCGGGCATCCACTCAATCGCGGCACCAGGCCATACCCCGGGCCACACTGCATTCGTCGTCGCGTCGGGCAAGGAGCAGTTGATGGTGCTGAGCGACACGACGAACATGCCTGCCCTATTCGCGAAGCACCCAAACTGGCACGGCGTAATCGATGCTGACCCGGTGCTTGCGGAGACGACTCGGCGCAGATTGTTCGACCGTGCCGTGTCCGACAAGGCGCTCGTTACTGGCTACCACTTCCCGTTTCCCGCAGTTGGCACGATCGTGCCGGACGGCACGGGTTATACCTTCGTACCTTCCGCATAACTAAGGATGACGTATACAGGAACCGGCCACCGACTGCTCACATCGGTGGCCGTTTTCGACGCACTACTTCGGTCGGTCAAGATTGTGAACAGCCTCCGAGCCTGATTCCGAAGTGATAGCTTCTCTACTTATTGCTTAGTCATGCGGTGCTGTTCGCGTACGAACGACCGCTTTGCGCCAAAACCGGCCCTTCCCTAAATGTGGCTTTTGACCCACAAACGAACAAGCGTACCAGGACACGACCAGATGCGTTTTAGTTCGCGTTCGGTCAGCGATGTGGCGATACCCCTTCCTAAGCCTGGAGACTCATGCGCGCATACGTTCTCAAGCATTACGGTGGTCCTGAAGGCTCGCTGTTGATGGATGTTTCGGCGCCCACGCCGAGGCCGCGCGATATTCTCGTCGAAGTACGGGCTGCGGGTCTGAACCCGGTAGATTTCAAGTTCCGACAGGGGAAGTTGCGCGCAATCCTACGGCCAAAGCTTCCGTTTGTGCTCGGCAACGAATTCGCGGGTGAAGTTATAGGCGTTGGTGATGACGTCAAACAGTTCCGGGTGGGTGACCGTGTGTTTGCCCGGGTCGCAAAGGAGCGCGCTGGCGCATTCGCAGAGCAAGCATGCGTCGACGAAGATCACGTTGCGCATATGCCCCGGGATTTGGATTTCACGGCCGCCGCGGGCGTTCCGCTGGCGGGGCTGACTGCTCTGCAGGCATTGAGAGACGAGCTCGGTGTCAAACCAGGACAGAGAGTGTTCATCTCGGGCGGCGCCGGAGGAGTCGGCACCTTTGCAATTCAGATCGCGAAGTGGCTAGGCGCTCATGTGACGACGACAGCTTCGAAGCGAGGTGAAGCGTTGGTGCGCTCGCTCGGCTGTGATGAGGTGATCGATTATACGGCTCAGGAAATATCCGAAGCGCATGGCGGATTTGATGCGGGGTTTGACGTGATCGGTGGCAAGACCCTGGAGAAAATGTTCGAAATCATGAAGCCGGGAACCAAGATTGTTTCAATAGCCGGTCTTCCGGAACCGCAAACTGCGATCAAGGACCTTGGTGGCCGCCGAGCTCTTGCCGCCGTGTTCTGGGTTATCAGCTACGGTATCAGATCGCGAGCTCGACGCTCAGGTGTAAGCTATCGATATCTTTTCATGCATCCGAGCGGCACCGACCTTGCTGAGCTTGCCGAACTCATCGAACAAGGAAAACTGAAGGTCATCGTCGACAAAGCATATCCGTTTGCGAACATTTCCGGGGCTCTACTCTATGTCGAAAGTGAACGCGCCAAAGGGAAAGTCGTTGTTACGATGAGTTGATGGCTTGCCTTATCGAAACGATGATCCGGTGCTTATCAGCGATATGCGGACGTTTGGTCCCTATGCTAACGAGCGTTCTTCGTCCGTCGTGATCCTTCGTGTCAGTTCGCTCGGGCGAACTGCAGAGCGCCGACGCGGGGCCGGCACCCCGCAAGCTCTCCGTCAATTCAGGTATCCCTAGTTTTGCCGTGCGCACTGTTTGCGCGGCCGCACACAACGTCTCCTACGCGCCGCAACCGGCCAGAGTGACGATGTAGATGCACATGACTAGCAAACGCAGAAATGCGGCCGCCTACGTCCGCTTTGCGCCCAAAAGCGGTCGTTCTTATCGGCGCAACAACGCTAATAATGATCTGTGGTCTAACGATCGGCGACTACCCTATCATTGACGGACGCTTTCCTGCAGCAATAGGTGGAAACTCGTCATGGGACGGATACCCCGCACCGGCGCATCAATGCTTTCGCAAAGCCAAACGGCGCCGGCGTGAACGGCCCAGGCGGCGCGCGGGTGATCAGCGCCACAAAGAACAGCGCCGCCATCGCCAGCCAGAAGCACAGCCAAAAACCGTCAATGTAAGCGAGCACGTTGGCCTCCCGCTGCACCCGCGCCGCAAGCGTGCCCACGGCCCGCGCCAACGCGGTGGCGGCGCCATGGCCGGCAAAACCATCCGCCAATTGCTTGATCATGCGCGTGACATCGACGTTGCCGTTTTCGATATGCTGGCCGAGATAATTGGAATGTATCTGCTCGCGCACGCGCAGCCAGGTGCCCATCAGCGCCACGCCGATCTCGGCGCCGCCGAGCCGCATGATCTGGATATAGGCGGCGAATGACGTTGCCCGCGAGGGATCGGAATTCGACAGCGCGACGATGATGATCGGCAACAGCGTGAAAGCCTGTCCGATCGACTGCAGCATCACGATGCCGATGAAATCGCCGCGCGCCCAGTCATGGGTCAGCTGCGTTCCCCACAGATTGGCGGCAGCGAAAGCGGAAAAGCCCAGCACAACCACCGTACGCGCATCGAAATGCCGGAGCAGGACGATCGAGATCGGCACCAGCACAAACATCGGCAGTGCACCGTAGGTCAGCAGCAGGACACCGGATTGTTCGGGCCGCAGCAGGCCGACAACACTGAGGAAATTCGGTACCAGCGACGAGTTGGATAGGCTAGTCAGGGTGTAGAGCAGGATGACGACCAGCGAGAGCCCGATATTGCGCGAGAACAGCACATTGACGTGGGCCCAGGGCTGGCGAACCAAGGTCTCGTTGATCAGGAAGACGATAGACAGCGCACCGCCACCGAGCAGCAGCGCCATCACCGTGCCCGACTCCAGCCAGTCCAGGCGATTGCCCTGATCGAGACCGGCGTAGATCATGGAGACCGAGGTGCCGAGCAGCAGCATGCCACCCCAGTCGGCATCCTTTAAGAGCTCCCGATTGACCGGCTCGCGGGGAGTGCCGAGATAGACCATGAGGCCCATCAGCGGCGCAATCCCCACGCCCTGCCAATACAGCCACTGCCATCCCCAATGGTCGACGTAGAAGCCGACCAGCGAGGTGCCGCTATCGAGCGCAAAACCCACGCGGATCGAATAGATCGCGATCGCCGGCAGCCACCAGCGGATCGGCAGGTTGCGGAAGATGATCATCAAGGTCGCGGGCACGAAGGTGCCGAGCAGCATGCCGCGCATGATGCTGAGCGCGATTAGCGCCGTGTAATCGTGGACGAACGGAATTGCCAGCGAGATTGCGGCATAGACCAGGCTCGGAGTGCCGAGCACGCGGCGCAAGCCGAATACGGTCGCAAGCCACGCCACCGCCGGCGCGATGAAGATCTGCGAGCCGATGCTGGCGGTAGAGAGCCAGGCGCCTTCGTCAAACCCGAGCAAAAACGCGCCGCGTAGGTCAGGCAACCCGACCGACGTCAGGCGGCTGTCGAAATTGGCCAGAAACGAGCCAAGCAGCACCGCGCCGACCGCGAACAGCGGCTGCGGCGCGATACCGCCGCGCGAGACTGGTCCGCGGTCGTTACCGTCATTTTCCGCCATTCGCTACCGCCTCGCCGGTATTAATATTGGTGACGACGGACATTCCCGGCAGCAGGCGCTCCAGCAGCGGCTGGTTGTTGTCGAGCTGAATGCGGACTGGGATACGCTGGACCACTTTGGTGAAATTGCCGGTGGCATTGTCCGGCGGCAGCAACGCGAATTGCGAACCACTCGCCGGCGCGATCCGCTCGACGCGGCCGTGCAGTTTTTCGTTCGGGAAACTGTCGACGGTGATATCGACCGGCTGGCCCGGCTTTACCCGCGTGAGCTGCGTTTCCTTGTAATTGGCCATCACATAGACGTTCGGCAGCGGCACGACATTGATCAGGTTGCTGCCGATATTGACGTAGTCGCCCGGCTGCACCAGCCGCTCGCCGGTAACACCATCAAACGGCGCCACGATCTTGGTGTAGCCGAGCCTGAGCTTGGCTGCGGCCAGCGTCGCCTTGGCGCCCTCGAGATCGGCGGCGCGCTGCTTCTTGGTTCCCGACAGCACTTCGAGCTGATGGCGTTGCGCGGCGATGACGGCGCGGCTGGCGCGCACGTCGGCCTGCGCCTTGGCGTAGGCCGCAGTTGCCTGTTCGAGCTTTTGCCGCGTTCCGGATTCGGTCTGCGACAGCGATTGCTGGCGCTCCTGCTCCTGGCGCGCCTCGACCTCCTGAGCGGCCGCGGATACAAGCTGGGCTTCGGCCTGCGCAATCGTCGCGTATTGCAGTTCGACCTGGTTGCTCAGATTGTCGAGTGCGGCCTGCGCGCCCGCCACGCCGGCCTCGGCCTGCGCGACCTGCGCCTGGTAGTCGGCGGGATCGATCTGCACCAAGAGATCGCCAGCCTTGACGCGCTGGAAATCCTTCACGGCGACGGTCAGGACCTCGCCGGCGACCCGGCTGCTCAGCCGGGTCAGCTCGGCTTTGACGTAAGCGTCGTTGGTGGTCTGTATCACGGCGTTGCCGACCCATTCATCCCAGCGCAACGTCGCCAGCGCGATGAATCCAAACGCGGTCAGCACGGCGAACAACGGAATGGCCAGCCGGGCTAAAGTGCTGCGCGAACTGATCGGCGCGGACTCCGACGCATTGGGTGGAGCGGAAGGGAGCGGGGTTGCGGGTGGCGATACGGTGTGAGCGGCCGGCGGTGCAGCGACGCCCTGCTCTTGATTCATTCTCTCCAACAATCATTTGCCTCATCAGAACCGATTTAAAGGTCGTACGATTGCCATCACGTATTTGTCGGTTGTCGGTCGCAGCGATGGATGCGCTCCTGGCGCTCGTGCGCGACAGGCCGGCCGCCTTCACCACACAACCGATCTCCCGAGAGTTC
>Ga0137388_10002773_pt1 | contig 11097 bp, 10 predicted proteins | sample 15con2h14AmetaG_FD_104644 | JGI IMG/M metagenome (GOLD analysis project Ga0137388, IMG submission 104644) | Vadose zone soil microbial communities from Angelo Coast Range Reserve, California, USA - 15con2h1.4A metaG | ecosystem: Environmental > Terrestrial > Soil > Vadose zone > Saprolite...
GCGAATGCGATGTTTATTTTTATTGGAGCACTACCGCGGACGGATTGGCTGGCGAATATCGTAGAGCGAGACGAGCGCGGCTTCCTGTTGACCGGACCTGACCTAATCCGTGACGGGCAGCGCCCGAAGGGATGGACTCCGGACCGAGATCCGTTCTTGCTTGAGACCAATGTTCCCGGCATTTTTGCCGTTGGCGATGTGCGCCACGGTTCCATAAAGCGCGTGGCTTCCGGAGTCGGTGAAGGATCGGTGGCGGTGCAGTTCATCCATCAGTATTTGAGCAAGGTATAAATGATCGAAAAATCAGAACTACTTCGCATTCCGACGTTCGCGGATTTGCCTGACGAGCAGCTTGAGTGGTTTCTCAGCCAGTGCCAGGAACAATTCCTGAAGGCAGGAGACACATATATCCGCCAGGGTGATCCTGCCGAAAACATGTTTGTAATCCTTGAAGGAGAATTCCAGGCGAGAGGCGAAATCAACGGCGAGACGTTTGCTTTTCCCGTCAAGTCGGGCGATGTGACCGGTGTTCTCCCCTTTTCACGCATGAAAAAAACCCCGATAACGGGACGAGCACTCAGCAATGGGCGGTTGTTGCGTTTTCCTTCTGCGCAGTTCCCTCAACTTGTGCAGAAAATGCCGGAGCTGGCCACCCGGTTGGTTGGTCTGATGTCCGACAGGATCCGCGAAACGACTCGCTTCGAACAGCAGCGCGACCGGCTGGCCTCTCTAGGAAAACTTTCGGCGGGTCTTGCGCATGAACTCAACAACCCGGCTTCCGCGGCGAAACGTGCCGCGAGCCAATTGCGCGACATTCTAAAGAAAATCAAGAACGCGAGTCTAGAGCTGGGAAGACGTGATCTCACTTCCGCGCAGAAAGCAGAGATCGAAAAATTGGAAGTTTTGTTCACACAAAAGGACATCGTTCCACCGGATGCGCTGACCGTCAGCGACCTGGAGGACCAGATTGATTCTTTGTTGCGCAGTCATGGGCAGAACGACTTGTGGCAACTGGCGGCTGATCTGGCGCGACGGAACATCCAGCCGGAGGTGTTGGAATCATTGTTTGGAAGTCTCGATGCGGATACTGCCCGGGCTGCGCTGGTCAGGATCGCAGCGTCGGTCGAGATTGCAAGTCTGTTACACGAAATCGAGAGCAGCACGTCGCGAATCTCGGATTTGGTCGGCGCGATCAAGGAATACACCTACATGGACCAGGCGCCAGTGCAAAACGTGGACATAGTGAAGAGCCTGGAAACCACGCTCACGATCTTGAATCACAAGCTTAAACAAGGAGTAGCGGTGCAGCGCGATTACCAGCCTGTTCCGCTCCTCGTGAATTCGTTTGGAAGCGAGCTTAACTAGGTCTGGACCAACATTATTGATAACGCAATCGACGCCATGCATGGGAAAGGCGAACTACGAGTCCGAACCTATCGCGACGAGGGTTGCGTTGTAGTTGAGATTAGCGATAACGGCCCCGGGATTGCGCCAGAGGTTGAGCCTCATATCTTTGAGCCTTTTTTCACAACCAAAGGCGTTGGGGAAGGAACCGGACTAGGCCTGGACACGGTACAGCGGATTGTAAAGAAGCACAGGGGCAATATTCAGGTGGACTCGAAGCCGGGAGACACACGGTTTCAGGTCTGGCTACCGTTGGCGGAAGCTGCGACGTAAGACGATGGCGCGACAGCCTGCATGAAGCCACCTTGTGATGAGGCCGCAATCCGGTCGGGTCGAGATGGAAGTCCGCGCAGAGCGCAAGCGGGACCTTGGATCCTTGCAGCAACCATCCTCGGCTCCAGCATGGCCTTCATCGATAGTACAGTCGTCAATGTCGCGCTGCCTGCTCTTCAAACCAGCTTGCATGCCACCATTGTCGACGTGCAGTGGGTCGTCGTCTCCTACGGACTGTTCCTGGGAGCGTTGATCCTGGTCGGCGGCTCGTTCGGTGATCTGTTCGGCCGGCGGCGGATGTTCGTGGCGGGTGTTTCGATTTTTGCCATAGCCTCAGCCCTTTGTGGCATTGCTTCGGACATTCACCACTTAATCATCGCCCGAAGTATCCAAGGCGTCGGAGCTGCCTTTCTGGTCCCTGGCAGTCTAGCCATCATCAGCGCTTCATATGACGAGAAGACCCGTGGTCAGGCGATCGGCACTTGGTCGGGTTTCACGGCGATCACGACTGCGATCGGACCGGTTGTCGGCGGGTGGTTGATTGAGCATGCTTCGTGGCGGTGGGTGTTCTTTATTAATCTTCCGCTTGCTGCGATGGTGATTGCTGTTTCGCTTTGGCGTATTCCAGAAAGTCGTAGTGTCACTGTTCGTCGAATAGACTGGCTGGGCGCTCTGGTAGGCACCGTGGGGTTAGGCGGGTTAGTGTTTGGATTCGTCGAATCAACCAACTTGGGTTGGAGCAACCCATTGGTTTTCGGAAGTTTGATGGTGGGGATCGTGGGCGTTGTCAAGTTCGTGTTCGTCGAGTCCACTGTAACTTCGCCACTGGTTCCGTTGACGCTGTTTCGGTCCCGCAGCTTCACCGGCGCCAACTTGCTAACGCTGTTCCTGTATGCGGCCATTGGAATTTTCTTCTTCCTGTTTCCGTTGAACCTGATACAGGTGCAGGGATACTCTGCTACCGCAACCGGTGCAGCTGTGCTTCCGCTCATTCTGCTGATGTTCATTCTTTCCCGCTGGTCGGGGGGGCTGGTCGCGCGCTATGGTCCCCTGGTCCCACTGATCACCGGGCCGCTCATTGCGGCGGCAGGCTTCGCTCTGTTCGCCGTGCCGTTGGCTGGAGCCAGCTACTGGAAATCGTTCTTTCCCGCAATGATCATGCTCGGTTTTGGCATGGCGGTCACAGTGGCTCCTCTGACCACAGTGGTCATGAGTTCGGTCGATCAGGATCACGCCGGCACCGCCTCCGGGATCAACAATGCAGTTGCGCGCGTTGCCAGCGTACTGGCCATCGCAGTCTTTGGAATAGTAATGGTGAGAGCGTTCGGTTTTAGCCTCAAACATGAGCTTGCGAACCTTGGCCTTTCTTCCAACGTGCTGCACGAAATTCAATCTAAAGTGATCAAGCTGGCGGGGCTTGAACTGCCTTCCAATCTGGATGCAAGCACCTCGGCCGCCATTCGGACCGCGATTGATCACGCATTCGTCTTCGGATTTCGCCTGATAATGGCGCTTTGTGCTGGCCTGGCTGCAGTGAGCAGTGCGATCGCCTGGCTGTTCCGGGGAACTGCGGTTTGAACTCCCGAGCCTAAGTCGAGCGCCGTGGTTCAGATCCGGCTTAGTTGGAACTACTCTGCGGCCTTGGCTACCAACGTTTCGACGCAGCCGAACTTCACGCATATTATCAGCTCCCATTCTGAATCTCTCCGCGCCTGGGGAGCATCTTTAGTGGAAATGGCGAGTTTTGAGGGTGCCAAGATGAAACGATTTGCAATTGTTCCTTTCGCCCTGCTGATTCTGTTCATTTCCCTCGTAAGCACGGGTTGCAGTAACACCGAGGCGAAGCAACCAGCTCCGCAAGCGATGCCGGTGAAAACAGAGGTCATTGATCTGGCAGCGGTGCCGCGAGCCGACGAGTATGTCGCCACGATCAAGTCGCGCCGTTCGGCCAGCATCCAGCCGCAAGTGGATGGCTCCCTGACCCGAATCCTGGTGAAATCGGGAGATCACGTACGGGCGGGTCAAGTGTTGATGACCATCGATCCGCTGAAGCAGCAAGCTACCGTGGACCAGCAACGCAGCACCGAAGCGCAAAAGAAAGCAATCTTGGATTACAACAAGACGGAAGTGGAGCGGCAGCGTGGGCTCTTCGAGGGCGGCGTGACCAGCAAGCAGAATTACGACTACGCCGTGCAGGCGTTCGAGAACTCCAAGGCCGACTGGGAGTCATCGCAGGCTGCGCGTGTTACTCAGGAACGCCAGCTCGCGTACTACCACCTGACCGCGCCTTTTGCAGGCATTGTCGGCGATGTTCCGGTTCACCTCGGCGACTACGTTTCTCCGCAGACGTTACTGACCACGGTGGACGAGAACGCGGAGCTGGAAGCCTACATCTATATTCCGACTGAGCGGGCAAATGACATTCGTCGCGGTCTTCCGGTGCAAATTGTCACCAGCCGTGGGGAAACCATTGAAAACACCAAGATCAACTTTATTTCACAGCAGGTGGACAACGGGCTTCAGGGCATCCTGGTGAAGGCCGCGATCCACAAGTCGCTGGACACATTCCGCAACGAGCAATTAGTAAAGGCGCGAGTGGTATGGAGCACTACTCCTATGCCGACGGTCCCCGTGCTTGCTGTCACTCGCATTGGTGGACAGTCGTTCGTTTATGTCGCAGACCAGTCGGACAAGGGCACAGTTGCCCGGCAACGCGCAGTCACTCTCGGTGACACTGTTGGCAATGATTATGCCGTGACGGGCGGATTGAAGGCCGGAGACAAAGTTATCATCTCGGGTATTCAGTTCTTGATCGATGGCGCGCCCGTAAAGCCAATCAGCTGACCAGGCAAATTTCCGATTACCCACGGTGAAGCCGCGGCTAGCAGAGGGAACGCTTCTTTGGTAGATTTTTTCATACGACGGCCCATTTTCGCGACGGTTTGCGCGTTGCTGATCATCCTGGCAGGCGCGGTGTCCATTCCCACACTGCCAATCTCGCTGTATCCCACGCTCGCACCGCCGCAGGTCACAGTCACAAGCAACTACGTAGGCGCGAACGCCAGCGTGGTCGAGTCAGCAGTTACAACGCCGCTCGAGCAACAAATTAACGGCGTCGAGGGCATGCATTACATCACCTCGACGAGCTCGAACGACGGTACCAGCAACATCAATGTAACCTTCCGTACCGGATACGACTTGAACATTGCGGCCGTGGACGTTCAGAACAGAGTGGCTACCGCGCAAGGCCGTCTGCCGCAGGAAATCAAGAACACCGGTGTGACCATTACCAAAGCAAATCCAAACTTTGTTTTTGCAGCCGGATTCTACTCGCCCGATAACAGTCTCTCGAACCAGTACATCTCCAACTACCTGGACGTTTACGTAAAAGACGCGCTTAAACGCATCCCCGGCGTCGGCGACGTCTTGATTTTCGGGGAGCGCAAGTACGCAATGCGCATCTGGCTCGATCCGACCAAATTGGCCGCGCGACAATTGACAGCCGCCGACGTAGTTTCTGCACTGCAGGAGCAGAATATTGAAATTCCAGCCGGCCAGTTGGGACGTCCTCCGGCGGACCCGAAACAAAGCTTCCAGGTTACCCTGCGCGTAGTGGGACGCCTGTCGGACCCGCGAGAGTTCGAGAGCATCATCATCAAGAACACGCGTAACGGCATCGTGCAGCTGAGAGACGTGGGGCGTGCCGAGATCGGTGCAGAAAGCTACGACACCAATCTCCTGTACAGCGGGCACGAAGCCATCGGCGTCGGCGTTCAGCAGCTCTCCAACGCCAACGCGCTCGATGTTGACAAGAAGGCCAAAGCCGCGCTTGAGGAGCTCTCCAAGTCTTTCCCACCGGGAATCAAGTACGTGATCGCCTTCGACACGACCACCGTCGTCGGCGATTCGGTCAAGGAAGTTGTGACCACGCTGGAAGAGGCCGTCCTCATTGTTATCATCGTGATCTTCCTGTTTCTACTCGATTGGCGGGCCACGATCATTCCAGCCGTCACAATACCAGTGTCACTAATCGGCACTTTTGCGTTCATCAAGATCTTCGATTTCTCGATCAATTCGCTGACCCTCTTCGGCATCACTCTGGCGACCGGGCTTGTGGTCGATGACGCCATCGTGGTGATCGAAAACGCCCAGCGGCATATCGACGCAGACCATACCGATCCCCATGCGGCCACATCCGCCGCGATGGCGGAAGTGTCGAGCGCCGTAGTCGCCACATCGCTAGTGCTCATTTCGGTGTTTGTGCCGGTATCATTCTTTCCTGGCACCACGGGAATTCTCTACAAACAATTCTCTCTAACCATCGCATTTTCAATTGCCATCTCGTTGTTCAACGCGCTTACCTTATCGCCAGCGCTTGCGGCCATCCTGCTGCGTAGCGAGGAACAGAAATATTCAGTCTTTGATTGGACACATATCGACTGGATTTCGACCGGGTACAGGAAGTTTGCTCATGGCGTAAGTGCGGCAATCCAGGGACTGGCCAATGCCTACGGCAAGGCCATTTGCAAAGTCTTGAATTATCGTTACGCGATGATCGTTTTGTTTTTTATCGGTTTGGCTGCGACTGCTTTCATGTACGTTCACGTCCCAACCGGATTTGTCCCCCAGGAAGATCAGAATTACTTCATCGTCGTGGTACAGGCGCCCCCAGGTGCCTCGTTGAGTTACACCACCAACGTAGCCCGGCAAGCCGAGCAAGTGCTGCGGGCCGATCCCGATGTCTTCGGCACCTTTGCGGTCCCCGGCTTTTCTCTCTCCGGAGGGAGTTCGTCCAACTATGGTCTGGTGTTTGCTCCGCTGAAGCCCATAGACGACCGCAGAGGCAAGGGTCACGGGGCGAGCGATATTGTCGCGCGGGTCTCGCCGAAACTCTTTGGCATCCCTGGAGCGGTCGTGGTTGCGTTCGAACCGCCCGCGGTCAATGGCATCGGAAGCTTTGGCGGATTCCAATTCGAACTGCAAGACCTGGGCCGCAACACCCTGCAAGACATCGATGCCGTCGCGCACAAAATTGTCGCCGGCAGCCGCCAGCGTAACGACCTCCAGGGACTGTTTACCAGCTTCACTGCCAACGATCCGCAGCAGTTGGTGCAGATTGATCGCGAGAAGGCCAAAGCCATCGGAGTGCCGATCAGCCAGATTACGCAGGCGCTAGGCGTCTATATGGGGTCGGAGTATGTGAATGATTTTGATTTCAACAATCGCTCGTATCGGGTTTACGTGCAGGCCGATCAACCATTTCGCATGAGCGCTCGCGACCTGCGGCAATACTATGTGCGCTCCGACACCAACGGACTAGTGCCGCTGGCGAACATCGTTGCACTGAAAGAGACGTCGGGGCCGCAGGTAATCAATCACTACAACCTATTTCGCTCGGCGGAAATCGACGGCGCCGCGGCCCCAGGATTCAGTTCCGGCCAGGGCTTGAAGGCGATGGAGGAATTGTCAAAGCAGAACATGCTGCAAGGGATGTCCTTCAGCTGGACCGGACTAGCGCTGGAAGAGGCGGAAGCCAGCGGCAAGGCGATCGTCATTTTTGGTCTCGGCATCCTGGTCGTCTATCTCACGCTTTCCGCGCAATACGAGAGTTTCGCTCTCCCCTTCATCATCCTGCTCGCGGTCCCTATGGCAGTGCTGGGTGCGCTGCTCCTGATCTCCGCACGCGGTCTGGTGGACGACGTTTACGTGCAAATCGGCCTGGTCATGTTGATCGGGCTTTCGGCGAAGAACTCTATTCTGATCGTCGAGTTCGCCGAGCAATTGATTGAGCAGGGCCGTTCCATCATCAACGCCGCCATCGAGGCGGCTGAGCTGCGCCTTCGTCCCATTTTGATGACGTCGTTCGCGTTCCTATTCGGTGTCCTGCCACTTTATTTCGCATCTGGCGCCGGCAAACTAGGACGGCACTCGGTCGGCACGGCGATTGTTGGCGGCATGTTATTTTCCACTGTCCTGAACCTGTTCTTTATTCCGGTACTGTATGTGATCTTGAAGACGCTACTGGTTTCGCTTTCAAGAAAACAAGCACAAGAAAAAGCAAGAGAGCCGGAATTGGAAGTTTCGTAATTGCAGACTGGCTGATACATCGAGGCATGCCGCCGTCGTATCAGGTTCCCGTTACGGATTCTCGCTCCGTACCCGAAATGGAAAAGCCATGGCCGAGTGTACACATCTCGATCAGATACGTGATGTGAAACCGCACACTCAAGGTTGTGAAGAATGCTTGAAGATGGGTGATCGCTGGGTGCACCTTCGCCTGTGCCTTAGTTGCGGTCATGTTGGTTGCTGTGACTCGTCGAAGAACAAACACGCTACCAAGCATTTCCATGCCACCAAGCACCCCATCATGCGATCGTCCGAACGTGGCGAAGATTGGGGCTGGTGTTACATCGACGAACTCGAATTGGATTTCGCCTGATCCAGAGCTAATCTATGCTCGGGCCATACGCGCCACGAGCACATGCAAAACCACGGCCGAGCTTTACCTGGACCATTCCAGACACCGTGCGGAAAGCGCTAGACTCTCGCACAGAAGCGGGTTGATGTGTTTCGGCACTTTGTTTTCTTACACGGCTAATCGGTTTCAGGCCGCCACCGTTAACACCTGGATGGGTCGGCCCCTTGGAAACTGAACCGAAAACGAAATGCCGGGTACGGTCCCTTGGGCGAGGCAGCTCGTTACAGGTCCACCAAAGCATACCGGGCAATTCGTCGTCGGAGTTTTTCTAAACCTGCTTGGCACAATTTGTTAGGCAGGAAGGCAAACTGAGGTATGCGACGGCCTCCGATAGTATCGACCACGGCCTCACGTGGGATGAGCTATGAGATGTAAATCATGCAAGCTGGAGCGCCAGTTAGCGTTCGGCGCGGAGATGATCGTCCATTTCCCCGGCATGGAAGGTCTGGACAAGCCTATCGTCTGGGTATTCCCAAAACTTCTCGTTTGCATGGATTGTGGTTTTACGGAATTTGCTATTCCAGAAACCGAGTTGGCGTTACTTGCAAGCGACATACGGAAGAGTGAGGCCTTGAGACGGGAGGAGAGTGCTGAAGACATCACACTCCGTGACCCAGGATTGGGTTCGGATCGCCGGACCTCTGATCCCAGTGGCGGTGGCGGTGACCCCGAGACGAACGCTTGACCGAGGGAATCCAGCAAGAAGCGTTTTTCGCTCTTCAATGTAAACGACGCGATTTTGTTCCGTGAGAGGTAGATCATGACGAAACGCCCCCGCACCTTGATTGCCGACGACCACAATCTAGTGGCGGAGTTGTGCAAGAGACTGCTTGAAGCGGAATTTGATGTGGTCGGATTGGTAAGCGATGGTCGCGCCCTACTGCGCGCTGCCGTCGAATTGATCCCGGACGTAGTCGTGCTCGACATCGCCATGCCTGTCCTGAACGGTTTGGATGCGGGGCGGCAGGTGAAAGAATTGCTGCCCGCAGTCAAGTTGGTCTATCTGACCATGAATGCCGACATAGAAGTGGCCGCTGAAGCGTTCGAGTGCGGAGCCTCTGGGTATCTGCTCAAGACATGCGCCGCTGCCGAGATGGTGGTCGCAGTACGTGAGGTGTTAGGGGGTAAATCGTACATGTCACAGGGTCTGTCGCGAGACGCGATCGATTGCTTGCGGTGGCAACATAAGAAGCTGGTCAAGGAAGACGAACGCCTCACCGACCGGCAGCGTGAGGTGCTCCAGTTGCTCGCCGAAGGAAAGGTGATGAAGGAGGTGGGCGCCATCCTGAACATGGCCACCCGGACGGTTGCATATCACAAGTACCGGATGATGGAAGTGCTTGGCGCCAAGAGCAGCGCCGAACTGGTCAAATACGCCGTCAGGAACCACGTGGTAGCTGCTTAGCCAGGGCCACCGGTAATCAAACCGCTACTGACAAACTGCCTGCCTTCAAGAACCGCTTCCACAGCGGCTAGTAGGTCGCTTCCGACCCTTGTTTTCACAACGTAGCCCTGCGCCCCAAAGCTGAGGGCTTCTTGCACCACGTCAGCAGAAGATTCCTGGCTCAAGAAGATTATCTTGGACTCCGGGGTAAGTTCGCGAATTTGTCGAGCGGCTTTAATTCCATTCAACTTTGGAAGGCCGAGGTCCAGCAGGATCAGATCCGGCCGCAATTCCTCCGCTTTTTGGATGGCTTCCAATCCGTCTGATGCCTCGCCGACGATCTGCCATTCTGGGCACTTTTGTAGCAGGGCAGCGACAAACCTACGCCAACGTTCGAAGTCATCTACGAGGAGGATTCTCGCGGCGCAGGTCAAGTTGATTCCCGGTATGCCGCCAATCAGTTTACCCTTGTTTACAGTCCTTTGATGCGCCTCGTAATATGATTAGTGGCCTCTAGAATAAACCTACCTCTGGCCCCCAGCTGACGTTGCATGCGCAGTTTATCAACAAAACCTGTCATTCCGAATGGAGGGCCGTTCACGGGCCGGGCGGAGCCTCCAAGCTTCGCCAAGTTGAAGGATCAGAACGATGGCGAGTTGATGGCGCATTTACAGGGTGGCTGCAACGACGCTCTTGCGGTTTTGTTCGACCGCTACCACCGCCTTGTCCTGAGCGTTGCTCTGAAAATCGTTCGCGATCCGGGAGAGGCGGAAGATGTAACGCAGGGCGTCTTCCTGGAAATTTTCCGAGTGGCGGCACAATTCGACCCTGCCAAAGGCAGTACTAAGGTGTGGATTCTCCAGTATGCGTATCATCGCGCCATCAATCGTAAGCAGCACCTGAACGCGAAGAATTTCTACAACCAGACGAACCTGGAGGAGGTCGAGACCCGCTTGCATGAGACAGCCCCTCTACTCGGCGGGTTCACGCAACATGAGCTGAAGCATCTGCTCCGGCAAGGACTGGCAACACTGAACGGCCCCCAAAAAGAGGTGGTTGAACTGGCCAGATATAACGGGCTCTCGATGAAGGAGATCGCCAACAAGACGGGCGACTCTCTATCGAACGTACGACACCACTACTATCGGGGACTTCAGAAACTGCGATCCTTCGTCGGAGACACGCCGGCGAAGAGAAAGGCAGCAGGCGACAAGGAATGATGAGTGATCATTCCCATTTCGAAGAATTGGCCGCTCTGAAAGCAGGCGGATTCCTGTCGGACGAGGAGGCCATCAAGCTCCGCGAACACACCAAGGCTTGCGTTGAATGCCGGCAAGCCGAGGAGGAATTCAGTAGACTCGTTCGCTTCGGACTGCCGCTAACTGTGAGCCCGGTTCGTGAATTCGTGGATAAGGTAAAGACCCGGCCCGAGAACGATATTCGCCCACGATTCCTTCAACGTGCCAGGCTCGAAGGCATCGTTTTCTCCCCAGGTGTTGAAGGATCAAACCGGCATCACGGGAGGCGAGTCGGTTTCGTCGTTGCGGCCGCGACGGCA
>Ga0137388_10002774_pt1 | contig 11096 bp, 6 predicted proteins | sample 15con2h14AmetaG_FD_104644 | JGI IMG/M metagenome (GOLD analysis project Ga0137388, IMG submission 104644) | Vadose zone soil microbial communities from Angelo Coast Range Reserve, California, USA - 15con2h1.4A metaG | ecosystem: Environmental > Terrestrial > Soil > Vadose zone > Saprolite...
AAGATCGTAAAGGAATCCATGTCAGAATGCTGGCTATGAGGCAGCCATAGACTTATGTTCTCTAAACTTCCTGAGCCATCTTACTTTTGGTTTGTCGGGTAATTTGCACTGTCTGCCAAATACTAGATGCGCTACTAACTGGAGCTTCGTAAGTATCGGAACGCTTCTCATCGGTTTGCGCACTAAGTGGAACAGGCTTGGTGGTGATACGGGGCGTACATTCTGGAGGTTGCATACGTATTATGACAAGCCTTGACGACTCCGTGACAAGGAATCCTTACCAATTCTTCGACACGCAGGTTGTATCGTATGCGTTTGTCTAGTATACCGGGTACTTGACATCTATGCTGGCGATAAAATCTGCGGCTCCGTCTGCTAGCCAACCCTCTCCTGCCGAGCGTACAGGAGTCGAAGATGATGGTTCTGCCCGTTGGCGTTCAGCCTCGACACGTTGTGGCACAAGTATCTGAGAACCATTGACGGTATAAGCCGATAGAGCAATGAGATCAATGACGAGCTGACCAGAAATCGTTTCAAGGTAGTTGACAAGGCGTACCAATTCCTCTGGTGCTTCATCCAGCACGAAGACCAGGCGGAAGTGTCCCTGCGCCAGGTTTTCAGCAATCCCAGCAGAGAATGCATCGGCATTAAATGTTGCTGCCTCTATTTATTTGCAGAGAGTGCAGATTTATGCTTCCATTTTTTATTGCAATGTTATGGCTCTCCCGCTTCCTCGCTGATGTCTGTTATTAGCACTGCCATTGAAAAAGTACCGACCTGGTTGGCAAGCCACATCTCACATTCAATAAAAGCTCATCATTTTGCTAAATCAGCGAGGAAGCGGGAGAGCCATGTTATCCTTCCAATTTGGCTGACCCCACTACAAGTACGTAACATAGCAATCAAAGAGAATCTTGAACATATAACCAAAATCTCATGTGCCTTTAACAGCCTCTAGCACAAGATACTCATGTAGTCAAAGAATTATAGTATCTTATCCGTCTTCATATAAAATAGTATAATATGGTCTAGTACTATTCAATATAGGCATATGTTCTCCTTGCGTATTGAGAAGCTAGTTCACTTATCACCCAAAGTTGCAAGGAGAAAAAAGAGAGGCTGCCGATGGAAAAAGAAATTGATATCTTTTTGTCCTACGCTCGTAAAGACAAAGGGCTAAGAGACAAACTGGTCGAGCATCTCAGCCTTCTGAAACAGCAGGGGTACATTGCTACCTGGTATGATGGAGATATCGGCGCAGGTACAGAATGGCAACAAGCGATTCATGAGTATCTGAATAAAGCGCGGCTCATTCTCCTGCTCATCAGTCCTGCTTTTATGGCTTCGGAATACTGCTACTGTAATGAAATGATACGCGCCCTTGAAAGGCATGATGCGGGAGAGGCCCGAGTTATCCCTATTCTTCTTCGTCCCGTCGATTGGCATAACGCTCCCTTTGGGAGGCTACAAGCACTCCCACCAAATGCCCAACCTCTTACGCTTTCCCGAAACAGAGACAAGACTCTTTTTGATATCGCTCAAGGTATCCGAAAAGCCGTTGAAGAGTTAGCGGCAAGCTCCATAACGAATATGCAGACAGCCAGCAAGGAAGCCCCTTTGAGTCAAAAAGCATTAGCGCCTACGACTCCTCTCCCCGAAATGCAGAAAGCTGGAATCATCACCACATATCCACTTACGTTCAATAAAGAAAAGGAAGAAATCGCTATTGTAAGAAACCAGTACTGTGAAGCACTCTCTAAACGTTGGAGTATGCTTGACTTCAAAGGAATTATGCATGTTGATATGAATAAGCCTATTAGTATTCCTCTCACGGACGTTTTTGTACTTCCAGACGTTCTTCTGGGCATACCAGAACACGAGACCCTTGAGCGAGAGAGTGAACATTTTCTGTATGGCAAACATTCACAGCGGAAGGTAAAGCGGGTCATTCCTCAACGAGAAGCGCTCCACATGGCGCTGGCAAAGTATCGTCGTTTGGTGATCCTGGGCGATCCAGGTTCAGGAAAGTCAACACTCTTGCGCTATCTGCTCTTACAACTTGTGCAAGGAAGTGCTACGTTTACCATCGTTTTTCCACAGTTGACCGATATTGCTACATCCGTCCCGGTCTATATGCCACTTGCAACATATGCCGAGGTACTCCTTTCCAACGCCCCTGGAACTCGCTCGCTCGAAGATTTCCTGCCAATCTACCTTCACGACAATTATCTGGGAACATTTACCAATTTTATCCAAGCGCAACTACAGCAAGGGAACCTTTTCTTCCTTTTTGATGGACTCGATGAGATACCTGATACCTCTCTGCGGATGAGCGTGGTGCGTCATATCGAGATGTTTACACAGACGTACGCAGCTAATCGATTCATGATAACGAGCCGCATTGTTGGATACAAAGCGACCCCCCTCTCTACCGAGTACCAACCCTATACACTCGCCGACTTCAATGAAGAACAAGTGAGAACCTTCACTCAGAGGTGGTGTCCAGCTTATGAGTATTGGGTACAGCATGCCAGAGAAGGCCAACATCTTGAGGATGCAGCAACAAAAGAGGCGGAAACCCTTTTCTCTGCGACTCAGAGCAGACCAGGAGTGAAGCGATTAGCGGTGAATCCCTTACTGCTCACTATCCTCGCACTCATTCAACGTCAAGGAATCGAGCTACCTAGCCACCGCGTCGAACTGTTCGAACTCTGTGCCATTACCTTAATTGATACCTGGGTAAAAGCAAGAGGACGATCAACGCATATTAGCAAAAATGACATCATCAAAATTCTTCGTCCACTAGCATTCTGGATGCATGAACATGCAGCGGTCGGGGCTGTTCCAGAAGATGAGTTATATGAACAGATCGTGCGGCAGCTCATTGGACGGAAGATTAATGAGTACGAGGCAACAAAAATAGCAGAGCAATTCCTAGAAACAGTACGGGGAGAAACGGGGATATTAGTTGAGCGAGGCAAGGCACGCTATGGATTCCTTCATTTAACGTTCGAAGAATATTTTGCTGCTAGAGAGCTTGAGAAGCGAAAAGATAGAAATTCGTTTATCAGAGCACATCTGCATGATCCACGTTGGCGCGAAGTGATTTTGCTTACGGTGGGGACAATTGGCATCCTTCAAAGCAACGAAGAGGAAGTGACCGAGCTTATTCAAGAGACCATTGCCAGCGCGAGAAGCCTTTATGAGCAGACCTTGCATCGCGACCTGCTCTTGGCTGGTCTCTGTCTAGCAGACGATGTTGGAGTCAATACCGCCTGCGAAAGTGAGCTTCTCGAACAGATAGTGTATCTCTATATCACCACTCCTCACGATAGGCTGCGAAATACCTGTTCAAATGTACTGGCTGAGTGGAGTGGTAGTAGAATTGCAGAGAAAGCGAATACACTTGTATTCCCTCTGCTCCAAGAGAGGGCAACACCAAGTGATCCCGACCAGACGCAGGTAGCAAGATCCCCCTTTGAAAAAGCGCTTACCCAAGATATAGAACAGTCGGCAATCCAATATCAAGAAACAATGACGAAGCACCTGCAATTTCACGTGACCGTTCTGCTTGCTATGCTGCAGACAGTAAATGATGTAGATTGGCGAGGGAATCTTATAGGCATCCTCTCAGAGGATGCTTTGAAGGAGAGGATGGTCAGCGTATTTGAACAACAACCAGATATACAACTGTGCATTACTGAAGCTTTACTCGTAGCCTTCTCGGATCCAGATGCATATGTGAGATGGAATGCCATTGCAGCTCTCGGGCAGTTTGGTATCATTCCATCTCATGTGATGGATGTGCTTCTTGCAGCAGTATCGGACACGCGCTATCTGGTGAGAGAAGCTGCTCTCAACATTCTAGGACAGTGCAGTGATGCTCAAGTGGGCGTTCTCAATCCACTCCTTGAAGCTCTTCTAGACGGATTAGGGGAAAGAGAGGCGGTCGTTCGCGCCCTTGGGCAGTTTAGCAATGGAGATCCCCCCGTCATCAATGCACTTCTGACATCACTTAGCGATATAGATAGTTGGGCTGTAAGGCAGGCTGCTGCCACTGCCTTGGCAAGAGTGGGGAAGGGACAGCTCCACGTGGTTGATGCTCTACTTATCGCACTCTCTGATACCGATGAAGAGGTGAGAGAGGCAGCTGCTAATTCTCTTGGACAATTGTACGAAGGAAAAAATGACGATGTTATTGATGCTTTGCTCACAGCAACTGCTGATCCCAATGCCAATATAGTCGAACTAACTGCCAACGCTCTTGGCCAGCTGAGTAGTAATCCTTCCTATGTTACCGAGGTGCTACGACGATCATTCTCCAATGTAAGCAGAGCAAGAGAAACTGCAGCGAATGCACTTGGGTTGTTTAGCGCGAAGCAGGCTCGCGTTGTCGATGCACTTCTTGCTAGACTCGCTGAGTCCTCTTCGTTGGCGATCAAAAGAGATAGCGTGAGAGCACTCAGACACCTGGGCGAGAGTCAGGTTCACATTATCGATGCACTCCTTATGACACTTGCCGAATCCTCCTCGTGGCGTTTGAGAAAGGAGATTGTAAGTACACTAGGGCAACTTCGTTCTCATGAACCCCGCGCTATCGATGCATTACTCGATGCCACTAGAGACTCCTCCTGGAGAGTAAGAAGAGAAGCGATCAGAGCTTTCACTAAGCTTAGAAAGAGAGATTCTCGGATTCTCGAGGCTTTGCAAGCAGCACTTTCCGATGACTGGACTAGATGGGATGCTCTTATTGCTCTTGGAGAGCTGAACAATGGAGAGTCCTGGATTAACAGAGAGTTCCTCATTGCTCTTACCGATCATGTTGTTAATAACCAACAGGAAGCGATGCAGGCTCTCGGACGTCTCGTGAAGACTCAACCAGAGATGATGCGCTCCTGGCTACGAGATTTACCGAGCAATGAACTCACATCCAGAACGACACAAGTCTATAGGGAACGTCTGCGTGCGGCCTTTGTAGAAAGAGCGCTCGAGATGGTGGGAGTGATAGGTACTGCTCAACCAACCATCATTGATGCTGCCTTCTCCTTACTTGCCGACTCTAATGTTAGTATTCGTTCGGAGGCAGGCTCATCACTCGGACGACTAAGCAAAAAGAACAGGTCCATCATCAATAGATTGCTTCCCCTTCTTTGCAACCCCGAGATGGACGTACGGGAGGCAGTTTTACAGGCATTCAGGCAATTTGGCGAAGGACTCCCCCAGGTCATCGATGCCCTACTTCTTGCTCTTTCTGAAGGGGAGTCTCGTGTGAGGCGGGCTGCTGTTATGGCTCTTGGACAGTGCGGAAAAGGGCAGACACGGGCCATCGATGCCCTACTTCAAAGGATGACCGATGAGGACTCCCTGGTCAGAGCATGGGCAGCTCGCGTCCTTGGCATGCTTGGTGACAAACAACCCCGTATCATTGAAGCCCTTCTTCAAGCCCTCTCAGATCCGATATCGGGAATTGTAAGAAATGCTGCGGCTTCTGCCCTTCAATCGTTGAATGATGGGCAGGAACAAGTGGTTGAAGCATTGCTTCAAACTCTCTTCGGACCTTCTCTTTTAGCCAGATTATCAGTAGCTCAAGCGTTTGGAAGACTATGGGATGGCCAGATGAGCATGATTGACACGTTACTTACCCATGTTTCTACTAGTGACGTGTTGGAGAAAGTTTCGGCGGTTCGAGCATTTAGCGATATGAAAGACAAAGGACCTCAGATCATCGACGCCCTGCTCCCTAATCTTTCTGACCCTTCCTGGCTTGTGAGAGAGGCTACGGCGGAAGCATTGAAAGATCCTGATCTTCATCAACCAAACGCTGTAGCTTCCTTACTCTCTATCCTTTCTGATCCCTCTTCCCGGGTGAGGGCAGCAGCAGCAGAAGCGTTACAGATCACAGAAGGTGGAAGCGAAGAGATTGTTGAGGCATTACTTCGAGCTACCTATGACTCCGACTGGGCAGTAAGGGAAGCTGCGGCACTTGGCCTGTCAACATCGCAAATATATACCAAAATTATTGGAGAACGGTTAGAGTCGTTACTTCAACAATATGAACGCATCCTCCAGCGAGACATGAGAGGTACCAGCCGGATTATAGATGCACTTTATGAAATTGCCAAGAAGGTGTAGAAAGGAATATATTCCAGAAGCAAGCTATCCTTTATTGATAAGAGCTAGATACAACGTATTACCATTTACTGTAAGCTTATGCGTCCATTATCGACTTACTAAAACATTATCCGTCCAAATCGCAAAAAAGCTCTTCCCTTGACTCTTTGATTTTGAGCGTGTGGACAATTCTATACTGAAATTTTATGAGTCCAGCGCACTGCAAAGAAATGGGAATAGTGACATTAAACGAGCCTTCCTGGTCGTTCGACTCAACCGCATGTGCAAGGCTCTTATACCCGCGTTTTCGCAAATGCTGATCCAGCACATCTTGTTCTAGGGTTGTCTGATCCAATTTCCATAAATACGCAGCATAGGCCAATACCTGCGCAATGACTGCCCTGCGCGCCTCTGCATTCCTCGCAAGCTTGATCTCGATGATAGCAATACGCCCTGTTGGCTCAATCGCTATCAAATCAGCATAGCCATTGCCAAGCTGTACCTCTCGACCAAATACAATCAACCGAGGAGTACCTGCCAGTGGTAGCAAATGGGGCGCCTTCTCGACCAAGCTATGAAGTTTCTCTTTATTTGCAAAACCTGTTGGCGAGAGCAAATGCCAACCAGACTCGTCATTTTGCCAGATTGCTGTCATGTTCGTTACCTACAAGTGTATAGCTACCCTCTCCCTTGGTGCATGCGCCACCGTCGGATCAGCAGGCGGCGGCTCCAACCTCGTCCTGTAAGGCACGCCCGTCTCCATCGTCCGCCGCATCTCATCATATATTTCCAGAATTACCCGCTTCGTCCGGTACTCCCCGTACAGCTTCTCATCCCTGCGCTTCACAATCGGGAACGTCTCCATAATATAGTCCACATCCTCGCGCTCGATCCCATACAGGTGAAAATAAGCTGCATCAAGCTCACAGCGTAGCAGGAAACGCCGCTCCTCGTTCCAGCGGAACGGTGGCCCATCATAACCGCAATCCTTCGCAAACGGTTCCAGGCCCCAGGCGGTATAGGTGAGTTCGAGAGCACGGGGCAAGATCCAATCAGCTAGCGAAACCCTATCATTCCATTGACATACATCAATATAGTGCTTTGGCAAAAGTACGGGGAGCTGCTTCAGGATGAAGAAAGTCATGTGAGTACCGCCAAGCTTTTGACGGGCAGCATAATCGAAAACGAAGGAAGAAGTACAGCTAGTGAAGTATGCCATTTCTCGAGTATATTTGCTGTCAAGTACTACGATAGGGAGCGTATGTCCACAAGCTACAATAGGGAGAACACTAAATATAGATGTTCGAAGAACAACAGAATTAGCGATATCACGAAACGCTAAGAGAGCTTTGCGTCCATCTTTCAAGAGGTCTGGTAAAAATGACTCGTGAACCCAGTACTGAGGAATTGGCAATAGCGATGGATCAGCATGTTGCTCTTCATCAAGTTCAGGAAGCTTGCCCTGATTGGCCTGCGCTTCTGTCTGCCCTTCGTAGGTACCAAAGCGGTGATCAAAGTGCCAGGTCATCTTGCCTTCGTAAAGCGGCAGGCACTCTTCTCCATCTTTACAGAAGCTATTCCCTTCAAGCCACCAGCCGTCAGCTTCTAACTGTTCACAGGTACGAAATAAGTGTGAGTCATTAGCCATGTCGAACATTCTGTTGAAGGAAATACCCCACGGATTCTCTTCAGGAGGACCTTCTTTAATGAGAACAGGGACGCGCTCATATATGGCCTTTGTCAGTTCCATATCTCGCTTCGAGCGAAAGATAGGACAGGTACGAGTATTAGGGTTGAGCAAAGCAATATCTGTGGCAGTAAGAGAAAAATGACGCTCTTCCTCTTGAAGATATGATGTTTGGCGAGCGAAGAATACAAAATCTGCAGCTTGCTGTTTCCTGTCTATACCAGAAATGGTAAGCAGACAAAACTTTGTGGCATGGTGGACTGCCGGAAATATAAACTCTTCATTCTCGAAGCTGTAGAGACTTGCTAAGGAGTGTGATTCCATCAGATCGCGGAAAAAGTATTTAGTAGTATCATCAGTAGCAATTCCTGATGGCACAATACAACCGACTCGTCCCATCGGGTTGATAACAAGCCGCATTGCCTCAGCGAAAATGCTATAGGTGTTCACATCGCCCCTGCCGCACAATGGATAGCGGCCACTATTCCGCACTAAATGACTCTCGCCCGTGGCCTGGCGCTGGTCGTCCATGAAGGCAGCATACATTGCAGGATCTTTATACACGAGATTGGCAATCATGCGCCGACGCTGTGCGGCATTGGCGGCGTTGGCAATATCGGGCCGCCGGGAGGCAAACCATTCTTTTTCCTGTATCTTGATACGTTCCCACGGTGGATTCCCCAGCACTACGTCGAAACCGCCGGACCAGCCAGCCTGCTCATTGTCTGGTGTCTCACCTTTAGCCGGCACCCTGAAAACATCAGGGAAGGCCAGGTGCCAGTGGAAGAACTGGTACTGCTCGGCAAGGCGTTCGATCTCGTCGTATATCCGGGGAGCAATAGTATCCTCTTCTATTCTGCGGAATACCTCTTCAGTAATCGGATAAACAACCTCACCAATCTGCTGTCGATTGTTTGTCTTGTTCCAAACAAACGCAGCGCACCAGGCATCAGCCCACAACTTGCTCAGCAAGTAGTCTCTCGATTGCAATAGGCGATTGTGGCATGTCTCTTTGTGCCGTATGTCTGCTACTGTTTCATCACCTATTCCCTTTAGTTCCTCTGTGCTGGCTCCCAAATTGCCCATTCGCATCCATGGCTCCCCTGCAGGATCGAAGAGGGTTTGTACTCCTGCATGTTGTTTCCTGTTCTTCTTTCTATAATCACGACACACCTCTTTGTCGTCCCCCGCAATTGCTTCAAAAGCGCCATCTGGTATGCCATCAGCAAGCAATGTAGGTGTAACCCCCAGCAGACTGTTGCCACACTGGATATGTTGTTCAAGGAAGGAAAGCGGCTTGCCTGGCTCTATCGCTTCCATCCACAGGTTCACCTTGCACAGTTCCACGGACATGGGATTGATGTCCACACCGTAGATGCAGCGACCAATCACATCGCGCAATGCTCTGCGTCTGGCTTCCGGTGCGGGTTCCTCTTCGCCTGTGCGAACAGCAGCCAGGCGTTTGGCGATGCGATGAGCGGCAGCAATAAGAAAGTGACCGCTGCCGCAGGCGGGATCACAGACTTTGAGGTTGAGGATGGCCACCTCGGGATCTGGTTTGGTGCAGGCTTCATCGAGGACGGGATCAAGGGCCGAATCGAGCAGGCAGGTAATCAGACTGGTGGGAGTGTAGTAGCTACCGGTAGTTTTGCGTTCGTGGCCGCTGGCCGTCTTGAGTTCAAACCTTGCGGTGTCGATATGCAGCACTGGATGCAGTTCCAGCAGTGATTCGTAGACGCTGCCCAGTTCCTCTGAGCCGAGGTTGCGGTAGTCCACGGCGCGGCGCATGCGACTGTCGGCGATAAATGCTAATGAACGGATGGCGTCGAGCAGGTCATGGTTGGCGATCTCACAGTCTGCAAGGTCAGCGCTGGCTTCTTGCGAGAAGAGGAAGCTATCCAGGGCGGGTAGGCCGAGTTCGGGACAGCCGTTGTCGTGGCCAAGCTTCTCCATCACCAGCCGCAGTCCATGAAAGAGGTCGGCATGGCGCGTGCCAACACGCTGCTCAGCCAGGTGACGCAGCCGCGCAGTTGAATAATACTGCGTATAGCGTTCACGTGCAGCCTGGTCAGCATTGGGGTAAAAGAGAATGTCGCGATCTTCCGCGACGAACAAGACCAGTAGACGATAGACGAGGCGCAAGACTTGACGGTAGTAGTCCTGCGTGTTGAGTTCCCCTGAACGGAGTTTCTCGCGCAGTATTGTGTTGGCCGGATGGGCGAGGAAACCGCTCCCAAGAGCCGTAATGGCCTTCTCGACACCGTTGCGCAGCTGATCGAGCGCCCGCGTGCCTTGCTCCTGGGCTGTACGCGACCACTTTTCAAGCCAGGATGCTTCAGGACGTTCGGCCTCAACACGCGATTGGTGGCAAAGCAGCCACAGCAGTACAAAGTCGGCGTAGACTTCGCCGTTCATCATCGCTTCCAGGTCGAACTCGACGTAAGCCTGGCGTGTGAGGCTCACATTGTTGCGCAGGATACGCAGTTTCAAACCATTCGAAACGATGCCCCAGAGGTGGCTTTCTGAGCGGTTCAAGAGTTCCTGCATGAGACTATGCGGACTGCTACGCGGGGTTCCGGCGGTGCTCCTGGTGAGGTGATCGAGGTCAATTTTGCAGCTGACAAGGTGTGTGGGCGTATTCTGCCACCCATGTGAGATTGGGTAGCTCTTGTCATTGACCTCAATTGGCTTGGTGGTAAGTAGGCGACCATAGCCCAGTTCAGAAAATAAAGGGAGTAGCCAGCGTTCTCTTGTCAGCGTCGTGCCAAGGTCTTTCTCAGGCAGTTTGTCTTGCGCAGTTTTGAAGGCCGTCCATGCGCTCAGTATGCGGTTCCATGCGCGGTTGATCGCCTCGTTGAGTTTCTCTGTTTTGAGTAGATGGTAGCTCTCGGAAGTCAGTCCGCTCAGGGTAGTATCCAGGAGGGCGATGCGCTGGAGCAGATCCATAGGCAGAATCGCACCTTCGCTGCGCAGTGTGGTAAAAATGGTCAGTTGGCGTCTCTGACTCACTGGACGTTCCTCTCTAAGCTATTGGCAAGTAGATATAGATTCCAAGCACATCAAGTGGCAACTGCGGTTCCACGCGGTAGCGCACTCCGCGTGCCTGTGACGCGATGCGTACACGCCGGTGAGCATTGAGCAGTTCCTCGCTCCGCTCTCGTGCCACCTGGTTGAGATGAGGCTGCAATGCATCGAATTGATCGAGTACCTTGCGCAGGAACTCTTTGGCCTGCTCGGGGTATATGTTGGCTTCAGATGAAGTCTCAAGCAATGTCTCAATTGCCTGACTATCGTCCAA
>Ga0137388_10002779_pt1 | contig 11087 bp, 8 predicted proteins | sample 15con2h14AmetaG_FD_104644 | JGI IMG/M metagenome (GOLD analysis project Ga0137388, IMG submission 104644) | Vadose zone soil microbial communities from Angelo Coast Range Reserve, California, USA - 15con2h1.4A metaG | ecosystem: Environmental > Terrestrial > Soil > Vadose zone > Saprolite...
GTATTCAGCCGTGTTCCTGCATACTTGAAGATTGGAATACACCCGAACAACAGACTCGCCAGCAAAGCAATAGCCAGCGTGAAAAGCAGAACCGGCAGATCCAGGCCGATCTCATTAATCCGCGGCAGTCCCTTGGGCGCCAATTTAATCAGCACACGCAGAGCGGCCCAGGCGATGCCCAGTCCTAGCAGGCTGCCCACGATGCCCAATACCATACTCTCCACCAGTAAGTCGGCGGCGATCCGGCTCCATCGCGCGCCCAGTGCAGCTCGCACCGCCAACTCCTGACGGCGGCCTTCCACCCGCACCAGCACCAGGTTCGCCACATTGGCGCAGGCAATCAGCAGCACCAGTCCGATCGAACCCATCAACACCCAGAGCATGCTGCCTACATCGCCCACCACGCGGTCTTTCAACGGCTTGATCACTGGCGCGAAGTGCGCGTCTTCAAACATCTTCAAACTGAATCCCGGAGGTGCGGGAAAAGTCTGCCCAACAATGGGAAGCATCCGTGTCACATCGGCTCTCGCCTGATCAATGTTCATGCCCGGCTTGAGCCGGCCGACCATGGCATAGCTGAAGTTACCCAGGAATGTCTTATTGCGATCAAATTGAAAAAGCACGATCATCGCCGGATCTTCGGAATCAAAGAAGTGAAAGTTCTGGGGCATCACTCCGATGATCTGCGTCTGCTTGCCGTCCAGCTTTACCGTTTGCCCAACAATGCCTGAATTGCCTCCAAACTTGCGTTGCCAGTAGCCGTACATCAGAATGACTGTTTCCGGGCTGCCAGGCTGATCATCCTGGCGCGAGAACCCACGTCCCTCCTTCGGCGACACTCCCAGAACCGGCAACAAACCATCCGTCACGCGCGCCACGGAAGCTTGTTCAGGCTCGGCCACTCCGGTCACGTTCACCGAGTCATTGGTGATCATGCCAACGTCTTGAAAGCTGCGGTTCTGGTCGCGATAGATGAAATAATTGGAAGGCGCGCTCGGCAAATCCTTTACGTTAACTCCTGGCGCGGAGTGGGACACTCCCACCAGTTGCTCTGAATGAGGATACGGCAGCGGTTTCAGTAGAATGCCTTCCAGTACGCTGAATACCACCGTATTTGCGCCCACACCGGCCGCCAGAGTGATCAGAGTAACGGCTGTAAACATCGGTGCGCGACGCAACCGCCTAAGAACCTGCCGTAGCTGGCTTTGCAAGTAGCCCATGAGTGGCACCTCAACAAACAGATTTGTGTCTTTGTCCCGCGCCAAATAGCGCCCCGGCGGACGCACGTAGGACGCTCTGAGGGATGTTTACGTTAGGTCGAAGGAAAAAGTTGCATGAACGTATCGAAATGCGAGACTAATTTGCTGTGAATGGTCGCAGCAGGGGAGCATAACCATACTGATTGACGTGAGAAGGAATCTCGACGTAGAGACGCAGCATGCTGTATCTGGTTTGCTGACCAATGATGTCCCGCTCAATAATCAACCTTTACTCCTGTCATCTTGAGCGGAGTCGGAGCGCATGCGACGACGGAGTCGAAAGATCCCGAGGATGCCGGTCGTAAACAGGCAATGACAGGGAATTCTCCCGAGACAAGGTTTGTGACTTGAGCACCTTTATCTTGGAAATCCGGGGAGAATTCCCTGGATCGGCATGGCAGAGGATGCATTTTCGGGATCCTTCCACTCGTCCTCACGACTCTCGTCGCTCGGATTCGGTCAGGATGACAGGGTTTGAGAGTATCGATTTCCCGAAATGACCATTGTTCGTTGAGAGCGGAGTCGGAGCGCATGCCTTCACGTTGGAGAGCTCCCTAGTTGGAGAGCCCCTAAATAAGGTTACGTTCTTTCACGCGCAGGTACTGATTCACCAGTGATGTGGTGAGTTTGGCGGGATCAATCTCCAGCGCCAGAGCGCCGCGATTGCGCACGCGGGTGATGAGCGTCTCTCGACGCACCAGCAGTTCCTGCGCCGCGGCGATGGTAAACATTTCTTCCGCCGTCTCCGGATATTTCTCCGCCAGCTTCTGCAAATCTGTTTGCGCGATCACCGTAAACAGCAGCAGGTGCTTGGACATGATCTTTGACGCGCTCTCAATCACCTCTGGTGTCATGGACGTGTCCGCCAGATCGGTGACCCAGATAATCAGTGCGCGTTGCTTCTGCATTTGCATCAGTGCAGAGGCAGCCCGCAGGTGGTCCGCTTCGGCGGCCTCTTCGTGCGCGTATGCCAGGCTCTCCATGATCAAGCGCATGTGGGCCAATCCACGGCCCAGACCAACGCGCTTCTGCACATTGCGTCCATAGACCATCACGCCCACGCGGTCGCCGGAGTACAAAGCAATCTGCGCCAGTGAGAGTGCGGCGTTCACCGCAAGATCAAGCTTGCTCAGTTCGCCCACGCGTGCACGCAGCAGGCGTCCGGCATCCATCACAATCCACACTGCCTGGCTGCGCTCCACCTGATAAAGTTTCGTCACGTGCTTGCCGCGGCGCGCCGTGGCCGGCCAGCATATGTTGCGAAACTCGTCGCCTGCCTGATATTCACGCAGGCTTTCAAATTCACGGCCTACACCGCGCTGCCGGATCAGCCGCTTCTCCAGTTCAATTTGCCGCGCACGCGATAAATAAATGTTGTGTCGCTTGGCTTCTTCCAGGTCGGGAAATACTCGGATTGTCTGCCCGATCTCCGCTTTCGCCCAGCGCTCAGCGAAACGGGCGCTGCTCTGGTAGCGAAGGTAAGCGGCCCCCAGCTTCACGTCGCCACGTTCCAGCGGACGCGCCGTATAGCTCGCAGAGTTGCTGTCACGCCGTGCGGCTTTCACCACGATTGCAGGCGGCTCAGAGCGCAACGCCTGCGGTACGTCATCCAGAATGCGGCACTCAATGGATGTGCCGCTCAGGTTCTGCACGCTGATGGTGACTTCAACCTTGTCACTCAATGCGGCAGGGCCGCTCCAGCTTCGTTCCAGGACCAATTGACGAGGGCTCGGCAAGGTGCTTAGATCAATTGCCCAGGCAAGTAAGGCGAGCGCATCCCACGCCAGCATAATCAGCAGAAAGCGTGCGTCCCAGAAAGCAGGCACAGCCCACAAGACTCCAACCGCAATCAGAAGAAAGAAGCGCCGGCCAAAGCCCACGCCGAAGCGCCGGCTTCTTTGCGCGGCGGCGGTTACGGGCTTGGGTACCAGTTTGTTTTCGGCGTTTGTCATCTTATGAGGTCGCTATCTCGGGACTTCGCTACTTCGGGACTTGTTACTTCGGAACCGCGCTATTTGGGAACCTCGACCGTTCCCAGAATCTCAGTCAAAACCTTGTCGCTGTCCTGACCTTCCAGTTCGGCTTCCGGTCGCATCATCACGCGATGGCGCAACACTGGCAGCGCCGCGCTCTTCACATCGTCGGGAATCAGGTAATCGCGTTCTTCCAGCGCCGCCGCGGCCTTGGCCACCATCATCAGGCTGATTGCTGCGCGCGGGCTCGCGCCCATGGCTAAGGACGGCCAGTCTCGCGTGCGGCGAATAATTTCCACGATGTACCGGAACAATGCCGGCTCGACTTTGGTATTACGGACTTCAGCGCGGGCCCTGGCCAGAATTTCAATCGGCAATGACTTAATGTCCGCTGCGGCGAGATTATGCGAATCAAATCCCTGATGATGATGTTCAAGAATGGTGATCTCGTCGTTCGCAGCGGGATAATCCACTTTGATTTTCAGCAGAAAGCGGTCAAGCTGCGCTTCCGGAAGCGGATAGGTCCCTTCAAACTCGATCGGGTTCTGTGTAGCAAACACGGTGAAGAAATCAGTGAGAGGGTGGGGGATGCCATCAATGGTGATCTGGCGTTCTTCCATGGCTTCCAGCAGGGCGGCCTGCGTGCGCGGAGGCATGCGGTTGACCTCGTCGGCCAGCAGCATGTCAGTGAACAGAGGCCCGCGATGCAGAGAGAATGTGCTGGTGGCCAGGTTGAGAACGTTGCTGCCGATAATGTCCGCCGGCATGAGATCAGAGGTGCACTGAACGCGCCGGAACTCCAGCTCAAACAGCCGGGCAAAGCACTTGATGACCAGTGTCTTGGCAATACCGGGGACGCCTTCCAAAAGCGCGTGTCCTCCGCAAAGGATGGTGAGCAGCGTCTGGTTAACCAACTCCTGCTGCCCCACAATGACCTTGGCAAGTTCAGTTCTTCCGTGGTGCAGCACCTGGGACACGGTTTGCATGAGCAATAGTCTCCTGTTGAACTAATTTCAATTGTTGCATGTGCACGTTGAGCTGCTGGACTAATTTCAGCACAGTGTCTTCTTTGGAATAAGGATTTGCCAGCGTGGATTCAATGGAGCGTATCAAATCGAGAAGGCCGTCATCGCTGTATCCAGGCCGGGTGCGCAGCGACCGCGCAAGATCTTCTGCCGGAGTATCGTGCCGCAAGCCGAGATGGCGCGTGGCAGCCAGCCGGAAGCGAAGGTATGGAACTTCCAGCGCCGCGCGGTTGGCTTTGGCGCGCCGGTAGAGCCCACCCAGCGTCTCCACAAATTCCAGCGGCGATAAACGCGACTTCTGCGGCAGCGGATGAATCGGCAGATTCCGTCGCGAATAAGTCAGCACCAGCGCCAGCCCAAACAGCAGGCATTGGAGAAGCCCGTACTTGATGGGCGGCTCACCCATGTAGTCATCGAGCGAGCGATGGCTGCTGTGAAAATATTCGTCCCACAGTATGTGCGTATCTTTGATGTTGGCTTCTCCGATGGAATTCAGGAATAACGCAAGGTTTCCCGAGACGGAAATGCCGGCGTTCGTGAGCGGTGTGGCGGCTGCCCACCAGATGATCTTGCCTCTCCCGATTCCGTAAGAGACTACGATGGGCCGGTTATCGTCTGCATAGTGGGCGAAATAATGCGTTGACTTGCTTTTCCAATAACCTCGTGGCGACATCTTGATAGCGCCGCCCTGTGTCAGCTCGGTCAAGAGCTGCGGCTGATATTCCTTCCATTCGGGAGAAGGCAGCGGCTCGAAGTCGATTTCTTTGCCTGGGAAGAAGCTCTGCGCCATGAATCCCGTGATCAGAACACGCCCGCCTCGGCTCACAAAAGCCTGTAGCGCCGCCGCTTCTTCTTTGTCCGGGAGAACGGAGGGTTGAGCCAGCACCAGCGTGGTATTATCGGCCTCGCTGGGAAGCTTTAATGGCGACTCCTCCCAGCGCTCCACGTGAAGGCCTGTTTCTTTCAACAAAAGATAAGCGGCTCTTGCGCCGGAAGATTGAGATGAGTAAGTACTGGGAACGCCGGACTCTTCTTCCTCGTCAGACAAAATAGCTACCGCGGCGATCAGAATCACGACGATAATGCCGGCCCAGGTAAGCAGCCGCTTGTCGCTGCCGGCAATGTTCAGCGGCATCCCAGTTGCTCCAGTTGCGCCAGGGTTTCCTGGAAGTCAGCTTCAGCGGCAACGCGTTCGCCGTACCACACAACTTCAAACTTCCTGGTCAAAGCTGAGAGCGGGCGATGATGAGGACTGCGCGTTCCCACCATCCGCAAATATTCACGCGGCGTGCGGGCCCGGTTGGGCTTCCATGCGCCACCTGACTCCAGTGAAGAAATGCCGGCCCAGTAAGCCAGATGTATGGCATTGCGCCAGTCCTGCATTTGTGCTGATTGCCGCGCCTCAGCCAGCCAGGTGCGCCAACTTTTTGCCGAAGGCGCGAAAGGCATGATTTCACGCGGCAGCAAATCAGTTTCTTTGCGGCGCAGGCTTCTCACGGTCCAGATCAGCATCAGCAGCACCGCAAGGCCCACCAGGGTGTAAACCAGGCCCTGGAGCACGTTGTTCGTAGCTCCGCTTCCCACCCGCAATTTGAACAGCCAGCGCGCCAGCCAGCGATAAACTTTCGCCAGGAAAGTCTCAGCGGCGCCGGGGCCTCTCACTTTGTGAAATTCGCGCCGGGCAAGGATCTCATTCAGCTTTTGCTGCTCAGACTTATGCTCGGTCGTGCTGAGATTGGTCGCGGCTAACTGCAACTCGCCAAGGTAATCCCTGATCTGCAGCAGTCGTTCCGGTTTTTGTGCCGCTTCCGCCGAACTAAAGCTGGTGATGTCATTCTTCAGATCTCGAAAATTGACCGTAACGTCTCGCGTTCCAGTATTCACGTTCAACTGATCGGGAATCTCAGTTACAAGCTGCGAGGCTTGCTCGGGATTGACTTTGAGCAGGTCCGCCTGGGCGGCGAATTGACCCAGCCGATCACGATACTCGCTGAGGGAGATCGCAGGCCCATTCTCACCGGCAAGACATTGCACAAGCGCCAGTGAGAAGAATATCGCTAAGGCAATTCTTGGCGTTGTCTTCATCCAATCGAACTTGGCGTAGCGGCGGACGCTCCCATCTGCATCGGCGGGGGAGCCTGACCAATCGCTTCCATCATCAGGGTGAGATCAAAAGCTTCTTTGCGCACGCGCTGGTCATAGTAGACCAGAGAGAACGCAATGGTGGAAATCGGGGTGCTGATGGTTACGGCCAGGAAATAGCCGATTAAAGTGAGAATCCCGAACACAGCTGCCAGCTTGCCACTGAAGGCCGTGGAAGCGACCGCAAAGGGTATGGTGAAGGCAAGGGTCACAGCAACAGCAATCACGAACGAAAGCAACAAGAGGAGCACCATCCTGCCCACAGATCCGCGCGCGAGATCAAAACTACGCTTCAGGCTGGCGAGCGGCCCCAGTTTCTCCAGGACGCATCCTTGAATACACAGCGCCATCCTCAGGGCAACCCAGATGAACAGAGCGGCTTCCGCCAGGAAAAGGGGTACAGTAATCAAAGCTACGGCTTTCCCGAGACCCAGCAAGCCGAGTGCTCCTGCAGCGAAGCCCATCAGGATTGAAAATAGAAACAACAACCCGGCCATGGCCAGAAAGAAAAGGAAGCCCATGAGGATTATGCTGCCGATTCGTCGGGCTACGGCCCGGTACGCTTGAACAATTGTGATCGGCTTTTGCAGATAGACATGAGATACACCATAGACGCAGGCGCCCGTCGCCAGGGCGTAACCAACGAAATAGGCGAGGAACAATAGAACGGCTATCGCGGAGACAGTTCCGCCTAGGGCAGCAGCAGACCCCGGAGTCTTAGGTTGAAATCTGCTGGCGCCGGCAACTAGAACAATCGCCAACTCGCCGAGTAGAAAAATTGCGGGTGGAACCGCGGCGATTCCGGCGAACAGCAGAAAGTTCCGGCGATATAGCCAGAAGGTTCTGTCCAGCACTTGAGCCGTGCTCATGGGGCGCAGATCTAAGTTCATGTTTTTTCTCCGGATGGAAAACGCGGCGATGGTATCACAGAAGCTTTGTGAAGGAAGCTGGTAGTTTCCCCGAAAGACATGACTGGTTAGAATCTTAGTAACTACGCCGACGCAGTCTGTGCGGATACTGCCGGCTTCATCGCTTCCATCATCAACTGTAAATCGAATGCTTCTTTGCGGACGCGCTCGTCGTAATACACCAGCGCCATGGCGATTGCAGCAATGGGACCAGCTACCATGGCTCCAATGAACTGGCTGGCATAGGTCCAGGCCAGCACCGCGGGAGTGAGATGTAAGCCTGTGCGAAAAGAGAAGTTGCCCGACATGTAGATGGGAGCCTGGAGCAGGCTCTGGATGGCCACTGCGATTACAGCAGTGAGAAAATAGACGGCGAAGACCCGGCCCAGATTGCCCTTTGTCAGGAACTTGCTACGGATGAGCGCGTATTTGATAGGAAGATTTTCAATCGCGCATGCCGGAACCGCCAGCGCATACCGGCAGTAAGCAATCACCGCCCAAACCAGGGCTGCAACAAAGCCGACCATGACCACAAGCATTACCAGACCCAGCCCCGCCAGTGCCCCCGCGTTTCCCGCTCCTCCACGCCCCAGAGTAAACATCATGATGGCTGCGGCCACCAGCAGTGCGTAGCAAAGGATGAAGGGCCACGCGGCTGCCCAAAAGACTCTGACCACCAGCAACAACAACCTGCCCCAGATCGGTTTCACGCGCTCATACGATTCCTTGATCGTTGTGCTGCGGCCAAGATGCAACATGGAGACGGCCTGTATTGTGGCGCCTGTGGTAATGGCGTAACCAACCATGTAAATGATGAGGGCAATGATTCCACCTACCACTGCACGGCCAAAGAATGCCTGCATGGCTGCCGTGGGATCAGGGCCAGACGGGTCGGGCCTTACCGGTATACCGAAAGTGGCCAACTGCGCCAGGGACGCAAGGGTCGTTAGCATTGGCGTGATCAGAGCGATGCCGGCAAAAAGAATGAAGTTCTTGCGATAGAGAAAAAACGTGCGGTCCAGCACTTGTGACGTGCTCATGGGACGCAGAGAAGTGTCCATAGAATCTACTCTCCTGGCGGGGGTAGACGAATCTTAGCACATCCTCCCGCACCCTCTGTTAGCATTACCAGCTTGCCTATGAGGTGAATGAATGCAAAAAAATATCCAGATAGCCGTTCTCGTCTGCGCTTTTTCCGCCCTTCTGGGTGCGCAGACCAAAGCCAATGTACAGGTCCCTGCGGCCGTCCGTGTTGTCCGCTGTGGCGCTCTCTTTCAACCTGAAAGTGGACAGATGCAGCGCAACGTTCTCATCACCATTGAGGGTGAGCGCATCAAGGAAGTGCGTGAAGGCGGATCACCCGCTGCCGGCGCCCAGGTGATCGATCTTTCGGACCGCACCTGTCTGCCCGGACTGATTGATACGCACACACATACGCTGCTACAGGGCGATATCACGGCTGAGGACTATGACGTCCAGTTGCTCAAGCAGTCGACCGCCTATCGCGCGATTCTGGGTACGCGTTCCGTGAAGCGGGCGCTTGAATACGGCTTTACCACTATTCGCGATCTTGAAACCGAAGGCGCGGGTTACGCTGACGCTGACTTGAAGAAGGCCATCAACAACGGCATTATTCCGGGTCCGCGCATGAAAGTCTCCACGCGTGCCATGGATGTTACGGGCGCTTACCCGCTGCAAGGTTATTCCTGGGAACTTCAGGTGCCGCACGGTGTTCAGTTGGTGGACGGTGCGGATGAAGCGCGCAAAGCGGTTCGCGAGCAGATCAGTTTTGGCGCCGATTGGATCAAAGTCTATTCTGACCGCAGTTATTTCGTTCGTCCTGATGGCGTTCTGGATGACATACCAACCTTCACCATGGAAGAACTGCGGGCCATCGTAGATGAGACACACCGTCAGAGACGCAAAGTGGCGTCCCATGCCATGGCGTTGAATGGCGTACACAATTCCGTGGAAGCCGGGGTGGATTCGATTGAGCATGGCAACTACATTGCCGAAGCCGATCTGAAAACCATGGCGCAGAAGGGAATTTTCTATGTGCCTACCATTTATGTTGGCGAGTACGTAGCGGAAGGTCGCGCGGCTGCCGGAGCCAAAGTCTGGCTCGACATGATCAGGATCCACGGTGACACCATTCATCGCGCCATCAACGCCGGAGTGAAGATTGCTTTTGGCACTGACGTAGGCGGCTTTGACTGGGGCATCAATCCCGCGGTGGAATTTCCTTACATGGTGAAGTACGGCATGACTCCGGCGCAGGCGATTCGCGCAGCCACGTCCAGTGCAGCAGAGTTGCTGGGTATGCAGAATGATGTCGGCAGCGTCGCCCAGGGAAAGTTTGCTGACATCGTGGCCGTGAAAGGTGATCCTCTGGCCGACCTCACACTTCTTCAGAAACTTGATTTTGTCATGAAGGGTGGAGAGGTCTTCAAATCGCCGGCCCACTAGATCGCCGGTCCGTTAAGTCGCCGGCCTGCTAAGAACAACCTGCCGGCACCATGAAGAATCTATTTTAAAGGTATGCTGCCGTGGTTCTTCATGGTGCTTGGCTGGGTGCTTGTCCTGGCGTTGGCGATCAGCCTTTTCAAGTTGGCCGGCTACGCTGAGCGAAAAATGCGTGCCCGCTCTCGGCGTGCGCTCCGTGCGCGACGTCGTGAAGACCATGCTGCGTGATGAAGAATTGCCATTTTGCTCCGGAGCCGAAATCAAACCCAGATCGGCGCTAGAAGCGGAGCACCACGCCTCCGCCCACCAGTAGATTGTGCCGCACCTTGATGTTCACGGTGTTCAGGTTCGGGATACCGGTGTAGAAATCGCGAACTTCAAAGCGAAACGCTACCGGCAATAGCGGTGGATGAAAATCAGCTCCCACGCCTGCCTGCACCGCGCTCTTGGTAGTGCTGGTGGTCGTAACTGTGGTTCCAGCCTGGGTGGTGGAACCCGGGCTAAAGTGAGCGAGCCCGCCGCCGGCTGAAATCCATGGGCTGAACGGAGTCTCGGGCAGGATCTTTAAGCGTAATGCTGGAGTAAAGAAGATGGCGCTGTAACTCTTTACCGCCGTGAGATTGGACGTGGTCAGATCCGTGGATGGTGACGCCACAAAGGGAAATTCCAGATGCAGTGAGACGGCCGGAACATGGGCGAGTTGAGCTGCGTAATTTGCTTCAAAAGCAAAGTTGGTGGAAAAGGTGGTTTGATTGGTAGTGCTGCCGACCTTGGGCGTGATTTTGGCGCCGGCAATTACTGCCAGTTCATTTTTCTGGGCAAAGCCGTTCAGACAGAAAACTGTTAAAAAACTGACGACGAGAAGAGTTTTTCTCATGGCGAGGTTACACTGCCTCCTGCCCCATCTTAGACACTATTCAGAAGGCAAAGTTGCCTAAACCATTGACACCAAAGGACGTGGCCCAACCCTGAAAGGGACTGCGGCCTTCGGAAGCGTGCACACGCAGCGCCCTCAGCTCAGCTGGAGGTTTATTTACTGGTCACAATCCAAACCGGTGAAACGCCCTGGCCAAACGGGGAATTTGCGACACTACCCAAAGTTCCGTCGGGGTTGATCAGGAACGCCGCCACAGCATTGCTGGCAGTATTGGCTACATATAAGAAGGTGCTGTTAGCATCGACCGTCAAAAAACTCGGAGCTGTTGTGGCCACGGTTCCAGTGCCTTGAGTTGTGTAAGGCGATCCTGAGACCTGGGCCAGAGCTCCGGCTGTCGATTTGAAAGCAGAGACGTCGTTTGACCCTTTGTTCGACACATA
>Ga0137388_10002784_pt1 | contig 11078 bp, 8 predicted proteins | sample 15con2h14AmetaG_FD_104644 | JGI IMG/M metagenome (GOLD analysis project Ga0137388, IMG submission 104644) | Vadose zone soil microbial communities from Angelo Coast Range Reserve, California, USA - 15con2h1.4A metaG | ecosystem: Environmental > Terrestrial > Soil > Vadose zone > Saprolite...
AACGACAGCGTCTATGCCTTTGACGCGGATACGGGAGCATCCCTGTGGCAAGTTTCGTTGCTTCAAGCAGGGGAGACGCCTTCCGACACGCACGGCTGTGGGCAGATCACGCCTACCATCGGGATCACCTCCACCCCGGTGATTGACCGCACCAGCGGTGCGCACGGCACGATCTACGTCGTGGCCATGAGCAAGACATCTTCGGGCACGTACTTCCAGCGAGTCCATGCACTCGACGTGACCAATGGACAGGAACAGTTTGGGGGACCGGTTGCCGTAACCGCCCAGTACCCGGGCACGGGCGACAACAGCCAGGGCGGGTTCGTCATTTTCGATCCCGGTCAGTATGCGGAACGAACCGGGCTGCTGCTGATTAACCACACGATCTATACCGCGTGGACTTCTCACTGCGACATCCGTCCGTACACCGGTTGGATCATCGGCTACGACGAAACCACATTGGCACAGACCAGCGTGATCAACATGACCCCGAATGGCAATGAGGGGGCTGTCTGGCAGAGCGGCGGGGGTCTTGCCTCTGACGGCAGGAATATCTTCTTCCTGGATGGGAACGGCACTTTCGATACAACTTTTGATTCCAAGGGTTTCCCATCGATGGGTGATTATGGGAATGCCTTTGTGAAGCTCTCCACGAAGAACAACGTGCTAGCCGTGGCAGACTACTTCAACCAGTTCGACACGGTGGCGCAATCGAACGCCGACCAGGACCTGGGTTCGGGCGGAGCTATGATAATTCCGGCGCAGAAAGATGCGGGAGGAACACTTCACTTTCTGGCGATTGGGGCGGGGAAAGACAAGAAAATCTATATCGTTGACCGCACCAACATGGGCAAGTTCAACTCCGTCAGCAACAATATTTATCAGGAAGTGGATGGAGCGCTGGGCGGCGGATGCTGGTCAATGCCCGCCTACTACAACAATTGGGTCTACTACGGGCCGACGGGCGCAACTATGAAGCAATTCAAATTCACGAATGCCAGGCTCTCTACGTCGGCAACTGCGACCTCTGCGACGATCTTTACGTATCCCGGCACCACCCCGAGCGTGTCGTCGAATGGGAGTAGCAGCGGTATTGTTTGGGCGGTCGAGCACACCAACACCTCGAAGCTTCACGCATACAAAGCTTCCAGTATCGCGACGGAAATCTACAACTCGAATCAGGCAGCAAACGGGCGGGACCACTTTGGAAGCGCCAGTCACTTCGGCACGCCGACAATCGTAAACGGGAAAGTCTACGTGGGCACCACGACCGGTGTGGCAGTTTTTGGATTGTTGCAGTGAGGGGAGAGGCTCGACCTCAAGCGTGAAATTCCCAGCCTTCGTCCTTCATTTTATTGTTGGTCCAGTGCTGGAGTTGTTCGAAGAGTGCGGGCTCGATCACGACGAAGCGGATACCGACGCGGCCCTCGTCGCCTACCCACATGAGGCGCGCCTTGGCCTGAAAAGCGATGTCGCTTTCGGGCAGAGTGAACTTTATGTCGAGTAGTCCTGCGAAGCGCAGCGGTTCCTTGAGACCATCCAGACCCATGCCGCCCGTGCTCAGGTTCACGCCCTGAACGCAGATCTCTTCGCCCTGAGTATTCTTGATGGTGACCGGGAGTTCGACGCGGGCGCGGAAAAACTTCTGTTGCTCCAAACTGATGTAGCCGAGGGAGGCCGCGGTGTCTCCCGGCGCGAAGCTGATGCTGTATTCCTTGAGCTTGCGGCTCAGAGTGCGGCGGGAAATGCCTAGCTGTTCGGCGGCCAGGGTGCGATGACCTCCGGTGCGCTCGAGCGCCTTGAGGATCATCTGCTCTTCCATGCTGTCGAGATTCCCGACGGGCAGCGAGGCAGTCTGACGAATCGAGGCAGGTGCGCCGGAGATGGAGGCGTTGATCTTTGAGGCATCGACTTCGGCGGCGGGAGATTCCATGGCAACCTTGGCAACGAGGTTTCGCAGCTCACGAATGTTGCCGGGCCAGGCGTGCGAAAGCAGGACCGAGATCGCTTCCGGTGTGAAGTGTTTCGCGGCGGCCTTGAGGACGAGGAAATGTTCAGCCAGAGCCACGATGTCCTCGGGGCGTTCGCGGAGCGGGGGCACGCGCAACTGGAACTGGCCGAGACGATGGAAAAGATCTTTGCGGAAGCTGCCATCTTTGACAGCGGCTTCGAGGTCCTGGTTGGTGGCGGCCACGATGCGAACATCGACCTTGATTTTGCGGTGACCGCCGAGCCGGTAAAAAGGTTGGCCATCGAGCACGCGCAGAAGTTTTACCTGGGTGTGCAGTTGGAGCTCGCCGATTTCATCGAGGAAGAGCGTGCCCTTTTCGGCCATTTCAAACAGGCCGGGTTTGGAGGAATCGGCGCCGCTGAAGGCTCCCTTTTCGTAGCCGAACAATTCGCTTTCCACCAGGTTCTCGGGCAGCGCGGCGCAGTTGATGTCGACCCAGGGACGACCGCGCCGGCTGGAGGATTCGTGAATGGTGCGGGCGATGAGTTCCTTGCCGGTTCCGGTTTCTCCGGTGATCAGGACGGTTTCAGTGTGACTCGCAACGCGATCGACCAGCCCCATGAATTTGTGCATCACGGGGCTGGCCAGAATGAACTTTGTGCCCTCGATTTCGCGAACGTGAATGGTTGAGCCGTCAGCTTGCGGGGTCACGAGACTGACCCTGCCGGACTCTGCTGCATTGCTGGTCTTCGTCAAAACTCCAACCATTCCCATGGGAACCGCGGTGTGGCCACGAAGGAGGCTTACGCGAAGATGAGCGTCGAGAGTCTTTCCTGACTTGGCATGCGCGCGCACATCAGACTGGTATGGTCCGTTCGTGGAAGCGACGGCGATGATCGTTTTTTCCAGCGGATCGTGATTTGCTTCTCCGGTTCCGTTCGTAGAAAAGAAGACGGAGAGCGTCTTGCCGCGGAGTTCGTCGGGCATCCATCCCAAGAGCTGTGAAAACTTTTGGTCACACCCAGTGAGATTGCCCTGCAGGTCTGAAAAGAAGAGCGCCGGGGCCGCGGGAGTCGCATCGACATCCGCCGGAAGCCAGGCGGTGCCGGTCCGGCTCGAATTGCTTTTGGGCACTGTCATTGAAAATGGAAAATGCGTTTGGGGATGATCTTGACACAGGCGTCCGCGAACAAAAGAGAACCGCCGCGTCAGGGGCGTAACGAAGGTAACCAATCTTTCAGCACTTGAGAGCGAGCTGCACCCATCGGCACTTCGGCCTTGAAACAAAACCAAGATGGATGATGGCCGGTTACTTCGGTAAGGTTCAGAAGAGCTCTTCTTGCCATACGATTCCGGGGAGGCTTGGCCGGGAAACGTGTGGGTTTTTGCGGCCTCACCGGGTAGAAACAGCCCGAGGCTGAGTTTCGTCCGCTTGAAAAGGAAAGCGGGGACCGCGCTTCCGCAGCGGAAGAGCGCTTCCCACAGGTGTGGATGACGACGGCAAGCGAGACTCTTTCGATTCCGACGAAGGCATTCGTGGGCGTGACCTCCTTATTGGGCGCCGCAGTGCTGGTCTCCGCCCTGTCGCACTTGCATTCGACCGATCTGACGCGCTTTGCGTGCTATCTGGCGGTAGCGATTCTGGCGTCGGGATTGAAGGTGCAGTTGCCGGGCATCGACGGCACGATGTCGGTGAATTTTTTGTTCATCCTGCTGGGTGTGATGGAGTTGAGTCTCCCAGAGACACTGCTGATCGGGTGTACGGCCAGCCTGGTGCAGAGTCTGTGGCACGCGCGCAAGCGTTTGGATCCGGTGAAGGTCATCTTCAACGTGGTGGGCATGATGGCCAATGCCAGCGCACTCACCTACCTCACCTATCACTGGCTGGCGGCGCGCTTTGGCGGCGGGAACAAGCCGATTTTGCTGATGGTCGCGGCGCTGGTCTTCTTCTTTGCCAACACTCTGCCAATCTCGGTAGTGATCGCGTTGACCGAGGGAAAGTCGAGCCGGAAGGTTTGGTCGGAGTGCTACTTCTGGTCGTTCCCCTACTATCTGGTGGGCGCGGCGGCGGTGGGACTGGTGGGCATTGTGAATCGGCAGGCGGGATGGCAAACATCACTGCTGGTGTTGCCGCTGATCTATTGGGTGTACCGGTCGTACCGGCTCTACCTGGGACGGTTGGAAGCTGAGAAGGAACGCGTGGAGATTGAAAAGCGGCACGTGGAAGAAATCGCGTCGCTGAACATGCGGACGATCGAGGCCCTGGCTCTTGCCATTGAGGCCAAAGACCACACCACGCACACGCACCTGCGCCGCGTGCGCACCTACGCCATCGAGGTAGCAAAAGAATTAGGACTGTCGGACAACGAGATTGAGGCACTGCGAGCGGCGGCCCTGCTGCACGACATCGGAAAATTGGCGGTTCCGGAACAGATCATCAACAAGCCGGGCAAGCTGACGCCGGAAGAGTTCGACCGGATGAAGGTGCATCCGCTGGTGGGCGCAGAAATTCTGGAGCGAGTTGCGTTTCCGTATCCGGTGGCGCCCATCGTGCGTGCGCACCATGAGCGGTGGGATGGATCAGGCTATCCCGAAGGCTTAAGTGGCGAGGAGATTCCCATCGGCGCGCGAATTCTGGCGGCGGTGGATTGTTTGGACGCGATGGCGTCCGATCGTCAATACCGTCCCGCAGTGCCGCTGGCGACGGCCATGGAGCGGGTGAAGGAGCGGTCGGGCTCGTGGTTTGATCCGCAGGTGGTGGAGATTCTGCAGCGGCGATACGTGGAACTGGAACGCGTCGCGCAGATGCAGGAGGAGATTGTGGTGCCGCACACGCTTTCCAAGACTGTGCACGTGGAACGCGGCCTGGCCCCCGCGGCGGGATTTGAGAAATGGGCGGAGCCGACGGCCGCCTCGTCCGACAGCGTAGATTTCCTGACCTCGATTGCGGCCGCGAGGCAAGAGGCGCAAGCCATGTTTGAGCTCAGCCAGGATCTGGGCGTCTCGCTCAGCTTGAGTGAAACGTTGTCGTTGCTGTCAATGCGTTTGCGCAAGATGATTCCGTACGATTCGATTGCCGTGTTCGTGAACCGCAACGGATGGCTGTTGCCGGAGCTGGTGAGCGGAGAGAACTTCCGCATGCTGTCTTCGCTCAAGATTCGCGTGGGAGAAGGATTGTGTGGATGGGTGGCGGAGAACTGCAAGCCCATCGTGAACGGCAATCCGCAGGTAGAAGCCGGCTACATTATCGATCCGGAGAAGCACACTACGCTGCAATCGGCCATCGCTGTTCCCTTGGAAGGGCTGAATGGAGTGGTGGGCGTGCTCGCAATGTACCAGGTCAACCGGGACGCTTTCACTCCGGATCATTTGCGGATTCTTCTCGCGGTCGCATCGAAGGTCGCGCTCTCGGTTGAGAATGCTCTGAAGTATCAGCAGGCCGAGAGCTCGGCGACCACGGACTACCTCACGGGGCTGCCCAATGCGCGCTCCTTGTTCGTGCATCTGGCGCAGGAGGTTACGCGCTGCCGGCGCATGAAGACGTCACTGGCAGTGATGGTATGCGACATCGACGGCTTCAAGCAGATCAACGATTCTTTCGGGCACCTGGAGGGCGACAAGCTTCTGCGCGAGTTCACGGCGCGGTTGAAAGAAGCGTGCCGCGGATACGACTACGTGGCCCGCATGGGTGGGGACGAGTTTGTGATCACTGCGCCGGGGCTGACGCCGGATGCGGCCGTTGAGAAGGCAGACCGGCTGAACCAGGCTGCGATCGAGGCAGGCCGTCATACCTGTGGACGGGACATCATTACTCTGAGCGTGGGAACTGCGTTTTGTCCGGACGATGGATTCGACGTGGAGAAACTCCTCGCGGAGGCCGACCGGCGCATGTACTCGATGAAGCAGAGCCATCACGCGCAAGCGGAAGCCCGGCAGGAAAACAAGGCTCACGGGGCGAAGGCGACGTAGGGGAACCATGCTGGGGTGGAAAATTGCGCGGCACGGGTTGGCGATGCTGGTCACCGTCTTGTTGGGCGGCCTGCTTTCGGCGACTCTGGTGCGATTCGCGCCGGGATTCGATGTGGATGAAAATCAGCTCGATCCGCGTCTTAATTCCGCAAGCGTGCAGGCGTTGCGGGAAGCGCGGTTGCGCGAACACAACGTTGTCCGCTTCTATTACCGATCTTTGATGCGCGCGGCGCATGGCGATCTCGGCACCTCGATTTCACTCGGCCAACCGGTCACTACGCTTCTGAGAGAACGCGCTCCCTTGACATTGCGACTGGTCTCGGTCGGACTCCTGATGAGCTGGTCGGTGGCGCTGGCGCTGGCTTTGAGCGCCGCCTGGTGGCGCAATGCCTCGTACGACGCATTGACGACGGTAGTGAGCGGAACGTTTCTTTGTATTCCGGCAGCGGTGCTGGCTCTGTTGTCGGTGTTGTGGAATGTGCCGGGGGCTCTGGCCATCGGATTGATAGTATTTCCCCGCAGCTATCGTTATGCTCGCAATCTGCTGGCGAAGGCTTATTCCCTGCCTCACATCATCACGGCGCGGGCCAAAGGACTGAGCGAGCTGCGCATTTTGTTCTGGCATGCGGTACCAGTCGTCGGACCACAGTTGCTGGCAGTGGCCGGAGTCTCGGTCAGCGTAGCGATTGGAGCGGCAATTCCGGTGGAAGCATTGTGCGGACTGGCGGGGGTCGGGCAACTGGCATGGCAGGCGGCGCTGGCGCGGGATTTGCCGTTGCTGATGAATATCACGGTGCTGGTCACGCTGGTAACGCTGCTGGCGAATTCGGGGGCGGACGTCCTTGGCCAAGTTCTGCGCGGAGAGCGCGCATGAAGACTGGACGCACGCTGGCGTGTGTTGTGCTGTTGCTAGTCATAGGCGCATCGCTGGCTGCGGGCTGGCTGGCGCCTGCGGGTTACGCCAAGCAATACCGGGAAGCAGCGGGCGCGCCGCCTTCGGCACAACATTGGCTCGGAACCGATGATGTCGGGCGGGATCGGTTTGCGCGCGTGCTTTACGGGACCAGGATTTCGCTGCTGTTGGCGCCGGCTGCGGCTTTTCTTTCTACGCTGCTGGCGGCGCTGGTTGGCGGGTTTGCGGGATATCTGGGCGGAGTGTGGGCTCGGTTCGCGATGGCGGTGACGGATTTGTTTCTCTCGCTGCCGTGGTTGTTTCTGCTGATCACGGTGCGGGCGTTGCTGCCGCTGAATGTTTCTCCACTGGTTTCGGTGCTGGTGACGTTTCTGATCCTTGGGGCGTTGGGCTGGACCAGTGCGGCGCGTGTGCTTTGCACTACTGCCGCGACATTGCGGGGATCGGATTTTGTATGTCAGGCTCGGGCGTCGGGCATTCGCGGGGCGCGGCTGTTCTGGATGCATGTCCGGCCGAACGTGAAGCCGGTGCTTTAGGCGCAGGGCGGGGTGTCGATTCCGGTCTTCATTCTGAGTGAGGCGAACCTGGGGATTTTGGGGTTGGGCGTGGCGGAGCCGATGCCTTCGTGGGGCAGTTTGTTGCGGGAGCTTGAGGGGTTGGTTTCGGTGGGCGAGGAGCCGTGGAAGTTTGTGCCGTTGATATTGCTGTTGGTGGTGGTCACGTCGTTTCAGTTTTTGCTTTCGAGGCAAGAGGAGGTGGCTGCATGATGCGCCGCCGGTCATATATGGATTCTTCTTTCGCCCCTTCGGGGCTTGGGCATTCTCTTTCGGCTACCCACGGCTTGCGCCCCTTCGGCAGGCTCAGGGCAAGCTGTGGGCTGAATTGGTTTGGACAGTGGGTACTGGCGGCTCTCTGCATCGGGATTTTATCGGTCGGCGCTTGGGCGCAGGGTGGGGGTGAGTTGCGATTCTGCTTGCGGGCTGAGCCTAAGACGTTCGATCCGCTGAAGGTGGAGGATGACGCGTCGGTTTCCATCCGGTATCTGACCGGGGGGGTGCTGGTGCGTCTGAATCGCCAAACGCAGGCGCTGGAGCCGGAACTGGCGCAGTCATGGAAAGTTTCGAAGGACGGCAGGCAGATCAGTTTCAAGTTGCGCGCAGGTGTTTCCTTTTCCGACGGCACGCCTTTTTCCGCGGAGGATGTGGCTTACACCGTGCACCAGCTAATGGATCCGGCGCTCCATTCGCCGACGGGAGATGCTTTCCGTTCTGCGCCCGGCAATGTGGAGACGAAAGTCATTTCAGCAAATCAGATTTCCATCACCTTTCCCGCTCCAGTCGCGGGCCTTGACCGGTTGTTCGATCAGGTCGCCATTCTCTCCTCGCGCTCGGCGAAAAAGGAGATGGCGGTGCTGGGACCGTTTGTGGTGACGGATTACAAGCCAGGAACGAACGTGCTGCTGAAGCGCAATCCCAACTACTGGAAGACGGACGCGCAAGGGCGAAAGCTTCCGTATCTCGATTCGATCAGTCTCGACATTCAGCCGAACCGCGATGTGGAGATGCTGCGCTTCAAGCGCGGCGAAGTGGACCTGATCAATTCCCTCGATAGTGAATACTTCGACAAGCTCGCGTCCACGTCCCCGCAGTTGGTTCGCGATGCGGGGCCGTCGCTTGACAGCGAGCAGATGTGGTTCAACGAGGTCGCGAAGGCTCCGATTCCCGCCTTCAAAAAGAACTGGTTCCGGTCGGCTGCCTTTCGACGGGCTATTTCGCAGGCGATCAATCGTGAAGATCTCAGCCGGGTGGTGTTTCGCGGACATGCGCAACCGGCGGCGGGTCCGTTTTCTCCCGCCAACAAATTCTGGTTCAACGGCAAGCTGAAGCCTGCGGTTTACAGTCCGGAGGCATCGTTGAAGGGGCTTCAGGCTGAAGGCTTCCGCCTGGAGAATGGGGCGTTGAAAGATCGGGATGGAAATGACGTTGTGTTCTCGATCATCACGAATTCGGGGAACAAATATCGGGAACGCATGGCAGTGCTCATCCAGGAGGACCTGCAGAAAATTGGCATTCACGTGAATGTGGTGACGCTCGACTTCCCTTCTCTGATCGAGCGCATGACCCAGACCTTCGACTACGAGGCCATTCTGCTGGGACTCACCAATGTGGGTCTCGATCCTAACGAAGAGATGAATGTGTGGCTGAGTTCTTCGGAGAATCACCAGTGGAATCCGCAGCAGAAGACTCCGGAGACGGCTTGGGAGGCGGAGATTGACCGGTTGATGCGCGCGCAAGCCTCGGGCGTGGACGCTAAGAAGCGCAAGGAAAGTTTTGATCGCGTTCAGGAAATCGTCGTTGAGCAGGCGCCGTTTATTTTTCTGGTGAATAGGAATGCGTTGTCGGCGGTTTCGGGCCGCGTGCAAGGGTCGAGCCCTGTGATTTTGCATCCGCAGACGTTCTGGAATGCGGAACGGATGACGGTTGGGGTGAAGTAGTGGCCGTAGCAAAGATCAAAGGCATTAACCACCAAGGACACTAAGGTACAGAAGGAAATGTCTCAGGGATCACAACGCGGAGTGCTGCTGTCGGGGCGTTTTTCTGTGCGCTACGGCGCGGGGCCTCCCACTCTGCGGGGCGTGGAACTGGACATTTTTCAGGGTGAAGTCCTGGGGTTGGTGGGCCAGAGTGGCTCGGGAAAGAGCACTTTGGCGATGACTATTCTGGGGTTGCTCGATCGCAAACGGGCTCATGCAGAGGGCACAATTCAGTTTCAGGATTGCGATCTGCTGAAGCTTGGCGAACGTGAGTTACGCGGTTTGCGCGGGCGGAAACTGGCATTGGTCCTGCAGAGTCCGCTGTCTTCGCTGAACCCGGCGCTGAGAATCAGAACTCAATTGAGGGAAGCCTGGCGGGCCCATGCTGTTGGAAACGGCGCAGAGTGTGAGCAGGCGATTCGCGCGGGACTGGAGAACGTTAGTCTGCCTTCCACGGATGAGTTCTTGCGCAAGTATCCATCACAGATGAGCGTTGGCCAGGCGCAGCGGGTGCTGATTGCGATGGCGATCCTGCACCGTCCCGCGCTCTTGATCGCGGACGAAGCGACCAGCGCGCTGGACGTCATCACCCAGGCCGAGATTCTCGCGCTGTTTCGCGACCTGAACCGGCAGACGGGAATGGCCATCCTCTACATCTCGCACGATCTGGCATCGGTGGCCGACATTTGCGATCGCATCGCCATCCTCCACAAAGGGGAGATCGTGGAGTGCGGGCCAACGGAAGAGGTCTTGTCGCGCCCTCAGCACGAGTACACCCGGCGCCTGATGGCGGCGCTGCCGCGAATGCCAAACACCAGGACGGCGGCTACAGCGGCCAAGGCAACCGGTTCTGCCTAACTGAAATTCGGTGCGGCGGCCGCCGCATTCCTGAGCTTCTTCTCTCCTGTTTGCATCAACTCTGAATTGTCGCTGAGGTAACTCTTTCCGCGGTCACTGAAGTCACTGAATTTCGCTGCAACCGAGGACAAAGTGTCCCGCGCCCGCTGGCATGGGACAGGGTGGCTCAAAATCCCCAACATCGACGGCTATCATCCTCAATATTATCAATGGGTTACAGGCCGGCGATTGGAAGGGTCCGTGCAGCAGAGTAGTGGACTTGACAGCACGATTTCCCCTGAACGACACGAAAGGCTGAGGTTCATGCGAACACAAAGATCCCACAAGCCGGCGGGCCGCAATGAGCGCCACAGCGCCGCGTGGGGAAAACGCTTCGGGGCCCTTCTCGTGGTGCTCACGGCGTCATGGAGCGTGGCGCAGTCTTCGAAGTTGTCGCGGGATCTGCAAGCGCTGCCTTCGAGCGCGACCGTCAGCGTGATAGTGCAGTATTACAATTCGCCGACGATCGCCGAGCTGAACGCTGCCACGGGTGCCGGAGCCAGCAATGGCAAGGGCCTTGGACTGGTCAAGGGATATCGCTGGACGCTACCCCGGGGACAGGTATCGAGCCTGATCAACAAAGATTCCAACATCAAGTACATCTCGCTTGACCGCCCGCTGCAGGGCGCGATGAACAATGCAGTGCCCGCCGTGGGAGCCGATATTGCCCACAGCCTGGGATACGATGGCACGGGGGTGGGGGTTGCCGTTATCGACAGCGGAGTGAATAACGTTTTTGACCTGACGCAGGCCAGTGGCAGCAGCAAGACCACCCGGATCGTCTATAACCAGACCTTCGACCCCTCTGCTAATAC
>Ga0137388_10002787_pt1 | contig 11074 bp, 10 predicted proteins | sample 15con2h14AmetaG_FD_104644 | JGI IMG/M metagenome (GOLD analysis project Ga0137388, IMG submission 104644) | Vadose zone soil microbial communities from Angelo Coast Range Reserve, California, USA - 15con2h1.4A metaG | ecosystem: Environmental > Terrestrial > Soil > Vadose zone > Saprolite...
AAGATGCATCCTTCTGGGGTGGTGGTCCTTTCCTACCAGCCCGAGAGAAAAGAGTAACTCGCACGCCACGAATCAGGGCGGATACCGGTATCACGCTACTCGTCTTGGCTACTCCTGCGTTAGCTCCTTCATCAGGTCCGCCAGGTCTTCGTATACGTGATCGGGTTTAAGGGAGGATTTTTCCAGGTCTTTGCGGGAAGTGCTGCCCGATAAGAGCAGGAGCGTGTGTGTCCCGGCGTTGTGACCGGCGAGGATATCTACCTGCAGGCCATCGCCGATCATCACCGTTTCGCCGGGCTGGCTGCCTAGTGTATGCATGGCCTCGTTGAGCAGCATCGGTTCGGGTTTACCGACCACCTCCGGGGTTCTACCGCTGGCAACTTCAATCGCTGCTGCCAGGGCGCCACAGCCGGGAATGAAACCACCGGCAATGGGCAGTACAGGATCGAGGTTAATGGTAATAAAAAGCGCGCCCGCGCGCACAGCGTTCATGGCGCCCGTCAGGATGGTATAGTCGAAGTCGCGGTCGAGGCCGACCAGTACTGCATCGGCTTCCTGGACATCTATGCTTGTTACCTTCAGACCGTACGACTCAACCAGGTTCATCAAGGGATGCTCGCCAACCACATAGACTGAGCCACCAGGAAGGCGGCGGGCGATATTCTGAACTGCCGCCTGTCCGGCAGTAAGCAAGTGCGCGTTATCGGCTGTGATGCCCAGGCGCTGGAGTTTGGCGAGAATTTGTGCCCCGGTCGCGAAGGAGTTGTTCGTCAAGAAGAGGTATTTCTTGTGATTGGACTCGAGCCAGGCGACGAATTCTTTTGCTCCGGGCAGCAGTTCATTGCCACGGTAAATTACGCCGTCAAGGTCGATCAGGTAGGTGGTATATGGTAACATATGGCTCCCTGAAAGGTCATTCCCGCATGAGTTGCTCGCGGATAGCGACAATCTCGCGGCGAAGTGCGGGGCTGATGTTCACCGCGCGATCAATCTTCTCGCATGCATGAAGCACGGTGCTGTGGTCGCGCCCGCCGAAGAGCTGTCCGATTTCCAGTAGAGAGGCCTGTGTTTCCTGGCGCATCAGGTACATAGCGATCTGGCGAGGTATGACGATGTGTTTATCGCGCTGCTTGCCGCACATGTCTTCAAGCGAGATATGATAATATTCTGCCACTGCCTGCGCAATTTGCTTGATGTTCAGGCGTGACTCTTTGCTATCGTTACCCAGTGACGACATGGCAGCGCGCGCGACCTCCATGGTCAGGTCGGTGTGATGCAACTGCTGGTATGCCATCAAGCGATTCAGGCAGCCTTCAAGCTCGCGAATATTCGTTTGTACGCGACCGGCAATATAGGCGATGATGTCATCGGGAACGCGATAGCGCAGCACGTCAGCCTTGACGCGTAGAATCGCCATGCGTGTTTCCAGGTCCGGCGGCTGGATATCGGCGATCAACCCCCACTCAAAGCGCGAACGCAGGCGCTCTTCCAGGCTGGTGATGGCCTTGGGCGGTCGATCGCTACAGATGACGATTTGTTTGCTCATCTCGTACAGGCTGTTGAAGGTGTGGAAGAATTCTTCCTCTGTTGATTCTTTGCCCGCGATAAACTGGATGTCGTCAACCAGCAAGATATCGACGGAGCGATACTTGGCGCGGAATTCCTCGGTAGTGCGATAGCGGATTGCGTTCACGATTTCATTGGTAAATTGCTCAGATGATACATAGAGTACCGCGAGTCCCGATCGTACTCCCTGGTGTCCGATGGCGTGCAGCAGGTGTGTCTTGCCCAATCCGACACCACCGTAGAGAAACAGGGGATTGTACGACTCGCCCGGGGCTTCTACCACGGCGAGGGAAGCAGCGTGCGCAAGGCGGTTACTGTTACCGACAATAAAGGCATCAAAGGTATAGCGAAGATTGAGGCGGTTATACATCTGAATGTTGGCGCGTTGCTCGTTTTCCCATTCTTCTGTTAAGTGATCGACGGAACTGGGACCTCCGTACTGGAGATCCTGCAGGTCGGATTGCATGGGAGATTTCGCTGGAAAATCATAATACGCGAGATCGTTTGTTGGATAAGGCCGTGCGGGTGCGAAGCGGCTATTTACCTCTCTGCCTGGGGCAGCAGGCTCATCGTGTGCATTGGTAACAGAGATAGCGACCGGCTGCCCGGTAATATCCGCCAGTATGTCTTCAATGGAGCGCCGCCAGCGTGTATTAATAACGTCACGAGCCAGGGTGCTGGGGACCTGAAGTATGAAATAGAGCAGTTCGTCTTGCTCACTGAAGGAGTCAGCATCGATATCGTCGACTCCACCTGGCCAGGTACTGGCCAGATGGGCGGAGAGCAGCCATGCTTTACAGACTGCATCGACCGGAGCCGTTTCGAGTCTTTCGAGCGTAGTACGCCAGAGTGTTGTCACGTTCATTGCATTACTCCCTGTGCTTAGTCTTCGACGAGAGCAACGCACTCGATCTCAACCAGCGCCTTGCGCGGTAATTCGGCCACGGCGACCGTTGTGCGAGCAGGCATCAGGCCATCAGGCCCTGCAAAATAGGTTGCATAGACGGCATTCATAGCTTGAAAATCGCTCATATGCGCAAGAAAGACGGTCGTTTTTATGACGCTCGCAAGCGATGACCCGGCGCTGGCCAGTACGGCTTGCAGGTTTTGCAGGACGCGCTGCGCCTGGGCCTGGATATCGTCACCAACAAGCTCACCGCTTGCCGGGTCAAGAGCGATCTGGCCGGAAGTATAGACGAACTGGCCGCAGCGAATGGCCTGATTATATGGGCCTATGGCTGCCGGAGCATTAGTTGTTGCAATTCTTATACGTTGCATAAGTGTTCCCTCGACTCATCAAAATCTATGTTCTTCCGGTTGAAACTTGTAGAAAGGGATTGCCTGGACACTTCACACGCTGCCAGGTGATAGACCGCTCCCTGGTTCCTCGCCTTCAATGCTGCCCATATCCAGGTGGCTGAAACTGCCCCTGGCTGCCCGCGCCAAGCGGAAGATTGCGGGGAGCCAACTGGGGTGATGGTATGGTCTGGTTTACGCGCGCCTGCGCTTGCAGCTCTTTCGCGCAGTGGCGCAATGCCTGCTGCATCTCGGCAGCCGAGAGAAAACGATCTTCTGGCTCCTTCTCTAACGCCCTAGTTACAATCTTCTCTACAGCCGGCGGCACATTGGCATTGAACTGGTGCAAAGGCGGCGGATAGGTCGATGCATGCTGCATGGCAATAGAGACAGCGGTAGGACCGACGAAAGGAGGACGGCCGACCAGCATTTCAAACATCACTACGCCAAGCGAATAGAGATCGGAAGAAGCTGTCAGCCTCTCGCCCCGGGCCTGTTCGGGAGAGAGGTAGTCGGCAGTGCCCAGCACGATACCGCTATTGGTTAAGCCAGCGTCTTCTGCCACACGGACGATGCCGAAATCGGTGAGCTTGACCAGGAGACTACCGATGCCTGAACTCGCTGGGCCGCTGGAAGTCAGCATGATATTCTGTGGTTTGATATCGCGATGGATAAAGCGGCGATCGTGAGCCACCTGCAACACGGCGCATACCTGTGCGGCAATCTCCAGCGTCTCAGTTGCGTGCAGGTGCCGGCGCTGCGCGATCAGTTGTTTCAGCGTCGGGCCGTGAATATACTCCATCACGAGAAAATACTGGCCGAACTCCTCGATGAAATCATAGATAGTAACGGCGTTGGGATGAGCGAGCGCGGCTGCTGCGCGAGCCTCGCGGCGAAAGCGTTCAACAGCACGCGAATCGTTCTTGTCCAGGGACCGTAGCACCTTCATTGCCACCAGGCGCTCAACGCGGTGATCCCAGGTTTTAAATACGCTGGCCATGCCACCGGTGGCAATATGTTCACGGACCTCGTAGCGTCCAGCAATCAGTGTACCTTCAAATTGAGTCAACGTTATACCTCAACGAGCACCCACGAGGGATACGACTACAGATAAGAGCAAATAAAAAACAATCGTCTTTGAAAGTGCAAGGCCAGTATACCATCAACGATGTTACGGCGTCCAGAATGGGCGAGAATCTCCATCGATGCCACCCGAAGTCAGTTGTATGGGGTTACCTTGCAAGCTGTACGCGCCAGTTTTTGCATTGTAGTTGATATTTGCCAGCCAGAGGTCGAACTCACTGTTATTGTAGGATACGTATACAATCTGTTTACCGTCCTGTGACCACACGGGCTGACTCACGTACTGTCCGCTCAAGATGTGGGAAGACTTATTGTAAGGCTGCAAGGCCTTTTGTTCGACTGTTGAACTATTGGGATCAGCGGTCACGCCCTCTGGCACTGGCATGACATACAAACTCATCTGATTGGATGTGTCACGCCTGACATAAACAATGGCACTGCCATCCGGCGAGAAGGCAGGTTCTATATTCTGCACGCTGCCAGGTGTCAGAGGCACGCCCGAGTCACGCACAGGCGAATACGTATAGGGATGGTTAGCAATAGCCGTGGCATCTGCTAGAAATACCTGTATGACCTGCTGCGTGCCCGTCTGGTCATACGCATAATGGGTGTAAACTATCTCGGGTGTTTGGCTGGGATGTGCCGGGCGATAGCTTGGATCGCGATCTCCCCCATCACCATAGCTGGCATAGGCGATGACCTGTGGCTGTGCGCTCGGGTTATTGAAAGGAATAGAGAATACTTGCAAATCCAGGAAAGGAGAACTCTTGAAAACTCCCCCCAAGGTATACCAGACAAAATCTTTTTGGAGATCGCTCAGGAAGAGCAAATGTGTCCCGTCCAATGACCAGGCGGGCTGGGCAAACCAATAGTAAGTGTTTTTGATGACGCCGGTATCGTTATAGAAATGTCCATTGCCGGAAAGCAGGATGTGCAGGGGTCCGCCGCCAGCAGGAATAACGGCAAGATTGGTATAGTCTTTGAAGCGTGCGATGAACGCGATCCATTTGCCATCGGGGGAGACCGCCGGATCATAGACATTGCCTCCATGAATTAATTCACGTGATGCGCTGCTCCCGTCGGTTACCCATAAGTTGTGATCGATGGTGAAATAAATCTTGCCTTTGAAGAGATTTTGCGCGACGCTGACCTTGTTGCCACTGGAATTGGTGGTGATCGTATTGCCGACCGGGCCATTACTACTACTATTATTATTCCCAATACCAAGGCATCCCTGCACGCTCAGTGCCAGCAGGAGTAACAATAAACTTTTCCCTATAGTAGTTGTATTGTAGCTCTTCATATCTCCTCATCATACCTGCATTGCGTCAGGTGATTCAAACACAACCATAAACATCAGGTCGAGCAAACTGTGAAAACCGAACAGGTTGTCGCTGCTCCCACCGATGCTCATAGCACTGATGTCCGCAACCTGGCCTGCTGCTTGCCAGGTGCTCGCAGCTGGCATGGCTTCGGGTGTAGCTGATGGCTGTGATGCGGATGCAAGCGAACTAGTATTGTTATTGCTGTTTGCCTGGATGTCACACCTGGCATTATTGCCCAGGCCAAACATCTGTGCGAGCAAAGGTGTGATCTTAGTGCAATCCGGGTAAACGACAGACTCACCGGTGGGTGTGACGCCAGATGCCGAATAGGGCGGGCCAAGGATGAGACGCTGAATTGAGTTTGGATCAAGGCTGCGGGCAAAATTCAGCAGTTTGAGGACATCGGTCAACTGCATATCTGTTCTGACATAGCCATCCAGGTCATGCGAGATTTCCGGCAGCTTGCCGATGATAGCAGGATTATTCAGTTTAGTTTTGAGCGCGCTCAATACCTGTTGCTGGCGTGCAGAGCGGCCAAAGTCTCCTACGAGGTCGGCGTGGCGCGAACGCACATATTCAAGTGCCTCTGGCCCGGAGAGGTGCTGCGGCCCGGGTGAGATATACAGGCGTTTGTAGGCATTGATGTCGCCGGTCTTGTTGCCGACATCATCCGGGTAATTGTCATCAGTGATGGGATGCAGCGCATCCACGTCAACGCCGCCTACCGTGTCGATCACTTTGATGAAGCCATCCAGCCCCACCCACGCGTAGTAGTTGATAGGAATACCGAAATCCTGGAAGATCGTGAGGCGACTGAGTGCGACGCCGCCCAGGCCATATGCCTCGTCCAGCTTACGCATGCCGCCGCCCGGTACGTTGATATAGAAGTCGCGCGGAATGGATAGCATACCTACCTTCCTGGTAGCGGGATCAATCGTGATCACGATATCTGATTGAGCCAGGTACTGGCCGTTGGGAAATTTCTGGTCCGTATCGCTTCCCAGCAAGAGAATATTGACACGAGATCCACTTAAAATATCGGCCCCGTTACGGCTCGCGTTGGGGTCCTCGTCGCCTTTGAGACGGGTTACCTGCTGGCCCACGATATGACTGACGGGGGTAGCCAGGTTAAAATAGTAGTACCCGCCCAGGCCTCCAACGACGACGAGCAACAGCAGGAAGAGAGATACTGCAACACGCGCCCAGATGGGGAAGCGCCTTTTTTTGCGTTCTTTACCAGGTGGTTGTCCAAATGGCGGAGGGCCTCCCACACCCGGGTAGCCAGGTGGCATTGGCGCAAGTGGTGCCCGCGAGAATGCGGCCATGGACATGGGAGCCATGTATGGCTGAGGGGGCGGATTTGGCCGGCTGACTGGTGAGTAAGGTTGCATGCCGGGATACTGTGGCGGTGGCGTTTGAGGGGTGGCACCCATTCTTGGAAAGGACGTTATCGCCGACTGATTTGGTGATGGCGGTACCTGGCCATACGCAAGCCTCTGCGCCTGGAGGCTGTCAGCGTTGCGTGCCGGGCCTGCAGGGCCATTTACGGCCGGCTGCTTCATAGTCTCTCTTTCGGTCACAGGCAGTGGGCCTGGGGTTCCATTTGGATGAGGAGGTTGCAAGCTACCGGCATTCCAATTCGATGGCTGGCTTGAAACAGGGCGATGCGGTACCCGGCTTGATGGAGGTTGTCCCCCCCAGGGCCGGTCAACAGGCACACCCGGGTGAGCATCCGCTGGTGGCCTGCCATTGGGTGATTGTTCTGGCCGATTGCTTTTATTCTGCAGGGCATTAAGTTTTACAAATTGGGGTTTCAATTTAGTTTACCTGCTTCCTGATTGTATCCTCAGCAGTACCAAGGACGCATTTGGTGAGCTTTATTAAAGTATAACGAGTTCCAGAGTAAAAACTTCACTTTCCAGGGGCTAATATACCAATTATAGCTAACATGTGCCAGTACGCACACTTTTTTAACCCAATTTTATCTGACATATTACGCTCCACTAAACTCACCTTAACCTCCTACTAACTGGCGTATGTTACCTTTCTTAATGGGAGAGATAGGAAATTGAATAGCCCCGGGTGGTTACTATGCGAGTTGCGATTATTACCGAGAACTTTCTGCCTAAATTGGACGGCGTTACGCGTACCCTGTCCCGATTGCTCGAATACCTGCAGGCCAATGGGCACCAGGCGCTGCTGCTCGGACCCGAAAGTGGTATGGAGCAGTATGCCGGAGCCGAGGTTGTTGGGACTGCCGGTTTCCCTTTGCCTTTTTACCCCGAACTCAAATTTAACTTTTTTCGCCCCCTTTTCATACGTCGCCTGAACGACTTTCACCCCGATATTATACACCTGGTTGATCCTGTGGTGCTTGGCGCCGCAGGGCTGGCGGCTGTCCACTTCCTCGGCAAACCTGTGGTCTCTTCTTATCACACGAACCTGGCAGCCTATTGCAGTCATTTCGGCTTTCCCGTCTTCACCAGGCCGATGTGGTCATACAATCGCTTCATTCACAACCAGTGCTCACTGACCTTCTGCCCTTCGCCTTCCATGGCCAGTGTGCTGCGCAAACAGGGCTTCCAACACCTGCGCATCTGGCCGCGCGGCGTTGAGACGGCGCTCTTTCAACCTGAGCGGAGAAGCGGGGAACTGCGTGCTTCCTGGCTAGAAGAACCGCGTGCAAAAGTGGTGCTGCTGTATGCTGGCCGGGTCTCGTGGGAAAAGAACCTGCGCCTGTTGACGCAGGCCTATCGTGGTATGGATCACGCACGCTGTCACCTGGTGATCGTCGGTGATGGGCCAGCTTTAAAGGAGGTACAACAGGAACTTGCAGGGTTGCCGGTGACTTTTACAGGCTATCTACGCGGAGAAGAACTGGCCAGGGCTTACGCTTCGGCTGATATTTTTGCCTTCCCGTCGCGTTCAGAGACCTTTGGGCAGGTGGTGTTGGAGGCGATGGCTTCGTGCCTGCCCGTAGTTGGGGTGCTGTCTGAGGGCGTCTGTGATCTGGTGCGGGATGGAAAGACTGGCTACCTGCTGGATACAGGAGCGCTCGCTGAAAAAGAACAGGTGATGGCATACCGGGCAATGTTGGAGCGCCTGATATACGATGATGCGCTGCGCGGTACGATGGGACGAACAGGACTGCTGGAAGCTCGCCAGCGCTCGTGGTCCGAGGCCATGCAAAGGCTTTTGGATGGATATGAAGAAGTGCTGGTGGGTACGCGCCTGCTTGCGGCGGTGTGAGAAAGAGCAGCTATTGCTCTTTCTCCTCGCGCCAGGACTGTATGAAGGAGAGGATCAGCGAGCCGATCAATACAACCAGCAAGATGATCTCCATTGTGCTAAAAGTCTTTTTTTTCTGCATTGTAGTATTTCCTTATTGGTTGCTTACCTTTGTCGAGTGGCTTCCTGAGCGGCTCGGCGATTTTTGCTTACTGCTAGTTTGTCTCTCGGTATCTCCTGTTTCCTCTGGTTTTCTCTCGGCTTTGCTGTAAGTTTTGATGTATGCTTTGCTCTCTGTCAAGGTGCCTTTGGCAAGCGCGCGAGGATTTGAGTGAGTAGGGTTTTGTGCTCGTTAAGAAGTGTTGTGTGTTGGGTAAGTTGCGTTTCTATAGCATTTAAGCGTTTATCCGTTTTATCGTCGTTTCGCTGTAAAAGCTCCAGATGTGCGTTAGCTCCTTCAAAGTGGACATTTAGAGAATTCTGTATGCTTTCTTGCATATCTTCTAGATTGTGGTTAATTGCGCTCATATCAAATGATTGACGTTGTATAAGCCCTAGCGTCATGGTAAGGTGTTCGTTAGTTTGCCTGATATGTTTGGCCGTTTCTTTGATATGCTCTGCGGTTGTTTGCTCTAACGCTGCAAGTCTTTCTTCTTGTGTTGGCATTGGTTGTCTGCCTTTCGTTCTCTTAACAAGTAGTTCTATTATAGCATGATATCTCAGACGGGAGAAACTTGGTTTTTCTGGGGGCACTCCATACCCTCAGTGCACCCATAGCTCTCTACCTCCTCCGTAATTGTGCAAGAGGTGGAAGTTTCTGGCAACCCAGCTGTGAAAGGCGGCTACTGCCGGCAGGTGGAAGCGTCCGGTGAAAAAGAGCACGGCATGTACCTGCGGCTGCGAGGCGGCGCTCTCAAGCTGCGAAAGGGTTACATAACCGGATTCGATGTGTACTGCGGATGTGTCCACCAGCGCAGGAGGGGTGTTGCGGTCCGCCAGGCCCGCGATGAATTGCGCGTCTGTGACAACTAACTGGCCAGGAGTGATGGCCTGGCGCAAGTCAGCCGCCGCGCGAGCTTCCAATTGCGTCAATGCGGAGACGCTGCTGGCCTGGGCTGCGCGGTAGTACGCTCTGTCCTGGCGTGCATCGAGCACTGCTGTCACCAGGATAAGTGCGATGGCAACCCCGCTAAGATACATTGTAATTTTGTTGGACGTGGCTCTTCTTGGAGTTGCGTTGTCAAATGGATCAGCAATACCCACGACTGCCAGCGCAACGAGAGGAGGTGTGAGGGCTACCAGGTGATGTTGGAAGAGGGGAACCTGGTGCCAGAGCAAGTAGATCGTTGCGAGTAGCCAGGCAATTAGTGGGATCACGCGCCAGTCTCGCCGTAAAAGCGCGGCTACCATGCCGTAGAGCGCGGCAAGTGTTAGAAAGGTTGTAAGAGCTTGCTCAATGATTGCAGCGTTGCCCTGCTGCGTACTACTCAGTACCCCGGCGGCATCGCTGTGAAAGGTGATTACGCTCTGCACCATTGGCTGGTACGAGCCGGTGAAAGGCAGCAGCACTACTGCCGCTGTCACTATGCAAGCCGCGATGCCCACGGCGATCGAGCGCAGGGTAGCAGAACCTGCGCCGGGTTGCGTACGCCAGGTTTGCCAGAGTCGAGCCAGCATCAACAGGACAATAGGCACCAGAGCGGTGAGGCTGAGCAACTTACATAGGATACTCAAAACGAGGGCGATGCCGGTGAGGGCAGCGTAGCAGAGGCCGCGCTTACCTGCTGGATGTTCCCACCAGAGGTATGCCAGTCCGACCGCCAGGAGTGTAAATGCAGTGGATGATGCCTCAGCCTGGATGGTTTGCGATTCTGCGAGGTAGAGTGGATTGACGACGAGCAGGAGCAGCGCCGCGACCGCGCCCAGGCGACCGGCCAGCGCTTTGCCGAGCAGAGCAGCTCCCAGGAGGCCGAATAGTGAGACCAGGGCTATGGCAAACCGCGCCGACCAGAGCGATCCACCCAGGAGTATATAGCCGGGGAAGGTGGAAAGGATAAAGAAAGGGGGCTGCGAGTAGAAAATGTCCCCGTAGAGCGCGTGCCCGGCGCTCATAGCGCGCAAGGTCTGCCAGTAAACGCCCTCGTCGTAGCCATCACGGTCGAAAGGAACGCCGAGTTGATAGAGGCGCATGCCGACGGCAACAACAACCAGGGCAAGGATTACTCCCCAAAAGAGCATGGTTTGCCAGCGAGGGTAGTGATCCTGCTGCTTTGTCCTGTCAATCGAAATAGTGTATTTTGTTGTGCTGACGGACATGAGAAATATCTCTTTGTTTATAGATATTGAATAAAATGTAGGGGCGCGATGATGAACTTTAACAAGCAACATCGGTAATATCTCGTAGGCGCACAATTTATTGGCGCACCGCCGATTTATCGGCCAATGTCCCGTCGATGCGCTTCCCAGGCCGATAATGAGTTTTAACAAATTCATCGGGATATCGGAACAGCCGACAAAGGCCGATACATCGGCGGTGGGCACGATAATGCAGTTTCAAAAAATAATGCGGAGTATGA
>Ga0137388_10002791_pt1 | contig 11070 bp, 11 predicted proteins | sample 15con2h14AmetaG_FD_104644 | JGI IMG/M metagenome (GOLD analysis project Ga0137388, IMG submission 104644) | Vadose zone soil microbial communities from Angelo Coast Range Reserve, California, USA - 15con2h1.4A metaG | ecosystem: Environmental > Terrestrial > Soil > Vadose zone > Saprolite...
CTCTGATCCATCGCTGTAATCCGGGAATGGCGGCCTCGAGAGGTAGTTGAAAAAAAGCGAACATTCACAGCATGCGGGTTAAGTAAGGGAAAGGTAGGCTCTGGGACGTGAGGCTCTACGCAGATCAGATGTTTCCTGATTTACTGGAGACAGGCGGCGACTTTCGAGTCACGTTTCTTGGCGTTTCAAGTCTTCTGTTCGGTGACGGCAAAAATAAGATTCTCACCGACGGTTTTTTTAGTCGACCAAGCAAGCTGCGCTTTCTAACCTCTCGGCTCAAGTCCGATCCACAAGTGATCAATCACTGCATGGAGCGAGCTGGTATCAAGTCGCTCGATGCCGTGATCGTTGTGCACTCTCATTACGATCACGTCATGGATGCGCCGATCGTAGCGCTGAAGACAGGCGCACAATTGATAGGCTCCGAGTCGACAGCGTACGTCGCGCTCGGCTCAGACTTTCCACCGGATCGAATTACAATTATTGCAGGCGATGAGACAATAAACATCGGTCAGTTTCAGATTACGCCAATAGTTTCCGATCATGTTCCCAGTGTTCTTGCTCCAAAAGGTCAAATAGAAGCTCCGCTGAAACCGCCGGCCTATTGGTCTTGCTACAAAGAGGGAGGCAGTTACTCACTTCTCATTGCTCATGGTGCGACGAAGATGCTAGTGCAGGGCAGTGCAGGGTTCGTTAAGGATGGCCTCAAAGGTCGTCAGGCAGACGTTGTCTTTCTGGGCATAGGACAACTCGGCAGACAGAGCGACGACTATCGCGACAAATACTGGAGCGAGGTTGTGACAACAGTTGGAGCACGCCGCGTGATTCCGATTCACTGGGACGATTTTTGGAAGCCTCTCGATCGGCCTTTGGTGCCGTTTCCCTGGTATGCCGACAATTTCCATAAGTCAATGAGATTCCTGCTCGAGCGCGGAAACGAAGAAGGTGTTGAGGTGAAGCTCCTGCCAGCTTGGAAAGCGGTAGATCCGTTCACTGGTCTTGAAAAGACTTGACGATTACAGGCAGCTTTGCCGGCAACCCGAGGCTACAGCAGTGCAAAGCGAGGGATTAAAGCTCATCCTGTGTTAACCATCCAAAGCGATCATTCATCATTCGTTCTGCCGCGAATCGATTCCGAGAAACTGAGATATTCGCTCGATCGTTTTCTGCGGCTGTTCTTCCTGGGGGATGTGTCCGCACTCTTCGAATACTTCCAAGACAGAATTTGGAAGCGCCTGACTGAGAAGTTCACCTACTTTCAACGGAATGATTCTGTCATGTCGCCCCCAAAGAATCAGAGTGGGTGTTGAAATGTTCTTGAACTTCGCCACAAGTTCGTCGGCGTCGGAAGGAATGCATTGCCGTGCCGTTTCCAACAATGCAGTGCGCGTTCCCGGATCGGCGAGAGGAGCAGCATACGCGCTGATCTGTCCTTCGCTGACTTTTCCTTTGTCATAGAAAGCAAGATCGAGGACAAATTTTGCGGTTCGTCTCGCCGGCAGCAAGAAGATCATTGCCTTACCCAGGAAGGTTCGCATTAGTTTTACGTATCCCGGCAAGTACTCTTTGTGGGCGCCGGCGTCAATCAGCACCAACTTCGAAAGCCGCGAAGGCTGACTCTCCTCAAGTCGCATAGCGAGAAGTAAAGCTAGGCCTCCACCATAAGAGTTTCCAATTAGTGTTAGGTTCCGCCAATCATTTTTGAGGATCAGTTCATAAACTGCGTCGGCGTGATCATGAATGGAATAGCGCTGGTCTTCCGGTTTCGCCGACCTACCGAACCCCTTCAAATCAATCAGAATTAGTTTGTGATGTTTGGAAAGAGGCTCGATAAAGTAACGCCACGTAAATGTGTTGGCGCCGAGGCCGTGCAGGCACAGTATCGGGGCCCCCTGGCCGTATTCTTCTTTGCAGAGATATGTTGAGACCATGGGGATCCATTTTGAGCGCATCAGATTGCGCGCGCGTGCCACTGGAGTTTGTGGATTACGGAAAGTAGAGAAGGAACTGAGAGGTTTTTTGTGGGGCGGCTAGTGGGACTCGAACCCACGACCTCTTGATCCACAATCAAGCGTTCTAACCGACTGAACTATAGCCGCCACAATCAACACTTGCGTTTCGAAAATGCCCCTGGCAGGACTCGAACCTGCGGCCCTCTGCTTAGCTTCCAGCATCAGGTTTCCCTGACCGCCCGCTCACACAGGTTTGCTGGCTGGACTATATCTTGGACATCCCAGTCCCGGCCCGTATAGTCTCTGAGGATCCCAAGACAGTTCAAATTACCTGAAAAGGTTTCCTGCGGATTACCCAATCCTCCCGGGTTGTTACTCAGCTTGCGAGTACCGGAGGCTCTAAGGGCGTCCCCGCATATGGGGCCGTCCACTTAATGAGTTCTTTGAAACGATTCCTCATTAAGGCTCCTACAAGGCAGATGCTCTATCCGCTGAGCTACAGGGGCACATGCCTGGCGCCGGGATGTTAGCACGGGGTGGACAGGCACGGTCAATCGTCCCGCAAAATTAAAGAGACCGCCGAAAGCACAGGCGATCTCTCTAAGTTAGGTTGGACTACGGATCAGGCTGCTTGCGTTTGTTCCGTCGTCTCAGCAAAAACTCTACGGCCGTTTATGGCATCATCAATGATTTCACGCACGGCAGAAGTGTCAGGGTTTACGTCCATGCGATCGCAGGCGCGCAAATGACGGAGAATTCCCTCCGTAGCGATTTCCGCAGCGACCCCGACCAGTTTCGAATAACGTCTCGCTTGAATATGATCTATCCTCAAAATCCGCTCGACGAGCGGCAAGTGACTATCAAAAGTCACGATTACCTTGTCCCCTCCAAAACCGCCCGCGCGGTCAATTTTTGATTGCGAATCTTAGATGCCTTTGCTGCCCCTCAGGATGCAGATCGCTTGCAATTTGAAACAATTTCGCTCCTGGAAGAGTCGCTCTTCCCGTCGGCTACGATTTTGGGGGTGCAGCAAAACGAAAGATTATAGCGGAGGACGCGTTCGATTACCAGACTTTTTTTCGTGTAGCCGCAACTACCCTAAAGAGGGTACTTAGGAGTAACTTTGGGTTGTTTACGACTCTTGCTCAAAAGCCTTTCGCGGCCGAATCAAAACGTAAGCGCCGCCCCATGCTCACTCAAGATGAACCAACGGGCGACGCTTGTGCTTTAATCCTCGATGGCGAGGACTAGCCTTACATTATTTCCGTGGCAAGACCGTATCTTTCATGCCTTTGCCAACGCGGAACTTAAGGGTTGTTTTCGCGGGAATTTGGATTGTTTCCCCCGTTGCCGGGTTTCTTCCTTCTCGCGCTTTCCTTTCGGACTTCACAAGCTTGCCGAAGCCGGGAAGTACGAATTCACCATTGGACTTAACTTCGCGGGAAGCCAGGTTGTAGAGTTCATCAAAAAACTCTTTTACCTGCGCACGTTTCATTCCCGTCTTTTCGGCGAAATGGTTGAAGACTTCCGACTGAGTCATGCGCTTTCTGCCTGTCGCGGCTTTGGTCGCCATAGTCTGGTGTGACACCTCCGATGAAACTTAAATTGAAAAGCTGGTCAGGCACTCATATATCACACTCAAGCACCAATGTCTGCAAGAAATCTCGATTTCAGGCGGGTTTTTGAAAAATATTTGCCACCTGAACTGTTGAGCGCCTGTGCCCGACACCGAACCGAGCGTCCGTCGGTGGGCAACCGCCCTATTCACCCCTTAGAGAGTGAACTACTTCCGTGCACTTTTCCGCTTGGCGCGTTTCTTCGGTATCTTCTGACTGGCGCGCGTCAGAACGTCGCCGGGTTGACAATCTAGCGCCTGACATATCTTCTCAAGCGTTTCAAAGTTGATGCCAAGTGCCTTACCTTTCTTCAAGCGCCACAGTGTTGTGTGACTGATACCCGTCGTTTTGGCTAACCAGTAGAAGGTTCGTCCGTACGTCTTGAGTACCTTATCGATGTGAACTTCAATCATAGTTTCCTATGCCTCGTATCCAGTAATTACCACATACGAGAAATATCATCTTGTGCTCAACATGTACGAAGGCAGCAGCAGGCGGCCGTTGTCCGGTCCATTGCAAAACTGTCCACTCAAGGGATACGGCCACCAAGTTTGGTGGCCGTTGGGTTTGATCTAATGGTCGGGGCGAGAGGATTCGAACCTCCGACCTCTCGGTCCCAAACCGAGCGCACTACCAGGCTGTGCTACGCCCCGAACTTATCTCCACCTTAAGGAAAGGCAGTGCGCATTCTATGAAGCGGTTCTACCTGCGGTCAAGTTTGGCCCAAGGTAGCGCTCTAGTTGTTGTTGCATTAAGTTTGCCGCGAGCGCTCGATGACTGATCTTGCGCTTGATGGCTCGGTCAAGTGCCGCAAATGGCAACTCGTAAGCATGGGGAACAAATATTGGATCAAATCCGAAGCCTTCCGTTCCCCTTGGCTCCATAGCTAACGAACCCTCGCAAACACCCTGGGTCACAGCCAGAACTTTTGCTCCTGATAACTCTGCTGGTAAGAAGGGCAACGAGCCATAAAGCACCATGCAGCAAACGAATCTTGCGGTGCGTTGCGAAGGACCAACATCGTGAAGTGCGGCCAGCAACGCTTGGGTGCGTTCGAGGTCGGACAAGTGATTTCCACCGAAGCGGGCTGACAACACACCTGGTCCGCCTTTTAGTGCATCTACTTCAAGACCGGAATCATCCGCGAGCGCCGCAATTCCGGTTTGGCGCGAGTAACCCGCAGCTTTTAGCGTTGCGCTCTCTTGATACGTCTTACCAACCTCTGCGACCTCGGAAATGTTGGTGAACTCATGCAGTAAGCGCAATGCGAGCGGCAGCGTGGAAAAAGAGTCGCGCAATTCTTCAATTTTCCCAGCGTTGCGAGTTGCAATTAATAATTCAAATCGAGTCATCACAATTCTACGCTACTACGGTTTCAAGTCTTCATCTGTCTTTGTTCGCGCGGGCAACACCAGCGGCAGCAGCGTACTAAACTGGCCGAGTGCGGAGCGCGTTACGCGGTCAATGCCGTGTTCTTCTAGCGTTGTCTCAGTCGCCGAATAGGGCAATTGCATCAAAAGGCGTTCTGTTTGCTCTGACCAACGCGCTGAAGCGCCGCGTGCCATTACCATGGATGAAACAAATGTGCGGACGCGGTCTGTGTCATTCGTGTAAGTAAGAACGCAAGCCGCGTTAGATAAAGGTGCTAACAGAGTTCGCGGCGACGTGCCCGCCGGACCTGCAGGCGCCTGTTCAATATAGCGTGCGACTTCAGGTTGAGAGCCAATGACGATAAGGCCGTTCAGAAAATGGGCGGCAAACTGATTGTCGGAATTCCTGAAAGCTTCCACTCTTGGTGGTGCATCGATTTTCTCGAATCCCATTCCCTTAGTCAGCAGTTCACGCATTGCCGTTTGATCGCGTAGCTTTGCAATGAGCAATGAGCCTGGAGTGTCAGAGCCCACTCGTGCGGTGAGCACCGGGCTGTCCAGCAGACTGAGGAATTTGTCGGGTTCGTTGATTCCATACGGAAGTAAAGCTGATTTTAATACCGAAGAGAAGAATATCGCCGAGAGCGCGTCTACCTGAGACGAAACCGAGGTCTTGAGCCCCTGCCATGCCATTGTAGGATTCTGGAACTGGTAGGACGTAACAGATGAGAAGTTCTCAGGCAAACCTGTTCGCGAAGCCGGATCAGGCTGCTGACATGAAAAACTTTCTCTAAGTCTGGCTACAACGGCAGGCTGAAGATTAATTCTGTACCGATCTTCGATGCCGCTCATGAATGGCGTAGAACTCCACGCCAGGCTACTGACTATCTTCGCTGAGGCTGAGTTAATGAGTCGCTCAAACTCAGTGTTGGCGGGCGCACGGCCCAGGGCCATCGGCACCGCCACCGAAAGTAAGTGACCACTGTTTGTCGCGGGTACATAACCAAAAGCGAGCGCGTGGTCTGACTGAAGCTCTAGTCGCAATCTTTGCAAGTCTGCATCATCCTTCAGACTTGACTGCCGGCCCAGAGTAACGGCAACAACCTTCAGCACCGCTCGCTGTGTATTCCCGACTATTACGAGAGTTCCTATAATTGTCGCCACAACTTGTCGAGAACCACCGGGCGCGATCCATTCGATAAACTCGAAACCGTCCACGGTTGTTCGCTTCAGAGTAGGCTGACCATAGACGGTCTCGGCAAAGTTTTTTAGCGCCTGTTCGACTGCAGGTTTGATACGGTTTCCGGAGGTGTGGGTCTCTATCAGTAAAGCGCCTTCTGGCTTGACCGTAAGGGTTTCTTCGTCTTGTGTGACGCCTAGATCGGTTACTACCACGGCAAGCTGCGCTCGTGTAAGGATCACCGAATTGATTGGGCCGATGCCGGTCCACCTGACAAACTTCCCGGACCAGTTATTGTTTTCTACGTGCCGCCGATTGCCCGTTACGTCATCGACTAATTGCCAGGCGTCGGTCTTGGTTAGGGTCGCGAAGACATCCGCAGGATTGTTTGACTCAAGGTAAAGCAGCGAATCGGCGGGTGCAAAGGTCGACATATCGACAGATCGAGGTCGAACCCACCAGAGCCAGCAGCCAAGGACTGTAAAGATTAGAAAAGCGGTAACCAGAAACCAGCGGGTCCGTGTCATTAGCCGCATGCTAACCGCGCGCCCTGGGATGCGCAAGCACGATAACCTTCAACTACTCTCCTTCCTGGAATTCGGCGGCTGCCTTCCAGAATTGGACAGAAACGCTCAAACCTCTGAACTCAAAGTCCCCCGTAAGACCGAGTAGGACATAGAGTTAAACCGTGCAAAATAGTGGTTGACATTGTTAAGGCGGTACTGTAGTCTGCTTGACGACAGCAGTGAGGAGTGCTGTCCGATCAGACTCTTGCCGTTCTCCTCATCCTCGTTCCAGCAGCCTTCGATTTTCAGGAAGGCTAAATTCCAAGCGAACCAGTGATTCTTGAATTGAGCGCAAGCGAATGCGCGTCCCGCCTCGGAGTCATGGCCCTTCCACATCAACCTACCGCCAAGGGAACCAGTCTTGAAAATCGATAAGCCAGTTAGTTCTACGAAAACAGCCAAAAGCCGGGTTTCAAGAGCAATGAAAGCTCGCGCCCGCCTGCGGCAACAACACAGAATTCGTTCTCTCTTCGCCGTGAGGAATAAATAGACATGTTTAAGAAAAGCTCGGGCAAAAAAAATCTCGTCGGCCTCGACATTGGCTCCAGCTCCGTAAAAGCTGTCGAGCTGCAAAAGAAGGGGAACAGCCTTCAGTTGGTGAACTTGGGCTTTGAAAATCTTCAGGCTGACACCATCGTCGATGGTCAGATCATGGAGCTGAATAACGTATCCAACGTTATCAACAGCATTTTCAATGAGCATCAGATCAAGACTTCGCGAGTGGCAGCCGGTGTCAGCGGCCATTCAGTTATTGTTAAGAACATCGTCCTTCCGCAGATGAGCGAAGACGAACTGCAAGAGTCATTCAGTTGGCATGCGGAAGAACACATTCCTTTCGACATTTCTGACGTAAACCTTGATTACCAGGTTACGAGCAGCTCATCGGACGCTCTGAATGTGCTGATGGCAGCATGCAAGAGCGACAAGATCGCGAACGTCAAGCAGGCAATTCAATTGGCCGGCAAACAACCCGTTGTGATCGATGTTGATTCGTTCGCGCTGCAAAACTGTTACGAGCTCAACTATCAACCGAAGGCCGGCGAAGTTGTGGCATTGCTCAACATTGGCGCTTCAACGATGAACATCAACATCTTGAACGGCACGCGCTCAGTGTTTGCGCGCGACGCTTCAGTCGGTGGCAGCCAATACACTAGCTTGCTGCAAAAAGAGTTAGGCCTGACGTTTGAGCAGGCGGAAGCTGTCAAGCGTGGCTATCCGGTGCCAGAAGGCATCGAGCCGCGTCCGATACAGCCGATTATTGAAACCGTCTCCGACATCCTGGCCCTGGAAATTCGCAAGACCATGGATTTTTATCGGGCCACAGCGGAAGAGAGCGAAGAAGCCATCCAGAAGATTCTGGTATCGGGAGGCGGTTCAAAGCTTCCTGGTTTGCCTGAATATCTTGCAAAGCGGTTCGAGATTCCGGTCGAATTATTTGATCCCTTCCGCGAGATCCAGGTTGACGGTAGAAAGTTTGATCCGGATTACATGAAAGAGATCGTCCCGAACATGGCAATCGCCGTGGGTCTCGCCTTGAGAGGAGTAGAAGCGGCATGATCAAGATCAATTTACTTGAGTCAATTACGGACCGCCCCACCGGGGCTGCGATGGTTGAAGCAAGGGTATCGAGCCCGCGCATCCAGACGCTCCTGCTGGCTCTGACCGTACTAGGTGTTTTGATCCTCGGCGTTGGATACGACTACGTCAGTTCAAAGTCGAATCATGAAAGCGCGCGAGTGGAACTTGAAAAGCAGAAAGCCATCAACTTGCAGATGCTGGCAGTGAACAAGGAACAGGCGGAGCTGGAAAAGAAGGCACAGGAAATTCAGAGCCGCATCGACGCCATTAAGAGCCTGCGCGAGTCGCAACAGGGCCCAAGTGCCGTGCTGCGTGAGATCAAGGCTCGCTTCGATGGCGTACCTGGGTTGTATCTGAAGAGTCTGGAACAGAAGGATGGCGAACTTACTATCAAGGGCCTTTCACCAAACGAGTCGTCTGTGACTCGCTTTGGCCAAAGCCTCGAGTTCTCGTCAGGTTTGTTTACCAATCTGAACATTGAGACTCAGCGCGAGACCGTGCAAACGGGCGACGCGGGCAGCGCCCTTTCAGTAACTCCCGATGCCAGCGTGGCCCCTGTTGAAGTTGTAGCATTCACCGTGAAGTGCAGTTACGGCGCAAAGTCTCAAGCGCAAGCAGCTGCGCCGGCAGCCCCCAACCAGGTGGCACTGAAGAAGTAACTACCGAGAGGTAATCCCGTTAACGATCGGGGAAGGAACTAAACAGATGAAAATAGGTAATCTAAAAGCGCTGCCCTGGTACCTGCGACTGGTAATGTTCGTCGCAGTCGCTACTGTCTTGTATGCCGGCTTCTGGTATTTCGTCACGCGGCCGACGCGCGCAGAAACGCAGCAATTCAACAACGAGATTGCTCAACTTCTGCCAAAGAATGCGCAAGCGCAAATCGCTTCTCAACGATTAAACGAATTTCGTGCCGTTTACAAAGCGCGCCAGGAAGAATATGAAGAGCTAAAAGCGTTGCTGCCCGAGCAGCGCGAGATAACAATGGTGTTGCAGGGCGTTCAGGATCGAGCTCGCGGCAACGGTTTAGTACTCAAGAAATTTTCGCCGAAGGACGATGTGCAGGAAGGGAACTACAGCGGCAAGAAGATCGAAGTGAGTGTTACCAGTTCGTTCGCTTCACTCCGCGCTTTCTTTGAACAGTTGGCCCACTACCAGCGCATCGTTTCAGTCACCAACTTCCAACTTACTCAGGTCGACAAGCAGACATCTATGAAGACCGTGGATGCCACCTTTGATCTGACTGCCTACTACGTCTCTGCGGAAAAACTGAAACCAGCCGCCGCGCAGCCTGCCGGCTCTGGCCAAGTTCCAGCCGCCGTTCCGCCTGCCAAGAAGTAAGCCTTGTGCTCAACGCCAATCAGGAAAACAAATGACCATGAAATATCAAACGAAAACCTTTCAAAGTGCGTTAGTGATGTTCCTATGCGCCGGCACGCTGGCATTCAATGTGGCTGTTTCCGCAAAGGCACAGGATAAGAGTGACGTTCAGGCATCGCGAACGAACTCCGGCGGCCGCGATCCGTTCAGGAAATATGAACCACCGCGCGTTGTTGTGAAGAAAACGGGACCGCTCATGGCCCCCTCCGTTCAGGAAAGAATTCAACAGTACCGGGCCCAGAAACTTGCGGCCATGAGTGCTCATATTGCGGCGCCGAAACCAACGACGGCTTTCCTGCTTAGCGAAATCCAAATAGTTGGTATCTCACGCTCGCCGCGCGGTTATGCGGCGATCGTTGAAGCATCGCCGATCAAACTCGCCTATGTCATTTATCCGGGCGAACGTTTTTACGATGGTCAGTTAGTGGCGATTGAAGACAATCGTTTGGTATTCCGTCGCGAAGTGGTTTTTGCCGACGGCAGACACGAGCGTTCGGTCGAAATGAAGCCACTACGCCAACCGAGCACCGTTGATGCTCTTGCGGCGGTGAAGACGGCCCCTGCCAGTTCCGCTGCTGTCGACGATAAGAAGCCAGTCGCGGACAAGCCCTAGTAGTTTCCGGTTTTTGATCGTTTCTACAAGTTCAAAACCATTCCCGCGTAGTCACCCATCAGTACCTTCTGCTACGCAGTTTGACAACTAACCCCGGACGAGCCGCGTGTGCGGCGCGCGCTTCAAGCTGAAGGCAGCCAGAGCGTAGCGTGTGGCGGCCCCCGTCCCGCGATTCCCCAGGAGGGAAAGATGCTTTATCTGCCTCTAATTCAAAAAGCAACTAAAAGGACCACGCTCGTCCTTGTCTTCATTTGTCTGTGCAGCGCTCAGTATTTTGCTGCCGGCGATGCGGCCGCAGTGCCAACCGCAACTTCTATCGACGCAACGGCGCCGATCGATGAAACGGCCGCGCAACAGAATCCTTCGCCTGCGCCAGTGGTAGCGCCGAGCCCAGGCATTTCGCCGGCGTCGAATCAAGCGACGCAGTCGCAACAGGGCAGGCAGTATGGCCAGCCCGGCTTTGTCGGCGAACCGATCAATCTGAACGTCGTCAATGCAGACATTCGCGACATCCTCAACTACATCACCGAACAGTATGGCGTGAATTTTGTAATCGACTCTTCAGTCGGTGCTGTTCCGGTGACTGTCAACGTTCAGGATGTGCCCTGGAACGTCGCGCTGGATGCAGTACTAAAGGCGAACCGTTTGGGTGTTGAATCGAGTGGCAACATTCTGCGCGTGGCTACTACGGAAGTGCTCGCGAAAGAATCAGAAACGCAGCGAGTGATCAATGACTCGCGTCTTGACGCATCACCATTGGTGACCGAGTTTATTCGCCTAAACTATGCGCGCGCTTCGGGCACGTTAGCCCAGGC
>Ga0137388_10002796_pt1 | contig 11064 bp, 10 predicted proteins | sample 15con2h14AmetaG_FD_104644 | JGI IMG/M metagenome (GOLD analysis project Ga0137388, IMG submission 104644) | Vadose zone soil microbial communities from Angelo Coast Range Reserve, California, USA - 15con2h1.4A metaG | ecosystem: Environmental > Terrestrial > Soil > Vadose zone > Saprolite...
TAAACGAGATATTGGTGGAGGCGGCGGGAGTTGAACCCGCGTCCGAAAATGTTACAGGTCAAGAGACTACATGCTTATTCCGGTTCATGCCCCGGGCATTAGGCGTTTCCACCCTACCCAAGACGTTCGCGACCCCCGCTCAGAACGGACAAGAAACGGTTTTCGCTAGCCTGAAAATCTCGTCCTCCCGACCCAGACGTAGCCGGGAAGACCAGCCCTCTGTGTGACGTCCACGCGCAGCCCAAGGGCAAAGCTGCGGAAGACGGCTGCCTAATTAATTAGGCTGCGTATGCCATTTCTTGATTGGCAATTATCATTTTGCACGCGATTACGGGTGTGTGCACCCCGGCATGCCTCTTGGCCGAAAGCATCTCCGTCGAAGCCGTGACGCCCCCACTGGTGGGATGGCCTTGCAAAGAACAAAGCTCTTTTGAGCACGACTCAAAGAGCCACTTCCAATCTAGGTTGTGACCCGCAGGAAGTCAATCTATCTACCATTAGATGCGGCGATGTTACCGAAGATGCTGCACAGGGGAGTGGGCGGTGCCCTTCTGGATACGCGGCAAACCTCGAAAAATGGTCTTAAATCAGGGCTAGGAGTTGACCATGAGGATTTCATCCAGGATCGCGGTTTTACTGACGATCTGTCTGATTTTTCTATCAGCGGTGAGCGTGGCGCAGAACAAAGCCGCAAGCCCGGAGCGGCAGCTGTTCGAGTCGACTAATCGGGAGCGGCTGGCTCATGGATTGCCGGCGCTGCACTGGAATGATGCTTTGGCCGTCGCGGCCCGCAAGCATGCCGGTGCGATGGCGCGTCAGGATGCGCTCTCCCATCAGTTTCCAGGCGAGCCTAGTCTTCCCAGCCGGGTAAAGCAGGCGGGTGCGCACTTCGTCTGGCTTTCTGAGAACGTTGCTCTGGGACCCAACGCGTCAACAATCCACGCGGAGTTTGTGAAGTCGCCGCAGCACCGAGCGAACATACTGGATACAGACATGAATGTGATGGGTATTGGCATTGTGGAGCGCAATGGCCAGTTGTTTGCCGTGGAAGACTTCTCCAACGCGAAGTAACTCTCTGGTCTGGTGGCACGGTTTTCGCTGCACGGCAAGGGAAGTGGGCGGCGAGTCTTGGGACTTTCTTTCGCAGTCCTACGGGCAGGGTACTCCCGCGGCCTGCCATTGCTTTACCTTCGCGGCAAACTCATCGTGCGACATGGGGACGGGAGTTCGACCCTCTCCGGGATTCCAGGCCCACATCACTAATTTGTCTTCCGTCAGGTGTTCAACAAGTTGCTCAAGGTTCCGGTTTTTGTTCTGCTTCGGATCCTTGATTGACTGACAAATCTGCGCATCCGTCAAACCTTCCCAGATCATTGGTGTGTTGGCCGGTGGCAGGCCCCAGTTGGGGGCGCCGGGAGGCAGATGCGCGCCAGCAAGATTATGGTCCTGATGACAGACGCTGCATTTTTCCGCCGTTACTCCGTGACCCTCGGGGCCGCGACGCACGTCCATGGCATGCGGATGGTCGTCATCGCCCTGCCGGGGGAAGTCTCCCCGGGAATGGCAGTTCATACATCGCGGGTGCCTCAGCACGGGAACGAACGCAGCAAAAAGCGCCCCATCGCCACTTGGCGAGGGTGCAGGAGCGTTAAGCGCAGGCGGTTCGGCCGTGGCGATGGAGCGCGGGAGCCACAGCATGCCGCTGACCGCAACAATTGCGATCACGGTGGTCGTTAAGAGCCTGATTGTATTGGGGCGCTTCATGCCGCCTCCGTCAGACGGATGGGCAACCGCCGGATCCGTTTTCCGGTTACGGAAAACAAGGCGTTCGCGATCGCCGGCGCGGCGCAGGGGACGCCCGGCTCTCCGATTCCACCGGACTTCTCATTGCTCTCCACCATGTAGGTTTCGATCTCAGGACATTCGTTCATGCGCATTACGGGGAAGGTGTTGAAATTAGTCTGTTGCAGGCGGCCGCCTTCAAATGTGAGCTCCTGAAAGAGCGCGGCTGACGCGCCGAAGATTGCTCCGCCTTCGATTTGCGCGGAAATAATGCCGGGATTCACGTATTGACCGCAGTCAATCGCACACACCATGCGGTGCACTCTTATCTTCCCGTCAGTGACGGAGACCTCGGCCACGTGGGCTAAGTAACTGCCGAAAGCAAAGTGCACGGCCATTCCCCGACCAATGCCATGGGGCAGCGGCTTGCCCCATCCTGCTTTCTGCGCCGCCAGATCCAGGACGCGGAGATACCGAGGCTGCTTCAGCAACAACTCGCGCCGGAACTGGTAAGGATCTTTTTTTGCGAGGGCGGCGAGTTCGTCAATGAAGCACTCCACGGCAAACGCAGTGTGGGAGTGTCCTACGGAACGAAGCCACTGGACTGGAACATTGACAGCAACCTGGTGAGACTCAACCGCCACATTTGGGATCGAGTAGGGAAGATCGTCAATGCCCTCGACCGATGCCGGATCGTATTCCTTTCCCTTCAACATCATCGCTTCAAACGGCGTGCCAGCCATGATCGACTGGCCCACCGAGCGCGATCGCCAACTTACAGGATTACCTGTTGCGTCAATGCCGCCCTCGATTGCATGCAGAAATGCCGGGCGGTACCAACCGCCTTGCATATCGTCTTCGCGCGTCCACACTACTTGGACCTTTGCCGGAGCCCCGATCGCCTTGGCTACGTAGACCGCCTCCACTACGAAGTCCGACTGCGGATTCGCACGACGGCCAAAGCCTCCGCCCAGGAAGGTAGTGTGCAGCTGAACTTTCTCATTGGGCAGACCGGCGGTTTTCGCGGCGTTGGCACGGTCGATGGTTTGAAACTGCGATCCGGTCCAGACCTCGCAGGAATCCGGACGTAGGTCCACAACGCAATTCAGCGGTTCCATCATCAGATGCGAGAGATAAGGAACCTCGTACACAGCCTCGATCTTCCTGGCAGCATTGGCTAAGGCACTTGGCGCATCGCCTTCTTTCCGGACGCTCACGCCCGGCGACTTTGCCCGCTCGCGGAAATCCTGCATCATCTGGGTGGTGCTGAACGCGTGCATGGCGCCCTCATCCCATTCCACGTGAAGAGCGTCGCGCGCCACCTTGGCTTGCCAGAAAGTGTCGGCAATCACGGCGACTCCCGAGGGAACTTGCGAAATCTTGCGGACGCCGGGCATGGAGCGCGCCTTGGCGTCGTCAAAGCTCTTCATCGTCGCCCCGAAGATCGGAGGGCGGGCGACGACGGCCGTCAGCATTCCCGGCAGTTTTACATCCAGGCCAAAGACCGCCTTACCGTTCAACTTCACCCCTGTGTCGAGGCGCTTGATAGGCTTGCCGATCAGCTTGAAAGTCTTTGGGTCTTTCAGTTGGACATGCTCTGGCGGGGTCAGTTTTGCTGCCTCGGCCACCAGCTGGCCGTAGGTCAATTTTCGGTTGGAAGTATCGAAGACTGCACCTGACTCGGTGCGGCAGGACTCGGGATCGACATTCCATCGCTGAGCCGCAGCCGCGACCAGCATGGCGCGTGCGGCGGCCCCGGCTTGCCGGAATTGTTCAAGGCCTGACCACACGCTGGAACTTCCTCCAGTCATCTGCATGCCGAAGGCGGGGTGATTGTACTTGGGATCGACCGGAGCAGACTCGAAGCCCACCTTGGACCAATCGGCATCGAGTTCCTCGGCAAGCAGCATGGGCAACGAGGTATAGACGCCTTGCCCCATCTCCGAGTGGTTTACGATGACCGTCACCCGTTCGTCAGTGCCGACGCGCACAAAAGCGTTCGGCACGAAAGCGTTCGCGGACTCCTGGGCCGATGCCAGTTTGCCGGTTCCGGGCAAGTAGAATCCGATCAGCAAGCCACCGCTTGCGGCCAAAGAAAATTTCAGAAATTCGCGGCGTTTCATTCCAGTGCTCAGATGCTCAGAAGACCTGTCGTGCTCAAGACTAATTTGTCGTGTGCTCACCGCGCACCTGCCTTCGCCACCATGCCGGCGGCGCGGTGGATTGCTCTTCGGATGCGTGGATAGGTTCCACAGCGGCAGATGTTGCCGGTCATGGCCTGATCGATGTCTTCATCCGTGGGCTGCGGTTTCTCGCGCAGAAGCACAGCCGCACTCATCAGTTGTCCCGACTGGCAGTAGCCACACTGAGGCACGTCCTCTTCGATCCACGCGCGTTGCAGTGGGTGGCTCAGATCGGACGACAGGCCCTCGATTGTCGTCACCGCTTTGCCAGTCGCTCGCGATACCGGCGCGACACACGAGCGCACTGCCTCGCCGTCGATATGCACGGTGCAGGCGCCGCACTGGGCCATGCCGCACCCGTATTTTGTTCCCGTGAGCTCTAGGTGGTCGCGGATGACCCAAAGCAACGGAGTGGAAGGATCCACGTCAAGATTGACGTGCTTGCCGTTCACCGAGAAGGCAATCATCTTTTTCTCCTATTGCGCGTCGTCGGCTCAGATGCCTTTGCCGAAAGGTGTGCTGCCCGATGTGATGGGCGGCACGGATAAAGGGAGACGAAGCCAAATACTTTCCTCTGGATAACGTGAATCATACTGCGGTTCTCACCGCTGCGGTAGCCTTCAGGCTTCCCGCAATTCCTGCCCACTATTTTGCTGATGCGCCGTATCGATAAAGTTGTGGCAGCTCGCCTTAACTCTATTGTCTTGCAGTCGCCTGCAAGACCGTTAGGATGACTTTAGCCGGAAGCTCGAGAACTGGCCATAACTCTATTGCTTAGCCGCAATCGCCCACCTTATACTTCGCCATGGGTTTGGCGGAAATTAGCCGCTTCGACCATCCCGTTCTGCACAATTATCTCGTCGACGGCGCCTACGATGAGACGTTTGAACACCCGGGCAAACCCCGCCCGCACTACGCCCCATTGCTGGAGATGTTTTCCTCCCTACCGGCCGACGAGATTCGGCGGCGAAAGCATTCCGCCGACCTTTCATTCCTGAATCAAGGCATCACCTTCACGGTATATGGCCGGGAGGAGGGAACCGAGCGAATCTTTCCCTACGATCTTCTGCCTCGCCTCATCACCTGCGCGGAATGGACCCACATCGAACGTGGATTGACGCAGCGGGTCACTGCTCTCAATCTGTTTCTGCGGGATATTTACCACGAAGGCCGCATTCTTGCCGAAGGAGTGGTTCCCCGCGAAGTGGTTTACAGCTGCAAGCACTTTCGCCGCCAGATGCGCGGATTGCAGGTGCCGCGCAACGTCTATATCGCGGTGGTCGGCTCCGATTTGATCCGGCTGCCCAGCGGCGAATTCGTGGTGCTGGAAGATAACCTGCGCGTGCCCAGTGGCGTTTCCTACATGCTGACCAACCGACGGGTGATGAAGCGAATTTTCCCCAATCTGTTCCGCCTGCAGGGAGTCCGGCCCATCGAGCATTACACCCAGGCTTTGCTGAGCACGCTGCGGTCACTGGCGCCGGAAGGACGGCCCGAGCCCACCATCGTATTGCTCAGCCCGGGCGTCTTTAATTCGGCGTACTTCGAACACGCCTATCTGGCCCGCCAGATGGGGATCGAGTTAGTGGAGGGCCGCGATCTGGTGACGCATGACAATATCGTCTACATGCGGACTACCACTGGATTGCGGCGTGTGGATGTCATCTACCGGCGCGTGGATGACGACTTCATCGATCCGCTGGGCTTTCGATCGGATTCGGTGCTGGGCGTGGCCGGCCTATTCAATGCATATCGCGCCGGGAATGTGACTTTGTCCAACGCCTTCGGCACCGGCGTGGCTGATGATAAAGCGCTGTATGCCTATGTGCCCAAGATCATCAAGTACTATCTGGGCGAAGATCCGGTGCTGAACAATCTGGAAACGTATTTGCTCACTGATCCCAAACAGCGCGACCATGTTCTGCAAAATCTCGACAAGCTGGTGGTGAAAGCGGTGGGAGAATCCGGTGGCTATGGCATGTTGATCGGGCCCCACAGCACCAGCGAGCAACAGCAGGAGTTTCGCGAACGCATCCTCGCCGATCCGCGCAACTATATTGCTCAGCCCACGATTACGTTCTCGCGGGCGCCATGTTTTATTGACGACGTACTGCAGCCCCGGCACGTGGATCTTCGTCCCTACGTTCTGTTTGGAGACAAAGTCACCATCGTTCCAGGCGGGCTCACCCGCGTAGCTCTGCGCCGCGGATCGCTGGTGGTGAATTCTTCGCAAGGCGGCGGAAGTAAGGATACCTGGGTGCTGAACCAATAAGCCATGCTCTCTCGAGTCGCTGACAACTTGTACTGGATGAGCCGTTATCTCGAGCGCGCCGAGCATGCCGCCCGGCTGCTGGACGTGAATCTCAATTTGATGCTGGATGAGTCCGCCGCCAGCGCAGACCGCCGCTGGCGGCGGGTTCTGGCCGCGCTGGGAAACCTGCCCAACCTGGCTTGGAGCGGTGACGCCTACCAGGTGGCGCAAATCCTTACTTTTGACCCTGGCAGCCGCTCGTCCATTACCTCTTGCATTACGGCCGCCCGCGAGAACGCGCGCCAAGTGCGTGAAGAGATCAGCACCGATCAGTGGCAGAGGCTCAATCACCTGTTCCACCAGGTCACGCGCCGCAAACCGAACGAGACTGATGATGTACTGCCATCAGACTTCTTGCTCGCGGTCATCGAAGGTGTGCATCTGTTTCAAGGAGTCACAGATTCGACCATGAGTCACGGCCAGGGCTGGCATTTTATCCGGGTGGGTCGCTACATTGAGCGAGCCTGCGCCACGGCCACCATCCTGGACTTGTATCACCGCGAATTCTGGGGCTTTTCCGATCAAACACCTGAAGCCAGCGAGTACCTGGAATGGATTGGCCTGCTCCGCTCCTGCACCGCGTTCGAAGCTTTTTGCAAGGTGTACACGGCCGATTTCAGTCCCGACCGGATCATTGAGTTTCTGTTGCTGAATGAGGAATTTCCGCACTCCTTGCGCTATTCCATCGACAGCTTGCACAACGCGCTAGAAGCGATTCACGGGGAGGGCGGAAAGCGGCGGGCGGTTCAGCTGACCCGACTGGCTGGCCGATTACAGGCCTCGCTCAGTTTCGGACAAATTTCGGAAATTCTGTCCCAAGATGTAGACGCCTACTTGCAGGGTATTCTGGGCCAGTGCCGCGAGATCCACGAGACCATCTACGAGCTCTATGTGAACTACTCCATCCATACTGCTTTGGCTGGTTAATAAAGAAAAGCTAAAGAAGGAACAGGCTAAGGGAAGAATTCATCTATGTTCTATTCCATCAAGCATCTGACGAAATTTCATTACGCTTCTCCGGTCAGTGAGAGCGTGATGGAAGCGCGGATGCACCCGCGCAGCGAAGGCAACCAGCGCTGTCTCACATTCCACTTGGCGGTAAGCCCGCGCTGCCGGGTGTTCGCTTACCGCGATCATGTGGGCAATAACATCCACCACTTTGACATTCCCGGACAGCACTCCTACCTTGTGATCGTGGCTGAGTCTCTGCTCGATGTGCAGCCCATAGCCGATATCCCAACCTCTTTGCCGACGGACGCCTGGGCTGAAGCCGATTCCATGGTGCAAATGGGAGATTTCTGGGAGATGCTTTTGCCCAGCGAATTCGCCGAACCCACGCCGCTTTTGCTGGATTTGGCTAACCAGTTGGGAGTTTGCCGCCGGGATGATCCTCTGAGCCTCCTGCGTGAGCTTAATCAAAAGCTCTACGACTGGTTCGAATATGTGCCTAAGAGCACGAAAGTGGATTCGCCGATTGACCAGGCCATCAAGAGCCGTCAGGGTGTATGCCAGGATTTTGCCCACATTATGATCGCCCTGGTGCGCAGCCTGCGAATTCCTTGCCGCTACGTTAGCGGATATCTCTACCGCCGCGCTCAGGACCACGACCGCTCGGTGGTGGACGCAACTCACGCCTGGGTGGAATCATTTCTGCCGCCTTTGGGCTGGGTGGGATTCGATCCCACCAATTGTCTGCTGACGGGCGACCGCCACATTCGCACCGCCATTGGCCGCGACTATTCTGATGTGCCCCCGACCCGGGGAATCTTCCGGGGACATACTGCTAGCGACTTGTCCGTGGCCGTGCGGGTGACCGCCTCGGCAGAAGCTCCGGAGCTCGATCAGATACTTCCGGTCCCGGAAGAGTGGTCGGTACTGGTCGAAAAGGCGCAGGAACCACCTCCACCTCCGGTGAAGAACATGCAGCAGGAACAGCAGCAGCAGTAGGAAGATCCCAGGCTCTGAGGGTGCCTCCTCCGCAGCAAGAGCGGGACGCACGCGCTCACACTAACGAGCTTTTGCATCCTGCCGCCGTTTCGGACATCTGAACTACGGCACCTACTTGTACCATCGAGGGTGTTGACCAACCCATGAATTCTTTCGTCCAACCATGTAAGAAGAGGCGCTGTCAGGAGAGCTGCCGGTGAAATCGCAGTGTCTGCCATTCCGCCAGATCCCGCACAGCACACCACTTTTCACCGATTTCCTTTCCTGGGTTCCTTCCATTCAGCCGTTCTACTCCCGCTCCCCCAACTTTGCCGAGTGGTTAAAAGACGAAACATCTGCGGTGCGTTATGACTCTGTCCGACGGGAGCGAGTCGCGGACATTCTGGAACGGCAGAACAAAGCGTGGGGCGCATCGCCTAAGACTCTGGAAAACATTGCTCGTCTTCGCGGCGGGGCGTCTGCGGTGGTCACCGGGCAGCAGGTAGGACTTTTTGGCGGCCCGCTGTTTTCCCTTTTCAAGGCGCTGACTACGGTCAAGCTGGCGAATGAAGCGACGAGTGCAGGTTGCGACAGCGTGCCTGTGTTCTGGCTGGCCACTACGGATCACGATCTAGCTGAGATCAGTCACGTTTCAGTTCTTGCAACAGATGGGTCGCTGCAGAAGTTGACCGCCCCGACGCAGGGCGCGCACGACGCTCCGGTGGGCACGGTGACTTTCGGTCCTGAAATTGAGCCGCTGGTCGAAGCTGCAGCGGCATCGTTGAGCGATTCCGAGGTTACACGGTTTCTCCGCGAATCCTATCGTCCCGGCGAGAACTTTGGCAGCGCATTCGCTCGTCTGTTTTCACGTCTGTTTGCGGATTGGGGTGTGGTGCTACTGGATGCATCCGATCCCGAGTTGCAACAAATTGCCAAGCCCATTTATCTAGCGGCGATTGAGCGTGCCGCCGAACTGGATGACGCTCTCCTCTCTCGTGGAAAGGGACTTGAAGCGGCTGGGTATCACCAGCAGGTGAGAGTTACGCCGTCTTCCACGCTTCTGTTCATGCTGCGGAACGGAGTTCGTACGCCGGTACATCGGCGTTCCAACGGGGCAGCGGCTGAAACTGACTTTCTGGCCGGAGAGGAAGAAATTCCGCACGCTGAAATGTTGGGGCGGATCTCATCGGAGCCCTACCTGTTTAGTGCCAATGTGCTGCTGCGGCCGGTGGTACAGGACTACCTGCTGCCGACTTTGGCCTATGTAGGCGGGTCTGCTGAAGTCGCCTACTTCGGACAAGGAGCGGTCGTTTACGAAGCCTTGCTGGGACGGGTAACCCCGATTCTTCCAAGGTTTTCCGCCACTATCGTGGAAACGAAACCTCAGGTATTACTTGAGCGTTATGGTTTGCATGTTCCCGATATTTTCCGCGGCCCGGAAGAGCTGCGGGAGAGCCTAGCGAAGCGTACGCTGCCGGCGGACTTGCAGTCCGCCTTCGACCAGGCGGAAGCCTCGGCGAAGAAATCTCTGGCTACGATTCAGCAGTCTCTGGAACGGCTGGACAAGACCTTGGTGGAAGCCGCTGCCAACGCCGGGTCCAAGATACAGCATCAGTTGGAGCAGCTGCGTTCCCGGGCGGCTCGCGCCGAGCTGCGGCAGAGCGAAGTCCTGGGCCGCCACGCCGAACTGCTCAGTAATGCGCTCTATCCCAATAAGGTTTTGCAGGAGCGCGAGATCGGCGGCATCTATTTCGCGGCGCGCCACGGCGTCCAGCTGCTAAGAGATCTCTACGACACGATCCGTACCGATTGCCTGGACCACCAGATAATTTCGCTGTAGCGATTACGATCACTTCTCTCTCGTTGCCAGGTACGTTCCCAACCCGATCATGATCACTCCAGTCGCAGTGCGCTGACGCCGCCGGAACGTGGACGAGGAGCGAATACGGTTGCCTAGTGGGCCGGCTAGTGCGGTGACGACCAGATCTGCCGAGGTGTTCAGCCCCACCGATAGGCTGCCTAACAATAAAAACTGCACGAATACGTGCCCGCTCTCCCGGTTCACGAATTGAGGTATGAAAGAGAGAAAAAAGAGCGCGGTTTTCGGATTGAGAACTTCAGTGGTCACGCCCTGCCAGAAAGGATCTCGGCGGGACATTGTGGCTTGGGTCAGGACTTCACCATTGCTCTGCTGTGCGCCTCGACGGGCATCGAGAATCATTCGTACGCCGAGAAAACACAGATAGGCGGCTCCGAGATATTTCACCACTGCAAAGGCCACGGCTGATTTCGCCAGGATTACGGAAACGCCCGCTGCGGCCGCTAAGACATGAACCATGCCGCCGCCGAAAGTACCCAGCGCGGAAAGTACCCCTTCCCGTTTTCCGCCGGCCAAACTTCGCGCTAGAACATAAAGCATCCCTGGTCCCGGGGCGATTGCGAGCAGAACCGCTGCGGTTAAGAATACGAGCAGTTTCGCAGTATCTATCATCATGGTTGATTTTAAATCATTAGAAGTCTAAGCCCAGAAAACTGGAAATCAGAAACTCTGCTACGGTTCCAGCATCAGTTTGTCCGTGGCTTCTCTCTCGACCGCTTCTCGCGAGTACACCAGGGGAAAGTATTTTCCTTCGCTCCAGAGCGGCAACAGATCTGAATAATGCGGGCTGCCGGGCTGCCCGCTCTGGCCGGGCACATTAACCGCGACCGAATGGTCCCAGTCGTTGAGGTCGAGGATCTCGCGATAACTCGCGCCTGAGACCTGGTCGAACGAATCGCCGGAGTATCCCGTGGCATTCACTGTGTAATCGTCGCCGGGCCGGGGCACTGGGCCCAGATCCATGAGAGCGGCCGCCTCCGATA
>Ga0137388_10002804_pt1 | contig 11052 bp, 14 predicted proteins | sample 15con2h14AmetaG_FD_104644 | JGI IMG/M metagenome (GOLD analysis project Ga0137388, IMG submission 104644) | Vadose zone soil microbial communities from Angelo Coast Range Reserve, California, USA - 15con2h1.4A metaG | ecosystem: Environmental > Terrestrial > Soil > Vadose zone > Saprolite...
CCTCCGGCTGCATCGGTGGCGGGTCCTCACGTTCGCCCCTTCCAATAATCCTTAGCAACGAAGAGCACGAAGTGTGGATGCGAGCGCCGTGGGACGAGCCAAGTCGCTGAAAAGGCCGTTGCGTCGACGCCTTGCACCCACGGCTTTGAGGTAAAATCGTCAAATATTATAGTCGTCTGGGCTCCGTCATTAGTATTTCGTTAACCATCTCTGGGCACCATCGGACTGTACCTTCTGGACAGAGTGCGCGAGCAAAGACGCGGTCACGGCATCGTCCCGGCGACGGCGTTTTGACTTCCTCGTGGTGGAGCAAGCAGCATGTCGGTAGACAACGTCCGCCATGAGGTAAATTTGCTTAGCGCATTCACCTCGACGATTGCCGTCGCCTTCGTCGCCGCCTTGCCGATGGCGGCCGTCCACCACATTGAGGACGAACACCGACTTCCATTCCTGGCCCTTGGCGGAGTGGATGGTCGAAAGGATCAGATAGTCTTCATCCAGTAGCGGCACGCCCGCCTGATCGCTGGTCGAGTCCGGCGGATCGAGAGTCAACTCAGTAAGGAATCGCTCGCGAGACGGATAGCCGGAGGCGATCTGTTCGAGCTGGATCAAATCCGCACGACGGACGACGGCGTCTTCATGGATGCGCTCGAGGTGCGGCTCGTACCAGAGACGAGCGCGCTCTAATTCGGCCGGCCACCCCGCGCGCCCTGCACGCAGATCACTAACGGTCTCGACAAAAGCTCGCCAATCCTTGGCGTCGACGCGAGGCGGCACCGGCGCATTGGCAAGCTCGCTAATGGGATCGGTGGCCTCCACAATGAAGTCGAGTACGCGCTGTGCCGAGGTCGGACCTATACCTGCCATCAGCTGCATCAGCCGGAAACCGGCAACGCGGTCGCGGGGGTTTTCGACGAATCGCAGCAGCGACAGCATATCCTTAACATGCGCGGCGTCGAGAAATTTGAGACCGCCAAATTTGACGAACGGAATGTTCCGCCGGGTTAGCTCGATCTCAAGGGGGCCACTGTGACTTGAAGTCCGAAACAGGACCGCCTGCTGTTTCAGCAGTGTTCCAGCTTCTCGGTTCTCCAGAACGCGCTCTACGACGAACCGCGCCTGGTCGGCCTCGTCCCGCACGCTGACCAGTTGCGGCTTGGACCCGAAGTCCGATCCGTCCACAGGTTCTTCGTGAACCTCTCGGCCGCCAAGCCGATCACGCCATTGGCCGCGACCAGGATGTTTTGTGTCGAGCGGTAGTTGCGAGTGGTTATGTTGGCCGGCGGGCTGAACTGGTTCCGGAAAATCGAGGATGTTGCGTAAGCATGAATGTTCACAACTCGGGCGTGACAAGCAATGCCTAACAAATCGAAAACCCACCGCTGGCGCGCAGGAAATTCGCAAATGCTTGGACGTTGGCAACACTAAAGCCATAGTTCGCTGCCCACGCCCGAGTGTAACCGTCACCGTTGCAGCGACTGCACTTGAGACGTCCCTCGTTAGGGTCGTTCGGATCGCCACGCGAAACCCGCACTCGGAAACCCGTTGATGAGCAACTTTCGCAAGCCTCATTAGGCAACATTTCGATCTCGGAATTGCGGCGGCGCTCAAAATGGGCCGCCCGACCCGAATCAATCTCGGCTTGCAACGCATCCGCAAGTGTGCTTGCGCGCGCGCCATCAAGCCCATCTCCATCGTTCGTGTGCCAGTCACGACAGGCGCTCGTGATTTCTGGCGCAACCCTTTGACAATAGGCCGCTAATGGATGCCACATCCAGATACTGTTGCGGAAGTAGCTGCCGATCTCATCACCGCGCGCTCTGCCAATCACGTCCATTCCCATGATTCTTCCTTCCTTCTCCAACCAAAATGTGCTCAGCGCTTCATATTTGCAATTAGTGCTTGGCCGCCTTCCCGGACGTCGACTCGTTCGATGCGGATAGTTTGCGAGCCGCCGCTCCTCAGCCGGCGCAACGTCTCAACCAAGATCGCGAAAGTGCGCGACAACCGACTCGCCGCTGTCGCCGCTGCCAAGACATTGCGATGGCCATAAGCTTCGCTAAGTCGTCCAAGGACGGCCATTGTCGCCGCATGCACGCAAGCCATTTGGACCACGATCGCGCACTCGGTCTCGTTCCTCGGTTGCTCGCTTTCAATCATGGCCAGCGCGGCGTTGACCGCGATCTCAGACACGCCGCTGTTGGGCAGGCGGGCAGCCGCCTGGAGCTGATACAGCGTGGCATCGACGTACTCGATTGCCGCCGTACCCATTGCGGCCTGCAGCCTGCCGACCCATTCTTGATGGCTGCCGTCCGGCGGACGCAGCTTGCCGACGTCGCAGTTGATGCGCTCCAGCTTGACCCGGACCGGCGCTTTCCTGGCCCGAGCCGGCACTTGGTTCAGTTGCGGAACTTTGCTCATGAGGGTTCCAGCTTTCCGTAGGCGCGAACGACCGATTTCAGCCACTGCCTCTCCTCGATGGCCTCCGTGGTGAACTCCCCCGTCGTGAAGTTGCCGTTATCGACGCCCTTCGGCGCGCCGGGGCTACGGCCGCCATGCAGACGGCACCGGCTACGACCGCGAATGGCGGGGCATTGGCAAGCGCCGCCCGCCCGCGTCGTTGCGTGACAGCGCGGCGCCGACCGGATGTTCGCCAGCTGTGCCATGGCACGCTCTTGGTTCATGGGGTTGTCTCCGAAAAATCTGTATCCCCCGGGGCGAGATGCCAGAAATCTGTATCCCCCGGGGCGAGATGCCAGATAAGAATCCGTTCGTGGACACCCGCGGACTTGGACACCGTTATCAGCCGTCCTGAGCGAGTTCGCAGCGCGGCAACCTCAGACCCCATCGCTTGGAGGTCTGCGCTGATGACCATCCAAACAAGTCCCATACAGTCGTAACGATCGGAAGGTCGTGCGGGATGGCAGCCAAAGACATCCAAAGCCGACCAACCTAATCCTGCCGCTTGTTCCCCCCACAACTCTAGAAAGCGCTTTGCGGCGTCTTGGAGTTGCACCCAATGATTCGGATTAATCGCCAGAGGACAAGTCTTGCGGTGCATGCGTTCCATGCCGTCACTCCAATCCGCTGGGACGCGCCGCATAGGGTATGACCGGTGCCAACCAATTTGGTCAGGATCGAAGAGAGGTGAACACATCGGATTCGCGCCATTTGTGGCGAGGCCACCTAAAGTACCTAAACCACCTAAAGTGACGTTGGGGTGAGGAGCGGGCCTGGCCACTTTAGGTACTTTAGCTGCTTTCGGTGCTACGGCCTTCGGTATTGACGCGCCCGCGTACGGATCAAACTTCTTGAATGCGCTCATGTTAGCCATCCCGTGCGATACGCCAGACATCTCGACGTTGCTCACCAGCGACGACAGCGCCCCCAAGTAATTTTACCAGCCAGCCGTGGGTTTCGAGAATTCCGACGAGACGCAGTGCGGTCCCTCGGCTTCCGATTGAGTTGGGTCCTCGTTGATAGATGTCCGGCAACGAAATGTTGGTCTCCTTCCAACTGTGGTGAAGCCAGTCGAGCAGACGGGCAGCATGTCGCAAGTCATTGTCGATCTTGGCGCCCTGAAAGAGGCGTAGGGCTTCGCTGGCATAATGCTGAGCTAGCACGATGCCGCGCGCCATAAGCTCTTCGGTAATTTCGTGGGCGTCAGGATTTTCGACGAGCGCCAAAACACCAGCGAGGCGTGCAGCATGCTCAGGTAGCTTGTTGGCTAGGCCCGATATCGCCCTTAGCTCGCCATCGGGTCCGATCTGCCGCTCAATGTGGTCGGCAAAGTTGATTTGGAGGGTTTTTGCGTCCTTGCTTAGGTGTAGGATGCGCGGTGCCAACCCATTTGCCGTGCCTGCAGCGAATGGCAGCGGCAATTGTAGGATCTCGTATATACGCGCCTCGTACGTCATCAGGTTGAGGCGGGATTCAGGGGCGGGGTCTCGGGAGATACGGAACCCCGACCGTGAATCCGGGGCCGCGACGAGATAGCGCGAAAGCATTCCCTGGTCGGCTAACAGCGGGTCGGACAGCAGGAGGTTCGCCACGTCGGGCTGCACCATCAGATGTGTCGATAAACGGCGGCCGGCTAGAATTGTTACGCCGTCTTTGGCGCGAACCCGCTTGATTGGGTCTCCATCCCAGATGCTGGAATAACCTGCGGCACTGGCCAGCTTGTTCTCCGCCGACATGCCGTGTCCGCCAATGAACTGGCCACCCTCCGAAGAAAAAATCCCAATGCTTGGCTGTCCAAATTGTAATGCAAGTGTAAGGCCTTCAAACGTAGGTTCTGGACATGTTAACATTGGAAGTAGAGGGCCGTCCGGCTCCGGGCCCAGTTCATCCAACGCAGCGCGGATTGCAGGGCGATTACCTTTGCCTGCTCTGATAGCTTTCTTACGAGCTTCTTCCCACGCAAGTTTGTCGTTCTTGAAACGCGGAAATTCAGCTTGATAGATCTCCCTTAAGTAGGCTTCGTGCTTTTGGATCGGCGACAGCGCCATGTTGTCGGTCGCGGTCTTTCTTTCCCCGGAGGCGGCGATCGTCAGGTAGAAGTTCGAGAGCGGCTTGACCTGTCCAGTCGCCAGTTCAACATCGGCATGGCCTTGAACAGCGAGAGTGGCTGCAGCCAGTACCGCCTGCCCACACATCGCCAGTGGCGATTGAACGTGGTCATGGATTGCCAACGCGGCCGAACCCAGGACGTCACCAAGGGCCTTAATGGGGAATGCTTCGGCCGGCGACACCCTGCGCACCAGCGGCAGCGGCCGTTCTCCTAGGAACAGCACTGTGACGACCTCGTTCATGAGATCCCCTCCATTGGGCTGTCGATGATCATCGGCGGCGGCGGGGCCACAATTATCTCGGGGCCGCCACCGCCAAGTGGAAACACCTCCTGCAGATCGCGTTGATGCTGTTTATCCTCGGCAACGAGCAAGGGCACCGCTGCAAGCACGAGCTTCGCAAACTCGGCGCGGACAATGACGATCCCGCGGCGGCCGCCCCGAAGCCAGCCCATTGCCGAACGGAACACCGGCAAGCCCGGTATCAGGGGATTCGGATGATGAATTTGTCGTCCGCCGAGAGCAAAACCTTGTCCACACCAGACCGCGTGGCGATTGGTCTCCGGCTGCCAAGCGACGATGTCGATGAAGCCGGCGTTCGAGATTACGACGAACGTGAAGGCGGGCTCGCCCTTTTCGCCGACGTCATCGTCGAAAACAAAGAAATCGCCCTCGAACACCACGCGATCAGCCAACACCGGCCAGGGGTTGCCGAGGTCGAGCGCCCTAATACCGAACTCGGCAAAGCGATCGATCTCTCGCTGCCTCAGACGACGTCCGTGCAGATGCGCCAGACGAATCATGCGCTGGTGGGTCGGTGGGTCCAAGAGGTCGGCGAGGGGAGGGCGATTAGTCATCCCGCCGCTCCTTCACCATGCCGTTGGCCTGCAACACGGCTTCTGCGTGTGCGATGGAGATGCCGCTATCCCGGCTGATACGACGCGCCCAACGATCGGCGTGCGTTTCCACGGCGCCCGTCATAACGATGTTGCCGCCGGTGGTCTGGATGGTGTAGAGTTGCATTGCTGATACCTCAATTGACCCGGCACTGCGCTTCCAACGCAGGCCGGGTTTTTATTTTGAAGTTTTGGGATTGAGCTTCTGCTTGGAGTCGCCCGAGCCTTTCTCGGGCAGGCTCGCCAGCCACGCCTTGAGATCTGCATCGAATATCAGCGATCGCCGGCCTGCCTTCTTGACGACGAGGCGGCCGGCGCTGATTTCTTCGTAGAGGAAGCTGCGACCGATGCCGGTGATCTTTGTCACCTGGTTGATCGAGTAAGCCAACCGCGCCGGGTTAGCCCAAGAGCTAATTTCTTCTGGAGCCATGAGAGTACCGCCGATATTTTCCGTGAGACCAGGACTGGTCTCGATGTATTCGGATTTATTCGGCGTTATGCTCAGGCGTCCATGGAGAGCCGATAGATGTCCCTACGGAGTTTTGAGGACGGTTTTTTCACTCGGCGTTTTGACCGTCCTTAGATAGTGCTCACTAATCAGCCATTCGTACTTGGGCCCTATTCTCGTATCTTCGCCCAGTTCCTTTGGAAGCGAAGCATGAATTTTGCGTGCCGGGTCGAGCTCTTCTTCGCTAAGGGGATCGAATAGTCGGGATCTCGGATCGAGGTGGTCGATTAGGACTAGTTCGAGGAACCTGTGATAGGGACCGCGGTATTTCGATTTGCTGGGGTTTCTCACCCTGCTCGGACGAAATCCCGCTCGTCGCCAGACTTTCTCGACATCCGCTACATAGGCGGTGAGTAGATCTGCGCCATCTTCTTTTATGACGGCTAGGATGAGGGCGTGGGCGATCGTCGAGAACACGTCCAATGCGGTGAGGCCTGCAGATGAATAACTGATATGTTTTCGCAGGCCCGCTTCGACGGCCCCCCGATCAAAAGGATGCATTGCCTCGTAGTAATTTATGAGATTCAGGGTTTGCGGCTCCGAACGATCTTCAGGCATCTCGATTGGATCTACTGGTCCCCCCAGCGCCCTCATTATCCTTTTCGCGTCTGGCGAAGCGTGGACTCTTACGACATCCGCACAGCCATTGAAGAAACTGGCGATGACGTCTAGATCGACATGGCCTTTGCCAAATTCGCGTCGAGCAACCTCGTCGAGCGCGCGCTGGATCGGAGCGCGTCTTTCGATAGGTTTGAGAATTTTCAGCGCCGCCGATGAAATTTCGTTCCGTACGCGGCTTCGCTCATTGGCTAGCGTTCTGTTGGAAAACGCGACCGCGCAGCGATGGGCCGCAGCGACAGCGTCTATGACAGTTTCTCGGGCGATATCGGGCTTCTCAAGCTCTTTTGCCACGATCGCCCAGGCACGATAGAGAAATTTCGGCCACGCCTGCGGTTCTGAGTGGTTCAGCCGCATGACGTATGCGTCCAGATTTCGACGCGCTAGCGGAACGGTTTTGACCCGTCTCATGGCGATTGAACCTCGAACAGGTTACGTTTCCAACGCCCGGTAAGTAGAAAACGTTTTTTTGGTGAGGGGCCGAGCGCTACTTCCAATGCTGCCAAGGCCCAGGGGTCCCACAGTGATATCGGAGGCAACCAGAACCAACCGCCGTCGTGATCCCCGACGATGACTGCATCGTGTGACCACGCGAACATCGCCGTCAGCAGGCAAATCAGTGCCGCGCGTTCATCGTGATGCTGGGTTTCCTCGAATTTTCTGAGGATCGGGGGCGAGGCTAGATCGAGTTTTGACGGCAGTTTTCTAAAAAGCCCTGCTTCGACGATCTGTTCATAGAGCCAGTCGGATTTTGCCTTACCCAAAGCTTTGCTCCAACTCGTAAAAATGCCCTCCGGAAGAAGCGCGCCCATGAAGGTGTTGGGAAAGGCTTCGATGATTGGCGTAGTCGGGAGAACACAGGGGCCGAACGGCAACGCAAGCGGTTCAAGGACGGACGCAAAATCACTTGCCGCCTGACGACCTGCATCCTTTAAGGGCACCCCGCGGCCATGATGACTGAGTCCGGGGCGGCACCGCTTTGAAAAGGCCCCTCCATAGAACGCCCGTTCGCATCCGCGGGCCGCATCATAATTGTGTTCCGGAACGATGGGAGCATCGAGGGCGACGACAGCAAACCGGACGTTTCGGGGCAGAGAATGACTTCGCTCTGACCAGGAGGTTCCTGTCAGGGCAGTCTCGATCGTCGAGTTTGCAAACCAGGCAAGCCCCGTGGTTTTTCTGGTTTTTGAAAATCCGACATCCACCCCGAGTAGCGCCGGCGTCGCCATGTCACGCCTTCTTGGCGCGGCGCAGCGGGATCACGTCGGCGCCGCCGGTAAGCCCGAGCACTGGAAAATTCGCCCGGATCGTCTGTGCGACGTAGCTCGGCGCCAGATGGGCATAGTGCTTTTCTGTCATGCGGGTGTCGGCGTGGCCGAGCTGCGCTGCGACGACCCCCATGGGGACGCCGCTCATGGCCAGATGTGAGCCGTGGGTATGGCGCAGGATGTGGAAATTCACCGCCGGCGAGATCCCGGCCCGTTCGCTCGCCTCATCCAGGGGCCGCTTCTGGTGCGAGGTGCCCCAGACGCCACCGTCGGCGCGCAAGAACACGTGATCGGAAGGGCCCTTGTCTTTGGTCCAGTCCGCGAACGACAGCTTGCCTTCATCGGTCAGCACGACGTGGCGGATTTTTCCTTTGCTGAGCCGGATCGCCAGCGTGCCGCTGTCCGCATTGAAATTTCCGGATTTCAGGCGGGCGAGCTCGGAGTAGCGACAGCCGGTTAGCAAAGCGGCCTGGACCAGTTTGCGAAAATCCTCAGGACAGGCCCTGACCAGACGCCGCGCTTCGGCGGCGCTGAGATAGCGCACCACCGCCTCGTCGACGCGCTTGAACGGCTTGACCTTGCGCCAGGCGCTGTCGCTGGAGACCCTGTCGGCGTGAAAGGCGCGGTTGAGCGCCGCCTTCAGCATAGTGAGGATGCGGTTGGCGGTGGCCTTCCGCGCGCGGCGCGCATCTTCGTCGTCGGCAGTCTCGCGGGTGGCTGGTTCAATCGCCGTCAGTTTGCTGCGGACCCGCTTGGGCTGGGTCGCCAGCTTGTTGCGCCATCGGTTGATGCGATCGGTAGTCAGCTTTTCGACCTGGATGGCGCCGAGCTCCGGCAGGACCCAGGCATCCAATACATACTTGGCCCCCTGCACCGCGGCCGGGCTCTTTTCGGCTTTGATCTCGGCGAGATAGTCCTTCACCGCGTCGGCGACGGTGTAGGAGCCTTCGCGTAGCATGCCCTCGGCAATCAGTCGCTGACGCTCGCCCCAGCGCCGCGCGTGCCCCTGGGCCTGCCAGTAGTCGAGCACCTTGACGCCGTCGGCCTCGAGCGTGTCGTCGGCGATGCCGAGCGCCTCGGTAGCGTAGACGCCGGCGCCGCGATAGCAGCGCGCGATCCACGATCCGGAGATCGAGCCGCGGTAATAACCGAGCCGCAAACCCTTCGCGATTTTTGCGAAATAGGGTGTGCGGCGAATGCGCAAACGTGTGCGTGCTGTTCGTGTTTCGAGGGCGGAATTGCGCGCGGTGCGGGCCATTTTTGCTCGTCCGATTTCTTCAACTTTTCTCCAATAAACGGGAGAAGAGCGAGACGGACCATAGCGGACGCGCACGCATTAAGCAATTGATTTTATTATGTTTGTGGACGTCCGCGGACGTCCACCGAAGTCCACGTTACGCCTCTCTCAAGGCTGAAACAGGGGTTCGATTCCCCTAGGGAGCGCCATTTGCTGTTTCAGCGACAGCGATTTTTTCTCGACGATGACGCAACCCGATCAGCAAATGGCAGTCTGGTGCCCTCGCCGTCAGTCGGACGAGGCAGCTCAAGGCCCTTCGCGCTCGGGATCGCCTTCAATCGCGTCTTCGCCTTGCACGCCCGTCGGCGCCGATGCGCCGCGGAATCGAATGACGATCGCGATGATGTCGACATCGACCTTGAGCAGATCGAGGTCGCGCGTCATCTCGCGCAATTCCTGACCTTTGCGGGCAATCTCCTCTGAGACGTCGATGGCCATGTTGCGCTCGGTGACCCCGCCCGAGCTGCCGATGAACATTTTGGCCTTGATCCACGCCAGCCGCGCCCGATGTGTATCGCGCGTGAACTTCTTTTCCACGAATTGTCGCCGGGCTTCGACATAGGCCGCCAGCAATTCCACGTCGGTCATCTTGTGCAAGGCGTCGGCTGAAAGGCTCATGGCACCGGGCTGAGACCTGTTGAGATTATGGTGAACTCGGCAGGCGGACGCGCCGCCCTGCAATTTCGATCAGAGACTTGTCCCCAGAATATTTGATGCGCCGTCACTCTACCAAGTGGAATCTGCACCTGTATCATACAGGAATTCCGAATAACTCAAGGAATCGGCCATGGCGACGAACATCGCGCTGAAGCGCGCCAGGAAAGCGCAACGGCGGAAACAGGTGGTGGCGCAGAAGCGACGGGCCGAGATATTGGAGGCAAGCCTGCCCGCCCGTGTGCTCCGCGCTGCCCATGCGCCCATTCAACACTGTTTTCTCACCGAATCCGTGTTCGATATTGGCATGGGGACGCTGGTTCTGGCGCGCGGCGCCACGCCCCATCACCTCGCGCTAAGTTCGTTTCTGATCGACACGTTCTGTCTCGGCATCAAGGATGTGATGTTCGAATCGGTCGAAAGCGAAGTTTTCGAGATGCACATGGACGCGACGGATGCCGGGTCGCCTATAGTTTCCGTCGATCCGAGCTACGCCCGCAAGCTGCTGCGCGATCTTGCCGCGTGGTCGCAATCGATAGGTTTCGCGCCTCACCGGGACTTCGCAGCGGTGGAGCGGATGTTCGGCGACGTGAGCGCGGACGCAAGCGATGCGGTCTTTCGGTTCGGTCGCGACGGCAAGCCTGTCTATATTCCCGGCCCGAACGACACCGCTCGCCTCATTCAGCGGCGGATCGAGCAACTGCAGAAGTATCTCGGCGATGACGGTTTCGGTTTCGAGACAGCGGCCTGAGGCCGATCCTGTGCCCTCGCCGGTACGACGCAGCGCGTAGCGCGGAATAGCAGAACGTATTCCGCCAATCCGTGCGCGCGGCCCGTTGAAATTGGTCGCTTACAACGATATGTGCATCGCGGCGATTAAGTTTTGTCATCGCCACATCAGCCGTTTTCTTTCGACTAGCGGGCTTAGTGTATCGCTCGACATACTCAAATGTCTGATGGCCAATGATCGCCATCTGCCGGTGTTGTAGGCAAGCGGTATCAACTAGCCTCCCGTCAGGTGCTGGATTAGTGGAATCCGGCAAATTAGGTGTGTCACATTGGACAGGGAACGGTTCTATCCACTAGCTTGATAGGCTGTATTGTTGCGCGCCGCCAAATGAGACTAAAAGGAATGAAAGAGAAAAAGGACATCGTAGAAAACTGGCTGCCGCGTTACACCGGCACGCCGCTTGCTGAATTCGGAGAATATGTTCTCCTGACCAACTTCGACAATTACGTCGAA
>Ga0137388_10002811_pt1 | contig 11042 bp, 7 predicted proteins | sample 15con2h14AmetaG_FD_104644 | JGI IMG/M metagenome (GOLD analysis project Ga0137388, IMG submission 104644) | Vadose zone soil microbial communities from Angelo Coast Range Reserve, California, USA - 15con2h1.4A metaG | ecosystem: Environmental > Terrestrial > Soil > Vadose zone > Saprolite...
CAAGGGCTGTCGCATCGGGCAGATCAAGGACATCCTCGGGCACCAGGTACCTGGTGACCACCTGCAGGCGATAAGGTAAAAATCCATGATCCATGGACGCGAGAAAAGCAGAAAAGCCACCGAAACGCCATGATCCTGTGACATCGGGGAACAGCACTCGATTCGGGGGACCCAGTGGATAAGAAGTTTCACGGGAAGACATATCGGCGGATAGTTTCCGGATAGCCCGTGACTCGGGCGCAATCCCGCGAAGCACGGCCAATCGGTTGTGAAGAAGGACACTTCTACGGTATCCGACTAATCTAACCAGCCAGGTGGATGCTGGTCAAAATCCTTTCACGGCAGACTGAAGGTCAAGCGCTAAAAGTTTTTGCGGTAGAGACAGTGCTGGAATCACGGACTGACGCGCGCTTTGCAAATTACGCCGACGTCGCATGCCAATGACGAAGTCACGGATACGCCAACGGGCCAGTTCCACATGCGTCAGGAGGAGAGCTTCCAAGGGTAGCAGGGTAGCAACAAAACTCGTATTGGCCTGCGCATCACTGGTCTCGGTGGAGCAAAGGTGACAAGAATCTGTGGAACGTCGTGATTCCTCCCGCTACTGTTGCCGCGAAATACGGGCAAGGTGTTCGCGGGCAATGCGAACTTCCTGGGAGCTTGTCGGGTTGCTGCCAGCTATCCGCAAGAAGGACCTCCATGACTGCTCGGCAGCCTGCGGGCTGCCCACTCTCTCCTGCGACATTGCCAAATGGTAGTAAGCAGTTGCATAGTTACGCCGCAGATGAATTGCTTCCCGCGCCTCCGCAATCGCTTCCTCATATCTCTGGTTCTCCTCGAACGTAATCGCCAAAACGAGGTGAAAGGCAGGATTCAACGGGCTGACTGCTATTGCCTTCTTGGATTCCTCAATCGAGTCACTGTATCTGTGGTCCTGACGGTACAACACGGCTAGGAGGCTATGGGCCACGCTGTTTTCGGGTGAGATTTTCAGGCCCTCCCGAAGGTAATCGATGGCCTGATCCCGCGAATGCGGTTCACCTGCAAGGATTGAGCCCATCTGAAAGTAAGACTCCGCGTGACGGGGGTCGAGTTCGATTGCTCTTTTGAATGCATCAATGGCCGCACGGGGTTTTTGCCTGCTGTAAAGGTCGAGTCCAAGCCGGTACTCGTCGGCAGCGGTTGGCGAGGAGCGTCTTGCGGAATTCTCGCTGGCAAGACGTGAAGAAAACTGCGCGAAAGTCAGGGATTCCGGATGCTCCAGCAGGGGAAACACATAACGAACAGGCACGGCGAAATTGAGGTTTTGTCCCGACCGCAGACTGAAGGCGATGATGCCGATGACCTCGCCTTTCATATTCAGCACGGGCCCTCCGCTGCTGCCGGGAGAAACCGGGGCGGTGATCTGGTAGAGCGTTCCTTTTTCCGTTTCGCGCACGGAACTGATGATTCCATCGGAAACTGTGCCCGACAAACCGGCAGGACTCCCGATCACGACAATCTTCTCACCGGCCTGAGAGTTTCCGCTGCGGTCCACGGGTAGAAAGCGCAGAGCGGGAGCCCGGACACGGATGGCAATAAGATCGCGTTCGCGATCAAAGCCGGCTACGAGCGGATCCACAAACTCAGCTCCACCTTCGATTTTCACTTTCGCCGAGGCTGCGTTCTCGAAGACGTGCAGGCTGGAAACCACGAGGCCGCTGGGATCGGCCACGAAACCACTGCCCAGAGCCACCGATTTGTTGTCCTTTTCCCTGACTTCGACCAGCACGATACTAGGGGAAGAGCGCTTTACGAGATCAGACATTTCGGATGTGACGGGCGAAGACGGAGCACGGTCCGGAACTGAGTTGTCTTGAAGGCGCCGCCGGAGGGAGCCAACATCAGTTATAAGAAAGAGGGAGAGCAAAGCCAGAAGAGCGATTCCTGCGACGGCGGCCACCCAGTTTCGAGTGCGCCGGTTTGCCGGAGGAGCGGGAATCGCGGTCTCCAGCGGCCGCAGGCCGGTGTGCAGTTCTTTCGCCGATTGATAGCGATGGGCGGGTTCCTTCTCCAGGCATTTCAGGATGACTGACTGAAAGTTCTTGGAAAGCCCGGGGCGGAGCTGGACTGGGGGAGCAGCCGGTTGATGGAGGATTTTGTCGAGCAAGTCGGCGGAACTGCGTTCGGAAAAAGGCCGGCGGCCAGTGGTCATTTCATAAAGGACAACTCCAGCAGCATAAATGTCGGTTCGCGCATCGACTTTTTCGCCGCGCAACTGCTCTGGAGCCATGTAGGAAGGGGTTCCGGCGACCGGCCATGCCTGTGTTGAAGTTTCCAGCTCGCTCCTCAGACCAGCGGGCCGCACCAATTTGGCGACACCAAAATCAAGGATCTTGAGTTGGCCTTCCGGAGTGATGCGCAAGTTGGCGGGCTTCAGGTCGCAATGGACAACCCCGTGGTCGTGGGCGGCCGTTAGTCCCTCGGCAAGTTGCAGTCCGAGCTGCACGATGTCGGCTTCCCGCAAGGGGCCGATCTCGATCTTTTCGCTCAAGGTGGTGCCCGGGATGAACTCCATGACCAGAAAATCCAGGCCGTCCTGCCGGTCGAAGTCGTAAACGATCTCGATATTGGGGTGGTTCAGCTTGGACAATGCGAGAGCTTCTTTGTGGAAGTGCCGGCGAGCCAGGTCGTCGCCCAGCAGTCCCTCCGGCAGAACCTTGATGGCGACATCGCGTTCCAAGTGCTGGTCGCGCGCGCGATACACTTCGCCCATGCCGCCCTCCCCAACTTTTTCGAGGATGCGATAGTGGCCGAGATTCTCACCGAACGGTGGCATGGTTCCTCACTCGCGAACCTACTTTTTCTCCGGACAAATATCGGTCCCTAGCGTGACGGAGCGCCTGCTGGAATGGCGTCTAGATTGAACGTGCCCGCAAACTGAGGCGGTTTCGGTTTTTCCGCCACACACCACTGATTACCATTGCGCAAGTCGATGATAAGGACACCATATCCACGACCGCCGTTCATTTCGCAGTTCCCGTCACGGAAATGAAAGTATGGATACTTTCCAGCACCTTGTCCGAGAACTGGAGCCGCCGTTGAACAAGCAATGAAGCCGAACGCCAAGACCGACCACTAGCACTCCGAGCCCTAAACCGATGACAAATCCAAGTATCTGGTGAGTGTTTATTCTTCCTCCCGAAATGTTTCCCATCATCGATCGCGGTGCGCCGAGACAACTGACAGCGCTGCCACACAAGTTCATAGCTGGTGCAAGAGCTGTAGCATAGCTAACCACAAGTAATGGGTTCGAACTAATCCGCCCCATGCAGGCCGCTGATGGTCTCGGGAGTTGTAACTTCAAATCCAACTTCCCAGGCCCTAAGGTCGATTGGACGCAATTTTCCATTTTGGAATTCATAGACCAAGAGCAGAGGGGATCCCCCTGGAATGCCTCTCAGCAGGATCAACTCAGGTACCCCGTCACCAGTCAGGTCCACGGCGCTCTTGAAAGTGCTTAAGGACTCATCCACGGTTCCATTGGAGAACACCTCTTCATTACCCTTGGAGATAATCGCCCAACTTGCCAACTTATCAAACTTCTTCGCTTGGACGTCATACCGCGCGAGTAGGAACGCTCTCGCAGTGAATGAAAGGGGTCCAGTAGAGATCACCGCGGCCGTCCTCTCTAGACACACCACGAGATTTCCATTGCGCTCAGGATCGAGAACATTCAGGTTCTCCCACTTGGTCCTGAGTCTTATCGGCTGGCCGGCAGCCGCCGCTGCAACCGAGTTTCGAGGCAGGGCCTTCGGGAATAGATTTGCGAGCAGGGACTCTAGCTGCCTTGTTTGCGCAAGGCTCAGCGAGGAAGCGGGCAACCAGAAATCCGGTTGGGCCGGCGCTCCGGCGATCGCAATGTCGTCATAACTTGGAGTGAAACCCGTTGCGGTCCCGATTCCAACTACCTGGCCGAAGGGCCCGGAGAGTACGGCCTCCCGAAGGATGAACGAACCAATTTTCTTTCCTTTTCGATAAACGTCGAAGTGCTTGGCGCGGCTCAAGACGCTTTTCCGTATTAGCTCCCTCATGCTTGGACTATTCGGGTAGCGTGAATCTACAGGGTGAATCATCGGATCCTCGTCCGGCAGCTGGCGAGGCACGAACTTATAGTGGCTCCCGTCGTAAATGAGAATAGGGACAAGAAAGATATTCTTGTGGTCGAGGGTCTGAAAGCCAGCTACGACCACTTCTCCAGCGGCTCGGCTGGCAGCTGCACCATGAACCTGTTTTTCCTGGTACTGCACATCCACTAGCTTGCCGTTTTCGAAAATGACCTTCACCGTGGGATAGATGTAGACCACGCTGCCCTTGATCGTGAGGGTGTCTTGCGGTTCACCCATCAATTTCTTCACTTCTTCGGGCGTCATTCCCTCCTTGAGTTCCAAGGGGACCGCGGCTGGGGTCGCGTTCTGATTGTCGCTCGTGGGCGCCGCCGCAGGAGTTGCAATTGGTGCTGCGTTGCTCGGAGGGCCGGTCGTCTGAGCTGCGGCAGGAGCCGGCGCGGCATTCGCCCGGGACTCCGCGGGCGGATTTACCTTCACGGTCGCCGCGCTGGTAACGAGTTGTGCGACGACGGAGTTGGCCTTCTTTGCGCTTTCAAGCTCATCACCCTGGTAAACAATCCACCAGGGTGACTGAGAGTATTTTGCATTCGCCCCATACAGCAGATACACGAACCTCCAGTCCTTTCCGTTAACTCGGAGTATGACAAAGGGGAAGGTTCCGGTTCCGAGTCTGCCGCCTTGATCGTGGGTATATGACTTTTCGACCTGGGCCGGACCCACGTCGAATGTTTCCTTCTTCTCGGTGTTCGACCAGCGTATCTTCTGCGCACTGATAGAGAGAGTGCCGCGACACGCACCCATCGCGTGCGGGTGCTGCATATCAATCGGTATTTCTCCACCCTCAGAGAGCACCTGGTTGAACACGTCCAAAGCCTCGGTTCCCTTGCCCTGCGACAAGAACACATAACCCATCTGAATGAGCGGATCATTCTCCGGTTTTGCTTGATAGGCTTTGTTCAAGGCGTCCAGGGCTTCGTCAAAGCGCCGTTCCTGCCCATAACTCTTCGCCAAAGCCATCTCTTTGGTGTACTCATTGGCATTGGTTTGCGCTCGAACATAGGGAGCGAGCAACAGAACAAGAACCAAGATAACCACTTCGCGTGACGCGGGTTTCCGCATATTCGGTCCTCCTGTTCCTGAAGCACTCAAACCCTATGCCGGAAAAAACGAGTGAAAAGAGGTCTCCTTCGTTTACTTCTGTTGGTATTGCACGTCCGCCAACTTGCCGTTCTCGAAGATGACCTTCACGGTGGGGTAGATGTAGACCAAGCTGCCCTTGAGCGCCACCGTGTCGTTCGGCTTGCCCAGCATCTTCTCTACTTCCTCTGGAGTTTGTCCTTCACGCAATTCCGCGGAAGGGGCATTCGAAACCGTCTCTACAGGCTCGGCGGGAGACGTGGCTCGCGTGGAGGTCTGATTGTTGGTCGGGGGCACTGCCGCAGGGGCCGCAGCCGGCGTTGCTGTGTTCGGATTGGCGGCAACCGGAACTGCGGAAGAGGTGGGTGCGGCCTTGGCCTGCGACGCCACCGGCGGATTCACCTTCGCGGTCGCTGCGCCGGTAATGAGTTGTGCGACAACGGAGTTGGCCTTCTTTGCGTTTTCAAGCTCATCCCCAGAATAAATAATCGCATTACTCCCCCGTCTGTAATTTCCATTGGCTCCATAAAGGGGATACACGAAACTCCAGTTCCTCCCATTCACTCGGAGTATGAGAAAAGGCGTCCTTCCCGTTCCGCCTATCACTGCGTGGTCGGGGGTGGATGACTTTTCGATCTGGGCCGGTTGCACCTCGAAAGTTTCCTTCTTGTCGGCATTCAACCAGCGTATCTTCTCCGCACTGATGGACAGAGTGCCGAAACACATGCCAAACGCGTGCTGGTGCTGGAGTTCAAGCGGTACCTCTCCCCCCTCAGAGAGCACGTGGTTGAACACGTCCATAGCCTCGGTTCCCTTCCCTTGCGACAGGAATGCATAACCCATCTGAATGAGCGCCTCATCCTGCGGTTTTGCCTGATAGGCCTTGTTCAGGGCGTCCAGCGCTTCGTCGAAGCGCCGTTCCTGCAAGTAATTCTTCGCCAAAGCCATCTCTCTGGTGTATTCGTCGGCATTGGTTTGCGCTGGCGCATGAGGCGCAAGCGTCAGAGCAAGAACCAGGGCAATCATTCCGTGTGTGGCTGCATTCCACATGTTCAGCCTCCTGTTCATGAAAGTCTCATCTACGCCAACAGGGGAACGCCCGAGCTTAAGGGGAGGGACTCGCGATCTCTCCCTCGGCGTCGGACGGTCAATTCTTTTTCTTGTCCTGCTTCGGCGGCGGAGCCTGTCGCTGCGGTTGCTGTTGCGGCGCGGCCTGACGCGCTTGCTGCTGTTGCGGAGGGGCCTGCCGCCCTGGCTGCTGCATTTGTTGAGGTTGCCTCGGCGGCTGGGAATACCCTCCCGTGTTCGTTCGCGCTCCGCCCTGCGGATACGTTGCGCCCATTCCAGAGACGTTCCGCTGGGACGTTGTAGAACGCGCCTGTGGTGGCCTGTATCCGCCTGAGGGCACGGGCGGTTTGTATCCTCCGGATGCTGAGGGCACCTGACTTCCACTGGGCGTCGTAGGCGGTCTGTATCCCGCGGACCCGCCAGAAGCGGCTTGTGGCTTGGCAACGCTCCATTGCTTTTTGCCGGAAGCCGCTCCCGCAGATGCGGTCCCTCCCACACGTGTGGGACTCACTACGCCAGTTGGCGGGGCATAGGACTTCGCACCGCTAGCGGAGGAAATGCTCTTTCCAGAATCTGCGGACGGCACCTTCCAGGTCTTGCCTTCTGGTTTGACTGAGTCCACACTTCTTGCAGCGTCGTTCTTGCTCTGAGTAGGGACGCTGAACGTCTTCGGCCCACCAGTACGGGTGGAATCGGCAGTAGAACCAGTTCCTTTAGGCGAAGCAATGGTCTTAATCCCCATGGGCGGATGCCCGCTCACAGTTGCCACCGGCGAGACCCCATGTACGGTTCCGCCCTTGTTGTATTCACGCGCCTTCTCGGAAAACTTGCGGACTTCAGGAATCTCGTGATTTTTCGCATACACTTCCCGTCGATGGAGGCGCTCCGGCGGTCTGCCGACAAATGGTCTTTCCGAGCGCACGTAGAGCGCTTCGCGAGAGGGCGCTCCCCAGCCGTGGCCGATGCGCGTGTGCTCAATCATCCGGTGATCCACATCCCGGCGGTATACGTAATTCCTGTGGACCGAGTAGATCTCTGTGCGATTGATCACTGTTACGTACTGGTAGTTTCGATACACGGTCGGATAGACAACCTCTGTGACAAAGACCGGACTATAGACCTCGCGCGGTCCCAAGGGGAACCAGCCGAACCACTCGTCTCCAGGAATATAGGCGACCAGCGCGGGAGCAAAAACCTGCCTCTCAGCTCCCGGCACCCACGCCCACCCTGCTCCAGGGATGAAGGCCCAGCGGCCGTAGTGATATGGCGCCCAGCCCCAGGGCTCATACGAGACCCAGGTCCAGCCGAAGGGATCCATCCAGGCCCAGCGCCCCGACTGATACGGCTGCCAGTCAGCCGCCACCCCTGCAGGTACCCATGCCATGCCATATTCGCTGGGAACCCAACGACCGTTGCGGTCTAAGGATTCGTATCCGTAAACGCCTTCGGGAACGTACTTCTGGCTCTCAGAATGCGCCTGGAAGTTTTCGCGCTCGCCGTTCCAGTTGTCCCAGGAATCGCGATTTGCAGCATCTGCCCTTGATGACTTTCCGCCGCTCAATACTTTGTAACGAGTTGGCGCTTCCAGAGTCTCCTCGCCGCGCTGATCCACGTTGGCGGTGCCTCTGCCTTCCCGCACCGTGATGTCGGAGTCGCCGGTCTTGTCGTTGACATCGATACGGTATTCGCCTGCGTCGCGAGTAGTGAATGCCATTGCGGGTGTGTCGATCTCGTATTCGCGACTCTGTTTCTGAACGCGCAGCGTTACCGTGCCGGACGTCAGCTTCATCTGAAAGCGGTCATCGCTGTTCTGCAGAACGCCCACGTATGCGCCATTTCCCAGACGGACCAAGCCGTCTTGGCCAAGCTGGACCTCGGCGCGGCTTTGCGGGTTAGTGTAGAACGAGTCGCCGGACTGCACAGGAACGTTGACGGCAGCAGGATTCCAGTTGTCTTTATTGTCGTCATCCCCGCGGAGGTACCCGACATCCCCTTCGATTAGCCTAACGTAGGCCACCTGTTCCGGTGTCTGGGCCACTGCTTCACCCTGTGCAAATAGGGGCAGTGTGGATAGTGCGGCCAGAATAATAACAAGGGGCAGCAGGATCAGAGCCTTTCCCGGTTTCATCGCAACCTCCTCCGCCAACTGTTTGGCTTTGGCGACCAACTTCTGTACCTTCTGTATCTAAAAACGAACAACTGGGCAAAATTTCACAGCACACCTAAAACAAATATTCCGCTACCTCTGCTTCGGCACCTCCCAGACTCGCGGCAAGGGAGTTACCTCATGCACATAGCTCGACGAGATGACGAATCGAGCTTCGAACGTCTCACCGGGTGCTAACCTGCCTCCGGGCAGAGGCGATGAAATCCTGACATTGGGCCGGGCCCCGGTGGCCTTCAGTGCATAGTGGCGGTTTTGCGGAGGACTGAGCGTTCCCGTGGGGATGTCCGAAGATTGGATCTCGCTGACCCACACGGAAGTTTGGCCGCCGGATACCATCCCAGAGCCGACAACCAAACTATTCGTAGGTAGGACCGTCCTCCCATCCTGCACCAACGGCTGGGACAGGCGCCCCCGGAAGACAAAGCGTCCGTCCGGCTGGCTGGTCACCGAGTCCATCGTGAGAAGCATTCCAGTGCCGGCCTGAATTTGAATTTGGCCGAGCTCAGAAAAAACCTGATCCGGACGCGAGGTTTGCGCCGGAGTCGGTGCGAGTGGCACCTGTGCCTGCATTGGTTCGCCCTTGAGGGGAACAATGTCATTTTCGGAGGAGCCATTTCCCGGCGTCACTGCGCGCGCGGTGGTGGCTAGTGGGATCGAAGTTGCTGGATTCGGCTTCAGGGCAGCGGACGGTTCTTGCTTCCCCCCTTCCGCCTGTGTTCCCGTTTGCCCAGTCTCGGAATTTGTTGCGGTACCCTGGTGGTCGACAGAGGCTACTTGTGGACGTGCTCCCTGCCTGCGCACTCCAAACATGGTTATGCCGATCGCCAGTGCGACACTGAGCGTGGCTACCAATGCATAGCCGAGCCTTGGGGTTTGCAGCCAGTGTTTGGGATTCCACCAGCTATAGACAGGCTGTACGTTGTTAGATCGAGTCGTCCGGGTAGAACCTGCCCTCAGAAATCTCTGCGTCCAGTTGTCTAGCCGCTTCTCTGCGTTTTGCCACTCGGCCTCGCTCACAGCAACGCTGCTCGCCCCAAAGTCCTTTAGCCGATCGCAAAGCTGAGCACAGGCGTGGCATTCGTCGAGGTGGATCTGAACTGCATTCCGCTTTTTGCTCGCTAGTGTCCCTTCGGCGAACGCGCTCAGCGTCTCCGGGTCGGGGCACGCGCCAGCGCCTGCCTGATCGCCCGGTTTCAAGTACGGCATGAGTCGCTCCAGAAAATTGTCCTCGCTCCAGTCCTTCATTTCAGTGCAGCCCCGGCTTTCCCCAGTCTTAGCCAAAGCATGCGACGGCCATTCTGCAGGTGTGACTTCACCGCACCAACAGTGAGTCCGGTTAGAGAAGCGCTCTCCTCGTAGGAATAGCCGTCGATCTTGAGCTCCAGGCAGCGCCGTTGTTCTGCAGGCAATCTACCCATTTCTTCCAGCACCTTCTGCGCTGCCAGCCGGAACTCCGCGGAGTGTTCTGGCGACTTCTCTGCCGGAGTGGCGGCAACGTCCTCGTCCAATTCGACCTCATGCCGCTGCCGTCGCCATTGGTCGATGCAAACGTTTCGCGCAATGCGCATCAGCCAACCCGTAAAATCCCCGGTTACGAAGCCATCCAGACTGCGAAATGCGCGGAGGAAGGTCTCCTGTGTTGCATCCTCGGCGGCGTACGATTCGTGAAAAAAGCCTCGGCATGACAAGTAAACCTTGCGCTTGTGTCGATCGAAGAGCGCTGAGAAGCAGGCATGGTCGCGCGTAGATCGAAACCGATGGACGAGTTCCTCGTCCGAAGGCTCCTGCCGCAATGGCGCTCCTAGTGACATGAACGCACCGACCAGAAAGTTTCCACAAAGTTTGCAAGATAAATTAGACGGACCTAAGAAACGTCAACCCTGTGAAGGCGGCGAGGAGGATGGGGCTGCGAGAACTAGGGAATAGAGGTCAGCTAGGGACACCCCAAGAAGATCGTCCCTTTTCACACGCGAAGTATACACCTTCAAGCAACAAGTTCCGGTTTCATCAGCTTGGCTGACCAATGACCGATCGCGGGTGTGTTGTCGGCTAACCGAAAGTTGATTTGTGGGGCGATCCGTTTAATGGGGGCTGCATAGTAGGAATTTGACTGGCCGGCGGTAAAACAAACTGCTTTTCCACCAAACACCATGATCCAGTGAAGCTGTTCGCTACGGTCCATTCAAAAGGCGGGCGAAAAGAAAAAGGCTGCGTCAGTTGCAGCCTCTTATTGTGTGAGGAATCACGATGGGGTCTGCTATCCGGACGTCTTGGGCTGAAGAAGCTTGCGTTTCTTCAGGAACGCGATGATCGGCTTTCCGCAGCGCTCGCAGAATGAGAACTCTGGAAAGCCAACTCCGGCGACAATCGCGTCGTTGAGCTGCTTGATTTCCTTTTTGCAGTTGTCGCATTTCCTAACGAGCATAGGCCGAGAGTTTGTGATGATAATTCATGGATGGTGGATGGTTTCCAGTTTCTTGATCCGAACCGCGTGATCCTGCAACTGATCGTCGTGACGGCGGAGCTGCTGCGCGCCGCTTACATCTTCTTCGCGATGCTTC
>Ga0137388_10002818_pt1 | contig 11029 bp, 13 predicted proteins | sample 15con2h14AmetaG_FD_104644 | JGI IMG/M metagenome (GOLD analysis project Ga0137388, IMG submission 104644) | Vadose zone soil microbial communities from Angelo Coast Range Reserve, California, USA - 15con2h1.4A metaG | ecosystem: Environmental > Terrestrial > Soil > Vadose zone > Saprolite...
AGGTGGCGGCGGTTCGAGGCAGGAGGCCACCCTTCTGCGCCAGACATCTCCTCCAAAAACGTTGGCGTATTCGTCCTGGGCAATCTTGACGGATTGGTTCAGGGTCTGGCCGAGGTAGGCAAGGGCGGTGGCGGCTTTGGGCTTTAGGTGACCCTGGGCGACAGCGGAGAAGACCCGGCCGAGGGCGGCGCTGAGGTCGCACGCGGAGAGGTAATTGCCGAAGAAGAAAGAAGATATGTCTTCACCGGCCTGTTTTGCGGCTTGGGATTGCGCTTCCTTTTGGGCGTGGAAGTAGCAGAGATGCAGGTGGCCGGAGCGGCGCGGAGTGCGGCACTGGCGGCCATCGGCAAATGTGAAAGCACACAGACCGGAACGGTCCTTCTTATGTGTGACCGCAGCGCGGTCTTCTTCCTGTGCGGCCGCAGAGCGATCTTTTTCAAGCGCGACCGCAAAGCGGTCGACGGAGCGTTTCGTGGACATGGAAGTCTCCTGAAATGAAAGACTTGAGTTGTAAGGGGGGTCTCGCGGAAGGCGAGGCGCACTACTTTACGGGAGTAATATAGCAGAGTCGTAACCGGGTTGTCAATACATATTTGCGAAGAATGGCCCACCCGCGTTCATGGTTCATCGGATCGCAAATTCTAGCGCGTTGATAAAAGTAGTCGCATCTAGATAGTAATTGGGGTATGCGCTCCGCATCGCGTGCGCCGACTCCAAAGAAACTAAAACAGCATGGACATCGGGATTAGCCGCTTTCTCAACGGCCAAATATGACTCAGAGGCTTTTCCTAATTCTTCTTTCTTAAAACCGGTAGTGTTTAGGGTCCAAGCTTTCAAGTCAAGCACAACCAAAAAGGCAACTGCGTTAGTAACGTTCTTGGCAGGAAGGCGTTTAAGTGCGTACGTCCATCCTCGAAGCGCCTTTTGCACATTCAATTTACGAGTGAGCCTGCGCAATTCCTCAATGAGCTTTGCTTTTTCTGTCGGAGTACCGGGAACAAGCGGCTGCTTCTCCCTGAGAGCGATAGCGCTACTCATTAGGGCGAAAAACCGACGCCATTCAGCTTCGCCTCCACTCGACTTTAACGCTTGTCCACTGAACAATGAAACTGTTTCAACCGCGGCAGCCCAGGCATGTTGTAGCCGCGAGCGCAAATTGAATTTCGATTTTCAGACCATTGTATATGCGGTGCTTCGGTGAAGCACTTTTATACCGGTAGATCAAATGTACGCCGCGGTATCCATCATCCTTTGGACAAAGAATATAGTCTTTGTCGTGAACGAACTCGTGTCTTTTTGTTGGATTCTTGGATCTACCCTGTTCATACAACTTCATTAGTGACCTGAGCCGCCGAATGTTCGCAACGACCGCCCGACAGCCACCGAGATCCTGCATTTGCGACAAGCGCATTTCTTTGAAACGGCGCAATTTTAGTTCGATAGACGGCAAACGCTTTAGGCGTTGAGCAACGATAGCTTTTTTATCTACGTTTTTTGCCCTGACCAGTAATGTCATTTTGAAACTTTGGAGGGGAAAGGCATGGGAAGAACGCCAGTTATTGATAATTGCTAACATATGATCGTGGCTGGCAATCCAAATGACTTTCTCGTCCGCAATTAAGCAGTCTCCGGCATGATTTATTTCTTCCCGAGTATATTGCGGAATAGCGAATGCCATTTAAATGGAAGCCTCTAGGACATAGGTCGGCGAGCGATGGTTCATCTGATGGGTTTCTTTCCAGCTTCCTGCATTTTCACTTCTCCAGTGTGTTTACTCTTGATGGGATGGGCGCCGAAATTGCCTATAGCGCGTACGGCGTCGAGTCCTTCTGCAAGCGGCGACGGTAGCTTGCCGCTATTCAACACTTGCTCAATTTCATCGTACAGATCACCCTGCTTCACCTTCGCGGCTTCTCTCAAAACGTTCTGCAAGCATCAGCGACTCAATGCGGCTGAGGCTTTCGAACTATCAGGGAGCACAAGACATGCTTCCTTATAATCCTCTGCGATTTGGTTGGGAACCTCTTTCGGGCAGAGGGAACGTGCTGCCCCCTTAGGATGAACGAGTAGCACTTTGTGCACTTTCACAAGGTTGAGCAGTGCGCCGCTCCTGGGGTCTGCGACGCCAGCACCGTTCAATAATCGAATAATCAGCCTCTTACACTGAGGACACATTGCGTGCGACAACATCCAGTTGCCATCTTCATCAGTTTGAATAGGAAAGGTAACCCACTTGTCGTGGAATGCGGTCAGGCAGTGAGGACATTTCATAATGCGTCAATCATAATCCACTAAGGACTAGCATCCAACCCAGCACCTGGAGAAACGCGCGTGGCATAAACGAAATCCCTTACGCCACCCGCTTCATGGTGAGTTTCTTGCGCTTCTTGGCGCAGTCGAGAAGATAGAGATCGGCCCGCCCTGTTCCTAAATCTCCCAGGGGTTAATCACGGTGAGTGGCAAATCCTTGAAATGTTGTGTGTTCCGCGTCGCCAGCGTCGCACGGTTTGCCAGAACAATCCCGGCGATCATGGTGTCGCGCACCTCCGCCGGCCGGCCTGCGCGCTTTCGCTGTGCCATCAACTCCGCGGCATGAATTCCGGCGTCAGCGTCAAAGGAAGCGATGCGCCCTTCAATCATGTTTTTGAGCAGCAGCTCGAACAACCTGAGCAATGCATCCTGGCGCCGGCCCTTCGGCATGGTCTGCAAGCCAAAGCGAATTTCCATGACCGTGATAGCGGTGATCCAAACGGATGCCGAAGGCTGCGCGTCCAGCCAGCTCACAACGGGCTTTTCCGGCTCCTTGCGCATCAGGGCGGAGATGACGTTTGTATCGAGAACGATCATTCTTCGAAATCCGCTGGTTGGATCTCGATCTGTCGCAGCTCGCGAATTTCCTCGCCTGGCTTAAGCCCGCCGCGACGGAAGAGCCGGGCGATTTCCGTTCCCAGCAGCCTGCTCGTTTTGCCTTCGCGCTTGGTGGCATCGCGCAAGATTTCACGCACTTCCTCTTCGACGCTTCGCCCGTGCCGCTTCGCTCGCCGACTCAGTTTGTCTTTCACTTCGTTCTCAAGCTTCCGAACAATGAGCTGTGCCATGTCTCCTATGATATCATGATAGCATGCGATGCGCAAGGTTCAGGGAGAGCGGACTCTTGTCCGCCCTGGTGCTGATTTAATACTGCGCCGCTGCTAGCATAAAGGCCACTTCCGCGAAGAGGGCGGGCTGGGAGAGGATAAACAATCGCTGAAGACTCTATGGGCTGAAGACTACATGACTGAGGTGAGGCCGCCTCCGCGCCAGGATAAATGGATAGGGGTATCTGGGGTAGGGACCTGGACACGGAGGCAACCCGTTGTCCTGAATGTGTGAGCATCCTGCATCAATGCGCCGGTCAGCGGAATCTGGTGTTTACCCTGATTTCGTGTCAGGTGTTTCCCTTAGTGCCCTGTCCGAAGGTAGAGTGGAGCCCCAGATGGCGAGATAAACTCGCCCCTACAGAATCGAGAGCAGGGCGAGCCGACAAGATGGGAGGCTGAAGCCCGCCGCCACAAATGCTACCTGCTTGCCTCAGGCTGTCCGCGGGTATAGGCTTCGGGTCGCAGCATGCTCGCGCCTGGCGGAGCCTGAGGGGTCTTGCTCCGCACCTACCTTCTGGCACGAGCACCATCTAAGGAGGAATGCAAAATGGCTACGGCAATTGCGACGATGCAACCGAATGTGAAGATTGGACCTACAAAATTACTGATTAATGGGAAGTGGGTGGACAGCGTTTCGGGAAAAACTTTTTCGACGATCAATCCGTCCACGGGCGAGGTGATTACGCAAGTGGCGGAGGCGGACGCGGCGGACGTGGACAAGGCGGTGACGGCGGCGCGGGCGGCATTCGAGAAGGGCGCGTGGAGGAAGATGAGCGCTTCGCAGCGCGGCATCCTGATGAACAAGCTGGCGGACCTGATCGAGAAGCATGCAGATGAGCTGGCGCAACTGGAAGCGCTGGACAATGGGAAGCCGGCGCATGTGGCACGAGCGGCGGATCTGCCGCTGACGATCGCTTGCTACCGATATTATGCGGGGTGGGCGGACAAGAATCAGGGGAAGACGATTCCGGTGAATGGCAATTATTTCTGCTACACCAAGCACGAGCCGGTGGGAGTGGTGGGGCAGATTATTCCGTGGAATTTCCCGCTGCTGATGCAGGCGTGGAAGCTGGGGCCGGCGCTGGCGGCGGGTTGCACGGTGGTGATGAAGCCGGCGGAGCAGACCCCGCTGACGGCGCTGCGCGTTGGCGAACTGATGCTTGAGGCGGGATTTCCTGAGGGTGTGGTGAACTTGCTGCCCGGGTACGGACCGACGGCGGGCGCGGCTCTGGCGCGGCACATGGACGTGGACAAGGTGGCGTTCACAGGATCAACGGAAGTGGGTCATTTGATCATGAAGGCGGCCGCGGAAACAAACCTGAAGCGGGTGACGCTGGAGCTTGGCGGGAAGAGCCCGAACATCGTGTTTGCGGATGCAGACATGGATGAGGCGATTGAGGGTTCGCACCACGCACTGTTCTTTAACCAGGGGCAGTGCTGCTGCGCGGGGTCGCGGCTGTTCGTCGAAGAGAAGGCGTATGACGAATTCGTGGAGCGCAGCGTGGCGCGGGCGAAGAAGCGGACTGTCGGCAGCCCGTTTGACAAGAAGACGGAGCAAGGGCCGCAGGTCGACCAAGATCAATTCAACAAAGTGATGAGTTACATCGACTCCGGCAAGCGAGAGAAGGCGACGCTGGCTACCGGGGGCAACCGGGTTGGCGATAAGGGATATTTTATTGAGCCGACCATCTTCTCCGATGTGCAGGACAACATGACGATCGCGAAGGAAGAGATCTTCGGGCCGGTGATGTCCATTCTGAAGTTCAAGGACTTGAATGAAGTGGTCGAGCGGGCGAACAAGTCGCTGTATGGCTTGGCGGCGGCCGTGTGGACCAAGGACATTACCAAGGCGCATGCGATTGCGGACAGTGTACGAGCGGGCACGGTGTGGGTGAATTGCTTTGACGTGTTCGACGCGGGCGCGCCGTTCGGCGGATTCAAACAGTCCGGAATCGGGCGCGAACTTGGCGAATACGGACTGGCGAACTACACGGAAGTGAAGACCGTAACCGTCAAACTTTAGACGACGCAGAACAATTCGGCATACCGACCGGGGGCACGATTTCTCGTGCCCCTGTTTTTTTGGAGGATTGGCTGTTGGAGCGGCTGGCGCTGTTCAGGGGGGAGAGTTCGGCCTACAATCGCGCCATGCCGGTGACGCTGCGCGCCCAGGAACAGCGGGACTTTGTTGCCCTCTTGCGGCTGGACCAAACGTGCTTTCCACCGGGGATCGCGTATTCAAAGACCATGTTGCGGTATTTTTTGAAGCTGCCGTCAGCGGACGGAACGGTGGCGGAGGATGACGGGAAGATTGTGGGATTTATTTTGACAGAGGAAAATCCGCCGCTGGCGCACGTGATCACGCTGGATGTGGCGGAAACGCACCGGCGGCGGGGAACGGGGTCGGCGCTGCTGGCGGAGAGCGAGAAAAACCTGGCGCTGCGCGGCGTTCGAACGATTTTGCTGGAAACGGCAACCGACAATGAAGCGGGCGTTGCGTTCTGGCAGCGGCATGGCTATCGTATCGAAGCGACGCTGAAACGGTATTATTTGCAGCGGGTTGACGCGTACGAAATGCGAAAAATCCTGCCGGGCGCGCGGAAAATCGCAAAGTATCAAGGAGAGACAGTTTGAGCGATTATTTGTTGTCTGTGCTGCTGGGGATCGTGGAAGGGTTGACGGAGTTTTTGCCGGTGAGTTCGACAGCGCATTTGCGCATCAGTGAAGCGTTGTTTCACAGCTCTGGATTGGCGCCGAGTATGGATCTGGCGAACGGCTATTGGAAGATGTACACGATCGTGATTCAACTGGGGGCGATCCTCTGCTTGCCGGTGTACTTTCGTGAGCGCATTGCGAAATTCTTGTCCACGTTTCCGAAGGGCGAGCGAGGCGACCGCACGATTTTGACGCATCCGCTGGGTTTGGTGAGCGTGGCGTTTGTGGTGACGGCGCTGCCGGCATTTTTGTTGACGAAAGTGATCGGGAAGCATCTCGAAAGCCTATACATTATGGGGAGCTCGCTGCTGATTGGCGGAATTGTGATGTGGATTGTGGACGAGATGAATGCAAAGTCGGAGGCAGCCGGAATGGGGGCCTCTGGGACTCGCATCCACACCTGGCATATGGAGGATATGAGTCTGGGGCAAGCAATTTGGATTGGCGCGTGCCAGATTTTGTCGGCAGTGTTTCCGGGGACGTCGCGGTCGATGTCCACAATTGCTTCGGGGCAAATTGCAGGGATGTCGCGGGCGTCGGCACTGGAGTTTTCGTTTTTTCTGTCGATCCCGACGATGGTGGTGGCGACGGGGTACGACTTGCTGAAGTCTTTGCGCGGCAAGGGCGAGAATGCGATTGGAGTTACGCATATTGACCTGCATGGGTGGGTGGTGCTGGCGATTGGGTTCGTGGTGTCGTTCATCGTGGCGTACGGTGCGGTGGCGTGGTTCCTGGCGTGGGTGAGAAAGCATGGATTTGCGCCATTCGCGTTGTACCGGGTTATTGTGGGCGCGTTGGTTTTGGCATGGGCTTCCGGATTGCTGCACTGAGGACTTCTGGAAACACGGGCGCAGAAAGTTTTTGGCGTTGGCGAGGGGGAGTTTGCTATATTCAGTGTGTTCGGGAGTTCCTCCAAGCGGGAGTGCGATAGCGCCAGCACACCGCCGCGACACTCAGCCTTCCCCAAAAAACTGAGGAGAGCCTCTTGCGCGTACTGACTCCGACTGGAAATAAGCGGTTCAACGAATTGATTGGGTTTTTGTGTGTGACGCTGGCGGTGCTGATCGCGCTGGCGTTGCTTTCGTATTCCCCTAAAGATGCCTCGTTTAACGTGAGCGCTTCGCCGTCAGATGGCGGCCCGGCGCGAAATTGGATTGGGCCTGCCGGGGCTTACGGCGCGGATCTGCTTTTCCAGATTTTCGGGTTTGCGGCGTTTCTTCTGCCGGCTGCGATTCTGGTACTGGGCTGGCGATGGTTCCGCAGCCGGGCGATCGATTCGCAAGTCGCCACAGTTGCCGGGTTTGGGCTGCTGCTGCTTTCGCTGCCGACTTTGCTTGCGTTGTGGCATGTGTGGGATGTGCGTGGCGCGATTCCGCCTGGCGGGTTGCTGGGGACACTGATTTCTGGCGGACTGCGCACGGGGTTCAATTTGTGGGGCGCGAACCTGGTAGGCGTGGCGCTGCTGGTTACGGCGTTGTTTATGACCACGCGGTTTTCGTTTTCCGGTGCGCATGCGTGGGCTAGCGGGCCGAATGGACCGATTGGAAAAGTAGAAAAGCTTGGAATTTTACAGAAAGCGCAGGCGCGCTGGCAGGCGTGGCGTGAGGAGCGCGAGCAACAGCGCATGCGACGCCGCGTTGAGGAGTCGCGGCTATCGGGAAGAAAACCTGTTCCGCCGCAATTGATTGGGAAAGCTGAATTGCTGAATGAGCCGGCGAAGACGATTCGCATGGCGGACGAGAGTGATATTTTCAAGGGCAAGACCGAAATCGAAGAAGAGGACGAGAAAGAGAAGAAGGAGACGCCCCACAAAGCTCCGCTGTTCGTCTTCAATCGCGACACAGAGAAGACGGCTAAGAAAAGCGGGGAGCCAAAAATCGCGAAGGGCAACCCGAATTACAGGCTGCCTTCCCCTTCCCTACTGCGCGAGGGGGAGCGTGGGCAAAAGCTTGATGAAGACGAGTTGAAGTTCCGGGCGCGGGCGATTGAAGCGAAGTGCCTTGAATTTGACATCCAAGGGCGCGTGACGCAAATCAATCCCGGGCCGGTGGTTACGACATTTGAATTCAAGCCGGATGCGGGGATCAAGTACAGCCGGATTATCGGGCTTACGGAAGATTTGTGTTTGGCGCTGCAGGCCGAATCAATCCTGATCGAACGCATCCCGGGAAAATCAACCATTGGCATCGAAGTTCCGAACGACAAGCGGCAAACGATTGCGCTGCGAGAAATCATCGAAGCGCCGGAGTTTGTCAATTCGCCGAGCAAGCTGACGCTGGCGATGGGGCGCGATTTGCATGGGAGGATTCGAATCACCGATCTGGCGGCTATGCCGCACCTTTTGATCGCGGGTTCGACGGGCACGGGAAAGAGCGTGTTCATCAATTCGCTGATGATGTCGATTCTCTACAAGGCGAGTCCTGATGATGTGAAGATGGTGCTGGTGGACCCGAAGCGGCTGGAACTCAACCTCTACGAGAACATTCCGCACTTGATTGCGCCGGTGGTGACTGACCCTAAGATTGCTTCGAACGTGCTGCGAAACGCGACACGCGAAATGGAAAACCGCTTGAAATTGCTGGCGCAGCGCGGCGTCCGAAACATCGACCAGTACAATCGCACGTTTAGAAAGGAGCAATCGCTCTCGCTCTTCGACAATCTAGAGGAGACCGAGCACAAGCCGCTTCCCTACTTGATCATTGTGATCGACGAGTTGGCCGACTTGATGATGGTGGACACTAACAACGTCGAAGAATCGATCACTCGGCTGGCGCAGATGGCGCGCGCGGTGGGGATTCACTTGATTTTGGCGACGCAGCGGCCATCTGTGGACGTGATTACGGGCCTGATCAAAGCGAACTTCCCTGCCCGCATATCATTCCGGGTGGCCAGCAAAGTGGACTCACGAACGATTCTCGATTCGAATGGGTCGGAATCGCTGCTTGGAAAAGGCGACATGCTGTATTTACCAGCGGGCTCGGCGAGGCTGCATCGCATTCACGGACCGCTGGTCAGTGAAGATGAGATCACGTCGGTGTGCGATTTCTGGCGTGAGCAGGCGCAGGCGAAGTACCAGGAGGAGTTGCTCGCGGCACCGAAGGATGAGGATGGCAAGACCGAAGGTACGGCGGACGACGAGGCCGAGGGCGGCGAGGATGTTGACGACGATCTCTACCAGGACGCGATTCGGGTAGTCTGCGATGCGGGGCGCGCGTCCACTTCCACATTGCAACGCCGCTTGCGAATTGGCTATGGGCGCGCCGCGCGGCTGATCGACCTTATGGAGAAGGACGGCATTGTCGGGCCGCCAGACGGAACAAAGCCGCGTGAAGTTTTGAAGAATCGCAGCTGGATGAAGGAATTCGACGATTCCGGGCATTAGGAAAGAGTTGTCAGCAGTCAGTGTCAGTTCTTAGTAGACGGAAACGAATTTAGGCAATCGTGGTGGCGTTCTTTCTCTGCGGTCTTAACGCTGCTAGCATCTCCCAGACAGGAACTATTCAATTGCCGTGCGGCGCATTCACCTCACTATGGGAGTGTTCGGAGTAATCGCTTTTGTGATTACCGGGCAGGTTATGGCGCACCACTCGCCTAACATTCACACTCTCTCGGCGGAAGTGCGCATGATGTATGTATCGCGGCACATTTACCTGCTGGGAGGCGCGCTTGTAAATTTAGTCCTGGGGCTCTATCTGAAACTGTATCCGCCGGGGTGCCGGCGGGTGGTGCAACAGATCGGTTCCCTGTTGATTCTTCTCTCGCCAGTGTCATTGCTTCTGGCGTTTATTGCGGAGCCCGCGCTTGGCATGGCGGGGCGCGGTTGGCGAAGCTATTTCGGGTTGATTGGGCTATTTGCCGGCGTGATGACGCACACGGTGGCGAGCTTTGCACGCAAGCCGAATTGACACCACTGGCTATCGTCTCTAAAATTGAAAAGTTCGAATATGCCGGGGTAGCTCATTGGTAGAGCGCCGCCCTGAAAAGGCGGGCGTAGCCAGTTCGATTCTGGCCCCCGGCACCAGATTTCTTTTTCCCCCCGTCACAACTATCGCTTTTACCCGAGCAGCCTCAGTTTGTGGCGCGCGGTCGCCCTTGACTACTTCACATATTGTGAAGTATTATCGGGCAGTGCACATTGTGACGCGCAAGCATCTGGGCGATGCCATGCAGGAGTATCCAGATGCTGCGAATGAGATAAAGGCATGGGTCGTGATAGTCGAAGGCGTCCGATGGCACAATTTTGCAGAAGTTCGGTTCATGTTTCGGGATGCCGACTACATCGACGGATACGTCGTGTTCAACATCCGGCGAAACCGCTTCAGGCTCATTACGGTCATTCACTATGCAAAGACAACAAACGAGAAACGGACGGAGGGACACGTCTACATTCGGTCCTTCCTGACACATAAGGAGTACAACGATCGCCGGAAATGGGATAGGAGATTTGGTGCAAAATGAATACAGTTCTCGCAGACCCGGCAAAAATGATTGCGAAGGGTGCTCCCCACGTCATACACAATGACAAAGAATTGGAAGTGTACACAAACGCCCTCTTCCAATTGACAGCTCTGGAGAACCCCTCTTCCTCACAAGTGGAAGCAATCGAACTTCTGACTCTACTCGTGGAACGCTACGAGCAAGCGCATTACCCAATTCCTGCCTCGGACGCAGTTTCCGTCGTGCGGTTCCTCATTGAACGGCAAGGCCTTACGCAACGTGAGTTGACGTCGGAATTCGGATCGGAAAGTGCCGTTTCGATGTTTCTCGCAGGACAGAGGAAGCTCACGCTAGAACAGGTTCGCAAATTGAGCTCACGATTCAAACTTCCTGCTGACGTTTTCATTCGGAGCCTATAGCTAATGCCGCAGACGAGGATCCTTCCCCGCTCCTCCGGCTTGGCGGTGCTAGGCAGCCAAGTCTGCAAAAAACATAGCTTGTGGCAGAATCGTGCATACCGGTCCCCCGGCACCAGATTTTGCTGCTTCTTCGCGCAGGGCCTGTGTCCCTCCATTTCTACGCTTAGACTTAATCTTTCGAGAGCCATACTTGGCCGAGGCAGTAACAAGCCTGAACGTCGGCATAGAGGGCCACCATTACTCCTGTGGACCGCAGGTCACCGCTTAATCAAACCAATGTCCTCCCACGCGATTCGTGCGAGGATGACGAAGCATTCA
>Ga0137388_10002823_pt1 | contig 11026 bp, 10 predicted proteins | sample 15con2h14AmetaG_FD_104644 | JGI IMG/M metagenome (GOLD analysis project Ga0137388, IMG submission 104644) | Vadose zone soil microbial communities from Angelo Coast Range Reserve, California, USA - 15con2h1.4A metaG | ecosystem: Environmental > Terrestrial > Soil > Vadose zone > Saprolite...
ATCCCGATCGGGGCCCTCTTCGGAGGCTGGCTGGCGCAGCGCCTGCGCAGCTACCGCCTCGTCGCGGCGCTCGGCCTGGTTCTCGCGGGTATCGGATTTCTGATGCTGTCCGGGTGGAACGAAGGCTCGCTGAAGCCGCACCTGTTGGGCCTGCCCTTCACGGTCGCCGACGGCGAACTGTTTCTCACCGGGCTGGGGCTCGGCATCGAAATCGCCCCGGTGAGCGCCGCGCTGCTCGACGCCGTTGGTGAGGCAGAACGCGGCGCCGGGGCATCGTTCCTCATCATCATGCGATTAGTCGGCATGCTGGTTGGCTTCTCACTGGTGGCCGGTTTTGGGCTGTGGGAATTTCACCGTGCGACGGCACACCTGCTGCCGCCGCTGCCCGGCCTGAACCCGAACTTCGCGACGCAATTCGCGATTTACACGCTCAAGGTGAAGGGCGCCATCTTCGACGAATACCACCTGATCTTTCGCGCCACCGCCATCGCGCTTTTCATCGGCGCGCTGCTGGCTGCGGCGACCCTGCGGCCGCTCGCTCGGCCTCGCTGGCAATAGCCGGACTATTCTGAGCCGCGACGACCATGGGCTTGATCGGCGTCGATCTTGGCGGCACGCAGCTGCGCGTTGCGGTAGCGGATGATCGCGGCCGCCTGAAGACGGTGGTACGGCGCGCCACCGAGGCCGCTCGAGGACGTCAACACGTCATCGATCGCATCTTGGCGACGGTAAAGGAAGCGCTGGAAGAGGACGGCACCTCGCCGCGACGCGTGCGGGCGCTCGGCATCGGCCTGCCCGGACCGGTCGACCCGGCGGCGGGCCTTGTCATCAGTCCCGCAAATCTGCCCGGCTTCAGGAAGGTGCCCCTCAACCGGATTCTGACGCGGGCAACCGGGATTCCCAGCTTCCTCCACCACGATGCGCACCTTGCCGCCCTCGGCGAGCACAAACGCGGTGCGGCGCGGGGCGCCAGCGAGGTGATCTATGTGACCGTGTCCACCGGCATCGGCGCGGGGCTGCTGTTGCGCGGCGAGCTCTACGCTGGGGCACACGGGATCGCCGGTGAGGTGGGCCACATCGTCGTACAGCGCGACGGCCCGCTCTGTACCTGCGGCAATCGGGGTTGTGTGGAGGCAATTGCCAGCGGGACCGGCATTGCCCGCCTGGCACGGGAACTGGCGCCGGGAAGGCGGGGCAGCGTGCACCACGGACTGGAGAGCCCCGTGGCCGAGGATGTTGCTCGCGCCGCTCGCGCCGGCGACGCCCTGGCGAAGGAGATCCTCGACAACGCCGGCACCTACCTCGGGATCGCCATCGGGACGCTCATCAACCTGTTCAATCCGCAGTTGATCGTGCTTGGCGGGAGTGTCCTCAAGGCGGGCGCCCCGCTGCTCCGGCCGATGCGCCGGTCGATGAACGCGTCGTCGTGGAAGGCCTCGCGCCGGGGCCTGCGTATCGTCCCTCCGGCGCTGGGTGATGATGCGGGACTGATCGGCGCGGTCGAGTTCGCGCGGTTGCGCGCCAGGCATGCCCGCTCGTCTTGATCCGCCGGCGCTCCCGGAATGGGAGCGCCCGTTTGCCGCGGTGCGGGAGCAAGCCGAGCGCCGCGGATTGCGCGTGTTGGTGGTCGGCGGTTATGTGCGCGACCGCTTGCTCGGCGGAGAGCGCGAAACGCAGATTCACGAAGTGGACATCCTGGTGGAGGGCCAGGGTGCCATTCAACTCGCGACTGCGGTCGGCTCCGCGTTGCAACTGCACCCGCCCGTGATCTTCGAGCGATTCGGGACCGCCCACCTCGATATCGATGGCCGCCACGCGCTGGAGTTCGTGTCCAGCCGGGTCGAGCGATATGAGCGGGACAGCCGAAAACCCGATGTCAGTCCCGGGACGCTGAAGGATGACGTCATGCGGCGAGACTTCACGATCAACACGCTGCTGATGGACTGGGACGGTACCGTGCTCGACCTGACCGGACGCGGCCTCTCCGATCTGGAGGCACGCCGGATCGTGACACCGCTCGAGCCCCAAACGACCTTCGACGAAGACCCGCTCCGGATGTTGCGCGCGGTTCGCTTCGCCACGACGCTGCAGTTCACGCTCGATCCATCGGTGGAGGCGGCCATCCGGGATCAATCCGGCCGGCTGCAGCCGCCCACGGTGTCGATGGAACGCATACGCGACGAGTTCTCGAAGCTCCTAATGGCGGAGCGCGTGCAGGGCGGCCTGGAGTTACTGGATGCGACGCGGCTCCTGCCGCGCATCCTGCCCCAGCTCGAGGCGGGCAAGGGCATGCAGCAGGGAGGCTGGCACAGCCACGATGTCTTCGGCCATGCTCTTCTTGCTGCGTCGCTGGCTCCTCCGGAGCTGATCACGCGGCTGGCCGCGCTGCTGCACGACGTCGGAAAACCGGCGGTGCACGAGCTCCGCGATGGGAAGCCCACCTTCATCGGTCACCAGGACGTGGGCGCGACCACGGCGGGGCCTGCGCTCCGCCACCTGCGCTATCCCGGCGAGGTCGTCGACGCCGTCACCAAATTGATCCGTTTGCACATGCGGCCCATCCAGTACGACCCGCAGGGCTGGGAGGACAAGGCGGTGCGCCGGCTGGTCCGGGACGCCGGCGACCAGCTGGATCGGCTGCTCGCGTTGGCGCGTGCGGACATGGGGCCAGCCATTACCCTGACGTCAAGAAGATCGACGATCTCGAGGCGCGCATCCGTCGCCTCGATGCCGATGCGATCGCCGCCATCCGGTCGCCGCTCACCGGCGAGGAGCTGATGGCGCGCACCGGCCGTGCCGCCGGACCCTGGATCAAGCGCGTCAAGTCGGCGCTGGAAGACGCAATCGTCGACGGAACGCTGTCGCCGGATGGACAGGCGGCCTGGCGCTATCTCGAGGCGCATCCGGAGCTGCTCGAAGGCTAGTGTCGACAGCCGCTGCGCTGCTGCTCTTCGCAGTCGGCCTGGGCGTCAGCCTCGGCGCCAGCGAGTTTCTGGTTCGTGGCTTCGGGCGGCTGGGAGCCAACGTGGGACTGGCGGCCGGGCTCGTCGGACTCCTGACGGCGCTAGGCGCCGACGCGCCGGAGATTTCATCGGCGATCACCGCCCTGCTGTCGGGCGCGAAAGACGTTGGGCTCGGCGTGATCCTCGGCTCGAATCTCTTCAACCTCGCGGTGCTGCTTGGATTCAGCGCGGTCGTGGCCGGCCGAGTCTCCTTTCGTCGGATTCTGCTGGCGCTCGACGGTAGCGTCGCGTTATGGGCGACGCTGGTGGTCGGTGGGATGCTGCTGGTCGGGCTCGCGCCGATCGTCGCGCTGGTTCTCATAGTCGCCGTCTTCCTTTTCTATGTTTTCCTGCTGGCTGCCGAGCCCCATCGGGTCGACCGCCTTCTCCTTCCGCGGCACACGCGGCACCGGCTCGCCGCGGCCGCCCGCGTGATTCACGGCGATCTCGAACGCACTGGACCCGCCCGGGACCGTTGGGGGCCGGTGTGGTGGATCGTGCCATCGATCGCGGCGATCGTCGTCGGGAGCGTCGCAATGGTGAACGGCGCGTTGGCCCTGGGGGATCACTGGCATCTCTCTCGGATCTTTTTGGGGGCTGTGGCGCTGGCAGCGATCACGAGCCTGCCTAATGCCTACGCTGCCACCCGACTGGCCCTGTCGGGGAACGGGACGGCCGTGGTGAGCCTGGCCTTCAACAGCAACACCCTCAACCTGCTGGCGGGGATCGCCCTGCCGGCCGTTGTGATCGGCGGCCTGGCGTCGGCGCCGGGCGCGATGGCCGATATTGCCTGGCTGACGGCACTGACCCTGGTTGCGATCGGGCTTGGGTACGTAGGGCGAGGCCTGAATCGCTGGAGCGGCCTGGTGCTGATCATCGGCTACCTGATTTTCATCGTCGCCCTCCTGCGTTGAGGCGCTGGATAGCCGTTTTCCAATGGATATCCACAGGCTCTGCTTGGAACTCGTGGACGAGTTGCGACAGGCAGCTGTCACAACGGTTCCGTAGGCTTGTGCTCTGATAAAATCTGCGGCGCCACGGCGCGTTGGGGAAGGGTCGACGCGACCGCAGGCTCGCAATAAAAAGAGGAAGCATGCTGTTTAGTCTCGGGCTGCTCCGGCGGATCGCTCGGGAGCTTCCTCGTTATGGAAAGCTCACCTACTGTCTCTATCGCGACCCGCGCGTGCCGCAGCGCAATAAGTTGGCGCTCGCGGCCGCGATGGCGCTGATCCTGAATCCTGTGGTCGACGTCCCGCTGCGCCTGCCCGTCTTCGGCGAGATGGACGCGGTGGCCCTGACGGTGCTCGCGGTGCGCTTGTTCGTCGAGAAGGCGCCTAAAGACGTGGTAGCCGAGCACCAGGAACGGATCGCGCTCGGAACCAGTGTTTTCGATGAGGATTTGCGCCGTAGCCGCGAAGGACTGCGTGGCCGCATCAGTGCGCTGCGCGGGCTGGCGCTTCAACGGGTTGGTCGGAGGGCCGCGCAATGAAAGTCGTACTGATCGAGGATGTCAAGGGGACCGGGAAAGCCGGTGAAACGAAAGAGGTGGCCGACGGCTATGCGCGCAACTTCCTGCTCCCGCGCAAACTGGCCCAGCAGGCGACCAAGGGCGCGCAGGAGCAGGTGGATCGCGTCAAGGCCACGGCGGTCCAGCGCGAGAACCGCGAGCTGGATGACGCGAAGGCCCTGGCCGTCAAGCTCGAGGCCGTGCAGGTGATATTGAAATTGCGCAGCGGGAAGGATGGCAAGTTGTTTGGTGCCGTGACCAACGCCGACGTCGCGTCGGCACTCAAGCAGCAACACGGGATCACGCTCGACCGCCGCAAGATCGAGTTCGACGAGCCGGTGAAGGCCATGGGGGCCGGCACCGCTCATGTGAAGCTCCATCGGGAGGTCACGGCCCGGATCCCGTTGATGGTCACCTCCGCTTGACCGTTGACCTGAGACGCGCGCCGGCACCGCCGGCGGCCGGCGGCCGCGTGCCGCCCCACAATCTCGAGGCGGAAGCATCGGTGCTCGGCTCCCTGATGCTCGATCGCAACGCCATCGTGCGGGTCGCCGACTTCCTGCGGCCCGACGACTTCTATCTCGACCACCACGCCCAGGTCTACCGGGCGGCACTCAACCTCTACGACCGTGCCGACCCGATCGACCTGCTCACGCTCGCATCCGAGCTCGAGAAGATGCTGGTCCTCGAGCGGATCGGTGGCCAGGTGTTCCTCGCCGAGTTAGAGAGTCGCGTGCCGACCGCGGCCAATGTCGAGTACTACGGCCACCTCGTGGAGGAAGCCGCCACAAAGAGAAAGTTGATCAGCGCCGGCGGTCGGATCACGGCGCTGGGGTTCGACGACAGCACGCCCGCCGGCCATGCGCTGGATGCCGCCGAAAGCGTCATCTTCAACATTGCTGAAGGCCGAATCACGCAGGACTTCGTCATCCTCAAGGACATCCTGAAGAACACCTGGGATCAAATCGAGGCGATCCACAAGGATCAGTCCACGATCATCGGCGTCCCTAGCGGATTCAACGATCTCGATGCAAAGACCGGCGGCTTTCAGAAGTCGGACCTGATCATGATCGCTGGGAGGCCGGGCCAGGGAAAAACGTCGCTTGTCTTGAATGTCGCGCAGAACGCAGCGATCCAATACAAGGTTCCCGTCGCCATCTTCTCCCTGGAAATGTCCGAACAACAGCTGGTTACGCGCCTACTGTGCAGTGAGGCCTCGGTTGACTCGTATCGTCTTCGCACCGGATTGCTGAAAGATGCCGAATGGCCGAGGATTGCCCAGGCCATGGGAGCGCTCTCGGAAGCACAGATCTACATCGACGATTCTCCCGGTCTCTCTGTCATGGAGATGCGTACGAAGGCGCGTCGCCTCAAAGCGGCCAACAATTTGGGCCTCATCATCGTGGACTACTTGCAATTGATGCAAGGTCGCAATTCGGAGAACCGCGTGCAGGAAGTGTCGGACATCTCACGCTCGCTGAAGGGTCTCGCGCGCGAGCTGCAGATCCCAGTCATTGCATGCTCCCAGCTGAGCCGCGAGCCCGAGAAGCGTCCCGACCATCGCCCGCAGCTCTCGGACCTTCGTGAGTCCGGAACTTTGGAACAGGACTCGGATTTAGTCCTATTCATTTATCGCGACCGTTTCTACAACGACAATATCGCGGAAGACCGCCGCAACATTGCCGAGATCATCATCGCGAAGCATCGCAACGGGCCGACCGGAAAGATCGAGTTGCTGTTCATCGACGAGCAGACGAAGTTCGCCAATCTCGACCGGAGACGCGGGAGCTAGCGTATGGTCACCATCCTCGTAGGCGGCCAGTGGGGCGACGAGGGGAAGGGAAAGATCATCGACCTTCTCTCGGAGAAGGCGGACATGGTGATCCGCTCACAGGGTGGGAACAACGCGGGACACACGGTCGTCAACGCCGGCCAGGAATTCCGATTCCACCTCATCCCGTCGGGCATCCTCTATCCGACCACCACCTGCGTGATCGGAAACGGCGTGGTGCTCGATCCGCGAGTGCTGCTCGAAGAGATGCAGCAGGTGCAGTCGCGCGGCATCAGCATTGACAAGCTGGTCATCTCCGATCGGGCGCATCTGATCATGCCCTGGCACCCGATCCTCGACAAGCTCGAAGAGGAGCAGCGCGGCGATGACCGGCTCGGCACCACCTGGCGCGGCATCGGCCCCGCGTATGCCGACAAGGTCCGCCGGATTGGCTTCCGAGCCGGCGACCTGCTGAAGCCGCGCTTCCTGCAAAAAAAGCTCGGGTTCGTCCTCAACAAGATCAAAAACCCGATCCTGGAGCAGCTCTACCACGTGCCACCCCTCGACCCGCAGGCGGTGCTCGACGAGTACACGGGGTACGGCGAGCGTCTCGGCCCTTACATCAAGGACATCTTTCCGATCGTTCACGAGGCGCTCGCGCGCCATGACGAGATCTTGCTCGAGGGAGCCCAGGGCAGCATGCTGGACCTCGACTTCGGGACCTATCCTTATGTGACGTCATCGTCGCCAACGGCCGGCGGCGCGCTTACCGGCTCCGGGATTCCGCCGGCCGCCGTCGACCTGACGATGGGAGTCTTCAAGGCCTACACCACGCGTGTCGGCTACGGGCCGATGCCGACCGAGCTCACGGATGCCCTTGGCGAGCAGATGCGCAAGATCGGCGTCGAGTTCGGCACCACGACAGGTCGGCCGCGACGCGTGGGATGGTTCGATGCGGCGGTGGCCCGCTACAGCGTCGCGCTCAACGGGATCCGCTCGATAGCGTTGACGAAGCTCGACGTGCTCGACGAGTTCGACCCCATTCGGATTTGCACCGGCTACATCAGCAAGGGCGAGCTGCAGGCCTATCCCATGTCGAACATCAGCCACCTGAAGCACTGCGAGCCCGTCTACGAGACGCTGCCTGGCTGGCGCTCATCGACCGCCGGCGTTCGCCGGCCCGAGGACCTGCCCAAAGCCGCTCGGCGCTACATCGATCGGCTCAGCGAGCTGTGCAGCGCGCCGATCGACATCGTTTCAGTCGGGGCCTCGCGCGATCAGACGATCTGGATGCAGGGCGGCCCGTCCGGGCTAGCGGTGCGTCAGCGCGAACACGAACCCAGCCACCCCTACGTACCACAGCACTGACACCGCGCTCAGCAGGATCCTCGTCTGGCGATTGAGGGACGCTTCCGTCCAGGTAAGCCACAGCCCGACGGGGTTGATGAGCAGGAGTGCTCCCAAAAGGACGATCGCATTCTGCACCCCGCCCCGTAACGGCCCGCCGCGCGTGGCCGCGCTCCGCATCTGTCGCACCATGTCATTCGGGTCCCCTTGCGTGTCGAACGACCGGGCCGGCCGGGTGCTGGAGCTGCGGCCGTAAGCCGTCGAGACAGGCGACGTCGCCATCACCGGTTGGCGCGCCTCCGATCGCACAGGCGCCCATAGCCGGTGCGGGTCTGGTGGCTCCGCGGAGTCGACGGCCAGGGTGCGCAGCGGCCGGCTCGCCCCTCTCGCTCGCCGTCGCAGCAGGTCCTGGACGAGCAACACGACGGTGGCCAAGGCGCTGATCAGCAGCAGACCCTGCCAGGCGGCCTGCTGGCCATTGCCATACCAGCGCAGGATCATGGTTGCCACGCCCGCCGCGAGGCCGAAGGCAAACGTAAATGGTTCGGGAAGCAGCAGCCGCCGCCGGTCTGCCGCGATGTAGCCCGTCAGGAAGAGCGATGGTCCAGAAGCCAGTTGAAAGCCAACGTCCGATCGAATGGCGATCGCAGCGACGGTCACACCGCAGAGAAATCCGACGACCACGCCAAGGGAGATCTTCCGCGTGTACCAGAGGTAAGTGACGCCCAGCAGCACGGCGGCGGCTGATGTCAATCCGAGCGGCCCCGGCGCGTTTCCGACGTAGAGCTTGACGGGATCGATGGCGATCCCGTTCTTGAACCAGAGGAGGAGCGGGTCGTCGAGATGGCGAGCATCGTTGACGACGTACCCGATGTGCAGTGGCAACTCGATCAGGTAGAGGATTCCGAACACAATCAGCGCGGGATGGATCATTACCCGCCGCAACTGCGGCCAGAGGACGGTGTCGATGATGATGAAGAGGATCACCATCGACGCGCCGATCCATGCCGGCGTGCGAGGGGAGAAGAAGCAGGCAATCAGCATGCTGGCGACCAGTGGATGAGTCGCCTTGAAGCCGACCCAGGCGGGCAGTCCGAAGGTCAATCGAATCAGTTGCAGTGTGAGCAGGCAGACAATGCCAGAAAGAAACGAGATCGCAAACAAGAGGAGGGCGTCCTGCAGGAAGAAGACGATGCCGGCGAGGACCAGCGGCAGGAGGGCTAGCGCATAGGCGAGGTCATAGCTAAGCTGCTCCGGCTGGACCAGGAGCAACTGCGGAACACCGTGCAGCGCTCGCCAGAGCTGTCGCACGTCGAGCATTGTAGTCGAGCTTCGGGCGAATTTGGCCCAGACTTGGACGCTCCGTCCAAAGAAAGCCCGGCAATGCACCGAAGAGCGTCTGCTATCCTTACTCCGTTTTTGCGGGCACCCACGTGAGATTTCCGTGTCGCACGCTGCTTACGTCCATCACGCTGGCCGCCGGGTTGCTTGCCACTGTCGTCGCTGTTGCCGCGGCAGATACCAGCTGGACGGCGACTGGCGCCCAGCAACCTGGGACGCCTGATCGCCCCGTCTGGTCGATCGCGGTCTCGCCGGCCCATCCGTCGGTGTTGCTGGCGGCAACCCAGGGCCGAGGCGTCTTGCGCAGCACCGACTCGGGCGCCAGGTGGACGCCGGCGATCACGGGTATCGATGGCGCGTGGGTTGTCAGTTTCGACCCGCTGCTGCCGGCAACCGCTTACGCCGGCACACAGACGGCCGGGTTCTATAAGTCCGTCGACGAAGGCAAGACATGGGCCTCGCAGAGCCAGGGGCTCAACAACATGGACGTCCGGTCGGTCGCGATGGTCTCCGGCCTTCTCCTCGCTGGGACGGCCCAGGGTGTCTACTACTCCACCGATGGCGCCAGCTCGTGGCATTCGCTCGGTCTAAAGACCCTGGATATCGCCGCCGTGGCGATACTGCCAAAGACCAATGGCACCACCCTGTTTGCGGGCGCCGACAACGGAACAATCGGTTCAAGCTTCTTGCTCGAGTCAGAGGGAATCGGCGGGAGCTGGGCGGTTGTCAGAGGAAATTTCCCCGGCGACGCGGTGGTCGCCTCGCTCGCGGTGGCCTCGGCGCCCTCGGGCGGGACGGATCCACCGGTGCTCGCCGGTACGTCGCAGGGCCTCTTTCGCAGCGATGACCGCGGCCTGACCTGGGGCCCGCTGGCGGGCCTACCCACCTCCGACTTCAACATCGCGCTCTTCAACCCGGCGAATCCCGATCAGATCTACGCCGGCAGCGACGGCGACCAGGGCAACGGTGGCGTCTTCCGGTCGCTGGATCGGGGGGCCAGCTGGAGCACCTTTGGTGCCGGCCTCCCGGTCAAACCCCGGATTACGGCGCTCGCCCTCCAACCCCTGAACCCGGCACAGGTCGTGGCCGCCGCCTGGAATCCGACGGATGGCTCGGCCGGGGCCTATCGAATCCAGGACCCTGCCGCCACGGTCGCAGGGGTAACGTCCACGCCCGCGCCGTCGGCCAGCAGCCACGCCTCCGCCACGCCTCGGCCAGGCGCCGCGGTGTCGGCCCCGGTCCGCCGCTCGAGCGGGGCGCCCGGCTACGCCACCTACGCCGTGGCGCTGGCGGCGCTGCTCGCCCTGGGCGCCGTGATCCTGGCACGGCGCTGGCGGGTCCGGCGTGAAGACCAAAATTCGTTTCGTCCGTGACCGCCTGTCACAACCAGGCCAGCCGCGTTAACCATCCCTTCACCGGTTCAGGGTGGTGCTTCGAGACCGGCCCGGTTACCCTCTTCTCTACAGTCCGCCGAAGGCGGGCTGAGGAGGTCGATCGCGGCTGCTCACCACACGGTCGAGGCGGATCCTGAGCGTGGATTCGGCTGAGGCGACCCTGCGCACGCTCGGCCTCGAGTTGCCCGAGCCGCCAAAGGCGCTCGCTTCCTACGTGCCGGTGCAGCAGGTTGGCGAGCTGCTCTATACCTCGGGGGTCATCCCCAGCTGGAACGGCGAGGTCCAATTCCGCGGCGTGGTGGGAGGTGACGTCAGTCTGAAGGACGCCAGCCGGGCGGCGGAGATCTGCGCCCTTAACATCATGGCGCTCATCCGCCAGCATGCGGGATCGCTCGACCAGGTCGAGCAATTCATCCAACTGAGCGGCTTTGTCCGCTCGGCGACCGGCTTCGAGGAGCAGCCGAAGGTCCTCAACGGGGCCTCCGACCTCATCTTCAAGGTGTTCGGGGAGCGTGGCCGGCACACCCGGCAGGCGCTCGGGACCAGCGAGCTCCCGCTCGGCGTGCCGGTTGAGATCTCGGCGATCATTCGCCTGAGGAGCTAAGCCGCCAGCGGCAGCCAGGCGGTAAACGTCGCCCCCTCGCCGGGTTCGCTCGCCGCCTCG
>Ga0137388_10002825_pt1 | contig 11023 bp, 5 predicted proteins | sample 15con2h14AmetaG_FD_104644 | JGI IMG/M metagenome (GOLD analysis project Ga0137388, IMG submission 104644) | Vadose zone soil microbial communities from Angelo Coast Range Reserve, California, USA - 15con2h1.4A metaG | ecosystem: Environmental > Terrestrial > Soil > Vadose zone > Saprolite...
CAATACCGTTACCCTGCTTATTGCCGACCCGGTGCCGAAGGCCAGCGTGACTATACACCTGCTGGATGTGATCAGCGGGGTTGAACTTGCTCGTCTAGATAAGATAGAGATGGCCATAGCTATCTAAGCATGCCAGAGCATCGCTCAATGAGGGAACCGAACATGCCTGAACTTGATCAGAAAGCGACTGCAGTGTTTGCTGGCAAGGTCGTGCGGAAGGACCTGGTCAGAAAAGTGAAGGTCGGAGCGAACGTCCCGGTCTTTGTACTGGAGTACCTGCTAGGGAAATACTGCGCCACCGACGACCCTGTCGCCATCAATGCGGGTCTCAGGATCGTCAACTGGAAGCAGGCAGCAACCTTCGTGAGTCCAGACGAAGCCAATAAAGCGTAGTCCTCCGTGCGTGCAACGGAGCAACACACGCTGATCGACAAGGTGAAGGTACGCTACCTCTCTGAGGACGACAAATACTGGGCGGAGCTGGTCAATTTTGGCCATAAATATGTCCATATTCCAGAGCATTATGTCCGCGAATTCGACCGGTTGCTCATGGGCGGCGTCTGGGCGCAGGTGAATATCAGCCACCTGTATGATGAGGAGGCCAAGGGGAAACGCAGTCCTTTCTGGATTGAGGATATGCGGCCCATCCAGCTTGCCACCTTCGACCTCGCGGATTACCGCCAGGGCCGCAGCCAGTTTAGCGCGGATGAGTGGATCGACCTGCTCGTTCGCAGCATTGGGCTGGAACCAACGCATTTTGAGCGGAGGCTCAAGCTGCTGTTCTTAACCAGGCTGATCCCCTTGTGCGAGCAGAACTACAACCTGGTCGAACTCGGCCCGCGCGGAACGGGAAAGTCCTACGCGTACCAGGAACTGAGCCCCTACACGATCCTCCTGACCGGCCCCACTACTGTAGCCAACCTCTTCTACAACATGGCAACAGGAAAGATCGGGCTGGTTGGCCTGTGGGACGCAGTTGCGTTTGACGAGGTAGCTGACTTACAGAAGATGCCGAAAGAGGTGGTGACCACTCTGAAAACCTACTGTGAGTCTGGCACGTTTGCCAGGGGGAAAGAGGCCATCTCGGGAAGCGCTTCCATCGCGCTGTTTGGCAATACGAACCAACCGGTGGAAGTGATGGTGCGCTCATCCCACCTGTTCATCCCCCTGCCAGAGGTGGTGCGGGAGGATATGGCGTTTCTCGACCGCCTTCATTTCTACCTGCCTGGCTGGGAAGTACCGAAGATGCGCATCGAATATTTCACCGATCATTATGGCTTTGTCGTGGATTACCTGGCAGAAGCGCTAAAGGAATTGCGCAGGCACAATTTCACGGAGATGATCGACCGTTACTTTTCCCTGGGGTCGCATCTGAATGCGCGCGATGTGAAAGCCGTGCGCAAAACCGTCTCCGGCCTCATCAAGCTGATCTATCCAGATGGCGAGGTTTCGCGAGAGAACATGGCGGAGCTGGTCGACCTGGCATTGGAGGGGCGCCGCCGCGTGAAAGAGCAGCTCAAAAAGATGGGATCCTTCGAGTATCATCAAACCTCGTTTTCCTACATTGATAATGAAACCGGCGGAGAACGCTACGTGGGAGTACCAGAAGAGGGCGGGCGCGATTTGATCTCGCTCGATCCACTCGCGCCTGGCTCAGTGTATACCGCCTCGGTAGATGACCAGGGCAAGGTGGGACTCTACCGCTTGGAAGTCGGCTGCTCGCCTGGAACAGGGAAGCTGAAAGTGGCTGGCGGCATTGAAGGAACAATGAAAGAATCCATCCAACGGGCATTTGCCTATATCCAGGGACACAAGACAAGCATGGGTATTGCTCAGGCAGTTGACATAACGGATTTTCACGTCGAGGCCATTGATCTCCTGGCGAACCATATCCCCTGCGATGCTGGCATTGGCCTGGTGGTTGCCATCTACTCCGCCATTAAAAAATACGCTATGCTTCCGGCCCTGCTGGTTCTTGGTGATCTCAGTATCCAGGGCAATATCAAAGCCGTCCGTTCACTCGTAGAGCCGCTGCAAATCGGGATGGATAACGGAGCGCGACGGGCATTAATCCCCATTGAGAACAAGCGTCATTTCCTGGATGTGTCGGCGGATATTATCGAGCGGGTTGATCCGATCTTCTACAGCGATCCGATGATGGCTGCTATGAAGGCGTTGGGGATGAATTGAGGATGTTCATTTCTGTTTCCTTTTTAGGTATTCATAGTGAGCTTGCCCAGATTAAGTGAATAATCTCACAAGTATTTACTCGCTTACTCTAGAGCAGTAGAAATTATTAACCTCATCATGGTATACTCTTGCTCAAACGACTTATCTTTATGTGCAGTGTTAGCTGTAGAGTAACATATTTTCAATTAAGTGAGCAAGTTTTAGTTTGTGATGATTTCCACAAGTCTGTAAGCTGTCTGTGGAGAGCATTGCTGAAAAGGCTTATGGTATGAATTCGCTAGAGCGACCCAAAGATGTGGGCAATCATCAGTTAGATTTTAGTGTTAGTAGCACTAGAGCAAAACCGATGCTGGCTGGCTGATACATAACCATTGCAAATGAGGTTGCATAGACCTACTTGAAACTCAGTGATTGTGCGGAACTATTTGATCTGGGCAAGCAGTCCTAATAATAGTGTGGAGGGACCGAAATGAACTATGAACAAGGGCTCGCGACACTTAAACCGCTAGCCGAGGGTACCAACTGGTATCAAGATTTTACATTCTACGAGACTCGACTGCGAGAGAACCTGGATCAAGAGAGAAGTTTTGGTTCCAATGAACAAATTCATGCGAGTCGTGCGCAGATCGTTGATCAACTGAACCGTCTGATACTCGATCGCCTTAGAATCAGCTTCAACGATCTCTGCATGGGCATCATTCCGGGATTGCAAACTACTACAGCACCGACACCAAACAATGCAGAGCGCACAAGCGAAAGCAAAAGCAAAATTCAAAAAAGCAACATACCGTCGCCCGCTTCATCACCGATAGATGTAGGCATTGTCATTGCTCTGAGAGAAGAGTTCGCCGTGTTTTATAAGGAGATTAAAGACCGATGTAAGCCGCTTCAAGATGCAGAGACAGGCAGATTTTACTACCTATTCGAACACACTAGTGCAAAAGCAAACTATAAATATCAGTGCGTTGCCACATTCGCCGGAGACATGGGGTCAATAAAAGCTGGCTTGCTGACCCAACGTCTTATCAGTCAGTGGAAGCCTCGCACCCTCATTATGCTAGGTATCGCTGCTGCTCTCAGCAAAGACGTCCGGATAGGGGATGTCGTCATCGCTAGTCAGATAGATGCCTATTTGGAGAATTCCAAGGTTGTCCCAAGCACGGATGGCGAGGGCTATGTATTTATGTATAGCGGTGAGGTATACCGTAGTAGCAGTGATTTGCTCCATGCCGTACGAAATTTTGAGTTTGTACATGGAGAGATTTTCCAGGACTGGCAAGCACGTTGCACTAGTGAACTGCGGCAAGCTGCAGCATCTGAGAGTCTAGAGAAAATGATCCTCCGTAAACTGCTCCGCAATCAGGTCCAGATGGTTGATGGCCACGTGGCGTCGGGCCCGACTGTGGTAGCATCTCAGGCCTTTACAGACTGGTTGAGGACGCGGGATCGCAGGTACCTGGCACTAGAAATGGAAGCCGGCGGTTTAATGGCGGCGGTCTACGAAGAAGTTGATCCCAAGCGAACTTTGGTATTACGGGGGATTTCCGACTACGGAGATGAACGCAAGGGGGAATTGGACGAAATGGGCGAAGGCGTTTTTCGCCGTTATGCCATGCATAACGCAATCCAATTGCTCTGGAGGTTCTTCGATGCTGGGATTCTTCCCTATGTTAGATCCACGGGTGCCCTAACAACCTTGGTGAGCGGACCTATTACCTCCATTTCTAGAAATCCCACAGCTATGACTGAGGAGGAAGAAATGGGTACCTCCGTGGCTCAGATTGGCAGCTCAACAGTAGCTCACGAATCTCCCCGTACTAGTGCCTTTATTGGTTATAGCCACAAAGATAAAAGATATCTAGACGAACTCAATGCACACTTGGCTCACTATGTACGAAAGGGAACTGTTGACGTTTGGGATGATACGAAGATCCCTCCTGGCGCAAAATGGCGCCAGGAGATCGAGAAAGCCACTCGGTCAGCGAAAGTTGCGGTTCTGCTCATTAGCGCAGATTTCTTGGCTTCTGATTTTATTGTGCTGAACGAATTACCTCCATTGCTGGCTGCTGCCAGGCAGGAGGGCGCTGTCATCTTATCGGTCATTTTAAGACCATGCGCGTTCAAGGACACAGATCTCGCTCAATTCCAGGCTATCAATGTGCCTTCCGATCCATTAAGTGCAATGACGCGTGGGAAGCGAGATGCAGTATGGGCAAAAGTATCTGAGCTTGTAAGGGAAGCGTTGAAGACATCAAATTGAACCAATGCTGAGAGACATAAGGTGAAGTAATGAGAGTAGACCTGTTTGCTGATGCGTTAACCGATAACTTACAAAACCGCCTGAATATGATCATCCACGAAGTACCCTACTTTTGGGAGCGTGGGCCACATGCACATTTTATGCTGCATGGACCATCACACTCAGAGCGTATTCACCATCAGAAATTAGCCCAGCTGGCTCATGAGCTCCCAGAGGATGAACGCCTCTCGCAAGATGAGATCTTTATTGTCTCTGCCGCTGCCTGGCTCTACGAGATTGGTATGCAGTGTACAACCCTCCGCCCTATACTAGATTTTGAGTGGCAGCCTGGCATCTCACTCTCTCCAGTTCAGCTTCAACAGATCCGCGAAAAGAAACACCTCTTAACCTATAGTATGATCATAGACAGTGTACGGCGTGACTACGATGGTCCTCGTCCACGTTTAGGTCTCCTTGCTCCTGATGAGTACACGCAAGTCATTGCAGAAGTATGTCGCTGGTGCTCTTATGAGCCAATAGAACTGGTACCAGAAAGATTGCCGGTGAATGGCTTGATGGTACGTGTACGCCTTCTGGTCGCCCTTCTGCGTCTGGCTGATCAGCTCTACATCGATAACGCGCGTATCAATCTGGACCTGCTACAAGCTGCACAATTGCCTCCAAATCAAACTGCCCGGTGGTGGGCTTATCACTATACACAAACTCTGCCTATTAATAAGGGGTTAATCAAGTTTCACTACTTTCTACCACCAACTCACCGCCCACTTCTTGGTCATATTCGCGCCTTGATTGAACCAGACTTCGAACGTGACGCTAATCCCATTATCAGATATTTATGGGATCATCACAGTCTCAAACTGCTGCCAGAAGCTGAACCCAGCGTCCTATATGACCAGCCCTCCGGTTTTCTGCGTGAAATGAGCCCGGAAATGGTCTCGTATATACGGCATCATATAGCGCCCCGTGAATCTCCGGTCGGCGTCGATGCACGCGTCGTGCTGGCTTTCTCGCATCTAGTGGAACCCTTTATGTTAGGAGAACCCGCCAAGGAAAGCGAGTTGAAAGCCTCTTTGATTATTGAAGCATTGGGGCTGCCATCGGATGTCGCAGTATCTGCATATTTCCTGAGCAATCTCAGTGCGCTCTTACTGCTGTTTGATCGCTTCTTCGGGAGCAAGGACCCAAATGTGAAGGGGCGTTACGCCATCATTATCCTGGATGCCATTCGCCTCAACAGACGGCAGTTCATTGAACGTCTGCACGATAGCTTGAGCGACTTGAACTTGCGAGAGGACTTGGAGGACATAGTTCGGCAATTCTTCCGGCGCGTCGAGTCCTACGTCACCGCTGAACATGCTAAACTAATCCATGATACCACCTTGGAGCTGGTACTGGTCAGCGACCGCACCTTACATTCCCCGCGCCAGACCCGTCTGACGGTCGAGATCCGCAATGTGGGAGAAGGCATCGCCGACCACCTGGTGCTAGAGATGTTTCCGGTACCTGGCAAGTATACGGTCGAAGAGCGCCATCGCCTGCACCGCATTGATACGCTGGCTGATAAAACACCCATCCAGAAAGAACTCTTTATCCAGCCGCTCGTCGAAGCCGATGCCTATATCGAATTGTCGCTGCAACTGCGCTACGATACGCTCAAGAAGAAAGACAAGGTGGCCGAATTACCGACCAGCAACCGCACAGTCTGGCTCTATCCCGAAAGCCAGTTTGTGCGTGTGCGGCAGCCCTACAATCCTGGCGTTCCTGCTACCACCTGGTTCTATGGTCGGAAAAATCAGTTGGAGAGCATGGCCGACAACTTGCGCACTGGTGACGAAGCCGACACATCCATGATCGTGTATGGCTTGAAGCGGGCTGGGAAGACTTCAGTGGTCAGGCGTTTCATCGGGCACACTTTACAGACGCGCGGTCTTCATGAGACCCACATCCCCATTTATGTCGATCTGCTGCAATATCCGCGTGCGCGTGTTATTAGTACCGATGGAGATTTCCTCTTCTTTTTGCTGGATGTCATCGTACGCGAACTCTCCCGGCGACAGATATCACTTCCTTTCAGCTTCTCTCAGATGCGTGAGGAGTTCCAACGTTATGCGTTTGAAGCATTTGCCAGCCACCTAGAAGCAATCCTGAGCGCCCTGGGTAATCAGCGCTTGCTCCTTGTCGTCGACGAGTTCTCTGCTCTCTATAGAGAACTCAAGGATAGGCAGGACCTGACAGCCCAGTTGTTTGGTTTTCTGAGCAATACGATCCAAAGCACGCATCAACTGACATTCATCTTCACCGGTACCTATATGCTGCTGGAGATGATGCGCACATATACGTATGACCTGGCAAAAATCTGCCAACCGTTCATGATCAGTTTTCTGGATGATACCTCAGCACGGCAGTTGATTATGGAGCCAGTGCAGCGTGATTCAACCGATCTCTCTCGGGGCTGGCTAGAATATGATCCGCGTGTCGTTGACCGCATTCTGGCCTACAGTCATTGCCATCCCTATCTCATTCAATATATCTGTCTGTGTCTGGTAGAAAGGATGAACGAATTGAGATATCATCGGGTCAACCTCAGCGACCTTGATGCGGTCATCACCGACATTCTGATGAAACCAAGCCATGAGATGTTGATGCTCAATTTATGGAACGAATTTGCGCTGCCGCAGCACAAAGTGCTCTCCGTCATTGCTACCCTTAGCAATGCCAATTCACACGAGGTCGAGATCAACGAAATTGTCAGCACCTTCCAGGAACTGGGCGAGCCGATCCCTCTAGATGAGATTGGTTCCATTTGTGAGAGTTTGACGGACGCGGAACTATTAGAGAAAACGACGATCTCGCCTTTGGAGAAGAGCGAGTACTTCCAGATCACTATACCGCTCTACCAGATGTGGCTCAAACAAAACAAACCGCCCCGCACCGTCTTCGGCCAACGCTCCATTGAAAACCGCAGCTATTAGTAGTTAGTAGAAAGAGGTGTCGTTCGTGGGACACTATAATCCCTACAATAATGGGGGCGTAATTAAAAGGGATGATCAGTTTATCAATCGTACTGTCCTCGTTAAGAAAGTGCTTAATACCCTCTTTGCAAACGTGGCACAATGCCAATCGATTGTGGGGCAGGCAAAGATAGGGAAATCTTCGTTAGTTGAGCATTTCTTCGACCCGACGACGATGAGAGAATTTGACTTTGATGGCAGCAATCATCTGTTTCTCTATGTAAACTGTTCGATGCACTCCAGTGCGCTGAAAAGTCCCGAAGACTTTTATCGTGTCTTACTACACCGTCTACTGGTACGAAAACCAGAAACGCTGCTCGATGTTGTGGGTGTCTACCCAGCAAACCACTCCTGGCAAGATGTTTGGGAATATGTTCTGTTGGAGCTGGCAGAAAGGCACTTGTATCTCATTCTCTTTTTAGATGAATTCGACAAAGCTATTTTATATAGCACTCTACTCAAAGATGGTCTCTTTGATAGTCTTCGCGCCTATGGTTCAACATTTGATTACTTTGCTTGGGTCACTTGCACCTTACAACCGCTTCATAGGCAGTTTGAGCAAGCCTTCCGTAAATTTGGTATATCCGATGAAGAAAGAATGTCCTTTTCAGAATTTTATAATATCGTTTCAAGATCTCATAGCGTGGAGTTATTTAATCAGGAAGATATTGACATGCTAATTACTTCTCCAGCGGAAACTGAACAGATTATATTCACTCGTGAGGAACAACAGATCATTCGCGACTTCGGAGGACGCTTTCCCTACTTCATTCAATGCGCCTGCTATCATTTCTTTGAAGCTCATGTCAAAAAAGAAGTAGTGCAATTACAAGATATACAGCAAGAGTGTATGAAAGGAGCTCTACCACTATGGACGGACTACTGGAACAAGCTAACTCCCCAGCAGCAAATGCTCTTGTTTTCTATCGCCAGTGATCATCTCCTTCCGCCTTCTCCGACTACACAGGCCTTACTGCAAAGTTTGAAAGAGGCGGCTCTGATCTACGAGGAGTATGGACACTGGTTCCCTTTCTCTCAGAACTTTGGTGCCTTCGTTCGTTCCAGAGAACATCCTTACGTGGGATTTCCGGTAAATCCAGGACAACACTTGTGGAATCAGTATGAAGTCGAGGTCATAGCAGAGCGTACCTGGCATAGCCAGGTCGTGAAAGCACGCCATCTGTTGTTACAGCAACATCGAGCCATTAAATTGCTCTGTATCAATCAGGATCACAGTGATAAGCAGATCAAGGACTTTCAGGACAAGCTGTTACGCGAGGCAAAAATTCTGGTTTCGCTTCAACACAAGAACATTGGTAAAGTTCATGATGTCAGATCTGAACCTCTCGGCGTTATTATGGAATGGATAGAGGGCAAGTCTTTGCATCAGGTCTTAGCAGAACATATGTGCTTGCCTCCTGTTATTATCGTCAAGATCGGCCTGCATATGGCTGAAGCATTGCACTATGTCCACAAAAAAGGCATTGTACACAGAGATATCAAACCGTATAATATTATTCTAACCGCCGATGACGAGCCGATCTTGATTGATTTTGATGTAGCTCACTCTGACTATCAGCATACGGTCACTCAGGATGAGAATGGTGCAGTGATTCAAGTAGGCACTTTCGACTATAGCGCTCCTGAACAATTTATGCGGAAAGACCAAGTGGGCCCACCAGCAGATATTTTTGCGCTGGGAGCAGTAATCTATGAACTACTCACTCTAGAACGACCGTATCCCTACGGCAATAACCCTAAAGACTATCCCGATCAGTTACTTCCGCCACCGGAGCCTCAGAATATTCCAGAGCCGCTCTACCAACTTCTGTGCGCCATGCTTCACCAGAATCCAGAACAACGACTAAATGCTCTGGCTGTACATACAGCATTCCAGGAGTACTTCATAACGCTCGAATCGACTAGCAAGAAAGAGAAGGCGGTATAGCCAGGTTTATAAATCAGTTCCCCACAGAGAGGCAGTGAGGATCTATCATACTACCTTCTGCTAAGCTTGAAAATCATTGATGATGGTATCTAATATATAATAGATGATATTTACTGCCTGCTTCCTTAGTCAATTCTCTTGAGAACAAGGACTCATTGCTGATTATTCAACATAATATTGACGTGTTATAAGTCTTGGTGTATCATGCTTCATAGAGTCTGCATATTTTCCTTGTGCAACTTTTATGTGCGCCGACTCAGTCAATATAAATACTAGCCTTGTCACCTTGTTTTGGTATGTTAAATGCATAGATTGTTTATTAGTGTATGATCAGGTAGGAGGGTTTCACAGTTATGGCTAACATTCGGCGGTTGTTCTCTATTCGCAAGCGTTCCAAAGAGTCCTACCAGGAAGGTGAGAATAAGACAGATGTAGCTGCCAGACAGCCAACTCCCACAAGTGCAGCAAATTTCGATGCATCTAAATTAAATGGTCCTACGCGTAGTACAAAGAAGACCAATATTTCATCGGCTCGTCCCTCTCGATCATCTTCTAAACAAGTTGCAAGAAAATCCAGCAATCAGGATTCACCTGGGCCTATGGAGAAACCCGTTGTTCCAAAACGCGCTGCTCAGCATAGAGTGCCTAATGGACAAGCGAGATATGATAGAAAAATGCGTCGGCGGCAGATGAAGAAAGAACTGGAAGAGTTACTCGAGCAAGGAGAGGCATGTGAGACGAGCCAGGTGCTGGCCTTTCTTGAAACCTACCAACATGAGATTGAGTTGCTGGGTGATGTCCTCTCCCAGCTTCCATACGTCTCACGAGATACCTTCCCTCTTGCCATGATCTGGCAGTTCAACTCTGCTCCTTCTCTTGAATCCACAAATCAACAGTTGGCAGCGCGAGAGTTACTGATGGACTTGATGCGGCAGCGCGATGCACTGGCTGACCAGTTGCCTGATCCTCTAGTGATGCAGGAAGAAACCACGGAGCAAGGACCTCAATTTGCTCTGCTGACTCCGCAAGAGGTCCAGCGCCACATTGAGGAACTCCTGGGCCGCCCACTGCCCGATATACAGATCACCGGAGCATTCCCGTTCACGCATCAAGGAGACTACCCGCTACAACTCGATTTTTCACACAGAGTGACGCTCCCAGTGATCTTACGGCTGGAGGCGCGGCCGGACCCCTTGCCCGAAGATTGTGCGCAGGATTTCCAGGCCGTCTCCCCTCTCACGCTTCCCCTTTCCAGTTCGGTACTTGCCTTCTTGCAAGACTACCTGGCGGCGACATCGCCGAACCATGTGCTTGTCTATGGCGACTGCCTGCGCGAGGTGCTGGTCACGGCTTATCACTATGGCTATGGACGCACTCCCTGGGTCCAGGACCTGCTGCACGAGTGGCGCAGTAAACGAGGCGAGTATTTTTTACTGCAGGGATTAGGTGCGATCAAAGAGGCCATGGAACGCATCGTACATGAGCAGACCTGGCAATTGCCTGAAGAGTTCATCTCGGGACCTCTCAGTGAAGACCAGATGCAAGAACTGGCCACCGAGTGGCTGGCACAGGACCCGGTGCTGTCTCAATATAACCTTGAAGTGGTCGTTGAGC
>Ga0137388_10002826_pt1 | contig 11021 bp, 9 predicted proteins | sample 15con2h14AmetaG_FD_104644 | JGI IMG/M metagenome (GOLD analysis project Ga0137388, IMG submission 104644) | Vadose zone soil microbial communities from Angelo Coast Range Reserve, California, USA - 15con2h1.4A metaG | ecosystem: Environmental > Terrestrial > Soil > Vadose zone > Saprolite...
GAATCCGGTCTCGTTGGTCGAGTTATCCCGCCACGAGACGTCGATCCGGCTCTTGGACGCGGCGACGGCGTTGGTGTTCGACGGCGCCGGCACCGTGGGTCCGGCCTGGCCGCCAGCGGCCGCCTCGATACCGGGCGCGAGGGGATGGTGCCGGTCACAGGCGACGAAGAGCGCGAGCAGCAACAACGGACCCGGTATGTGGAAGCGTGCCAACGTCATAAAGACCTCCCCGAACAGAGCCTCAGCCGACCTGCGCCATGTCTTCCTGGGCGCGTTCGCCGTTCCTGGCGGCGGATGCTAGTTTAGGCCGAGCCGGTGAGACCCCGGTCAGGAGCGGGTCAAACAGGTCAAACGTGCGGGTATGCTGCACCTCAAGACGTTCGGCGGCCTCTCGGTCACCGTCGACGACGCCCCCGCGGCCGGGGCTGCCCAACAGCGCAAGACGCTCGCGTTGCTTGCCCTCCTCGCCGCCGCGGGCAAGAGCGGCCTCGGCCGTGACAAGCTCGTCGCCTACCTGTGGCCGGAAGCCGACGCCGAGCACGCCCGCGGCCTCCTGAAGCAGGCGTGCTACGCCCTGCGCCGCGACCTTCATCAGCCCGATCTCCTGCTCGGCACGACCCAGCTCGCGCTCAATCCGGCTCTCATCTCGAGCGACGTGCAAGGCTTCGAGGATGCGCTCGAGCGTCGCGACGACGCGGCGGCCGCCGAGCTCTACGCGGGGCCGTTCCTGGACGGCTTCTATCTGAGCGGGGCGGAAGAGTTCGAGCGCTGGCTGGAAGCGGAGCGCGGTCGGCTGCGGCAGCGCTCCGCCGCGGCGCTCGAGCGGCTCGCGACCGATGCGGCCGCGGCCGGCGAGCACCTCGACGCGGCCGCGTGGTGGCGCCCGCTCGCCGCGCTCGATCCGCTCAACTCCCGCGTGGCGCTCGGGTTGATGCAGGCCCTGGCGGCCGCGGGCGACCGCGCCGGCGCGCTCCAGGCCGCCCGGGTGCACGAGAGCCTCCTGCGCGAGGAGCTGGGCGTGGCGCTCGATCCGGCGATCGTGCATCTAACCGAGCGGCTGCGTGCAGAGTCGGGGTCCTCGCTGCCGTCGCGCCGCGCTCCCGTCCCCGAGCCCGCAGCGCGGCGGGACGAGGGAGCTCCTGACGAGAGTGTTGCGGAGGTGGACACGACCCGCCCCGCCGGCGCCCCAGCTGGCCTTGCGGGTCGCTCGCTCGTGGCCCGGAACCGCGTTCCGCTCGTCCTCGCGGTGCTAGGGGCGGCTCTCGTCGTGGGTGGGTCGCTCATGTTCGGTGTGCCGTTCCGTGCTCATGGCGAAGCGGCAGCACCGCGGCCCAAGAGGATGGTGGTACTCCCCTTTACGAATCTGGGCCGTGCGGAGGACGAGTATTTCGCGGACGGGGTGACGGAGGAGATGACGGCGCGGCTCGCTTCGAGCGGTGACCTGCGCGTCATCGGGAGCACGAGCGCGCACGTCTACAAGGGCACGAAGAAGGCGATCGCCGAGATCGGTCGAGAGCTCGGGGTCGACTACGTCCTCGAGGGCAGCGTGCGATGGGAGAAGCCGAAGCAGGGCGGGGCCCGCGTGCGCGTCACGCCGCAGCTCGTGAGTACCGCTGACGGGACCCACCTATGGGCAGAGGTCTATGACGAACCGCTGGACGAAATCTTCCGAGTCCAGTCCGAGATCGCCCAAAAGGTGGTTCAAGCGCTCAATGTGACGCTGCTCGACCCGCAACGGGGAGTCATCGAGGCGGTCCCCACGCGTAACCTCGAGGCCTACGACTTCTACCTCCGGGGCAGGGATTACAACCGTCGCGGTAGCGACGAGAACACACTTCGGGCGGCGGCTCGCATGTACGAGAAGGCCGTGGAACTGGATCCCGGCTTCGCGCTTGCCTACGCCCGCCTTTCCGCAATGTACTCTCGGATGTACTGGAGTTACTTCGATCATTCGAAGGAGCGCCTGGTGCGGGCTAAGGCGTCTGTCGACCGAGCTCTAGAGTTGGAGCCCGGTCTACCGGACGCACACCAATCGCTGGGGGTCTACTACGGGTTGGGCGGCCTGGATTATGACCGAGCGCTGCGGGAGTTTGCCCTGGCTGAAGTTACGAAACGCAGTGACCAAAACCTCTTCCTCGCCAGGGCGACGGTCCTGGTACGTCACGGCAAAATTCGCGAAGCGCTTGCGGACTACGAAAAGGCGCGGCAGCTGGACCCGGCTTCCTCACTCGTCGCCAGCAATTACGGGCAGCCCTACGATCTTCTCGGGGAGTATCCCCGCGCCGAGTCGCTCTTCACTCGAGCCATCACGCTCGCGCCCGATCGCAGCGGGCCCTACCTGTTGAAGATCTGGCTCTACTTGCGGTGGGACGGCGGCACTCAAAGAGCGAGGGCTGTGCTAGACGAGGCTCGGGCAGCCGGCGTGGCCGATGAGCCGCCCGTGGTCTACGCCCGGGTGCTGATGGACATCTTCGATCGGAGATACGACACGGCGCTCGCGCTGCTCGCTTCCGAAGCTCCGGAAATCGTGGTTGCCGACCAGTTTCGTGTGGTGCCGAGAGCGCAACTTTATGCCCTGGTCTACAGCCTGACGCGCCACCCCGATCTGGCGCGAGCCTACTTTGACTCGGCCCGAAGCATTCTCTATAAGAAGGTTCAGGCAGACCCCGACGATCCACGGTTGCGTACCGCACTGGGAATCGCCTACGCTGGTCTCGGTCGCAAGCAGGAGGCGATTCAAGAGGGGTTGAAAGCGGTCGAGCTGGTGCCCATCAGTAAGGAGGCGTTCAAAGGGTACCATCACGCGTGGGAGGTGGCTCGTATCTACACCATGGTCGGTGAGTACGACGTCGCGATCGACCGACTCGAATACCTGCTCTCGATCCCGGGACAGCTCACGCCCGCTTGGCTGCGCATGGACCCTGTCTGGGATCCGTTGCGGAGCCACCCGCGCTTTCAGAAGCTCGTAGGTCGTGGGCAATGAGGCCGGCGCTTGTGTTGCCGGCCTTCGCCTTCCTGCCCCGCCTGCTGATCGCCCAGGGCGTCACGACGGCGGCGATACAAGGTACGGTCGTCGGCGACGGCAGCTCAGCGATCGCGGGCGCCGCGGTCCGGGTAAACAACCTGTCGGACGGCCGTCGCTGGGAGGTCACGACACGGTCCAACGGACGGTACGCTCTCGAGGACGTATCGATTGGTGGGCCCTACCGCATCGAGGTTCGGGCCCTCGGCTTCGCGCCGGCAGCCCGCGACGGGATCGTCCTGACATTGGGCCAGCGAGTGCTTGCGGATTTTGTGCTCCAGCCTGCGCGGATCGAGCTCTCGCCTGTTACGGTCACGGGATCAGCCGACCCGATACTCAATCCAGGTCGCACCGGACCTGCCGAGATCATCTCGGCGGCCAGGATCTCAGCCGTGCCGAACCTCGGGCGGGATCTCGTGACCTTGATACTCCTGAGTCCGCAGGCGGGCATCTCGCCATCGACGCGGTTCGCGCAAACGGAGGGTGTGACACTCGCGGGCCAGAATCGGGTGCTCAACGCCTTCCAGGTAGACGGCGGCGTCAACCACGACCTGTACAGTGGTCGGATGCAGCCCGGCCTCCAGACGTGGCCGCGGCCTATTTCCCTGGAGGCAGTCGAGGACATCCAGGTGCTGGTAGCGCCCTTCGACGTCCGCTACGGCGGCTTCGCGGGCGGTGTATTGAACGCCGTGACGAAATCGGGCACGAACACCGTCCACGGCTCGGTGTTTGGCTCCCTGGCGGACGCCACACTGGTCGGTCAGAATGCGACCGGGGTCCCCGTAGGGGACTTCGCTGTGTGGCAGTTTGGCGGGAGCGTCGGTGGGCCTATTGTGCGCGACCGCGTCCACTACTTCCTGAGTGTCGACACCTATCGCCGCAGCATCCCGGATGTGGGCCCCCTCGTCACCGACACCACCGGTGGCGCGGACTTGGCACGCATCGGGATCAGCTACGCCAGTGCGACACGGTTCGAGGACATCCTCCGAACCACTTACGGCCTCGATCCGGGCACGCTGGGGCCCTACGAAGGACGCGCCCCCGCGGTCGACGTGTTTTCCAAGATCACCGCGCAGGTCGGCACGAACAGTCATCTCGAGCTGTCGCATCACTACACCGATGGCGAACGCAAGACATACATCGCGCGCCAGTTCGGTACGTATTACCTCTCCTCCGTCGGTCAGCACGTGCCCGCCACCGGCAATGCGTCGCGGCTCATCTGGACCACGCTCATGGGTAACGGCTGGTCGAACGAGCTCATCGGGAGCTATCTCCGGCTGAGCGAGGCTTGCCGGCCCAACACGCCCTACCCACTGATGAGGGTCCGGGTCGATCAGGGCATGCTGGTGGCTGGTACGGCGGTCACCTGCCCGAGCGCGGCGGCGCAACATGCCTTTGAGGTCACCGAGAACGTCACCGCCAGCCTGGCCGCCCATCTCGTCACCATGGGTGTCCATGCCGAAGCGCTCCACTTCGAAGACAGCCAACTACTGGGTGGTGCCGGCTTGTGGGACTTCCGAAAGCTCGACTCGCTCGCGGCGGGCCGTGCGTTCCACTACGAACGCACCGTCCCGGGCCCGTCGCGGAGCGGCGGCATCGCGTTTCGCGCTCGTCAGCTCGGCCTCTATGTGCAGGACCGCTGGCGCGCAACGGGGGCCATCACACTGACCGCCGGCCTGCGGCTCGACGTGCCCTTCCTGCCGGACCCCGTGGCCCCCAATGAATCGCTCAGGGTCGGGTTGGGCGTCGATAACGCGCGACTGCCGAGCGGCACGCTGCTCTGGTCGCCACGGCTCGGCGTCACCTACGATGTCGGGGGCCAAGGACGGACGTTCCTGCGCGGCGGCGTGGGTCTGTTCAGCGGTCGCCCCGCATACGCCTGGGTCGGGAGCTCCTACGGGAACGACGGGCGCGAGCAGCTGTTTCTCCGCTGTGACGGCGCCGAGGTACCGCCGTTTGATCCGGTCAATCAGCCGACCACCTGTGTCAGCGGGGCGGGGCCGACGCCGCAGCTCAGCTTCTTCGATCGAGACGTGAGGTTCCCGCAAAGCCTCAAGGCATCGCTCGGGGTGGATCATCGGTTGCCGGGGGACATCGTTGGGACGGTCGACCTGCTGTACACCCGTGCCCAGCACCAGTTGTACTTCAGCGACGCGAACCTCCCGTCGCCGGTCGGGGCCGCCTCCGGCGAGGGGGGTCGGCCGCTGTACGGGACGATCAATGCGGCAGGGATCGCAACACCGGCGCGCAGGGTTGCGGGGCTCGGTCAGGTGGTTCGTGCGTCAAACCGGAGTGGCGACTTCACTACATCCGTTGCGGTACAGCTGCGCAGGCAATTCGCAGACCACGGCGAGATGAGCGCCTCGTACGCGTACACCCGCGCCCGAGACCTGATGTCTATCGGCAACCTCTTCGCACGGCCCAATCTGGAGACCACGCCCCTTGACGGCACCTTGGAAGACCGCCGCCTACGAGCGTCGTTCTTCGAGATCCCGCATCGCGCCGAAGTGGACGCCGTCGTGCGTCTGCCGCGCCGCGTGTGGCTCTCGCTCCGCTACGTGGGCGCGTCGGGCTCGGCGTATACCTACACTATCAGGGGCGACGCCAACGCGGACGGAATCGGTACCGGCACGATGACGAACGACGTCTCCTACGTGCCCCGTGATCGCGCCGACATCGCGCTCGACGGGAACGGCCCTGCCCCAGGTCTCGGGACTGTCGCGCAGCAAGACTCGCTGTACGACGTGCTTGCCCGGTTCATCGAGAGTGAACCATGTCTGCGTCGGCAGCGCGGCCGGCTCCTCGAGCGTAACAGCTGCCGTAACCCGTGGTTCGGGACTCTCAACGCGCGGGCGACGAAAGCGTTCCCCACCGTCGGCGGGCAGTCCCTCGAGCTGTCCGTCGACGTGTACAACCTGCTCAACCTCTTCAACCGGGAGTGGGGGCAGGACCGGATCACGACACTCGATCCCGGTGCGCCCCTGCTTTCCCTCGCGGGCTACGACGCGACCGCCGGGCGCGGGATCTACCGGCTGCTGCTCCCAGGGTTCCGCCAGATCCAGGACCTCGCGTCGCGGTGGCAGATGGAGCTCGGCGTCAGGTACGTGTTCTAGGCGTGGATCTCGATGGCGGTTTGGTGACGGTTATCGATCCAGCTCCTGCACGTTTGTGCGCCGGCCCGCTGGCTGATAGTCTCCACGATCGATGGGGCCTTCGGGCATCGGCGTGACGCCTCGGGGTTTTCGTGACGCCCTGCGGGCTCAGAGGCTCCTCCTCCCGGAGCTCCTGGTCGCGGCGGCGATTCTCGCCGCCGGTTACGCCGGGACCCTGCCGTTCAGCGCGACGCCGTTTCTCGTGGTCTTCGGCGTCGTCTCGCTCTGGCTGCGCGGCCAGGGCCCCCGCGCCGTCGGACTGGCCTTCCGCTCTGATTGGGGTCGCACGGTATCCGTGGGCATCGGGGCCGGCATCGTCTATCAGGGCTTCAGCCTCTACATCGCCGAGCCCGCGATTGCCCGACTCACGGGCAAACTACCGGACGTCAGCCTGTTCGCTCCGCTGGCGGGCAACATCCACGTTCTGCTCATTTCGCTGACCGTCGCGTGGACGCTCGCCGCCTTCGGCGAGGAGTTCGTGTATCGCGGCTACCTGCTCACACGGATCGCGCGTGTGCTCGGTGACACGCCCCGCGCCTGGCTCGGCGCACTCGTGGTCACAAGCATGCTCTTCGGGCTGGGTCACCAGTATCAGGGGCTGTCGGGCATGATTACCGCGGGGTTGGGGGGTTTCGTGTTCGGGCTCTTGTACTTGGTCACCGGTCGCAATCTCTGGGTGTCCGTCATCGCACACGGTACCATGGACACGGTCGGCTTTCTCCTGCTGTTTCTCGGGAAGTATCCGGGCACATGAGACAGCCCGAAATGGTCACAGTCTTCCAGACCGCGAACCCCGTAGCCCTCGCGCTCGCGAAAGGGGCACTCGAATCCGCCGGCATACCGTTTGTAAGCGAGGGCGAGGGCCTGCAGGACTTGATCGGGCTCGGGCGGTTCCCCGGCGGCTTCAACGTCGCGACCGGCCCCGTTAAGATTCACGTAGACATGCGCGACGCCGAGGCTGCGAGAGAGGCGCTCGCGGATGTCGAAAACTCTTGAAGCACATGGAGGCGCGTATGAAGACCCTCGCGTTGACCACCCTCCTGACACTCGCCATTGGTGCATACACCCCTGCGCGGGCGCAGGGCCCGTATGACAACCGCGCGGACGCGCACAAGGACATTCAGGCGGCGCTGGCCCAGGCTCAGGCCGACGGCAAGCTCGTGCTCCTCGACTTCGGCGCCAACTGGTGCCTCGACTGCATCGTCCTGTCTCATCTATACGAGGACCAGACGGTGCGTTCCTTCCTGGATGCAAACTTCCACTTGGTGAACATCGACGTGGGAAATTGGGACAGGAATCTGGACGTCTCGCAGCGGTACGGCAGTCCCATCGACGGCGGCATTCCCGCCCTCGTGATTCTCGCCGGCTCGGGTGAGGTGGTCGCGTCCACCAAGAACGGCGCTTTGGCCGATGCCAGAACCGCGACGGCGCGCGAGGTGCTGGATTACCTCAAGCGCTGGGTGGCTCAGAAGCCCACGCATGCGTCGCACTAGCGGCTACGCACGCCTGGCGCCGATCGCCTGCGTGATCCTGTTGGGGGCTGGCGGAGCGCGGGTTCAGTCTGAGCGATGGCCCCTGACGAGATTCGCGGAGCACGATGTCTCCGTCGAGATCGCGTTCGAGCGGAGCCAATCGGGCATGACGTGGCTCGTGGGGACGTATACGCCGTCCCGGGCGACTCTTCACTTGTACGGGAAGGACTTGCCCAAGTCAGGAATCCACGGCGTGGCACGCCCCACGTTGCTGGAGCTCGTCTCCTCGGCATCCATCAAGCCCGCGGGCCCGCTCGTCGCGGACCAACCGACGATCGAGCTCCAAGTCGCGGCGCTGGGCTTGACGTTTCCCGTCTATCCGGAGGGCGCCGTGACCCTCCGTCTGCCCGTCACACTCACCGCGAAGGACAGCGCGACGGCCGTGCTATCGGTGACGTATATGGCGTGTAGCGACCGTATCTGCTTGCCGCCGGTCATCGATAAGCGGATCGCCGTGAGGATTCCAGCCTCGGCCGCCTCGGCCCCTTGACGCCGCCCGACCGCCCGGGCTTAGTATTCGGGACCGGTTGCGAAGTGAGCCGCATGCTGCATCTGCTTTTCGTCGCGCTCTTCCAGACTGTTGCCGACGGCCAGACGACGTCGCGTGACGCGAGACCGGTCCGCGTGTGGCTCGGCTCGAGCGGCGCCCTCACCCGCGGCACCCCCGTCCGGGTCTACGTGCAGGCGGCGCAGGACGGCAATCTGATCGTGCTGCACCGCCGCACCGACGGGCGGATCGAGGTCCTATTCCCCGACAAGCCCAACGAGGATCCGTTCGTCCGCGCGGGCACCTACGAGATCCAGGCGACGCCGAGCCGCGTCGCCTTCGTGGTCGCGGAGCCCGACGGCTCGGGACTCGTGCTCGCCGCGCTGGCGCCCAGGGCCTATCGGTTCGACGAGTTCGTGCGCGCTGCGGCGTGGGACCCCGACGCCCTCGCACCATCGTGGGACGGCTCGGACGGCGAGGGCGTTCTCTCGGACATCGTGCAGCGCATGTTGGGCGACGGCTACTTCAATTACGACATCGCGGCGTACACCGTCGCGCCGCCCGTCTACGCGATGCAGCCGGACACGGGGGCCCAATATCCGATGTACCCAACGTGCACCGACTGCACCTTCATCGGGTTCCAAGAAAACGTCTTTTATTCCTTCGCGTTGTGCGATCCGTTCTTCTCGCCCTGCATCGGCGACGGGCGGTTCCACCATCGCGGGCTGCGGCCCGACGGGGAGCGAACCACCGCGCCGACCCGCACGATCGCGCTCTCGATGCGTGGATCGTCCGCCACGGCCGTGATTCCGCGCGACGGGAGGCCCGGGGGTGCGACCGGGTTCGCGCGCAAGACGCCGACTGCCGGTACCCCGCCGATCGAACCTCGCGCGCGAGCACCACTCGTTCTCCCCCGTGAACGAGCGAGTCTCCCGATCCGGGCGGTGCGGCTCGGGCCGGGGCGGGCGGTCCCCGACCGTCGCCGTATCGTGAGTGCGCTGGCGGCACCCACGCCAGGCCGGGTGGTGAGCCTGACGCTGACGCCCACCCGCGTGCGGGAAGAGCCTGCCGAAGCGCCCCGGAGCAGCGGGTCGCTCGTCATGACGGGTCTGACCGTTTCACCACCCCCGCAGCCTGCACGTCCATCGCGCACGGTCGGGTCGCGGCGTGACCCCCTCGCCGTAGAGGAGAGCGCGCCCGCGATGGCGCGGGAACGGGGAATCGCCATGGCCGGAAGCGGCTCGAGGACGGGAGGGGAAGCGGCAGCGCCGCCAACGGGCCGAACCCAGGGGATCGCCCTCCCACCGGCGATATTCTACGGAGCCCAGACGCGTGTTCCCGCCATGCGTACAGGCGCTCGGCGGCGTTGACGGGCGAGTACCCTAGCAGCCTGCCGCGTAGCGGAGCTCGTGCCTACCGACTGGGACGCCATCCGTGCAGAGCTACTCGAGATGGCCCGCGGCGACCTCACACTGCGTGAGGATCTGGCCCGCGACGGGTCGCTCTTCCAGGGTTACCATCCGGGCAGGGAAACGCTGCATCAACGCAACGCCGCGCGCCTGGCAGCGCTCATCGACGCCCATGGCTGGCCCGGTCGCTCACGCGTCGGCCAAGACGGCGCGCGGGCCGCGTGGCTCATCCTCCAGCACGCGATCGGGAACCCTCCCCTCATGCGCCGGGGGTTGACCCTGCTTCTGGGCGGGGTGAGCGAGGGCGAGGTCTCGCCGGTCGAGGTCGCCATGCTCGAGGACCGGATCCGCACTTTTGAGGGGCGATCGCAGCGCTACGGAACGCAGTTCGATTGGGACGAGCACGGCCGCTTGAGCCCCTTGCCGCTCGAGGACCCGGCTGGTGTCGACACGCGTCGGCGCGCGATCGGCCTCGGGCCTCTGGACCAGGATCTGCGCCGCCGGCGCGCGGCGACGGCGCGGGGGCGAGGGCGGGGGCGGGGGACACGGGCGGAGCGCCCGCCGGTGGACTGGGCCGCGCGGCAGCGTGAGATGGAAACGTGGCTGCGCCAGGTCGGGTGGCGGGACTGAGGTGGGGAAGCGGGATGACCTACTGCAACATCGGTGCGATTCGCAGGAACTCCTCGAGCTTGTCCGTCCCGATGGCTGGCCGCAGGTGCTCGAGCACGATGCGCCCCAGGCGCGGGATATCGTCTTTCTGGTAGCCCGCGGCGGCGAGTGCCGCCAGTAGGCCGGCGGGACCAATCAGCGCCGCCATCTCGCCGGTGCGTGCGCCGCCCATGAGCGCGCGACCCATCAGGCTCTCGCTGCTCGGCAACACGTGCTTCACCTTCTTGAATGTCTCGCCATCGAGGTTCATCCGCAGCGCCATGAGAATGGCGCCGATGCCCTTCTCGGCTTTTCCGGCTTCGATTTCGAGATTGGCCGCGACTTGATGGACGAGATCCATGGAGGACTAGAATACGTGGTACGACGCTATGACGCTACGTCGTACGAGGTCGCATTTGCGAGCACGTACAACGTAGCGTCGTACCGTCGTAGAGCGTCTACTGTCCGACCGTGAAGTCGATGCGCTTCAGCACCGAGCCGGCCGCGTCTCTCACCTCGACGTGCCAGGCTCCGGTCCAATCCGCCGGCACCGTCTTGCGGCTCCACGTGCGCCAGGGCGAACCAGCCACCTGCAGCTCGACGTCACCCACCTGCGTGTCGCCATGAAACCACACGTGGTGAAGGCTCGAGCCGCCGGCGCCCTCCACCTTGGTCCAGCAGTTGAGTTGGCCGACATCCGCCGGGAATGCGGCGCCGGTGTCCTGCGGCTGCCGGTCCAGGACCGATCGCGCGACGACCGCCTCGACGACC